>Ga0307428_1000250_pt1 | contig 41110 bp, 36 predicted proteins | sample SalMarWE160240MG_FD_202161 | JGI IMG/M metagenome (GOLD analysis project Ga0307428, IMG submission 202161) | Salt marsh sediment microbial communities from the Plum Island Ecosystem LTER, Massachusetts, United States - WE1603-240 | ecosystem: Environmental > Aquatic > Marine > Intertidal zone >...
TCAGGGATAAGTTTCATCCAGGCTAAAGATTTCTATGATGTCGCTAATAAGGTAGTCAAGGCAGCAAAAGGAGTAACGAAATGAGCATCCTCGTTGATGAAAATACCAAGCTTTTAGTTCAGGGTATTACTGGCAGCGAAGGTAGCTTTCATGCCCAGCGCTGTATAGAATATGGCACCAGGGTAGTGGCCGGAGTTACCCCTGGCAAAGGTGGCAGTAAACATTTGGGTGTACCCGTTTTCAATATTGTAGAGAAAGCCATGGCTGAAACTGGAGCTAATGCCAGTCTCATGTTTGTGCCTCCTGCCTTTGCCGCAGATGGCATCCTGGAGGCGATTGGCGCTGGCATGCCCTTGGTTGTGTGCATAACCGAGGGCATACCGGTATTAGACACGGTGAAAGTGCACCGCTATCTCAAAGGTAAATCAACTCGGCTCATCGGTCCTAATTGCCCGGGAGTCATGTCCCCGGGTAAATGTAAGGCTGGGATTATGGTGGGGGAAATTCATCTTCCCGGCAATGTGGGGGTAATCTCTCGCAGCGGCACCCTGACTTATGACGTCGTGTCTCAGCTCACCAGCCTGGGAATCGGGCAATCCACCTGTGTTGGCATCGGCGGTGATGCCCTGCCCGGCAGCACCTTTGTGGACATCTTGAAATTATTTCAAGCAGACCAGGATACCAAAGCTGTGGTCCTTATTGGTGAAATAGGTGGCACTATGGAACAAGAGGCTGCTGAATTTATTAGTCACAAGATGACTAAACCTGTGGTCGTTTTTATCGCTGGTAGTACTGCTCCGCCGGGGAAGAGAATGGGACATGCTGGAGCTATCATTACAGGCAGTGCTGGCAAGGCTTCAGAGAAGATAAAGGCGCTTTCACAGGCTGGGGCCACTATAGCCCCCAACCCGGCTGAAGTTGGCCTCACCACCAAGAAAGTGTTAGAAACTTTGTAGGTATTGATCATAGGGTGATTAAGAATCGCTATCCATTAATCGAAGAGGTCTTTACCCCTTTGACTGCCTCTGAGCTTTTTGAGTTAATCAAGGACAGACCTTATAGCTTTTTTCTGGACAGCGGCATGGATTCTCAAAGGCTGGGGCGATATTCCTTTTTAGGCAGCGAGCCTTTTCTGGTGATGAACAGTCGAGGCTCTGAAATCACCCTTGTTCGTGGACAGGAGCACGAAGTACAGCATGGTAACCCTTTTGATACTATAGGCAAGCTGCTGGAGTTATATAAATTAGACTATTGCCCGGCACCTGTGCCTTTCCTAGGTGGAGCGGTTGGCTATTTGAGCTATGACCTGTGCCACTTCGTCGAACACCTGCCATCCACAGCTATAGATGACCTTAAGCTCCCTGAGTGTTATTTTGCCTTCTATGATGCTATCTTCGCATTTGACCACCTGGAGGGGAAGGCTTACCTTGTTGCCACAGGTTTTCCTGAGATGGAGGAAGGGCAAAGGTTAAAGCGTGCCAGGATGAGACTTGAAGAGATCAAGAACTGGCTTTATCCTGGCTATTCAGTTATTACGGTGAGTCGAAGCCCTACGAAAAACGAAGAAATCACGCTTAAGTCAAATTTTACTCCTGAGGAATACATCAAGGCTGTAAACAGGGTGCGGGAATATATCGCCGCTGGCGATGTCTTTCAAGTTAATCTTTCTCAAAGGTTTGAGGCGGATTTAAAAATTCCGCCCTATGAGCTTTATAAGCGACTGAGGAAGGTTAATCCTGCCCCTTTTGCCAGCTATATCAATTTTCCCGGAGTAGCCATCGTCAGTGCCTCTCCGGAAAGGTTCCTTAAAGTCCAAGGTGACCTGGTAGAGACGCGGCCGATAAAGGGCACGAGGCCACGAGGCAGAGACCCTGTTGAAGACCAGAGTCTGGCTCAAGAGTTGACCCACAGCATCAAAGACCGCGCAGAAAACGTGATGATTGTTGATTTGGAGAGGAATGATTTAGGTCGAGTTTGTCGCTATGGCACGATAAAAGTCACCGAGTTAGCTATCATGGAGATCTTCCCCACTGTATTTCATCTCACCTCCACCATTGTGGGCAGGTTACATCGAGGCAAGAGCGATATTGACCTGCTTAAGGCTACTTTCCCCGGTGGCTCTATTACTGGCGCTCCTAAGGTGCGAGCTATGGAGATTATTGATGAGATGGAGCCGACCAAGAGGAGCGTCTATACCGGCTCCATAGGTTATCTGAGTTTCAACGGGGACCTGGATATCAACATCGTTATCCGCACTTTTGTAATCAAAAAAGGCAGAGCTTATTTTCAAGTAGGGGGTGGCATCATCTACGACTCTGATCCGAAAGCTGAATATATGGAAACCTTGGACAAAGCCAAGGCTCTGATTCAAGCTTTGCAATTGGCACCAGAAGTGGTTATAGCAACAAAATAAGAGGCGCTGAGAAATTTTAGATTTCTGGGGTAAAACATGGGCGTTGTTTGGGAGTCTCCTCCCAATGTATGTGAGCCACAAACGGTTTCCTTACAGAAGATCTCGGATAGCTTCGTGAGATGTCATATGAACCACTGCGAAAAAGGCCTTGCGATTTTCTTGGAACTCGGTTAAATTTGATATGAGTTAATATGGTACCCTAACTGTAAAAGTCATGAAGCGAAAGTAGAGATGAAGAGATCTGAGAGGCTAGGTATTCACTAACAATGTATTTTGAAGAGTTTAGCCAGGGAGACAAATTCACCACCCGTTCCAGAGTCGTCACTGGGACAGATATGGATATCTTTGCGGCTCTCACTGGGGCTACAAATCCTCTGTTCTTGAATGAGGAGTTTGGCAAAAAGCAGGGCTTCAAGGGGCGAATCGCGCCTGGTATATTAATCCTGGCACTAGCCGTGGGGGCACAGTACTCGATGGGGCTGTTTGACCACATCATAGCCTTTTTGGACATCGATAAGCTTAGATTTTTGAGTCCCGTATATCCAGGAGACACGATCAAATACAACGTGGAGGTGATTGAGAAGCGAGAGACAGAGAGGCAGGAGAGGGGGATTATCGTGTTTAGATGGGTCGGTGAAAATCAAGACGGAAAGTCGGTGTTAGAGGCTGAAGGGACTTTTATGATGAGGAAGCGGGAGCTTGGGCATGTCTAAATGACATGAATGTCTTGACGGGCATATAAATTAAAGGAAGCTTTATATTTGGGGCTCAGGAGAGACGGGTGACAATCGCCACCGTGCCCCTGAGTGCAATTATAATTAGAAAGTCTTATGCCGGCGCCCACTACGGCATGCTGGACAAAGCTATCGGGGTTGATTTTGCTTTTACCTGGCCTACGGCCCAGGTTACCATTATCGGCGCCGAAAATGCTGCCAGCGTTATCTTTGCCAGAGAAATAAAGGGGCAGATAATCCTGATGAAGTGCGAGCACAAAGGATAAAGGAATTCTCAGAAATGTACGAAAACCCTTATCGTGCTGCAGAGAGAGGCTATGTCGATAATGTAATAGACCCTTCAGATACCAGAAAAGTCATAAACAGTGCACTGGATGTTCTGGAAGGTAAATGTGTGGCTAGGCCATGGAGAAAGTATTCCAACATCAATCTTTAAGAAAGGAGTAGGAAGGTGGATTTCAGCTTCACAGAGGAACAAAATAAACTTAGACAAGAGGTGCGGAACTTTTTAGAGGAGGAGATAAAGAAGGGGTATTGGGAACCTGCCTGTGATGCCTGGGTACAAAGCTTTGACACTGGATTTACCAAACGAGTGGCACAGAGGGGCTGGATAGGCCTGACCTGGCCCAAAGAGTATGGGGGACAGGGGCGTAACCATGTAGATAGACTTATCCTTACCGAAGAAATGCTCCGCTATGGAGCGCCGGCAGCTTGTCATTGGTTTGGCGACCGACAGGTAGGAGGTGCTATCCTCTCCTTCGGCTCAGAAGAGTTAAAGAAGGAATTTCTGCCCAGGATTGTCAAGGGAGAGGCTTATTTTGGCCTAGGAATGAGCGAACCGGGAGCTGGTTCCGACTTGGCTTCACTACAAACCAAGGCGGTAGAAGATGGTGATTATTATGTAATTAACGGTCAAAAAACCTGGGCTAGCTGCGCCTCCTTCGCTAACTACTTTGATGTGTATGCCCGGACAGACCCTGAGGTGCCAAGGCATAGGGGCATTAGTGAATTTATCGTGGATGCAAAGTCGCCGGGCCTCAGTCGCATTCCCATGACTGATATTACAGGCACAGAGGCCTGGAACGATATCTTCTTTGATAATGTCCGTGTACACAAGAGGTATTTGGTGGGGGAGAAAAACCGTGGCTTTTATCAAGTCCTTCACCAGCTTGATTACGAGAGGAGTGGCATGGAACGCCTGATGGGCAATTATCCCCTCTTTGAGGCCATCATACAGTTTGCCAAAGAAAATAAATTGTCTCAGGAGCCTGTAATTCGCAATAAGCTGGCGCAACTCCAGATTGAATTCGAGGTGGGACGCTTGCTTATTTATAGAGTGGCTTTGGTCATGGAAGAAGGACGGGCCCCTAACTGGGAATCTGCTATGTCCAAGGCCTATTCCACGGAATTTGAGAACCACCTGGCTGGCGTAGCTATGGAGGTCTTGGGGCCCTATGGACAGTTGATGTCAGGTTCCAAGTTAGTCCCTCTGCGGGGCATGGCCTCACACTCATACTTAGGCTCTAAAGGTTACAGTCTTCAAGCAGGCACAACGGAAATCTTAAAAAATATCCTGGCTGTACGGGGACTGAGACTACCAAGCTCATAAGCCATGACTCTGAGCGAAGGGTCTCAGGACTCAAAGATTCTTCGCCGGCAGCTGAGAATGGCGCTTAGAAAGTTTTATACAGGAGGATAGCTATGAAGTTAACTCTTACTGAAGAACAGGAAATGCTAAAAAAGACAGCCCGCGACTTCCTGGCTGATAAGTGCTCGAAAACATTCGTTAAACAGATAGAAGAAAGCGAGACAGGTTATTCCAGAGAACTCTGGCAGGAGATGGCTGAGCTGGGCTGGATGGGCTTGGCCTTGCCCGAGAAACATGGCGGCGGTGATATGAGTTTCCTCGACCTGGCAGTGCTATTAGAGGAGATGGGACGGGCTTGTTTACCAGGCCCTTTTTTCTCCACAGTGGTTCTCGGAGGCTTGTCCATATTGGATATTGGCAGCGAGAAGCAAAAACAAGAATACCTGCCCAAGCTAATCCGTGGGGAGAAAATCTTTACCTTAGCCCTCACCGAACCCGGCTATCACAATTACGATACCTCTTCAGTCACAGTCGAGGCTGCTCCTGATGATGGCAACTATACCATCAACGGCACAAAACTGTTTGTCCCTGATGCTCATATTGCTGATTACTTGCTATGCGTCGCCAGAACCAAACCCAAAGACGGAATCACTATATTCTTGGTCGACGCCAAGAATCCCAAAATAAATTACACCGTCTTAAAGACCATCGCTGGTGATAAGCTATGTGAGGTGGTTTTTGACCAAATGCCAATACCTGAAGCTAACATTTTGGGACGGCTGAACCAGGGATGGAGCGCAGTGCAAAAGATAATTCAGCGGGCAGCGGTGGGAAAATGTTGTGAAATGGTCGGCAACATTCAGCGAGTATTGGAGATGACCGTAGACTACGCTAAGGAAAGGAAACAATTTGACCGTCCCATTGGCAGCTTTCAAGCCATACAGCACTATTGCGCCGATATGGCAACCGATGTTGATAGCGCCAGGTTTAGCACCTACCAAGCAGCCTGGATGTTAAGTGAGGGGCTTCCCTGCACCAAAGAAGTGGCCATAGCCAAGGCCTGGATAGGCGAGGCCTCCCAGCGCGTCTTTGCTCTGGCGCATCAAATTCACGGCGCTATTGGCGTTACCATAGAACATGACCTGCATTTTTACACCAGGCGTGCCAAGGCTGCAGAGCTTGCCTTTGGCGATGCCGATTTCTATCGAGAAATAGTAGCCAAAGAGATGGGATTGTGACTGTTAAGTCAACACTAAATTGGCACAGGGCCTGAACGATTGACGTGGTTGTCAAGGTTGAGTATACTTCTGCCAGTCTGGTGGCATGGGGGGCAATCTTGAGAAGTTGAACAATGCAGCACGAAAGGGGTAACTACTATGGGAATTAAGAAGGTAGGTGTAATTGGTGGTGGATTTATGGGCTCTGGCATTGTCCAGGTCTGTGCTCAGTCTGGCTACGAGGTAGTGCTTGTAGCAAGGAGAGAACAGAGTCTCAACAAGGGCATAGCAACAATAGAATATTACCTGAGTCGGGATGTTGAGAAGGGCAAAATCTCTCAACAGGATAAAGACTTGACTCGGGCTCGCATCAAGGGGAGCCTCACTCAGGAGGATCTGAATGACCGCGACTTGGTCATAGAAGCTATCCCGGAGGATATGGAACGCAAGAGAAAGGTTTTTGTCGAGATGGACAGGATCTGTCCTGGACATACCATCCTTTGCTCCAACACATCCTGTCTATCCGTTACAGAGCTTGCTCGAGCAACCAGCCGCCCGGACAGGGTAATGGGGACACACTTTCTCTCCCCGGTGCCACCAAGCAAGCTACTCGAGATCGTCAGGGCGGACACCACCAGTGAAGAGACCCTCGCGACAGTAAAGGAGTTTGGCCGCTCACTTGGAAAGGAAATTCTTGTCACAAAAGATACTCCTGGGTTCATTTTCAACTACCTGCTGATAGCGTTGACGAGAGCCGCTGAGCGCTTGCTGGAGGGTGGAGTAGCCAGCGCAGAGGATATTGACAAAAGCATGACCCTTGGGCTGAGTCATCCTATAGGTCCACTGGCCCTAGCCGACTTTAACGGTTTGGATGTTGGCTATATGGTAAGCTGTGCGATGTATGAGAGGAGCAAGGACCCCTGCCTGGCCCCCTCTGCTATCCTGAAAGAGCTGGTCGATTCCGGTCGTTTGGGACGTAAGACGGGTGAAGGGTTCTACAAGTATAAAAAAGAAAAGTAGTGCACTAAAGAAGATTAGCCAAGGTCATCGAGTTTCGTTTCCAAATTTTTTTGCCTTAAGGATACTGTTAAATCGCCTCGAGTTCTTTCTATAATAGCTCGTATAGTGTCGGTAGTTCGCCTCAAGCCATGAGCGAGCAATTCAGGGAAGTCCATGGTTATTAATATTCCGTAGATTTCATCCATTATGGTCAGTAATTCCTCGCAACGTGAGAAGTCATCTCGCCTTAGACTATCTAATATATATCTCCGCAACTCCCCCACGGCTTCGCCCAAGCCATCAAGGTAGGCAGCATTGCTTACGCCCAGTGCTCTCGGCTTCGGCAAGTCTTCCCCGGTAATCAAAGTTAAGGTTATACATCCTTCAGCGAACTCTTTTTGAGCGTCGTGAATGAAACCTGAATGCAGTAGCTTTCCATATCTGGCCAGGTCGTGGTTTAGCTCTAGAACTAATTCGTGAGCTGAATCAAGGAGTTGTTTTGCCTTATCGTGCTCTTGACGATGCACGGCACGTATGGCATCAGCGCTGTGGCGGATGACCTGACGGCAACTGCGCAAGGCTTTCTCTCGCGCCTCATCCTCAGCTGCAAAGTAGGGGCGAAGCTTCGTAGCGATAATCTCCAAATCTTCTACTGGTTTTGACATTTCTCTTTTGCCAAGTCCATTTTTGCGACCAATTTCTGCACAGCTCCCCTAACATCCTTTTCGCCTAAGACAGCACTAATCACGGCTACGGCATCAGTGCCAGCAGCCACTACTTCACCGATGTTATTCTGGTTTATGCCGCCAATGGCTACTAGAGGGATAGACACTATTCGCTTGACTTTTTTGAGCATATCTACTCCCACCACAATGGCTTCTTTTTTCGTTGTCGTGGGGAATATAGAGCCCACGGCAATATAATCCGCTCCTTCATTTTGAGCTTTTGTGGCCTGAGACGGCGTGGTGACGGAACAGCCAACTATCTTGTCTATGGGCAATTGCCTGCGAACTACAGGCAGGGGTAAATCCTCCTGCCCAATGTGAAGTCCATCGGCATCAACAGCCATAGCTAAGTCGAGATAATCATTTATTATAAATAGAACACCCGCTTGACTACAGAGCTCCCTGAGCTTTTGCGCTACAAGTAGCAGTTCCCCCTTTTTGCTTTGCTTGTCGCGAAGCTGGATTACTCTGGCACCTCCCTCAATGATTTGGCCAGCAATGTCCAGCTCATCCCTGCCAGCCAGAAATTGCCGGTCCAGAATAACGTAAAGCCCGTGCATCCCTTCTATTTTGTCCCTGCGTGATATTCGGGAAATTAAATCTCGCTCTAAGGTATAAAGGGCAAACCTCGTCTGCTCAAAGCTGGCTGAATTCAGCATTGAACTTAGCTCTGGCAATTTAGCTAGCTCCTCTACCACGCGAAGAGACTCTTCTACCCTTTTAGCGTTGGCGGTAACTAGATCCAGCAAGCCCTGCAGCGAGGTCGTTTTTATATTGAGTTTCTTCTCCCCTGGAGGGATAAGGTAAGGGTGACCGACATCGTGCTCGGAATCTCTGTGAGACAAGAGCCCTACACTCAGTGATTTAGTTTCCCGGGCTAAATCATGACGTAGAGTTCTTAACCGCTGGCTCAGCTCAGCATCGTTGAGAAGAAAGCGCGCGACATCTTCCAGAACCCGCAAGCCTTCACTGGAGCGGTTTAGATTGGCATCAATCGTACGCAGCGCTTGGTGAGGCACTTTCTAGGTCCTTCAGCGGCTCAGGTAACACGCCTTCCCTGGCTGCTTGTATCTTTTCCTGAATCTGGGACGGTAGCTCCTGTCCCATGTCCTGGAATTTCTTTTCCACCCAGCGACCGATATTCCGGGGGTCTTTGTAATAATCCTCACCGGGGTGCATTGTAGGCTCGCCGCTCTCTTCCCATACCGTCTTCAACGGCTTATGGTAGGCAAAGCCAGAAATGGCACGATATAAGTTGGTATTGCCACAGGATGAACATTTTGGAGTAAAAGGAGCAGAAATATCCCTTACCAAAAAAGACAGTCTTTTGTGGCAGTTCTGACAAATGAATTCATAAATGGGCATGGAACACCTTCTCGTTCAACCACTCTCAGACTTGTCTTCCCCTTGGCCAGAAAACTCTTTCCTTTTTTCTTCTATCTGGGTAGCGGGCCATTCGCCTCTCTCCATTCTCTCAGTTATTTCCTCATATTCCGGAGGAGATTTCTCACCACTACTCATTCTCTTATTCCATTCGGCTATTGCTCTGGGGTCGTCGCGCATCATGCCCTGGGTCAGCTCACGGTCGGAAAGTATGTCTTCATAAATATCCCTGTATGTTTTCTGTACGGAAAAAGTGGAGAATATCCGCTTTAGCTCCCTGCTGCCACAACGGGGGCAAGGTGGCGGGGGCACAGAGAAGCTCTGCCGATACGAGCTGACAACTCGGCGACAGGAATTGCACCAATACTCATAAATAGGCATTTTCCCCTGGCAAAGAAATTTTAGCACAACTCCTTCCTCCGACCAAACTGTGCTGGAAAAATATAACTCCTCTTCCCTTTCCTTCATCTTTGCGAGAAGTGTAGCGACGAAGCAATCTCAAAGGAATTATTTGAGCTTGCCACGCACCTTTCAGGTGCTCGAAATGACAATAGTGAAGGGACTCGTACACCCTCGCTTTTTTCTTATGAAAAAGTTATGCGGCAGCTAAATTTGGTTAAGGATAGCCTGGCTCTTTGCCCAGAACTGCCATTGCGGCTACCTGAGGGGGGCCACCGAATGTCTGTGATATGCCAAGCTGGGCATCCTTTAGTTGACGCTCAGGCGATTGAGCCTTGCCCTGGAGTTGTTTGTAAACCTCGTAAGTCATCCTGAGGCCGCTAGCGCCTACCGGGTGTCCAAAGCATTTCAGCCCACCGTCGCTATTTACAGGTAAGCTACCGCCAAGCTCAAAGAAGCCAGAATCAATATCCTCCTTGGATTTGCCCTCCGGGCTAAAGCCAAGGAGTTCGTAAAGAAGCAACTCTGTGCTGGTAAAGCAATCGTGAACTTCAGCAATGTCGATTTGCTCTCGGGGATTCTTTACCCCAGCTTGCTCGTAAGCTTGGCGAGACGAATTTATGACCTCTTCAAAATGAAGCCAATCGAAAGCCGGGCGGTTCTGGGGAAGCAGAGCGGAATGAGCCGCGCCTAAGCCCTTTATATAGATAGGGTCATCTCTGTATTTTCTAGCCTGGCTGGCGGGAACCAGGAGGGCTGCGGCACCGCCGTCACTGTTGCCACAGCAATCAAAAAGACCCAGAGGCCAGGCGATAATAGGAGCATTCATCACCTGTTCCAGGGTTACTTGGTTGTGGAAATGAGCCTTGGGGCAAAGGCTACCGTTGTAATGGTTCTTAACCGCAATCTTGCCAATGATGCGTTTACCTTCTTCAGGGCTCAGTCCGTAATTGTAGAAATATCGAGTGGCGATCATACCAAACGAGCCCGGTGCAGTACGGCGTGCCTCCAGTACTGTGCTCATGCCCCGTCCGGTTCCCAGGCCAGGGAAGCCAGTATCTTTGAGCTTCTCCACACCCAGTACAAAAACTAAATCATACATACCACAAGCGACACCAAAGCACGCATTCCTCAGAGCCTCATGCCCGGTGGTGCACCAATTCTCCACTCGACTCATGGGTATGCCGTGTAGCTTCAATGGTCCCGCCAGATGAGTACAGCCAATGCCGACCACCGGTTGGGTGACAGTCCCATACCAACAAGCCTGAATATCCTTGGGATCGATCCCGGCATCTTCGTAAGCCTCATAGGCAGCCTCTATGGCCAGGTCATCGAGCCCAGCGTCCCATCTTTCGCCAAACTTAGTGCAGCCCATACCAATAATGGCAACTTTATCCTTTATACTCTCCATTTAGCTATCCTCCCTTGTTTATTAGCTCACGACTCTCCTTTTTCCTCACCTTCATAAACTTCGGGAAATATTTCCTTCCTCCTAAATCTTTGCCAGTCCGGCTTCTTTTTCTGCCAGAACGCGTTTTTCCAATGTTCAGCTTCCTCCGAAGCGTAATATTTCCAGAGATACTGAGCTGAAACTGCCTCTATGCCCCGCATATAGGTAGTGGCAGCGTTGAAGCATGCTTTGATGCCCGATATAGCTCCAGGACTTTTCTCTAATATTTCGTCGCACCATTTGTCCACCTCCTCTTCTAGCTTATCTGCTGGCACTACCTTGTTCACCAGTCCCATCTCCAGGGCTTCTTGGGCAGTATACCGGCGGCAAAGATACCAGATTTCCCTGGCTTTCTTTTCTCCCACTACCATCGTCAAATCAATAACACCTAAACCCGGGTCGAAACTTCCCACCAAGGGGCCAACCTGGCCAAAGACGGCATTTTCTGAAGCTATGGAGAGGTCACAAATCTGCTGATAGACTTGCCCCCCTCCCATGGCATAACCGTTCACTGCCGCGATAATCGGCTTGGGCATCTCCCGTATCAGGGTTTTGACCATTAAATCCTTTTCCAACATTCCCTTCCGATAGCCGGCTTTTGCCTCCTTGGCATCACCGCCGGTACAAAATGCCTTATCGCCAGCGCCAGTAAACACCACCACGCCTACAGTGGCATCGCTTGCCGCATCCTCAAAAGCTTTTATCAATTCATCCTGGGTGTAGGTAGTAAAGGCGTTATATGCCTCGGGTCTATTTATGGTTACCCTGGCTACTCCGGGCCTCTTTTCATAGATGATATCTTTGAAATCAAACCCTGGTACCTTTTTCCATTTTCGCTCTGCCATTGCTCATCCTTTCATCTTGATAGTTCACCTTATAGGTCGGCATTTCCAAAAATAGTTGTACATGCCCGCACCTTCATAGAGCTTCCTAAAAGTCATCTCTACTGGCATATCCACCTTCACCTCGCCGGGGTCACAATCCGTCATGGGAAGATAAGTTCTGGTATTTTGGTAGTCAAACTCTATCCCTATCTGTGGTATTGTGGGGTCGTCACTTCTGCCAGCCAGGTTATCCAGGGTGAAAGTAAACACCCTAGCTTTTCTATCTGAGAGCCTGACTTCCTCAAAATTATCCTTGCTTCGGCAGTTATAGCAAACCCTTTCTATGGGGAAAGTGACGGTACCGCAATTCTTGCACTTGCTGCCATGCATGCGAATGGCCCAGTTGCGCTCCCTCCAGCTGGTAGTCGCCGCCGGAAAGAGCCTGAACGGTTCACCAGGTTGAGGCTCTAGCAGTCCTCTATAGCTGAGATATCTTGCATAGCTAGAGAGGGATCTCTTGGAGTTCAAGTATCCCTTTACTCCTCTTCTGTTAACCTTGACCCTTTCAATTTCTTCCGTCACGCTGAGCAGGAAGGCGTCGCAACCACTACCATAGCTAGCCACCAGGATCTTGTCACCAGCCTTAGCTTCCTCCAGAGCAGCCACAAGCATAAGCAAAGCGTGCGCACAACCAGTAATGCCTACATTGCTGATAAGCAGGTCTTGAAGCTGCGTCTTAACGTCAAACCCCAAGCGGCGCGCTAGCCCTTGCAGTGCCCTTGAATTGGGAGCATAAAGCACAGCTTTGGTGATATCCTGGACGGAGAGAGCCTTCTTTCGCAGTAAGCCTGAAATTGCCCTCTCCATATTCTCCATATAACCGTGCTCGATGATGAAGCGGTCTTCCCAAGATTGGACATAGATATCTTTGTCTAGTCTCCACACATCGTATAATTCGTTGGATAGGGTATTACTGCCTTCCACTATGATGGCGGGTTTGGCAGTGTTGCCAATCAGCAAGGCTGCTGCAGCATCACCAAAAGTCTGTTCATAGTTTGACCGGGGATAACCTATGCGGCAATCAGAGGTGGTCACTAAAACTTGGCTGGCAGAGCCGCTGACCACGGCATCCAACGCTGCTCTGAATGCCGCCGTCGCTGCCCTCAAGCTGTTGCCAAAATCAGCAGTGATAATTTCCGGTCGTAAGTCGGCAGCCATGGCCACCAAGGTAGAGCATTCCTTCTCTTTATAGGGTGAGGTGGTGGAGGCAAAATATAAGCCATCTACCTTCTCCCGTTTCAAGCCAGCTAAACAATCAATCGCAGCCTCACTTGCCATGGTGATAGTGTCTTCGTCGTTATTGGCGATACTTCTTTCACCCCCAGTTGAGGCGCTTTCCCAAGCCTTGGCGATAATATCCCTAGAGAGTCGCCATAATGGTATATAGGCACCGTATGAAATAATGCCAGCCATGAACTGACTCCTCCTTTTATTTGTATTCGTCGAATCCCTGCCCCGTCTTCCTGCTAAAATCCCCAGCTCCGACTTTAAACAGCCACTTTTTGGTATATCTCGGCCTGCATATAGATTATGCCCCTTGTCCTGAAGTTGTCAATGGTGAAGGCTCTCTTCATCTACGGTAGATTTGACCAGCGGCTGGTGGGAGTGGCTGGAAGTGTTTTGACGCGAACACGATTCTGTATGGGCTACTCCAAGTACAGTATCCTGCTGCAGTTATTGCATTGGATTAAATCACCAGCTTTGGCTTTCTGCCATTGACTTGTAGGCACGGTGATGTGACATCCCAGGCACCTTCCTCTCTCTACTTTGACTACAGCTTGTCCCCTGGTTAGCCTGATGCGCTCATAAATGTTGAAAGCTTCAGAGTCAATTTGTTGCGCTAGCCTATTACGATCCCCGCTGAGTTTAGCAAACACGGTTTCAATTTCGCCTTTCCTTGGCCTAAAAGTTTCTTGTCTCTGTTCCCACTCTCGCTTCAATCGCTCAATCTCTTCGGCGGTAGTTTTTACTTTGGCTTCTGTCTCTTCTACCTGGCTCATTAATCCTAAGAGGGTATCTTCTTTCGTCCTAATTTGGCTCTTCAGGCCTTTAACTTCTTTCTCAAGATTAACCAGTTCCTTGGGATCCTTGGTTTTGCCGCTATAGAGTTTGCTATCAATCTGCCTGATTTTCTCTTGAAGGTCTTCCAGTTCCCAGTCAGAACTCTTTTGCTTTTTCTTAGCGTCTTCTAGTTGTTCTTTCTGTGAAGCAACTTTGGATTCGGCGACAACCAAGGCCTTATTGTCGCTTAGCTGATTTTCAACCTCATTTAGCTCTTGTTGCTTCTTTTGAAGCTCTAGGTCAAGCTGCTGCAACTTATAAAGTTGCCCTGCTAAACTCATAGCGAGGCTTATTGTAGAAGTGAAGTGGGGATATTGTCAAAAGTGCAGGCAATTCCTCGGAAAACCGGGAGACTAAAATTTCACAGTACGGGGCTTCACACGGCGTTTTTCGGCGGCGACAATGGCGTCTATCTGGGATACAACTTCATCAAGCTTATTTGGGTGGCTTGTTATGACATAATCGAAAAGCGGCAGGCTTTTTATTTCCCCTTTAGCCCTTTCCAACCTTAGAGCCAAATCTTCTGAAGACTCGCTGCGTCGCCTCTTCAACCTTTTTTCTAGTTCTTCCATTGAAGGAGGCGTGAGGAAAATAAATACTGCTTGAGGCAGGATTTTCTTGATAGTAGCGGCACCCTGGACATCTACTTTGACTATTGTATCTACCCCTTTGGACAAAGCCGAAGTTATTTCGTCTTTGGGCACACCATAGTAGTTGCCATAGACATTGGCCCACTCCAGGAACTGGCGTTTATCTATCATTTGTTGAAATTCTTTCCGGGAAAGGAAGTGATAATTCACTCCATTCTTCTCCCTGGCACGCTTAGGACGTGTGGTAGCGGTAATGACATAATGAAGGGGGCGCCCTGACTTTCTCATCCTGGCAAGCACAGCATCCTTGCCTACTCCCGAAGGTCCGGAAAGGATGACGAGGAGAGGTTGAGAACTTCTGGCGTCTCTCCGCTTCGTTCGAAGCCTCGACTCAAGGCTTCGATCAGATACTTCCCAGCTCAACTTTTTCCTCAGACGGCATGGATGCAGTGGCTAACCTATGAGCGATGGTCTCCGCTGTCACGGCAGCCAACATCATGTGACCGGTGTCAAAAAGAATAGCGGTCTTGGCTTTCCTGCCGTGAGTGGCGTCAATCAGAAGTCCCTTCTCTTTCGATTCTCGAAGGAAACGCTTGATTGGTTGCTGGTCTATGGAGAGGAAAGCAATCACCCTATTTACAGCTATGACACTACCAAAACCGATATGAATTAATTCTGTACACATACTGCCCTCCTAACTATAGTGCTTCAACATTGCTCAGGATTTATCAGTATTTAGTGCTTGTTGCAAAGTCTGCCAGAAAGCAGGATATGATACCTGTGCCACCTGGGCGTGCTCGATGGTCGTTTCTCCTTTGGCTATCAAACCGGCTATTGCTAGACTCATCGCCAATCGGTGGTCAAAATGGCTGTCAACCTCTGTGCCCGACAAAGGTCTACCACCATAGATGATCATGCCATCCGGCAGAGGCTCAACTTTAGCACCGAGGCGGGAAAGCTCACCTGCCACAGTGGCAATCCTGTCTGATTCCTTCACCCTCAGCTCCCCAGCGTCCCTGATCACAGTTTTCCCTTTAGCAACACAACCAGCTACGGCTAACACGGGAATCTCGTCAATGAGGCGAGGGATAATATCGCCACCGACCTCTATACCCTTTAACTCGCTAGATTCTATCACAATATCGGCTAAAGGTTCACCAGCCTCCAGACGCTTGTTATCTATTTTCAACCTGGCTCCCATAGCCAGGAGAATATCGATGATCCCCGTTCGTGTGGGGTTGATTCCACAACCTCTTATCACTATCCTGGCGTTGGGGTGAATAGCTCCGGCAACCAAAAAGTAGGCTGCTGAGCTGATGTCACCCGGGACGCGAAGGTTGAGGGGAACTAAGGGGCTGCTCAAAGGCAGCAAAGAAATCGAATTTCCCTGGCTTTCCAAACTGGCTCCCATCCGTTTAAGCATTCTCTCCGTGTGGTCACGGGAAAGGATTTTCTGGCGCAAGACGGTATTGCCGCGGGCAAAAAGACCGGCCAGTAGAATGGCCGATTTAATTTGAGCACTGGGAACAGGCAAGGTAAAATCTATACCCCGTAACTTTTTCCCCTTGATGACCAGAGGAGCAAAGGAATCTCGCCCCCTTCCCCACATCTCAGCGCCCATTAACCTCAATGGCTCAATCAACCTGCCCATGGGGCGATTACGAAGAGAGGCATCCCCGGTAATAACAGATAGGAAAGGCTGGCTGGCAAGAAGACCGCCGAGGAGGCGCATTGTAGTGGCGCTATTTTCGACATTAAGCACATTGCTGGCTTCTTTAAGACCATCTTCGCCGGGTCCTGAGACTAATAGAGTAGGTGAGTCCCGCGACCCTTTTCTGCCGATTTTCACCCCCAGGGCTCTCAGGCACTTAACTGTGGACAGGCAATCTCCCCCCGGAGCGAAATTATCAATCTTGGCTTTACCTTTGGCTAAGCTATTCAGGATGACAGCCCGGTGGGAAATAGACTTATCACCAGGTAGAACTATCTCCCCTTCCAACTTGCGACAAGGTTTGATGATTCTCGTTTCCGCTTTAGCCGAAAACTTATTGTAACTTTTGATTATAGTCTTCCCCATAATTCCTGTATAAAATCCCTCTCCCTATTTACAAAATCAACGATATACGCATCTAAAGGCTGTTGCCTTCGGAACTTCACGCCCTCTAGTTGCTTGTTCCTCAATTTAGCCCAGAGAGCCTTCTCGGCATCCATATGACTCTGACGAAGCTTACAAGCGAGAGCTATTCGCGCTCGGATTTCCTTCATTCAGAACCCCCTCACCCTAACCCTCTCCCGCAGGGGGAAAGGGAATTATACTAGATTTTACGGTTAACTATAAATTTCTCTTTTTTGGCGGGTTTAAGCCGACAAATTGTTCAGCCATTCTTGTCTTGCTTTGTTAGCCTCAGCGAAGGCTTGTTCCAAGCGTTTATCCCCCTCAGCCACCAGTTGGCGATACATCTTCAATTCCTGGCTGAATTTATCTATCCAGTTAACTATAGCTTCCTTGCTGCTAAGGCAGATATGGGCATTTACTTCAGGACTTCCCGAAGCCAGACGGCTAAGGTCATGATAGCCAGAGGCCGCCAGTTTGGACATTTTAGACCAGGAAGGATTCTTGATAGTTAGCGATACCAGAGCCGCCGAGAGCAACATGGGTAGATGACTAATGCCAGCCACCAGATTGTCATGCTCTTGAGCATCAATGAAAAAAGGTATGGCTCCCAGCTTCTTGATCATGCTTGTCACTGTATCTATTGATTTTGGTGAAGCTTTCTCTGATGAGGTGAGACAATAAGTGCACCCCCGAAATAATTCGGCTTCAGCAGCCTGGATGCCATAAGTTTCCTTCCCGGCCATGGGGTGTCCGCCAATGAAGTCCACCGTTGGCGGCAGTATTTCCTCGGCCCATTTCATAACCTGGACTTTCGTGCTGGCGGTATCGGTAACAATACAACCAGAGGGAAGATAGGGAGCTATCTCGGAGAAGATTTCCTTTACCGTCAGAACCGGTGTGGCGATAATGACAAATTCAGCTTGCTTTATCGCATCCTTTAACTTGGTTTCGCCTCGCTCAATGGCGCCTGAACTTAAGGCATTGGCTACAGTTTCCTGGCGACGGCTATAGCCGACTATTTCCCACCCAGGCTTCTTCCCTTGCCTTAAAGCTAACCCGATTGAGCCGCCGATTAACCCTAAACCGATGATGGTAACCAGCACGGTATCATTATAGCAGTGTAATGCTCATATGTCATTGTAGCCTTCCTCTTCCTGTCATTCTGAGCCTCTTCCTTAAAGAGTTAAAAGGCACAAGGTACGTGTCACCAATCGTATGAACGAGTACACTTCCTTGACAGTAGGGGGTGGGGCTGCTACGCTATTTACTGGGAGACCCCAACAGGTTAGGGAGAAGTAAATTCTTACGGAAATGGGCGGTTTTGCGTCGTGAAATGAGGTGATGATTTTTGGGAAACAAGAGTTGATACACAGATTGGCTGCTATGCCTGAGGTTGACAGGCGATAAGGCAATTTTGCAAGAATGAAGGGGGAAAGTTGAGAAAGATATTGAGTATTTTGTTTACCGTGATGCTGGTGCTGAGCTTCAACCTTTTGATGGCAATACCAGCGATAGCCGCGCTTAACGGTAGCGCCAGCATCTCGCCGGCAGAGGCTAACTACGACCTGTCTCATCCCGCTGATGTAGAGACGACCATCACCTGGAACGACGCCAATTCGATAATTTCTATCGTGGACGACGACGACACTCTGGTGGAAGGCACCCACTACACGGTGGGTTATTTCAATGGTACGGCGATATTGACCATCGGGGATGATTATCTTGCTGCTAAGCTGCTAGCGGTGGGTGACAGTGTAGAGCTGACTATCAACTTCAACGTCTATGCCCCGGCTACCTTTACCATCACGGCAATTGTGACGACAAGCGCCACCATCGACCCTGAGGTGGCTGACTATGACCTGTCTCGCCCCGATGATGTAGAGACGACCATCACCTGGAACGACGCCAATTCGATAATTTCTATCGTGGACGACGACGACACTCTGGTGGAAGGCACCCACTACACGGTGGGTTATTTCAATGGTACGGCGATATTGGCCATCGGGGATGATTATCTTGCTGCCACGCTGCTAGCGGTGGGTGACAATATAGAACTGACCATCAACTTCGACATTCATGACCCGGCCACCTTTACTATCACGGCTATCTTTGAAGAGATACCGGAGTATGACCTCACCATCGCCAGCACCGCTGGGGGTTCGGTCACTGAACCTGGTGAAGGGACTTTTACCTATGACGAAGGAGCGGTGGTTGACCTGAGGGTCGCGGTTGAGGAAAGCTCTCGGTTTGTCAACTGGACCGGCGATGTGAGCACCGTTGCCGATGTCTACGCTGCTGTGACTAACATCACCATGAACGACAGCTACTCCATCACGGCCAATTTTGAGGAGATTCTGCCACTAGTCAATTGGGCTCTCATTGTCGGGATTATAGCGGCGGTGGTGATAGTGGGGCTGGTGATTTTCTTTGTGCGTAGAAAGAGGGCTGCCTAGACAAAAAGACACCGCATTGAGCTTTTTCCGCGACCAAAGAATCTGGGAGACTATACGTGGAGCCTGTCGTGTGCGCTTTGCCATTCTGAGCCCCGACAAGTTGGGGCTCAGAATGGCAAGACCGGTTTTACGCCTTGTGGATTATCCCTTTCTAGTAAGGAAGCTTGCGCCGAAAAGGAGCACCGCACTTACAGCAAAACCTATGAGGCCAAGGTCTCCTTTGAGAGGAATGTCAAGACCCGGGATCTTTCCCAGCAAGCCTACTATCCCGCCACCTATAAGAGCAGCCAGGGCACCTTGCGGAGTCACCTTTAGTTTCTCTTTGTAAAACCCAGCGACCACCGGAACAACCAAGCCGCAAGTGAATATAGTGTAAGCGAAAAGAAGGGATGAAATCACCCCCTTTAAGGCCAAAGCCAGCCCCAACGCCACCAGACCTAACCCAATTAGACTTAAGCGAGTTAGCAAAATGGTTTTCCTTTCGTCAAGCGCAGGGTGCGCTCGCTTAATTATATCCTCGGTTAAAATGACACTCTGGGTAAGCAGGCAGGTATCCGCCGAGGACATGAGCGCTGCGACCAGGGCAGCGAGGATCAGTCCGCTTAAACCTGGGGAAAGCACACCGGTTATTACCTGAGGAAAGGCTCCTTCGGCAGCTATCTCCGGATATAAAACTTTGGCGCTCATCCCTATAAAGATGATGGCAAAAGCCAGGGGAATGAAAAGAAATGCCGACAAAATGGCCGATTGCTGGGCCGTTTTTTCTCCCTTTGCACAGAAAAGTCGAGTATACATATCAGGCCCCACCACGTAAGTCGCTCCGACGAGAATCAAAAGAGACAAGAGCATCTTCCAATTGAACTCGGGGCTTGTTGGAAAAGAGAAATAACCCGGGGGTAGAGAGGCTTTCAACCCATCAAGTCCTCCCACTTGTGAGAAAACCAGCGCCAAAGCGACAAAAATCCCAAGGAAAAGAATCACTGCCTGGAAAACATCGGTACGGATAATCGAGAACTGGCCCCCCAGAATAGCATAAGCTACAACAACTATAGTAAAGACAGTCATCCAGAAAGCAACAGAACCTATTCCCAAGATAGATAAAACTGTCCCAGCAGCAACGATTTGTCCTGCCACCACCCCCACCCAGGCGATAACAATAAGAATAGAAGCCGCCAAACTCATACGGCGGTCATACTGCCTTTCTACCAGTTCTGGAAGAGTATAAAGCGCAGCACCTCTTACTTTCCTGGCAAAGAAAACCCCCAGAAGCACGAGACCGATGGAGCCAACAAGAAGCCACCAAGCGCCAGTCAAACCTTGCTTGAACCCCAGGCCAGCCATACCCACGGTTGCTGACCCCCCTATTGCGGTGGCTACAAGTGAGCCGGTGATAAGGAGCAGAGTTCCCTGACGGTGGGCGACGAAGAAGCCATTTTGGCTTCCTGCTCTCCGCTTACTCCACACCCCTATGCCAATTATGGCGATAAAATAGACGGTGACAATGAGTAGTTGCGGCATCTTACAACGATGTAGCTTTCAGCTATCAGCTTCATACTGAATGCTGACTACTGACGGCTGACTGCTCCTACATTAGCATTTGGCGCTTCTTCCCTCAATTGAATACAATCCCCGGCCATTGCCTTCTTCAAAGAGCCATTCCTGTCCTTTACTATCAATGCTCCGGTGGTATCAATGTCGATTGCCCGCCCTACTATCACCTCACCCGGCGCTACTATCCTTACATCCTTATTTAATGTCACAGAGAGTTTCTTCCACTCTTCGAGTAAATCTGCTTTCATTAACAGAGGCTGCTGTCGCTCTATTTCCATCAACAATACGCTTAAAAATTCCTTCCTGGCGATTTCCCTTCCTAACATATCCTTTAAGGAGGTCACCGTTTTCTCAAACTGGGGAATAGAGGTATTGGCGTTTATACCTATGCCGACGTTCACAAAGTTTACAACATCCATTTCAGCATCCATTTCAGCCAGTATGCCACACACCTTCCTGCCTTCAATCAAGACGTCATTGGGCCATTTTAATTCGGCCTTTAACCCAAAGAGCTTTCTAATTGTAGCTGCCACGGCAACAGAGGCCATCAAGTTTATCCTGGGAGCATATGCGGGACTTATCCTGGGGCGTAAAACGAGAGTGAAGTAAATTCCTCCTTCTGGCGAGAGCCATTCCCGGCTCAATCTTCCCCGCCCGCGGGTCTGAGCTTCGGCAATCACGATTGTCCCCTCCCCTGCTCCCTTTTTAGCTAACTCTCTTGCTGCATCCATGGTCGAGCCAATCTCCGGGAAGTAGTGAATTCTTTGTTCTAAACCGGGAAATTCATAAGGAAGCAGTAAATCTGGAGAGGAGACCAGTCTATATCCTTTAGGCGAGGCCTCTATTACATAGCCATCCTTTTTTAAGCTGTGAATATGCTTCCAGATAGAAACCCGGGAGATGCCAAGCTGCTCAGAAAGTGTCTCGCCAGAAAGATAATCACTACACTCTCGTAGAGCTTTTAGTATCTGTCCCTTCATTTCGTTAACCTTTATTTTTCAGATGTTAACGATTGTACTGGTTTTTGTCAATTGCTTTGTTGTTTGACTATTTCTATTACTTTGCATATTATTAATGCCCGGTTCAAAGGACGACCAGAACTAAAGCAAATGGAGGGAGTTAAAGCTTTCTTTGTCAACAATCCCACCCGCTCGCGCACTGATGGCCTGAGGGAAGCTATTAAATTTGAAGGTTAATCTAATTCCGATCTAACTCTTTATCTCAATACCAAAATGAAATACAGGAGATATACAGTACTCACCATTACAACAACCTTACTTGAAGAGGCGGCCTTGGTGGCAGTCGTGCTCTGGCTGCTGCCAAGGGTTGCGATAAATATCCCCCTCTGGGGTCTCATCCTTATGATGATTGCTCTCGGGGTATATAATTATATAAATTACCGACTTAGCAAGAAGGCGCTAGTTAAGAAGCCGATGATTTCGCCGGACATTGGTAATCGAGGTCGAACAACAACTCCCATTTCCCCTAAAGGTTATGTTCGGGTTAACGGTGAACTGTGGCAAGCTTCGTCCAGTTCAACTATAGATGCCGGCGAGGAAATTGCCATTGTGGGCATGGAGGGAATGACGCTTTTGATAAGCCCTGTGGAAAAAGCTGATCACGAGTGCAAAGGCGATACACTTCTTGATAAACACTAAACGCTACTATCTAAATCCTAAAATTTGAGTTTTTGGATTTTGCTGTTGCTGTGGACAGAGCTAAAGAAAAGGGTTATCATTTAGACGCTGATGGAGATTACCTGGCTAGGGCATTCCTGCTTTCTGATTAGAGGGAAAGAAAAAACCATCATAACAGACCCATGTCATCCTGACTTGGGCTACCGCCTGGGTGAACCTGAGGCAGACATCGTGACGATGAGCCATTTTCACCCTGGTCATAGCTACATCGAAGGCGTCGCTAATGCCCCCAGACAAATAAAAAGCCCCGGGGAATATGAAATAGGGGGGGTCTTTATCACAGGAATCGCCTCTTTCCACGATGATAAGAAGGGAGAGGTACGGGGCAAGAATACCATTTATATTATCGAGATGGATGATATAACTTTATGTCACCTAGGTGATTTGGGACATCCTCTGGACTCGCATTTGATAGAAGAAATAGGAGATATAGGTATACTATTTTTGCCTGTCGGGGAGGTATCTACTATACCCATTGACACGGCTGTGGAAATAGTAAGGCAATTAGAGCCTCATATTGTCATCCCCATGCACTATAAGACGGAGGCGTTCACTGGCAATCTCAGTCCTGTGGACAAATTCCTGGATAAAATGAGAATTAGAGAGCTAGAAGCAAAGCCCAAGCTCTCGATTACTTCATCGTCCCTGCCCAGCAGCACACAAACCATAGTTCTCAACTATATCTAAACCCTAAATCCCGAGGGCTGAGCAGTTTTGCGGTTTCATGGTTTTGCAGTCTCGCATTTCTGTCACTGGTGCTTCAATGCGAAATTCCAATCAGCCTTAAAAGTTGATGGCACAAGCGGGTAGCCGGGGGTTACCTCTACTTCTTGAGACTGCCAATGAAAGCGTCCATATCCATAGCAGCCATGGTCATGGTTTGAAGCGTACCCCTTGACCCCAATGTCACCGCCACCTTGGATATTGCTTCATTACTGGGAGCCTCTATAATGTTTATGAAATCGTACGGACCTAGCACAGCATACTGAGCCAGTATCTTCGCCCCCATTGCCTCCACTTCTTTATTGACCTCTTTGATCCTTGCAGGATTTTCTGTGATAGTCTTTCTTCCCTCGTCAGTGAGGGTCGTCAGCATTACGAATTTAGCCATCTTTTACCTCCTCTGCGCTGTTTTGCACTTCAAAGACCTCGGTTTAAGTCCCGCTTGTGCCTGCACTAAATGACGGTGGAATACCAGTCACTGAATAAGTGGAGCGGTTGGCATCCTCAACCCCATTCTGCACTTATATTATATCACTACCCGGGCAAACATCTCTCCAGAAGTTCTATTTCCCTTTCCCTCATCTTGCTTTCTTCCTCTGGCTCTTCATGGTCGTAGCCCAGAAGATGAAGTATCCCGTGGATAATAAGCAATGCCAGTTCTCTTTCGGGTGAATGCCCTTGTTCTCTGGCTTGTGCCACTGCCTGGGGATAGGAGATAATTACCTCTCCCAGGCGAGTTACCCCATCAGGAGGGAGTGCGAAGGAAGAATCAGCTCCCTTCTGCGGAAGCATGTAGAAAGCCAGCACATCCGTAGGCTCATCCACCCCCCGGTAGTCTCGATTGAGTTGTTGCACCGTCTCAGAGTCGGTGAAAACCAGACTCACCTCGTAAGGAGGCGCCACCCCTTCAGCCTTGATGATTTGCCGGATTATCTTCTTAACCCAACCTCCATCTACCACCCCCCGGAACTTCTCTTCAACGAAAATTTCAATTTCTTCTACCATGGCAAAACCCTTATCTTATTTCTAGATGCACCTCACCTTATTCTTGTGAAGAAGAATTCATGCGACACGCAAATTTGCGGAATCTCTGATTTATTTTTTATGAGCTGTTGTGCGAAGTTTCCTATCCTCCACTAACATCTCAACTCTTGCGTTATTCATAAACTGTTCTAACAAGCTCTTTAACATCTTCGGGAATCTCTACACCTTCCTGGGCATATTTTTCAACAGCAGCAAAAGGTTTCCCAAGTTTGTCAGCTTGAGCTTTTGAAATACCCAATAGCTTTTCAAATTTTCCCGGTATTTGTCGTACCTTACCTATTGTGGGATTAACTGTATCTGTAATTCCTTGGTTTTCTTCAAATGTTTGTTTAGCTTCTCTAAATCTGTTAGAGTCATATTTAGCGCCCCCCGGCTCAAGTTCTGGGTCTATTGGGTCTTCATCATGAATAACTAGATATGCAATACCAAAAGCATTTAAAACTTCCATATACAAAGTCAGGTTGAATTTACTTCCACAATCAATAATACTAACTCTATGGTCAAAACAGTTAAAATGCCTTGCAAGGAGAGGTAAAGTCGCCTTCTCTGTAGCTCCCTCTACTAATACAGCCTTTCTGGCAAAGAAAAGTTCATTTCTGTCAGGATTGAAGAACCGAACCATGTTAAATTGTCTCTTCCTTTCGCCTTGAAAAAGTTCTTCCTGTACACGTTGAACTTGAGTGCCTATTTCAAGATTAGGTTTTCTAACGACGACAATGGAACGGTAATCCTCCAGATCAATAAAATGGGGTGAATGCGTACAGACTAAAATTTGATCTGTTCTAGATATTTGCTTTAGGGATTCATAAGTAGCTCTGCACATCTGGGGATGAAGAAAAAGCTCAGGCTCTTCAAATGCAAAAACATTTGAGCGTTCTCTGATTTCTCTATTCTCCTCGGTTTGTGCTCGCCTTGCTTCAGTAGCCCAAACACGCATCAGGGCAAAGATCAAATAGCGTTGCAATCCATGTCCTTTTCCATCTACGCCTGTAGGAATACCATCGTCCAAGGTTATGCTTGTTCCCAGTTGGAAAACTCTTTCTATGTCGGGAGCTTCAACCCCGATACTTAGCCCAACATCCCAGGGGCCTAATTCATGTTTTAATCTGTCTTCCAGCTCTCTAATCTCGGCAAGCTTTTCCTCTGGTGTTTTGCCTTCTATTAATGTCTTAATCTCCTGAACAGTGTCTTCCAAACGTTGGAATGCGGGATTTTGTCTTGCAATACGGCCTATAATAACATTGAGAAGTCTCGAAAGGAGAGTTGTACCACTTGTTTTGGTTTCTTCAGTAACATCCCGAACTGCAGGCACTAGGTGAAATTCAGGTAGATATCCATCCAGAACCTGCTTGTATCCTGCGGGATTCACACGCCTCTCTTCTGTGTATTCTATATCAGGATGGGCTTCAATATATTTTTGTATTGCTTCTTTATACGATTGTTTGGTTATCCGACCACTTCCAGGAAAAAATTCTGCTATAGGCAATTCTGAAACTACATCTTTGTCATTGTAGCTCTCAAAATCCTCCTGGAGCCATTCATCTTTGGGAACTTTCATGAGAGCTTCGTATGAAACTTGAGGTTTACCATCATCAATCCAGTATTTTTTCGAAACGGTAAGAACCTCATTAACAGTCCACGGGCGCAATTTTCCCATCTCTGCTTGTGATAAATCTTCAAATCTGGCCTCGATAATTACTTCTCTTGCAGTCCCATTTGGGCTGCGAAAAAAGATATCAGGGGTTATTCCTCGTGTTGCTGAAGAAAAGAATATGTCAAGTGCCTGAAAGATATTTGACTTGCCATGATTATTCTGACCAATGAAACACAAGAAGTCATCTACTTCAAAGGTAATACCTCGAATTGATCTAAATCCTTGAATATGCAAGTGCCGCAATTTCATAGCCCCATTCCCCTTAGAACATCATCATTATAGTCCTCTGGCCTTTTTTATTGAAGCCTTTCTTCCTATGTTTGCTCTGGCTGACCTAGTTCAGATAGATGGGTGACACTCCAAGGTGTACTATATATCTTCGGGACAGTTGTAATAGTTCCTTGTGTCATTGCGAGCGCAGCGTGGCAATCTTTATCCTCAGCAGCCCCACCGAGATTGCTTCGTCATTTCCATTCCTCGCAATGACAACGCAAGCAGACAATGTATCACTAAGATAGTGAACGAGGATACTGACTTTATATGTTATTGAAGAGCTAGTAAAATAACATTAATGACTGTAACACCTCTTAGAAAGCAGTATCTCAGGGTTAAGCAGAAGTACCCCGAGGCTATAGTTTTCTTCCGCTTAGGCGACTTCTATGAAACCTTCGATGAAGATGCCAAAGTCGCTTCGCGAGAGCTGGACGTTGTCCTGACCTCCCGCGAGATGGGCAAGGGGGAGAGAGTGCCCATGGCGGGGATACCTCATCACGCTCTGGATAACTATCTGGCTAAGCTCATCAACCGTGGTCATAAGGTAGCTATTTGCGAACAACTCAGCCCGCCGGGCAAGGGACTGGTGGAAAGGGACGTCATTCGCGTGGTGACGCCGGGGACGGTGGTCGAGCCTAATCTGCTTGCCAGTAAGAGCAATAACTATCTCGCCAGCCTGGTTGTTGAAGGCGAAGAAGCGGGGATCGCCTACGTTGATATAACCACGAGCGAATTTGCCACCACTCAGCTTCCTGCTGAAAGAGTCATGCCTGAATTGGAGCGACTTCAGCCCAGCGAGGTTCTTATTCCCGAAGATGCCGACGATTATGCTCAATTGCCTTTCACCATAAGCCGACTGGATGACTACTGGTTTGATTTGGAAATTGCCCAGGAATCTTTGCTGGAACATTTTGGCGTAGCTACCCTGGAAGGCTATGGCTGCGCCCGCTTGCCTTTAGCCATAAGAGCCGCCGGCGCATTAGTACATTATGTCAAGGAAACGCAAAAGGAAACTCTGCCCCAGCTAAGCAAACTTGCTACCTACTCTACAGATTCCTTTATGATTCTCGATGGTCAGACCATCCGCAATCTGGAGCTCTTTCAGGGTGGCAGGTGGGGAGAAACCGGCAACTCCCTACTCTCCATCGTTGACCTGAGCAAGACCGCCATGGGTGGCAGGCTGCTCAAAAATTGGCTGGGACATTCTCTTCTGGACCTCGCCATATTGAATCGGCGGCAAGAAGCGGTTGCCTGGTTTCACCAAAACAATCTAGCTCGCCCAAAAATCATCTCTCTGTTATCAGACATTGCTGACCTGGAGAGGCTAGTTAATCGAGTGAGTAGTGGCAGAGTCATGCCCCGAGAGTTGCTAGCGCTTCGCTCTAGTTTAGAAAAGGTGCCTGACTTGAAAGCGGCGATGGCAGACGGGGACGCCATTAACTGGCTAAGCGGCGAACTTAAGCCTTGCCCCGACATCGTGGACTTAATTGCCAGGGCTATTGCCGATGAGCCGGGGGATTTGGAGCAAGGGGGTGTGATAAAGGAAGGTTTCTCCCCTGAGCTGGATGAAATTCGCCGTAATTCCCGGCAGGCTAAGCAATATCTGGCTGGCCTGGAGCAGAGGGAAAGGCAACGCACAGGGATTAAGTCCTTAAAAGTAGGCTACAACCGGGTATTTGGCTATTATATTGAGGTATCCCGGGCTAATCTCAACTTAGTTCCCCAGGATTATATTCGTAAACAGACTTTAGCCGAGGCGGAAAGGTTCTTCACCCCCGAACTTAAGGAGTATGAATCGCTGATTCTTAATGCTCAGGAAAAGATTGCTGACCTGGAGACTGCCATCTTTCGACAAGTTTGCCAGCAGATAAGCGCTGTAAGTGAGCAAATTTTGGCCACCGCCAGAGCCATCGCCCAAATCGATGCCCTTTCCAGCCTTGCTGAGGTAGCAGCGCGTCATAGTTATGTCCGCCCAATGCTGACCAACGAAGATGTCATTGACATTAAGGGAGGGCGCCACCCTATTGTGGAACAGAGCATAGGCAGCGATAATTTTGTTCCTAACGACGTTTATTTATGCAATAGGGACAATCAGCTTATTATACTCACCGGCCCCAACATGTCAGGAAAGTCCACCTATCTCAGGCAGGTAGCCCTAATTATCCTTTTAGCTCAGATTGGAAGCTTTGTCCCTGCCGATTCAGCGAATATTGGAATTGTTGACCGCATCTTTACTCGCATTGGCGCCCAGGAGGACTTAGCCGCCGGGCAATCTACTTTTATGGTGGAGATGACTGAGGCGGCAAATATCCTGAATAATGCTACCCCTCGCTCCTTTATCATTCTGGATGAAATTGGGCGGGGCACTTCTACCTATGACGGGCTTTCCATCGCCTGGGCGGTAGCCGAGTTTATCCATAACCACCCTGAGCTTGGGGCGAAGACCCTTTTTGCCACTCATTATCATGAATTGGTGGACCTGGCTGGTATCCTGCCCAGAGTGAAAAACTTTAACGTAGCGGTGGTGGAGGAAGGAGATAAAGTTATCTTTCTCCACAAGATTGTCCCCGGGGGCACCGACAGGAGCTATGGCATCCACGTTGCGCAGCTAGCCGGCCTGCCCAAATCGGTAATCGTTCGAGCTCAGGAAGTCTTAGCTGAACTGGAAAGCCACGCTGCTAAAAAAGGCAAAGTCCCTCGCCGTAAAGCATCGCTCCAGATTCCTCTTTTCCCGAAAGACTCCCTATTAGCTGATGAGATTGCCCGGCTTGATGTTGATTCCATGTCTCCTCTGGAAGCAATCACCAAGCTTTATGAGCTCAAGCGAATGGCTCAAGAGAATAAAGACTCACCACCCTGAGGTGAAAATCCAAAATCCAAAATCCTAAACCTTAAACAAGCTCAAAATTCAAACCTCAAATGTTCAAAACGGTTTTGGATTTTGAATTTGGTCATTTGAATTTGTTTAGGATTTAGTGCTTAGGATTTTAAAGATTTATGCAGTTAAGTATAATTGGGCCAAGAGATTCGCAGGGTTAGTCTGATCTAGAAGCTACTATTAAAGGATAGTGGTGTGGAACTCTTCCTCCGCCTTTGCTTGGACTTGAACTAGGAAATCAGCGCATTCCTTTGCTATTCCCAGGGCATCCAGATGGTAGAGAGAGCGAAGAAAATCTTGCTTTCCATGGGTTACGAATTCGTCAGGAATGCCTAATCGCTTCACTTTGACATCTGAGGCTTCAGCCTTTTCCAACAGCTCCAGCACTGCGGCACCAAAGCCGCCGCTAAGAACATTCTCCTCTACTATGACCATCTTTTTGGCGTGGTTGGCTACATCCAAAATAAGCTCTGTATCCAGGGGCTTAGCGAATCGAGCATTAATTACCATGGCATCAATGCCCTCAAGAGCTAAATGTTCCGCTGCTTCCAGAGAAGGCATGACAGTAGAGCCAATGCCTATTATTACCATATCTTCACCTTGCTTTATTATCTCAGCTTTGCCTATAGGAAGCTGATGCAGCTCGGTAGCCAAGGGAACGCCTGTTCCCCGACCCCGAGGATAACGAATTGCCAGTGGATGCTTTGTATTGAGGGCAGTATAAAGCAGGTCTTGAAGTTCATTCCCATCCTTAGGTGCGCAAACAATCATATTAGGCATCAAATTAAGATAGGATAAATCAAATATCCCTTGATGTGTTTTGCCATCCTCTCCGACAATGCCGCTGCGATCGAGGGCAAAAATGACAGGCAGATCAGGGAGACAAACATCGTGCAATACCTGGTCAAAGGCACGCTGCAAGAAAGTGGAATATATAGCTACAATAGGTATAAAGCCCTGGGTAGCTAGACCGGCGGCTAAGGTAACCGCATGCTGCTCAGAAATCCCTACATCGTAGATGCGTTGAGGAAACTCCTTGACCAGAGAAGATAGGCTATTGCCTTCAACCATGGCAGCGCTTATCACTACCACCCTGGGATTGTCCCTAAGCAGTCCACCGACTGTTCGAGCAAATATCTGACTATAAGTAGGTATTGTGCCCAAGCCCTCGCTTTTAGGAGATAGACCGTGAAAGTAAGTGGGATTATCCTCGGCTGGTTTGTAACCCTTGCCCTTCGTAGTCAAGACATGGACGATGACCGGCTTGTAGTAATTCCTGGCTTGAGTCAAAGCTGCTTCCAATTCAGCAGTATTATGACCATCTATCGGACCCAGGTAAGTAAAGCCAAGCTGCTCCCACATCATGGTGGGCATAACCACCGCTTTTACTCCTTCCTTAAGACGGTGCAATGCCCCCTGCAGCCTCTTTCCTCCAGGCAAGAGAGACAGCAACCGATTCGTCTGTTTCTTAGCCCGTACATAGCCACGGGTTGTTCGCACTACATTTAGCCGCTTGGCTATCGCTCCTACTGTGGGCGAAATGGACATGCCGTTGTCATTGAGCACCACGATAAGCCTTGTGCCCAAATGCCCGGCATGATTCAGTGCTTCGTAAGTCATGCCACAGGTAAGGCACCCATCGCCGATGACAGCTACCACGTGGTGATTACCGCGAGCAAGGTCGCGGGTCAGAGCCATGCCCAAAGCCGCTGAAATGGAGGTGCCACCATGTCCCGTAGTGAAAGCATCGTGAAGACTTTCATCTCTATCAGGAAACCCTGAGAGTCCCTGGTATTGGCGCAGGGAGGGAAATTGCTCCCTTCTTCCTGTTAATAGCTTATGAACGTAACTTTGGTGCCCCACATCCCAGATTATCTTGTCTTTCGGGCTATCAAATACCCGGTGCAAGGCAACAGTAAGCTCCACCGCTCCCAGATTGGATGCTAGATGCCCGCCGTTTTCACTAACCCGGCTTATCAATAACTCCCTGAGCTCGGAACAAAGTTCACCTAGTTCATCTTGGTTTAGCCCCTTAACATCGCTGGGGTCGTTTATTTTGTCCAGTATCTTAGACACCTCACTCTCCCACTTTAGATTATAACAAATTTTACTCTTAGGCATGCTCAGGCAATTAAGATTGCATGAGCAAAGTAACACCGAGACCTTTCAACTTCAAGGTATCTGCAGATGTGGTGGCGAAACATAACTTAACGCTATTTCGTTCCGTACCCAGCAAGGGTTGATGTCTTCTCGATCTTGCGTTGTTCTCCCGATGTGTCTGAGTTATGGTGAGATGGCTGCTCACTATAGGAAGGGCCGGCGCTGTAGTCACACAACTGAAGAACGAGAGGATTGTCACGGAGCGGGCGCATTATGGAGGAAGGTTTCAGAGATCACCTAAAGAAGCAAGGCAGGAAAGACCACACAAAGTCAGGATTGGGCAACAGTGTTGCGATGCATCACACGTCCTGAGCATTTGTCTTGGCCAGGGCAAGCCCCAAAGTGTCGGGTTATTGAGGTCTTATAACTGTCTCATTTCCCCTAACGACATAAAACGGGCATTGCCAACTATTGACAATTTCTTGGATAGTGGTATAATAGTCTTAATAAGAGCAGTCTCTATAAAAGGAGCTGATAGAAGGAGAGTTGCTCTAAGAGATACTGGTTTAAGACCAACATAAGGCGGTTGTCGCGTGTGTACGTCGGAAGGTTGCGATAATTCCCACGATGGTTAACTCAGCAGGTACAGACATGTAAACCGGGCTCTTTCAAGCATTAGGATTTCAATTGTCATTTGAATCTTGACATTTGGAATCTGTTGGGACCTACTCGAGCTTGTCAAATGGCAAGTGCAGGAATCTGGAGGTGAAGAATCCCTGGCGAAGGCCAATCTGAGTTCGAAGCATGGCAGAATTGGGCAGCCTGAAAGCGCCGAATCAGGAGCGAGGGGGTGAAGAGAGACTCTGGTATCCTGTTTGCCTCGGTGCTCATGCTAGGGCCGGTACTTCCCAACTGGGACTGGTTGATAAGAGAAGACAGCTTGTCATAACATGAAATAGCGCGTTGGAAGTGGCACGGGGCAGAGTGTAAAGCGGCTAGCTTCCCCGATGCCGGTGGAATGCGGCGAATGAATATCAGAGGGCCGATCATTACTCTAGTCATCGTCCTGATGCTGGTCGTGACGGCTTGCTCGCACGGGACGATGCTCCCGCTAAGCACGCCACCGCCCAGTGGGTGGCCGACCACTTGGACAGGGCTATCCACAGACCCTAATGAGAGTGGCTGCGATGAGCACCGGAACGTGGCAGATGTTAGTGGGGACGGTTATGCGCTCTATTATGCTACCGATTCTCAGTATCTCTACCTGCGTATGGAGACTGTCGACCCACCCGGCTGGCCCTCCCTAAAGCCGGGAGGCGATGCTCGCTACAAGTGGTGGTTTGATACCGCGGAGACGGCCGCCTATGTGCACGGGACTACGGTGGAACAGGCGGAATTTCTGCTGATACTGGAGGACCTAACGGACAACAGCAACGACCCGAATACAACCAGAGACCAGCTGGGTGAACTGACGCTCATGGATGATTTGAACAACGACGGTTTTATGAAACGGTGGGATAGCGCAAAACCCCCAAACTACACCCTCAACAACGCCCAGACTGCCCCCACAGGCAATAGCTCTTGGTGGCGAAGGGTTCTCGGAACTGGCACGCCTGGGACTGGAGGACCTCAGGGAGTGATGGGCGCGGACATCGGATACCGGATTGACAACTCCACCACCGGCGGCAACTTCGTGGACATGTACGTGAGCTGGGCTGCGTTGGGAAATCCCTCCTCGTTGTGCCTCATGTGGGCAACGGATAACCAAAACAACAATCTGGACCAAACGCCTAATTGTGAGCGTGCAGAGGAAACATATTGCCTCCCGGCATGTGTACCACCCCTAGCAGCCTTCAATGCGACACCGACCTCTGGCTGCATTCCCCTGACTGTCAACTTCACCGACCAGTCTACAGGCAGTCCCACGAGCTGGAACTGGTCTTTCCCCGGAGGCACTCCTTCGAGTCACACAGGGCAGATGCCTCCCCTTGTAACATACAATGCTGCTGGGAGCTACAACGTCACTTTAATTGTGAGCAATGCCTGCAGCTCAGATAACGAAACCAAGACCGTCACTGCGTACGCCAATCCCAGGGTGAACATCACCCCTGATGGCGGCAAGCTCACCTGTGCCACCACCTTCATTCTATTGACGGCAGATACAACTGGAAGCCCCTGCACCGTAACTGGCTACCAGTGGTACAAGGATGATGTGGCGCTTGGCGATGAAACGGGCAACACATTAAGCGCGACTGCTCCCGGAGTCTATAAAGTAGAGGTGGAATGTACCAGTGGCTGTAAGGCCGAGGATTGCGCCTCCGTCACCGAAGACACTTCGAGACCCACGGTAAACGTGGCAAATGTCGTAGTATGTGAAGGAGAGGCTGCGACTTTAATTGCTACAGTTTCGGGTTGTACGGTAAAGAGTTACCAGTGGTATGAGGGTACCTCTTCAAGCGGCACTCTAATTCCTGGTGCGAAGTCTGGGACCTATTTGATCCCGACTGCCAGCACAGCAGACGCCGGAGCCTACACCTGTTTGGTGGAGTGTGAGAGTAGCTGTGAGAGTGAGGACCACGGCACGTTGACGGTGAACCACAGTCCCACAGCCGACTTCGGTGGCTCATTAATAAGCGGCTGTGCTCCCCTAACTGTGGTCTTTACAGATTTGTCCACAGGAGCCCCGACGAGCTGGAGCTGGGATGTAGATGGCGATGGAAATGAGGACTACGACACTCAGAACCCCTCCCATACCTACACGAGCGCTGGCACCTACACCGTGAGCTTAACCGTAAGCAATGCCTGCGGTTCAGATGACGAAATCAAGACCGATTACATAACGGTTTATGCCCGGCCCACAGCTACTGCCTCAAGCAACTCACCAATCTGCGAAGGAGGCACCATACAGCTATCGAGTGGGCCCAACGGCATGACCAGCTATAGTTGGACTGGGCCGAATGGCTTCAGCAGCAGCTTGCAGAACCCGACCATCCTCAACGCTACCTCCTTGAACGGAGGAACTTATTACCTGACGGTGACCGATGGTGGCTGCACAAGTGATCCTGCCAACACGACGGTAGTGGTCAACACCAAGCCCACAGCCGATGCCGGCACAGACGCAGGGATTACCGCAGGAGGTTCTGTTGTGATAGGCGGCAGTCCAACGGCTTCAGGCGGCACACCACCGTATACTTATAGCTGGACTCCGACTACCGATCTGAACGATGCCAGTATCGCCAATCCAACTGCTTCACCAGCCGTCAACACGACCTACACCGTAACAGTAACCGATTCTAAGGGCTGCACAGACAGCGACGATGTGACCGTGACTGTCACTCAGGGTTGCTGCATCTGCGGTTTCGTGTATCGGGCCGGCACTATGGAAGCGCTCGCAGGCTGGGAAGTCATCCTGGAGAAACATACAAACCCGTGGGTTGAGGTACGGAGCACCATTACGGATGCCAATGGCAAGTACTGCTTCTGCGGGCTTGAGGACGGCGAATACAGGGTGAGCGAAGTGGTGCAAGCTAATTGGAATCAGGTTTCCCCTTTGCCTAATGAACACCTTGTGACACTGCCTGGAGGTGCCAGTGACCCGGTGCTCGGGCCATTCCTCAACTTCGAAAATGAGCAGCGCCCAGCGGGCTCCCATACTGTGGGCTGGGAGGCTTCCCCCATAGACAAACTGGCCGTCCTGGCACCCTGGATTGCCCTGTTTGCACTCATTATCGCCGGTGCGAGCCTCCTGGTGCTAAGGCGTCACCGGGCTTAGAGCTAAACCGTGTAAACCACAAAGGGCAGACTCCTTCAGAGAGTTTGCCCTTCCCGTCTGGCCGTTCCTGCATCCGCTAATCGTCAGTTGTTGACACTCACCTGCCCTTGCAACCACGGCAAAAGTCGACAGAAAATAGAGTATATTGGAAGGAAAGTTGCCAAAATGTGTTACCCAGTGTCACCTATGTGGTCAGCCAGCACAACACGTGGCAAGAGCGTCCGTGCTGTTGTATAATTCTCCAAGGCCGTAGTTTACATGCGTCTGGTTCTTTTCCGTTCCAAAGAATGAGAAGGCGGTGGCAACATGGAACAGGTCATGTTCGCGTCCCTCGCTGCATCACCGACATCGTTTCGCAAAATCCGTGTGCTGTTGGACAGCCTTAAGGATTTCGGAGGGGAGCTCTTCAGGGCACCTCTGCTTGTCCTGCATCCGGACAGCCTCGACGTCACTGTCGAAAATGCCGGACTATTGAAATTGCCCGATGTCCACATGATCCCCTTCCGTATCAGCAGTGAAGAGATGGATTTCCCACTGGCAGTTGTGGCGATTGGTGCGGCGGCGGCAGAAAAAGCGGTCGCCGGGAAAGCGGAGAACCTTGTCTGGCTGTTGGAAGACACCCTTGTTCTGAAAAGTCCGTCGGCCTTAGTGATGCCTGCTTGGACGCAGCACGCCTACAGGCCCGTACACCACACCAAGATAGGATCACTGTGGAAGGCTTCGCCAGACGGCTTCTGGACTGCCATCTACCGCCACTGCAAGGTCGAACCGGATCATCTCTTCCCGATGGACACATGCGTGAGAGACAACACGATCCGTCCTTATTTCAACGCAGGCTGCCAAGCAACACGACCACAAAACGGGCTGTTCTCACGTTGGTGTGAATTGTTCCGGAGTCTTTACCGCCATCCAGACTTCAGGCCGTTCTTTGCCAACCCGTTGTACAGGGTTTTCATGCATCAGGCCGTGTTGGCAGGTGTGGTTTTATCCAACTTCTCCGCTGCACAACTGTATGAATTACCGGAGTCCTACAACTATCCCCTCCACCTCCATGCGGACTATCCGCCCGAGTTTCGCCCAACGAAACTGAATGACCTTGTGACTTGTCGCTATGAAACATTCGACGAACTCAAGAAGATGCTCGCGTTCATTGCTGTTGACGAGCCAATTAAGACGTGGATCCTGTCCAGGATTTGACTAGTCTTCTCCCAGGAAACGGTACCGATATAGCATCCTTGAAAAGGTCTACTTGAACAAGGTATCAAGTAGTCCTGTTGCTGAGGGCAAGTCAATTTGCTTCCCGTTTGGACCAATAGGGTTTGCGACGGTGGATCAGACAAAGCGATTATTCTACTCTTGAGGGAGCATTAGTCGCGCTCTATACATAATCTCATTGCCCCCTTTGCGTTGATCCGCCCAAAGTGAGCAAGCATTGAAGCTGGGCTTATCTGATGTTCGATTGTCGATGTGCACTTATCCGATATTCATCACCACACAAGAGGGCAAATCAACGATGACAGAAAGAGTAAACCATGGTCCAACAACTGTCAGCAATGTTCAATAATGTCTTACAATTTCATGCGCTGTGGCTTACGCCCCTAAGTCTATGACTTCGACTGCGCGACCTGTATCATCGTATTTAGGCAATGAAACCAAGATTTTTGTGCTAGGCTCGAAGCAGACGAAATATACCTTTGAATCCGCCCGCCCTTCCCTTGATAGCAGTATAGTCTATCTCGCCAAGCATCAAGTTGCATATAGCTCTCCACGCTCCGTCACTCTGGTTGAACATTCCAAACGCCAAACGAGGGAAGCGGACAAAATTTTTTGACAACGTACGCGCTATTCTCAACTCAGACATTATCTTCCTCTCTACAATCTGTTGGTAATCCTGCAACCCGATCTTGCCCATCAATAAAGAGTTCTCAATCACTGGTGCGGCAAGCTGGGCACTCTGGATGGCGTTATAAATTCCCTCACCCGTTAATGGGTCAGTAAGCCCAGCCCCATCCCCCAGAAGCAAGGCTTTATCTTGCCAAACAAGCCTCCCTTTTGTACACGTTGGTATCAAGTGGCTACTTGACCTGGCGATAGTGTAACTACCAATACTTAGTGAGTTTAGAAACTTCTGATGGTGGCGGTCCAAATGTCTTGCCTTGGAGGCAAGACATCCAGCTCCAATAGAGAGATGGTTACGCTTGGGGAACACCCAGGCATAACCCCCGGGAATGCACCCCAGGTCTATCTGGACTCGCGATTTCCATTTTGCCATCTCTTCCTCGGGCACAACAACTTCCGATTCTATTCCCGCGACATATTCCATGCTCCTTCCCATGCCCAGCTCTCTTGCCACTACGCTATAAGCCCCATCCGCCCCGACCACAAGTCGAGAGCGAAAAATGTTGTCAGCAGTGGAAATCTCAACCCAATCAGCGCTCACCTGTATTTGCGTTACCTTTTGACCATCAATAAGCACAGCTCCCAGTTGTTGTGCCCTCGTCACCAAAAAATAGTCAAATACATCACGCATTACGGTATATATCAATGGCTGACTATGTTGTCCCAGATAAGGGCTGTCCAGATTAAAAGTAAAGCTAACCTCATAAATTACGTCTTCCGCTACCTCGGAGATATCGAAATCCAGAAGTTTTGCTGCCTTGCTGGTGACTCCGCCAGCACAACACTTATAGCGGGGCAGTTTCCCTTTTTCTAAAACTAATACCCCGATCCCCCTTTTTGCTAGCTCGTAAGCCAGTGTCGCCCCAGCCGGACCAGCACCAACAACGATTACATCGTGGCTTTGTTTCAACAGTAACCACCCCTAACAAGCGAAGCAATGCAAACCTATCTTCAATTATATCACCGTTATAATAACTAAAGGTTGCTTGGCAACCTATTCCCCTGCTCCCTTCCCTTGATAAGGAAGCTGTTCAAAAAGAGAACTGGATTCTTCAGTTTTAATCAGGCCAAATCATAATAGTTTTTGGGTTAGATTTTAGAAGATTTAGGTCTTGACATCCTTTTGAAGTAGTGTTACTCTTATACAAAGTTTTCGCATATGTCTCATGCTCGCATTACTACAGTATATAAGATTTCGCTTGTGAGTGTGGCCAGGCAAATGAGCCTGACTCAGGCGGCATCGGTGTAGTCAGTATGTGGAATACAAGGACAATTAACCAGCTTTCTCACTACTTCCCTCCTTTCTTTTCAATCCTCCTTTCCTTTCAATATAGGCGACGGGAGCGAGTCGAACTCCCGTCGCTCCCTATCTAGGTATTCCTGGTGGACAGCTCACATGCCTTCATCACTACCCATCTTGTAGTTCTCTGCTTCGACTGGAGACAACAACAATACTTTAAAAGAATCAATACCGCGAACGGCTATTATTTATCAAGAATTTATTCATTTCTTAAATTCCCTTGTGCTCAGGTTGTTCGTACTTCTACCCAATTCACCCGAGTTAAACGACTATGTGGAGCGAGAACACCTGACCCATCGTCCTCGTCAATATTTGGGCTACTCCACGCCTCAGGAGTGCCTTGAGTGCTATTTGCAAAAAAAGGAGGTGCCGCGTCATTAAGGTACTGAACGAGGACAGGTATTGGCAGAAGTAATCAGATAAATGGTATTATTTCCAGTGACATGGCAGCCTTAAGCTAGGGAAATGTTACCGGCTAAGAAAACGGTGCGTAAGGAGATATAATGATGAAAGCGAAGTATACCTCGCCACGTAGTTCCACAGATTCTTCACTGAATTCGTCGCTCAAGCAGGCTACGGAGGCGCTTCAAGCCGAGCATAATACGCTACTGTCACTAGTAAATTCCATGGGATATGGTCTCAGCATACAGGATAAAGATTATAACATTATTTATCAGAATAAGGCGGTGAGGATAGCTTCTGGTGGGAACCACCTGGGGGAGAAATGCTACCGAGCTTATCAAGGCAGAGAGAAGGTGTGTGACTGGTGCCCGGTAGAAGAGGCATTTAAGGATGGCAAGTCACACACCGTGGAGAGGATGATGGTAACGCCTTCGGGGGAGGTTACCTTCTGGGAGAATACGGCTAATCTCATCAGAGACGCCGGGGGTAAGATTGTCTCCTGCCTGGAGCTAGCCCGGAACATTACCGAGTACAAGCGGGCAGAGGAGAAACATCGGCTAATATTAGCAACAGCCCCTGACGGTTTTTATGTCTTGGGTATTGATGCTAGATTGCTAGAGGTCAACGCTTCATACTGTAAGATGGTTGGTTATACTCGTGAAGAACTGCTTAAGATGTCCCTACCTGATATTGAAGCGATAGAAACGCCCGAAGAGATTGCTCAGCATAAAAAAAAGATAGTGGCGCAGGGTTACGACTTTTTTGAGACCCGGCATCGACATAAAGACGGGAAGCTGATTGATGTTGAAGTTAGCGCAAATTACATTGATGCGGAGGGCGGGCAAGTAGTCGTATTTGTGCGGAATATCACCGAGCGCAAGAAGGCGGAGCAGGCTCTTATAGATAGCGAGGGACAATACAGAACTCTGGTTGAAAATATTCCACAGAAAATATTCTTTAAGGATAAGGATTCAGTTTACATTTCCTGCAATAGCAATTTCGCCAAAGACCTGAAGATAAAGCCCGCAGAGTTCTCGGGGCATACAGATTATGACTTCTATCCCAGGGACCTGGCCGAAAAATATAGAGCAGACGATAAAAGAGTGATTGAGTCAGGGAATACAGAAAGAATTGAAGAGAGATACATCGAACACGGACAAGAAAGGACCGTGGAAACATTCAAGACCCCGTTCATAGATGAACACGGCAAAACTGTCGGTGTACTGGGCATTTTCCATGACATCACCAAGCAAAAAGAAATGGAGAGACAGTCACACGAGCGCGAAATAGCCGCGGCACGGGCGCAAGAGCTAAGTAAATCACACCAGCGCCTTATCAACGCTCAAGAGTCTCTGCGTAAAGACATTGCCAGTCAGCTTCACGGGACGGTGCAAAGCCGGCTTATATTACTGGAGCATAAGATTGCAGAGCTTGAGGCCAGGGCCCGGTCAAAGTGGATGGTCAAGGAACTAGCTGACGTCCGCCAGAGACTTGAGGAGCTGCAAAACGAACACATACGGTCCATCAGCCATCGCCTTTTCCCTTCCATCTTACGCCTGGGAATAACTACCGGCCTGGAATCTCTAATAGACGAGTATAGCGCCAAGTTACCTGTTGATTTGCGGGTGAGCAAAAAACTGAGAGATAGAGAGCAAGCGAATAGAAGGCTTATTCCAGATAATGTGAAGCTGGCGCTGTATCGCATTACTGAGGAAGCCTTGACCAATATCTCCAAACACACGCCGGCGGCGAACAATATAGTGGTTAGACTGTCGCTGTTTGATAGTCGAACATTGTGCCTTAAGGTGATGGATGATGGTCCTGGCTCTAATACAACAAGCCCTTCAACCGGTATTGGCCTCTTGCTGATTTCGGACTACGCAGCGGCAGCGGGAGGCAGTTGCACCATCAAGAACATTCCCGGCAAGGGCACACAGGTTATGGCAGAGCTGCCTTTTGCCGGACTTGAAACAGGGTAGTGACAGGAAGGTCAGCCTTTGGAATAAAGGCCCGGCGCCCTGCAGCACTACCAGCCTCTCCCAATACCTGAAAGTGCTTGCTCGCTTCCAGCAAATGGCACAGCTAATCTCTAAACAGGTATCGTCATCAACCAGAATAGGTCGGTATGTCGACTCCCATCCTTTGACTTACTAATTTTCAACGCTTATATTGTAGTATGGTTCTAGCATACTACAATATCATGCTCGCACTGTAATTAGCCGGGGTTTACGCAATCCTTGCCCCCGCGCTAACGTCGCTGCGAGGATTTCAGGAACGCCAGGGCAGCCTTGACCCGTATGTTGATTTCCAACTCGCCGGAGAGTCCCAGATGCTGATAGATGACGTTGATGTAGCTTTCAACGGACCTCTCCGTCAGTGCCAGTTTTCTGGCGATAGTGGCATTATTGAACCCCTCCGAAAGCAACCGGAGCACATCCTGTTGTCTGGGTGTAAGCCTGTAAACATTAGACCCTTTCCGCGGGTGCAGCTTCGCCATCACCGCCGGGTCCATGACCACCATACCCCGCGCACATTCCTCAATGGCATGGATAACTGTGGATACGTCGCGAACCGTCTGCTTTAAAAGATATGCCCACCCCGTGCTCTCTCCAAGCGGCAGGCTGGTCACATAGCGGGGATTATCATGCGCGGAGAGGATAACGATGCCAATCTCAGGGTTCTCCCTCTTGATTGCCAGTGCCGCATCAATGCCGTCCATTTCGCCGGCAAGCTCAATATCCATCAGCATCACGTCGGGTTTGGTCTGCCGGGCCAGCGCAATCGCCTTCTCAGCATCATCCGTCG
>Ga0307428_1000251_pt1 | contig 41089 bp, 30 predicted proteins | sample SalMarWE160240MG_FD_202161 | JGI IMG/M metagenome (GOLD analysis project Ga0307428, IMG submission 202161) | Salt marsh sediment microbial communities from the Plum Island Ecosystem LTER, Massachusetts, United States - WE1603-240 | ecosystem: Environmental > Aquatic > Marine > Intertidal zone >...
ATAGGAGCAGTTTCTCCGGCAGGGGGGGACTTTTCAGAACCAGTTACCCAGTCTACCAAGAGGATCGTGGGGGCTTTTCTAGCACTAGACCGGGAGCTGGCTCATGCCAGGCATTTTCCTTCTATAAATTGGCTTTCCTCTTACAGTGGTTATCTTACTATGTTGAGGGATTGGTTTAAAGAAAATGTAGCACCAGACATGATGACTTTCAGATCTAAAATGATGAAGATTCTTCAGGAAGAAAATAAACTCATGGACATTGTAAAACTGGTAGGAGAAGATGTATTACCCGATGACCAGAGAGTTATACTGGAGATAGCCAGGATCATAAAGATTGGGTATCTCCAGCAAAATGCCTATAATCCACAGGACTTTTATACGGATCTTCCGCGTCAGTATAGTATGCTCAAGGTTATTGGCAAGCTTTACGATAGGGCATATTCCTGCGTAAAAAAAGGAATACCCCTTTCCAAAATCAAAAATGAGAAACTCTTTTCCGATATAATAATGATGAAATATAATGCCGCTGAGGCAAAATCCAAACTCTTCCCGGAACTCATCAATAAGATAGACCATTACTATGACAGTGTGGAGAGTATATATAAAGAAGGTAGAATAAATGAAAGTTAAATATCTAAAGATAGATGAAGCCGAAGGCCCTCTTTTAGTAATGGAAGAAGTCAAGGATGCGGTATATGATGAAATAGTGGATATAGAAATTTCCGGGAAGGAACATAGGATAGGCAAAGTAGTTCAAATTGATAGAGGGAAAGTTATAATACAGGTTTTTCAGGGGACATCGGGTATTTCCTTAAATGATGTAAGCGTAATTTTTTCTGGTAAACCCATGGAAATATCTGTATCCAAAGAAATTCTTGGCAGAGTTTTCAATGGCACGGGAAGACCTATAGATGGTGCTGGAGAGATATATTCTAACAAAAATTATAATATAAATGGTAGGCCAATGAACCCTGTAGCAAGACTTTATCCTCGGAACCACATCCAGACCGGGATTTCTTCTATAGATGGCCTTTTAACCCTGATAAGGGGTCAGAAATTACCTATTTTTTCGGGAGACGGGCTTCCCCACAACCAGTTAGCAGCACAGATTGTAAGGCAAGCCAGGATTACCGGCGAAGAGACCGGTAACTTTGCGGTAGTTTTTGTGGCTATGGGCATAAAGCACGACGAAGCTGACTTTTTTCGGAAGGTATTTGAAGAGGCTGGAATTATGGATAGAGTAGTAATGTATTTAAATCTGGCTGATGATCCGGTAATGGAGAGAATTATTACTCCCAGGTGTGCCCTTACTGCTGCTGAGTATCTGGCTTTTAAATGCGATATGCATGTCTTAGTGATAATGACTGATATAACCAGTTACTGTGAAGCCTTAAGGGAAATCTCCTCAGCCAGGGAAGAAGTACCTTCCAGAAAGGGGTATCCGGGATATCTTTATTCAGATCTCGCCAATCTCTATGAAAGGGCTGGTATGTTGAAGGACTCCAAGGGAAGTATTACTCAGATAGCCATACTAACTATGCCCAATGATGATATCACTCATCCAGTGCCAGACTTAACTGGTTATATTACCGAGGGGCAAATAGTTTTAAATAGATCGCTATACCAGATGGGAGTATATCCCCCTATCAATGTGCTTCCTTCACTGTCGCGACTTATGAAGGATGGAATAGGCAAGGAATACACTCGGGAAGACCACCCCAATGTAGCAAACCAAGTTTTTTCCGCTTACTCCAAGGTCCAGGAAGTAAGGGCTCTAGCCCAGATTATAGGGGAAGATGAGCTTTCAGAGATAGATCGCAAATATATGGAATTCGGGCGGCAGTTTGAGGAGCACTTTACCAAACAGGACTTTGAAGAAAATCGGGACATGAATCAGACTTTGGATTTAATGTGGAAGCTTCTTGGGATTTTGCCCGAACAGGAACTTACCAGAATAGATCCTTCCCTGGCGAAAAAATATCTCAGGAAGTGATTTTTAATGCAGGAAAACATTGCTCCAACTAAAGCAAATCTAATGACGGCCCAGGTAGCCCTGGATTTTTCCAAAAAAGGTTACGAACTTTTGGATAAAAAGAGAAACGTGCTCATTAGAGAAATGATGAGCTTTATGGATAGAGCTAAAGGAATTCAGCAAAAAATGCGGGAAATCTTTAAGGAAGCCTACGAAGCCTTAATTATGGCTAATATTACTATTGGGATAAATGAAGTTAATGAAGTGGCTGAGTCTATACCTCAAGCCACCGAATTTACTATTCTTACCCAAAGTGTCATGGGTGTTGAGATACCTCAAATAAAGTATGAAAAGCGTGAACTTGTGCCTTACTACAGCTTTTATCATACCAATACTGCCCTGGATGTAGCCTTAATGGAATTCCACCAGGTGAAGTATCTGCTCTATGAGCTGGCAGAGATAGAGGATTCGGTGTATAAACTTGCTACGGAGATAAAAAGAACACAGAAAAGGACTAATGCCCTAAAGAACATCCAGATACCTAAGCACGAAGCCCTTGTAAAGATGATCTCTGAAATGTTAGAGGAAAAGGAGAGGGAGGACTTCTTCCGACTTAAAGTATTAAAAAAGAAAAAACTTCGCTAATTTTTTCTGCATTTATTTTCTTTCTCTTTTTTAACTCGATATTTGATACTATATACTCGATATATATTTAATTTTAGCTTGACATATTTATTAAAGTATCTTACACTGTGAGCGTAAAGGATATACCTTTACCCGAGAGCTTGTATCTTATATGAGAGCAAGACCAGGAGTAAATAAAATTAATAGTATTTCGTCTGGTATCTTATAACGGAACTAGAACGGAGGTGAAAAAAATGAATAGAGATTCTGCCTTATCAGGATTTAAACTTACTACTCGGCAGCTGGCTATATCCGGCATGTTGGGGGCAATTGCTATTATCTTAGGAGTAACCAGGTTGGGGTTTATCCCTGTACCAACTCCAGCAGGTCATGCTACCATTATGCACATTCCAGCCATTTTAGGAGGGATACTTGAAGGCCCGATAGTAGGTGCATTAGTAGGATTAATCTTCGGAATTTACAGTTTTTTAAATGCTACTAACCCCATATTTGCCGATCCTTTAATCGCAATTTTACCCAGAATATTTATCGGAGTGGCAGCTTATTATTCTTATAAATATTTCTGGAAAAACAGCGCAATAGCAGCAGCCTTAGGAACTCTTACTAACACTATCGGGGTATTGGGATTGGCTACTTTAAGAGGATATCTTCCGGCTAAAGTAAGTCTGACCATTGCTTTTGTTCATGGCACCCCAGAGGTGGTAGTAGCAATATTATTGGTATTTATATTAGTCAAAGCTTTGAAAAGAGCTGGCTATTAAAAAAGTTATAGAGTAGGGGAGTTGAGTATTCCTCTGCTCTATTCACCTTCCCGCTTCCGCCTGCCTGTGCAGGCAAGGCAGGCACGGCAGACAGGCGGGAATGACAAAATGGTATATAATTCAGGGGAGAGGACTGCAATGATTTTAGTCATAGATGTAGGTAATACCCATACAGTAATAGGAGTATATAAAGAAGAGAAATTATTGGGCCATTGGAGGATTTCTACTGATCTGAATAAGACAGAGGATGAGTATGGAATGTTACTTAAGAGTTTACTTTTCAATTCTAACTTATCCTTTTCAGATATTAAATCAGTAGTTATTTCCTGTGTTATTCCTCCGGTGAGCTGGATATTAAAAAAGATGTCTAAAGATTATTTTAAAGTTACTGCTATTGTCGTAGAACCGGGAACTAAGACTGGAATTTGTATTAAGCTTGATAATCCCAAGGAAGTGGGGGCAGATAGGATTGTAAATGCTATTGGGGCTTATGAATTGTATGGAGGGCCAGTAATAATTGTTGATTTTGGGACAGCCACTACTTTTTGTGCTATAGATAAAGATGGAAATTATCTGGGAGGAGCTATTGCTCCGGGAATAGAAATTTCCGCAGAAGCTCTGGCTGAAAAGACAGCAAAATTACCTGAAATAGAAATAATTAAACCTAAAAATTCTATTGGAAGTAATACTATTTCCGCTATGCAATCGGGAATATTTTTTGGTTATTTAGGACTAATCAATGAATTGATTCGACGATTTAAAAAAGAGTTAGGAAAAGATTCTCTGGTAGTAGCTACCGGTGGCCAGGCAGAATTGATAGGAAACGAAAGTAAACTGATCGATAAAATTAATCCTTATTTAACCTTGCAGGGATTGCGTATGATTTATGAGATGAATAAGTGAATTAACATAGCCTATGGCGTACAGCGTTTAGCGTATAGGTGCGGGTAATAAGTGTAAGAAAAATATAAAATACAAGAGATATTAATCGTTAGTATTAAATACGGTTTTCAGTTGAAAGTTTTCACTTATCAGTCTACTTTGTTCTATGTCATTGCGAGCTCTGATTTATCAGAGCGTGGCAATCCCCGTTTGAGATTGCTTCGGTCGTTTCATTCCCTCGCAATAACAAAAGAAGAACCTACCGTAATATGTAATACGAATCTATTCTGGCTTCCTTCTTTTCTCCTTTTCTTCACTATCCGCTACGCGCTAGACGCTATACGCTATTTTAAAATTTCCATACTAATATCCAATGATTTTACAGAATGGGTAAGGGCACCAATAGAGATTAAATCTACTCCTGTTTGTGCAATTTCCCTTACATTTTTTAAAGTGACTCCACCTGATGCCTCAATCAAGGCTTTGCCTTTAACCATTTTTACTGCTTCTATCATAGTATCTAAATTCATATTATCCAGCATTAAAATGTCAACTTTCATCTCTAAAGCTTCTTGGAATTGAGATAGGTTTTCTACTTCGACTTCAATCTTTACTGTATGGGAGATTTGTTTTCGGATAGAATTTACTGCTGATTTAATTCCTCCTGCTAGTGCTATATGATTATCCTTAATTAATACAGTATCATATAATCCAAAGCGGTGATTATATCCTCTCCCCATACGGACAGCATATTTTTCTAATATCCTTAATCCGGGAGTAGTTTTACGAGTATCAACTATTCGAACTGGGAAATCTTTTACTTCCTGACAGAATTTAGAGGTAATGGTGGCTATCCCGGACATTCGCTGAAGGAAATTTAAGGCAACTCTTTCTCCTTTTAGAATAGTTGGGGCAGGACCGGTAATTTCTGCTAATACTTTACCCCGAGCAACTTTTGTCCCGTCTTTAATTTTTTCTTGGAAAGTAATATCTGAATCTATTTTTCTAAATACCAGGCAGGCAATATCTAAACCGGCAACTATGCCTTTCTCAAAGGTTTTAATTATTCCTTTGGCTTTTAAATTGGAAGGAATAATAGATTCGGTGGTAATATCTCCCGTACCGATATCTTCCAACAAAGCTTGTTCTATTATTTTATCTACCAGAATATTTTCTTTTATTGAAAAGTCCATCTTAAAACACCTCTTTTTTTGGTTACCAAGTTACCCAGTTCGCCAGTTGACCAGTCAAATTAGTTTTTGGTTTTTAGTTTATAATTTTTAGATAAAAAAAAGTAGCCTACCTCTTTTTATTTCTTGTCATTCCCGCGAAAGCGGGAATCCATATTCTCCATTTTAACATTTTATCATTTAGTCAGTACTTGGGCGTATGCAATACGCCTCTACTTCTTTCAATAAACCCAAAACCTGCAACTCGCAACCCGTAACCTTTAATTTTAATTGGTAAACCGGGTTACCGGGTAACTAATATCCTATCCGCTCTACGCTATACGCTATCCTCTAGTATACAATATGTTTCTTCCAGTTTATATCATCTCTATCAGGGAAATCCTCGCGGTAATGTGCTCCCCGGCTTTCTTCACGCTGTAAAGCTGAATTAGTAATCAGGTCAGCTAAGATGATAAGATTAGCCAATTCAAAATCCTCAGTAGTTTTAAGTTTTGATTTAAATATAAATTTCCATTCGCTAATTTTTTGTCGTGCTTTTTTTAAATCAGAGGAATTTCGAATGATTCCTACTTTATTCCACATAAGTTTTTGTAATTCTTTTTTTAATTCTATAGGGTTGTATTCTTCATATCTTTCTTGATGAGCGTTATAAGAAAGTTTTAGTTCCTCCAATTTTTTAATAGAAGAATATGCTATATTTTCTCTAATTTTTTGGGTAATTTTATTACCAAAAACCAGCCCCTCTAAAAGTGAGTTGCTGGCCAAACGATTGGCTCCATGCACTCCAGTTGAAGTACATTCTCCACAAGCATAAAGGTTGGTTAAATTAGTTTGTCCCCAGGTATCGGTTTTTATGCCTCCCATAGTATAGTGAGCCGCTGGGGCTACCGGGATATATTCTTTTTCTGGATCAATATTTAAAGCCAAACAATTTTTATAGATAGTGGGAAAGCGTTGGGAAAATTTATCTTTTATTTTAGTAGCATCTAAATAAACGTAACCATTTTTAGTTTTTTTCATCTGGTCAGTAATGGCACGGGCAACTATATCTCTGGGAGCTAATTCAGCCAGAGGGTGATAAGACAACATAAAGGTTTCATTTTTAATATTTTTTAATGTTGCACCTTCACCACGAACTGATTCAGAAATAAGAAATTTGGGGCTTCCTTGGTGATAGAGGGCAGTAGGATGAAATTGAATAAATTCTAAATCTGTTACTTTTGCTCCTCCCCTATAAGCCATAGCAATTCCATCTCCCGTAGTCACATCAGGATTAGTAGTATTGGAAAAAAGCTGCCCCGCTCCACCACTGGCTAAAATAGTTGCTTTCGCAAAATAGGCGATAATTTTATTAGTATTACTATCTAAAGCAAGTAGGCCGTAACAAGTATTATGTTCGGCTATAATATCTACTATTAAAATACTCTCTTTAATTTTTATTTTATTTTCATTAATTACTTTTTCAGAAAGAGCCCTCTCAATTTCTGCTCCGGTAGCATCCCCTCGAGCACGCAATATTCTGGGTCTTTGATGAGCTGCTTCTAAAGCAGTTTTGTATTTACCTTCAACTTTATCAAACTTGGTTCCCAATTCTATTAATTCTTCAACACATTTTGGCCCCTCTGTCACTAAAACTTCCACAGCTTTAGGGTCGCAAAAATTTGCACCGGCTTTTAGGGTATCTTCCATGTGTAGTTGGGGTGAATCTTTATCTCCTAAAGCTACAGCTATACCTCCTTGAGCATATTCTGTATTGCTTTCTTTTAAGCTGCCTTTAGTGAGAAGGATAACTTCTCCTTTATCGCAAAGTTTAAGCGAAGTGTATAGACCAGCGATCCCGGAGCCTACAACCAAAAAATCTGTATAAATTTTTTTAATTTTAGATAAGTCAAAATTAATTAAATATCGTGGCGGCATTTGGGGCAACATTTATTGTTTTCCTTTCAAAAAAATATTATTCAGTAAAACAGCTAAATTACTAATTTATTATATTATTAAGATTAAAAGATTTAAAATCTACCAATCTACCAATCACCCAATCGGCTAATCTGTCGATTAAGAAAGTATAAAAGGTTTGATGTATTTTATAGGGGGCGGATTTATCCGCTCCGTAACGGGTTTACTGTATTTCTACACGCTATACACTCTACGTTAATATACGAGATGCGCGTTATTATTTTGGCTTCTTTACTATATACTAATATACTATATACTGTTTTTTCTATATGCTATACGCTAAACGCTCTACGCTAAATCCCTTAACCAACTAACTAGCTAACCAGGTAACCAATCAACTAACCAATTTCTATCATTCGATTTAATGCTTTTAGAGATTTTTTTCTTATATTTTCTGGCACTATTATTCGGGGCTCTAATTTTTTTAGAGAGTCTAGAACTTTTTCTAAGGTAATAAGTTTCATATCTTTACAGATCATTTTTTCAGAGGCTGGGAAAAATTTTTTGTCTGGGTTTTTCTTTTTTAAGGGGTAAAGTATTCCCAGTTCTGTACCAATAATATATTCTTTAGCTGAATTATTGCTGGCAAATTCAATAATTCCTCTGGTACTGCCGATATAATCAGCCAGATTACATACTTCCGGGCGGCATTCAGGATGGACTAATAGTAAGGCTTTTGGGTGGAGTTTTTTAACTTTTATGACATCTTCTTTGGTTAAAATATTATGGACCGGACAAAATCCTTGCCAGGGAATAATTTTTTGTTTTGATCTTTTTGCAGTAAAGTCGGCTAAGTTTTTATCAGGAATAAATAGAATGTCTCTTTCAGCAGGAATTGCTTGAGCAACTTGAACCGCATTGGCAGAGGTACAGCAGTAATCACTTAAGGCTTTTGTAGCAGCATATGAATTTACATAAGAAATTATTGCTACCTTAGGTAATTCTTTTAATTTCTTTTTTACTTTTTCTATTGGTGCCATATCGGCCAGAGGACATCCCGCTTTAATTTCAGGAAGTAGAATAATTTTTTCTGGAGAAAGGATGGCTGCAGTTTCAGCCATAAACTGAACTCCACAAAATACTATAGCTTTTGCAGTAGTCTGGGCAGCTTGCTGACTGAGGAAGAGTGAATCACCTGTAAAATCGGCAATATCTTGGATTTCGCTGGGTTGATAAACATGAGCTAAAATTACTGCTTCTCTCTTTTCCTTCCAGTCTAATATATCTTTAACTAAATTTCTTTTCGCTTGATTATCCATTTTTACCTCTTTATCAATTGTTTAATAAATTATTTTATAATTTTTTATTTTGTTTAAAGACGTTTTTATTATAACATAAAAAAAAATTAGATATAAAATCTTTTTTATTGTAATATATTTTATAAAAAAGTAAAGAGAACAAAATATCCAAAAAGAATTATTTCTGATATGTAAGTAAAAGCGCATCTATTCTTTAACCTGTATGTTAATGTAAAATTTAGTGGGGTAGTTAGATAAAGAAAAGAATATTTATTGCTTTTGTTTTCCCGTTTTCTTTTTCTTCACGCGATACTAATACATTAATTGACAAGGATATTGAAGAGGGGTAATATTATAAAAATAGCGTAGAGCGGATAGCGTGTAGCGGATAGTTAAGAAAAAGAGAAAAGAAGGAAGCCAGAATAGATTCATATTACATATTACAGTAGGTTCTTCTTTTGTTATTGCGAGGGAATGAAACGACCGAAGTAATCTCATACGGGGATTGCCACGCTCTGATAAATCAGAGCTCGCAATGACATGGAATAAAGTAGACTGATAAGTGAAAACTTTCAACTGAAAACCGTATTTAGTACTAACGATTAACATCTCTTGTATTTTATATTTTTCTTACACTTATTACCCGCACCTATACGCTAAACGCTGTACGCTCCACGCTAGACTTATTCACTAACGACTAATTCGAAAGGTGGAAAAATTATGGAAAAAGAAAGATTTTTAAACTTTGAAGGTTTAACCTTCGACGATATTTTGTTGGTTCCCGAAAAATCAGCAATTCTCCCTAAAGAAGTTGATGTTTCCACAAAATTTAGCAGAAATATCGATATAAACATCCCTTTGGTTAGTGCTGCTATGGATACAGTCACCGAATCCAGATTAGCCATTGCCATTGCTCGGGAAGGTGGTATCGGTATTATTCATAAAAATATGTCTATAGAAGAACAGGCTGAAGAAGTAGATAAGGTTAAGAGATCAGAGAGCGGAGTAATTGTAGAGCCTATTTCTCTTTCGCCAGAGAAAAGTGTGGGAGAAGCAATCGAGCTTATGGCAAAATATCATATTTCTGGAATTCCTATCGTAAACAAAGAAGAAAAATTAGTGGGAATTTTAACTAACCGGGATATCAGATTTTTAGAAGAAGAAGACAAGAGGTTAAAAATAGCAGAAATAATGACTAAAGAAAATCTGATTACTGCCCCGCTAGGTACTACCCTTGAAGAAGCTAAAAGAATATTACATAAAAATAGAATTGAAAAGTTGCCTATAGTAAATAAAAAATTTATTTTGAAAGGACTTATTACTATAAAAGATATCGAAAAAGTTAAGAAATTTCCTAACGCTTGTAAAGATGCTAAGGGAAGACTTAGAGTGGGTGCTGCCGTAGGTGTATCTCGAGATACAATGGAAAGAGTAGAAGCTTTAGTTAATGCTAAAGTAGATGTCATAGTAGTCGATACAGCTCACGGACATTCTACCCGGGTTATTGAAGTTATAAAAGAGATAAAACAAAATTTTGGTATAGAGTTAGTAGGAGGTAATGTAGCAACTTTCGAGGGAGCAGAAAGCTTGATAAAAGCCGGGATTGATGCTTTAAAAGTGGGGATTGGACCAGGTTCTATCTGTACTACCAGAGTGGTTGCCGGCGTAGGGGTGCCCCAGGTCTCAGCAATTCAGGAGTGTAAAAGGGCAGCTAAAAAATACCACATTCCTCTTATTGCCGATGGAGGTATAAAATACTCCGGTGATATAACTAAAGCTTTGGCGGTGGGTGCTGATTCGGCAATGATTGGGAGTCTGTTTGCCGGAACAGAAGAAAGTCCGGGAGAAGTAGTACTTTACAAAGGGAGAAGCTACAAGGAATATCGGGGAATGGGTTCGATAGGAGCAATGAAGAAGGGTAGTAAGGATAGATATTTTCAGGAAGAAGCAGAAGACGACAAACTGGTTCCCGAAGGAATTGAAGGAAGAGTTTCTTACAAAGGACCACTTTCGGCTTGTGTGTATCAATTATTAGGTGGAGTACGTTCAGGAATGGGTTATTGTGGAGTAAAAAACATTAAAGAATTGCAGGAAAAAACTAAATTTGTTCAGATTACCTCTGCCGGTTTAAGAGAAAGTCATCCCCATGACGTAATTATTACCAAAGAGGCGCCTAATTACGGGATAGAATAAGGACAGGATAGTTAATTTATTTTGGAGAATGGATTTATGGATAAGGAAGAATATAAAATTTATTTTGAGAAAGCTGAAAGTTATTTAAAAAAAGGTAATTTCAATCAAGCCATCAGAGAGTTTGAAACGGTTTTAGAAAAATGGCCGGATGATCCCAGGTGCTATAATAAATTAGGAGTTTGTTATGCCAGCTTAAGAGATTTTGTAAAAGCAAAATCGTATCTTGAAAAAGCCTTAGCATTAGATCTAAAATATCCTGAACCTTATAATAATTTAGGAAATATTTGCTTGGAAGAAAAAGAATATGAAAAGTCAATTGGATTATATAAAAAAGCCCTGGAGTTAAATCCTGATTATGCCGCTGCTCACAGTAATTTAGGTTTAGCCTATAAAAGAACAAAAAGAATTAATGAAGCGGTAAAATACTTTAAAAAGGCTGCTGAAATTGATAGAAAAGCCCCTCTATCAGAAGTCAAGAAAATTAGGATGAAAGCAAAAACTAAAAACAATATTATTATCTCTATATTAATTTTAGCCGGTTTGATTATTTTATGGTTTTTACTGAAAAAATAAATTTACAGAATAATATTAATTTATATATCATGAAAGTAGGTGAAAGTAAATTTGGCAGAGACTAATACGCATTTAATCAAAGCAAAACAGATACACCAGAAGGCGACAGTATTTGATGGGCATTGCGATACTATTCTAGAGGTTATGAACCATAAAAGAACCTTAGAAAAAAAATCAACTACCGGTCACCTGGATATTCCCAGAATGAAAGAAGGAGGGATTGATGTCCAGTTTTTTGCTGTTTTTATAGAAGACATTTATAAACCGGATAGGTCCTTAAAAAGAACCTTGCAACTAATTGATTGCTTTTATAGAGAAATAGAGAATAACCAGGACGATATATCATTAGTTACTAATTATAATCAGATAAAGGAAGCAAATAGAGCAGGGAAGATTGCCGCTATTCTTTCCATTGAAGGAGGAGAGGCATTAGAAGGTGATTTAGGAGTATTGAGAGTATTATATAGATTAGGAGTCAGGCTCTTAACTCTCACCTGGAATCAAAGAAATCAAATTGCGGACGGGGTTGGTGAATCCCGAACCGGCAGTGGTTTAACCGAATTTGGTTTAAAAGTTATTGATGAGATGAATGACCTGGGGATATTAATTGATGTGTCTCACCTTTCAGAGACTGGTTTTTGGGATGTGATTAAAAGAAGTAAAGTGCCCATTGTTGCTTCTCATTCTAATTGTTATGCTTTATGTCCCCATCTTCGAAATTTAAAAGACGAGCAAATCAAAGCTTTAGCTAATAAGGGTGGAGTAATAGGGATAACCTTTGTACCTAATTTTTTAACTCAAGAAAAAAGAAAAACTAGCGTAAAAGATGTTGTAGCACACATTGATTATTTAGTGGAAAAAGCAGGAATAGATTGTGTAGGATTAGGTTCTGATTTTGATGGTACAGGTAGTCTTCCTTTGGGCTTAGAGGGAGTTGATAAAATTCCTAATATCACTGAAGAGTTACTCAATCGAGGTTATAAAGAAAAGGATATCAAAAAAATATTAGGAGAAAATTTTTTAAGAGTATTTAAAGAGGTGGTAGGATAATAATATTATTTTAGTTTAAAAGTAAAAGGAGCATTTATGAAGTATTTGAGATTTTTACAAAATGGAAATGTAAGATATGGATTACTTGAAAAAGATAATATAATTAGAGAAGTAGTTGGTGATATTTTTAATAATCATAAAAGTACAGAAAATGTAAGTTCTTTATCAGAAATAACTTTTTTACCTCCTTGTGTGCCAACTAAAATAATAGCTGTGGGATTAAATTATTTTGATCACGCGAATGAATTTCAGATGAAAATTCCCGATGAACCGTTGATATTTATGAAACCCCCCAGTACGCTTATTGCTCATAATGATAATATAATTTATCCAAAGATGAGTAAACATTTAGATTATGAAGCAGAATTAGCAGTGATTATTAAAAATAGAATTAAAGATATTGAACCTGAAGATGTCTTTAAAAATATTCTGGGGTACACTTGCTTTAATGATGTAACTGCCCGAGATTTACAAAAGAAAGATGAGCAATGGACCAGGGCTAAATCATTTGATACCTTTGCACCCATCGGACCTTTTATTTCTACTGATTTAAATCCTGACAATCTTCAAATAAAACTTTATAAGAATGGTCAGCTGATGCAGGATTCTTCCACTGGTAATATGGTTTTTAAAGTTGATAAGATAGTCAGTTTTATTTCTAAAATAATGACTCTATTCCCAGGAGATATAATTGCTACCGGAACTCCTTCGGGAGTAGGACAATTGGAAGCAGGGGATAAAGTAGAGGTAGAAATCGAAGGGATTGGAATCTTAAAGAACACTGTGTTTTCAGAAAAAGAATGATTAAAAATTTTAGTTTCCGTTATCTACCAAAGAAGATAGACTTATATTTTCTAAAAGTTATAGATACAGAAAAGTAATTAATTTAATAAATAATAATTACAGCATGTAAAGGAGGTGAGCTGAATACAAAACAAATAGGATATTTTGTCAGAGTAGATGACCTGCGTTAAGTGTTAGAGAATGGGACGTTGTCTCTAAACGAAAGGATAAAAGTTTTTTATAGGAAAATTCTTTAATCCTGCGGTAGGTTATCGCGTCCGCTGCTGCATCGAAAATTCTTTTTGCAAAGACTCTTCTTGATGTAGCAGATGTGAACAATATCTATGATATAAAGCTATATCAAGGAGGGAAAAATTAAAAATGAAAATATCGTCCCATAAAATTACCACTATGGGTCTTTTAATTGCCTTAAGTATGATTTTAACTCGGGTTGCCAGTTTGCGTATTGCTATTGGGGGAGTAGAGGGAATCAGAATTGGTCTGGGGAGATTACCCATAATCTTAGGAGGTATTATGTTTGGTCCATTAGCCGGAGGGCTGATTGGAGCCTTTTCCGACCTATTAGGATATTTTGTTAATCCTATAGGCGCCTATATGCCTCACTTTACCTTAACTTCTGCTTTGACCGGAATAATTCCAGTGGCTATCTTGATTTTAATGAAAAAAGAGGAACCTAATATTTTTGATTTGGGTATAGCCATTACCGCGGGGCAGGTGATAACTTCTATTATTTTAATACCATATTTTTTAAATATTTTATTCGGAATTCCCTGGAAAGTGTTAATGCTCCCGCGAATAATATCAGAACCCATTCACATATTTATATATGCCTATACCATAAATATAATTCTAAAGAGAAATATTTTAATTAGCAAATCAAATAAGATTTAATTTTATAACTTAATTAGGTTAGTGTAAACTTTTTCTACATGCGATACATGATGCATGATACGAATTAGTCTTATTTTTAACCATTGAAGTTAAAAAATAACGAGAGGAGACTTACAATTTTAAAAAATATAGAAAATAAAAATATAAATTTAAAAAATAAAACTATGAAAGCAGCTATATTTTATGCACCTAATAAGGTAAGATTAGAAGAAATTAATATTCCTGATATCGGTCCCGACGAAGTTTTAGTAAAAGTGAAAGCCGCACTTACCTGCGGAACAGATCGTAAAACCTACTTAAGGGGGCATCACTTATTTAATCCGCCTTTTGTTTTTGGACATGAATTTGCCGGTGATATAGTAAAAGTAGGCAGTAAGGTTAAAAATTTTACACCGGGGATGAGAGTAGTAGCCGCTAATTCTGCTCCTTGTAATTCTTGTTTTTACTGCAAACACGGGGAACATAGTTTGTGTGATAGTTTATTTGTTCAATTAAGCGGTGCTTTTGCAGAATATATAAAAATTCCCGGAATAATTGTTTCTCAAAATTTATTGTTATTTCCTGAGACAGTAAGCTATAAAGAAGCAGCATTATTGGAGCCTCTCTCTTGCGTAGTCCATGGAGTTGAGGAATCAAATATCAATTTAGGTGATACAGTGGTTATAAACGGAGCAGGCCCGATAGGTTTAATATTTTTACAAGTAGTTAAATTAAAGGGAGCAAAAGTAATCATAACTGATACACTTAAGGAGAGATTAAAATTAGCTATGAAGTTGGGGGCCTATAAGGTAATAAATGTTTCTAAAGTCCAGGATCCTGTTGAAGAAGTGAAAAAAATTACTGAAGATAAGAGAGGAGCAGATGTAGCAATTGAAGCAGTCGGGTTACCAGAGGTTTGGGAACAGACTATATCGATGGTAAGAAAGGGAGGAATGGTGAATCTTTTTGGAGGATGCAAAAGAGGAACGAAAATTTCTATCGATACCAGTTTAATTCACTATTCCCAAATTAACATAAAGGGAGTTTTTCATCATACACCCGGACATGTTAAAAGAGCTTTAAATTTAATTTGTAATAAGTCGATTGATATTGATTCGCTGATTACCGACGAATTTCCTCTTAGTGAAATATCTACTGTAATAAAGCTGATGTTGGCTCATAAAGGCATTAAAATAGCGGTGATACCCTAAATAAGTATCGAGTATCGCGTAAGATGAAAATAAAAAGATGTAGGCGTATTGCGTACGCCCGAATTACGTATAGCGTATAGCGGATAGAAGAATCAGTATATAGTATATAGTAAAGGAAAGAAAAAGAAGTTAGTAGTCAGAATCCAAAATTAAAGAAAAATATGTAAGGGCTTGATTTATCAAGCTCGCTAGAAAAATTTACAAAAAAACTTGGGTCGAATAAATTCGACCCCTATACCAAATAATACAAAGAAATTTTAAACTTTAAATTATTCTAAAACAAAGAGTATTGTCGTTAATATTTTTTCGTCGTTATCGTTTCTACGTGTAATAGTAAATTATTGTTGATAATCAATTAAAAGGAAAAGGACAGGGAAATATGAAGGCTTTAGTCAAATATGGAAAAGGTGAAAATGATATAGAATTAAGAGAAATTCCCGAACCTGTTCCTCAAGCGAATGAAGTAAAAGTTAAAGCGGAGGCTACGGGAATCTGCGGAACCGATCTTTATGGTTATTCTGCCCTAAAACCTCCGGTGGTATTAGGACACGAAACTTCTGGGGTTGTGGTAGAGGTAGGGGGAGAAGTAAAAAATATAAAAATAGGAGATAGGGTTACTACTGAAACTACTGCCTATATCTGTGGTCAATGTAGATTTTGCCAGAGCAAAGATTATAATTTATGTATTCATCGTAAAGGGTTGGGATCCGCTGTGAACGGAGCTTTTGCTGAATATTTTGTAATAAGAAAAGAAAGCATCCACCAAATTCCTCTTCATATAGATTTTAATTCCGCCTCTCTTTTTGAACCTTTATCTTGTGCTGTTCATGCAGTAATAGAACAGGCCAATTTATTACCCCATGAAACAGTTTTGGTATTAGGACCGGGACCTCTGGGGTTGTTAACTGCTCAAATTGCCAAGTCTTTAGGAGCAAGAGTAATTATTTGTGGAATTGAAGGTGATGAAAAAAGATTATCTACAGCAAAAAAACTTGGAATTAATCAAATTTTTAATATAAAAAAGAAGGATATTAAAAACTATTTGTCGAAATTAACAATAGGGTATGGCGTGGATGTGGTTTTTGAATGTTCCGGTGCTGTTGAAGCTGTGGAGTATGGAGTAAATCTTATAAGGAAAGGGGGTAGATATATTCAGGAAGGAATTATCCAGCAACCGATTCAACTTAGATTTGATCGAATCTTGTTTGACAAAGAGCTGAGTATTATTGGTTCTCGTACCCAGAAACCTTCTTCATGGGATAAGGCAATAAATCTGGTAAACGAAGGGAAGGTAAATTTAAAAGAATTAGTTAGTGATGTACTTCCCTTAAGTAACTGGAAAGAAGGTTTCAGGCGAGCAAAGAAAAAAAATTCTATTAAAATAGTTCTTCAGCCGGGTAAGTAATATCAAAAAAATTTAAGGTAAAATTTTAATAACATAATAGGTTGCAAGATTATTAATTAGTATTGCTTTTCTATTTAGTCGTTAGTGAATAAAACTAGCGTGAAGCGTACAGCGTTTAGCGTATAGGTGCGGGTAATAAGTATAAGGAAAACACAAAATACAAGACATATTAGTCGTTAGTTTTAAATATATAATAAATTGATTATTTGGTTACTTGGTTGCCTGGATAACTAGTTGGCTAGTTTAATACTAATAATTTATTAACTAATTAACCAGCTAATTAAAAACTAACTAACGAATTAAAATGTAATATAATTAGAAAGGGTAAGAAAAAATGATAGAATTTAATCTTGAAAAAGGTTTGAAAGGAATAGCTCAAACAACAGTGAATGAAGAAAATTCCGCAGAAAAATTTGCCAAGCCTATGCCATCTGCCTTTGCCACTCCCATGTTAGTTTCTTTAATGGATTTAGCTGCTATAAATGCAGTGAAAAAAAATCTTCCGGAAGGTTATATTTCAGTAGCTAGCAAAATATCAATTACTCATTTGGCTGCTACTCCTTTGGGTATAACTGTTACTGCCGATGCAACTTTAATTGATGTTTTTCAAAATCGATTAACCTTTCAAGTAAACGCTTTTGATGAGGTGGAAAAGATAGGAGAAGGAACTGTAGAAAGATATATTATAGATTTGGACAAATTTACCAAGAAAATGTTGGAAAGGAAAAAACCACGAGAGGTTGATTTTTAATTGATTAAAAAAGCTTTATTAATAATTGATATGCTCAACGATTTTATCAGAAAAAATGGAAAATTATATATAGGAGATGGTGGAGGAAAAATTATTTCACCCATTCAAAGGGAACTGGAGAGATTTAGAAAAGAAAAACACCCTGTATTTTATATCTGTGATCACCATCGACCAGATGATAAAGAATTTAATCTTTTTCCTCCACACTGCCTTTCCGGCACAGAGGGAGCAGATATAATCGAAGAATTAAAACCATCGAAAGATGATTTTATAATCCACAAAAGAAGATACAGTGGATTTTTTCAGACCGATTTAGATATTTCTTTAAGAGAAGAAGGGATTATAGAATTAGAGTTGGTGGGAGTATGTACTAATATTTGTGTTTTATATACTGCTGCCAGTGCCAGGATGCTAAACTATAAAGTTACAGTTTTAAAAGATGCTGTGGCTTCCTTCGACCAAGGGGCTCATGGTTTTGCTTTAAAACAGATGAAAGATATTCTTGGTGTTGAAATTAGATAATAAGTTCTTTTTATTATCTCCACACCTAGTTTCGTGAACGTAAGTCCTGCTTATTAGATACTCAATTAACAGGATAAATTATAGCAGGAATCTAATTGCTTAGTAGATATGGATTGGAGTTAAAAGTAGTGGCAAAAGAAAAATTAAAAGTAGGATTAGCTTTAGGAGGGGGTGGGGCTCGGGGCCTTGCTCACATAGGAGTATTAAAAGTTTTAGAAAGAGAAAATATCCCCATTGACTTAATTACCGGCACCTCAATGGGGGCTATTATCGGAGGAGTGTATGCCTTAAAGGAAGATATTTCTGCTATAGAAAAAATTGCCGAGAAATATTCTAAAATTAGTGAATTTAATATAGACTTGTCTTTTGGCGAAAAAGAAAAGAAAGATAAACCCTTCTTTTTAAAAAAGATGTCTGATTTTCTGAAAAGAGGTTATATACTTAACCTTGAACTTAGAAGAAAATATATTAATGACGGAGAAGGGGTAAAGAAAATTATTAAAGATTTAGTAGATGACAGAGCTTTCACGGATACAAAAATTCCCTTTGCTGCAGTGGCTGCAGATTTAGTAAAAGGAGAAAAAGTAATTATAAGAAAAGGAAAATTGTTTGATGCACTTTTAGCAAGTGCTTCTATTCCGGGAATGTTTCCTCCGGTGATATTAGATAAGAAAACATTAGTTGATGGAGGGATAGTCGATGTAGTTCCAATAGAAGCAGCTCAGTCGTTAGAGGCAAATTTTGTTATTGGAGTCAATGTGAGCCAAACTATTAAAAAGAGGGCTGAATTTGATAATGCCGTAGAAATATTTTTCCGCTCTGATTCAATTACATCTGCTGAATTAAGAAAATTACAGTTATCTTTTGCTGATGTAGTAATTACCCCTAAAGTAGGACGTTTTCATTGGTCTGATTTTTCTAAACCCGAACAATGTGTTCGAGAGGGAGAAGTAGCTGCTCAAAATGCCATCTCAGAAATAAAACAAAAACTAAAGAGGATGCAACCTAGATGGTGGAGGAAACTATTTTACTAAAGCTTTTTTTCCTTTTTCTCTTTGATTTCTGATTTTGAATTTTTAGATGGTTCTTCTTTTTTGGAAGCGGTTAATCTTTTCTTTTTTGGTTTATAGTTACTACTCCGATTATCTGTACTATAATATCCACTACCCTTTAATATAAAGTTCCCATTTTTGCTTATTAATCTATAAACTTCTCCACCACAACTTTTACATTTTTTAATGGGAACTGCTGTAATGGATTGGAATTTTTCAAAAGTATTACCACATTTTTTACATCTATATTCATAAGTTGGCATAATTAGATTCTCCTTCTAAAACATCTAACTGTATATTTTAAACAAATTTATATTTTTGTCAAGATTTCTTTCGCATTTCCTGTGAAAATGAGGATCCATTTCCTTTATGTATTACCAAAAGGCAATCTTTTATTTTCTTATTGATAAAAAAAGATAAAAGGTGAGGGGTAGAAAAATTAATAAAAAAATATTATTATAAAAAAGGGTTTTTAAAAATTATGTAGAATATTAATTGCAAGATTATTTTTTTAAAAAACATCTTTGTTCTATTTAAGGTATCCTTACTCAAGAGATTTACTATAAAGATAGTAGTATAATCTAATAAAATAAATTAAAAAGGAGAAATGATTGTGAGCAATAAATTTAAAGTTATTGGTTTAATTGTAACCGTATTCTTACTGTTTGCTTTTTTATTTAATTTTGCCTATGGAAATCCTTTATTAGAGGTAATCCCAGAAAAGGTTATCGGAGTTTTAGAAATAAAAGACGCAGAATTAATAGAAGGATTATCTAAATTAGACTTAGCAGGTTTTTCACCTGAAATGAAAGAAGGAAGTGAAATAGAAAATTATAGAATGACCAGAGAAGAGATAAAAGAAGAACTGGGATTTGATGTCTTGGACCCGTTATTTTTAAAAAACATCTTTTCCAGTGGCGCAATTCTCTCTTGTTTAGGTGTCTCTGTGGGGGGAGTCCCTGAAGTGTTGATTGCTTTATCTCCTTCTGATAGTCGTGCTTTTACTAAATTTGTGGGTGCTATTGAGGCGAAAAAGGATTTAGAAGAAGAAGTATCAAATTATAAAGGCATTGACATAGTGAATGTAATTCTCCCTGAAGATGCAGATTTAAAACCCCTAAAGTCCATTTCTTACGCTTTTTTAGGGGATACATTGGTGATTGGGGGGAATTTGTCACCGCTTAAAAAAGCTATAGAAGTATTTCAGGGAGAGAGTAATTCCCTTCTTAAAAATTTAGAATATAAAGACTTAAAAGCGAAAACCGGAAAGAAAGTAGAACCTTCAAGTTTCTTTTTCTGTTTATTTGGTCAAAAACTCTACCACGTGTTAGACGAATTAGTTGAAGTGGTTGAAGAAGAAGAGTTAGCCAAAACTTTACAGGATTCTCGGGATTCTTTAGAGAGTATGGGCACAATAGGTATAGTGGGGGGTTATCAAGAGAAACAGTTTAAAGCCTATATGATTGCTCAAATAGCGGAAAAGTATTTTGATGTCCTTAAAGAAGCAGATATGAGCAATGTACAATCACTCTCTATGTTCCCTAAAAATACATTTTTCTATCTTGGTGGCATATTGCCTCTTACCTGGGAAGAGATAAAGGAGAATTACATAAGTGAGGATCTTCAACTTGATTTAGAAAAGAATGTTAAACAAGTTCAGGAAAAAAGTGGAGTTGATATCGAAAAAACTATTTATTCCTGGCCGGCAAAAGAATTTAGTTTAGGGCTTTTTGATACTTCCGCGATTTTCCCAAAAGTGGGGTTAATAACCGGATATTCTTCAGAAGAAAAACTTATTCAGAATCTTTATCCTGTATTAGAAAACTTTGCTCCGATGATGGGTGGAGTATTAGTAGACAATCAATATGAGGGAATAAATTACAAAAGTCTACCTAATCCAATGTTCCCCTTGGGATATGGGATTATAGGGGATAGATTTGTCTTGTCCAGCGGCATAGCAAATATTATAGATGCTCAAAAAGGAGATATGGCTACTTTGGATAAGTTGGAAGCTATAAAATATATGCTTTCTTTCCCCAAGGTTTTTTCTCTATTGTATATAGATATGAACTCTGTTAGCGAAATTGTAGAAAGGTTTATGCAAATGGCAGTACAAGAGATATCGGAAGGAGCAGAAGAAGAAACCGAAGGGGCAAAGAGAGAAAAGAATCTTTAGATGCTATGTTAGAAGGTTTAAACAGTCTTAAAAATGTTTTATTCTGGGCAGGGATTGAAGAAGATTATTCTTATTCCTGGTTAGAGATTAATTATAAATAGAAAAATAGAAATTGTGTATAAATCATCCTGAATTTTAAAAAATTGGAATTCTTAAGGTTTATATGATAACATATAAAAGTTATTTTAAAAAATATATTTGAATTAATTGCTCGGAGTATTATTAATTTATTTATGATTAATTTAAATAAATATCTAAAAAAGTTGAAAAAGGCAAACTCTCCGAAAGGACAGGACGCAAAGTTATGGGTCTAAAATATTTTATATTATGACTGCCAAACTACCAACTTTTTATTTATTTTAGGAGATGAACCAAATGGGAGATAGAGATAAAGATAAAGAGCAGTTAATAAATAAAACGATAAAATCTGAAGAACTAAACAATTTGATAGTTGAAAATACCACTGATGTAGTTACTTTGACTACCTTTGCTTTGAATCCAGTAATTATCTACATTAATCACTCGATTAAAATAAATACTGGCTACGAGCCCGAAGAATTAATAGGTAAATCTTCTTTTGATTTTATCCATCCTGATGATAAAAAGAAATTATTTCCAATATTAAAAGATTATATTAATGCTAAGTTAAAAAAGTTTTTTACTAGCAAAGAATTGCCTACCACCAAGAGAATCGAATTTCGTTTTAAAGATAAAGAAGGAAATTGGCACTACATTCAAAGTACCGGAAATATTGTTGGCAATAATTTGCTTTTTATTTCTCGAGATATCACTAACCGTAAGAAAGTTGAAGAAGCTTTGCGTAAAAGCCAGCAAGAATTTGTTAGTCTATTTAAGAGTAATCCTGAGGCCTTAGTTTATACAGACGAAAAAAGTAATATTTCAGATATAACCCCCCGATTTACTGAGCTTTTTGGCTATACCTTAGAGGAGATTAAAGGTAGAAATCTGGATGATGGCATGATTCATTCCCCTGATAGAATTAAAGAAGGTAAAAAGCTGGGCAGTATAGCTAGGTCTAGAGGGTATTTTAAATATGAAACTATCAGGAAAAAGAAAGACGGAACTTTATTCCCTGTCTCCATATCTGGTTCTAATATCATTATTGATGGTAAATTAAAGGGGATGTTAGTAATATATATCGATACCACTGAACGAAAAAATATGCTGGATAAATTAAAAAATAGTGAGGAGAAATATCGCCATCTTTTTGAGAATATGCCCGGAGCTTACTATAATACAGATAGAGAGGGAAATCTTATAATGATAAATCCGGAAGGAGTTAAATTATTTGGCTATAATTCTTTGGAGGATATCTTAAGGAAAAATATAGCTCAGCATTTTTACTTTGCTCCGAAAGAAAGAAAAAAGTATCTTAAAGAGTTAGAAAAGAATAAAGGGAATCTTAAAGACTTTGAACTAACTTTAAAAAAGAAAGATGGCTCTTCTCTGGTTATTTCTGATACCAGTCATTACTATTGTAATAAAGAAGGAAATATTGCAGGAGTAGAAGGTATCTTTGTAGATATTACTGAACGTAAGAAAGTAGAAGAAAATTTACGAAAAAGCCGGGAAGAATTTGCCAGTCTCTTTAAAAGTAATCCTGAAGCCTTAATCTATCTGGATAAGAAGGGAATAATATTAGATGCAAATCTTCGTTTCTGTAAACTTTTTGGTTATTCTCTAAAAGAAATTAAAGGTAAAAATATTGATAAGGGGATGATTTATCCTCTTGACAAGATAGAGGAAGGGAAAAGACTTACTCGGAAAGCATTTAAAAAATATTTTAATTATGAGACTGTAAGAAAGAAAAAGAATGGTACCTTGATTCCTGTAATTATTTCTACTTCTCCGGTTATAATGGAAGGGAAGCATCGAGGTGTTATTGCACTATATCAGGATATCACTGAGCACAAAAGGAGTGAAAAAATCCAAAAAGTGTTATACAATATCTCCAGGGCTGCCAATTCTCCTATCTCTCTTGGCCAGCTCTATCCTATCATCCATCAAGAATTAGGTAACATTATCGATACCACTAATTTCTATATTGCCTTGGTTGACGAAAATAAGGATGAATTATATTTCCCCTATTATATAGATGAAAAAGACGAAAAAATGCCTTTTGTAAAATTTAGCAGCATTACTAAGACTCTTACTACTTATGTTATAAAGACAGGTAAGTCTCTACTTAATAATAATGAGCAGTATAAAGAAATGATTAATCAGGGAATATTAACTCCTATGGGCTCTACAACTGATGAATCTATCTGGCTAGGCGTTCCCCTAAAGATAGAAGGTAAGATAATGGGCGCAATGGTTGTCCAAAGCTACACCAATCCTAACCTCTATTCCGAAAGCGATATCAAGCTTATGGAATTCGTTTCTTCCCAGGTAGCCACAGCTATCGAGCGTAAAAGCTCTGAAGAGAAAATCAAACAATTGAGTTTCCACGATGCTCTAACCGGCATTTACAATCGGGCTTACTTCGAGGAAGAACTGGAAAGGTACAACTTTCCCCGTTACTACCCTTTAAGTGTAGTAATGCTCGATGTCAATGGGCTGAAAGTTATAAACTATACCTTCGTTCATTCCGAGGGAGACCGACTCTTACAACAACTCTCCCAGGTGCTTACTTCCGTATCCCGCCAAGGAGATATCCTGGCTCGTATCGGAGGAGATGAGTTTGCCATTTTTCTGCCTTCTACCACCTCCGAAGAGGCCTATAACTTCTGCAAGAGAATCAAGAAAACCTACCAGCAAGATAAGATCAAGCCCATCTACTTAAGACTGAATATCTCTTTAGGTTATACCACTCAGGAAGGAGAATATAAAGATATAAATTCTCTCCTTAAAGAAGCTGACCGTAATATGTATCAGGATAAACTCTTCAATGGTAAAAGCAGAGAAAAACATTTCCTAGGGGCCTTCCGCATCGTCTTAGCCGAGCGGGACCCCCATACCTCTGATCATGCCCGGAGACTTCAGGAATTAGCTTTATCTTTAGGTAAAAGAGTAGGGCTTACCGAGTACCAGTTAGGAAACTTAAAACTGTTAGCTCTCTTACACGATATCGGTAAGATCGGGATTCCGGATAGTATTCTCTTTAAGACCTATCTTCTAACCCCTTCCCAATGGGAGAAGATGAGGGAACACTCCCGTATAGGATATCGTATGGCTAAGAACATCCCTGATTTTGCTCCCATTGCCCAGGAGATCCTCTACCACCATGAACACTGGAATGGTACCGGATACCCGGATGGTCTAAAAGGAGAAAAGATTCCCCTCCTTTCCCGTATCATCTCTATTGTCGATGCCTATGATGTGATGCAATCCCGCCGCCCTTATAAAGGGCCCATAAGTAAGACTAAAGCCCTAAAGGAGATTAAAAGTTGTGCTGGCACCCAGTTTGACCCCCAGTTGGTGGAGATATTCTTGAAGATAGTAAAAAATAATGCGAGTAGAGAAAGAAAATAAATTATTTCTTAAAGTTTTGATAACATTTTTTAAAACAAATAACCATCCTCGGGATAAGCACAGAGAAAATTTCAAAAGTTATAAAGAATCATTTTAAAGTATAGGATACAATATGACAGAGTCAATCTTTATATACCTGGCATTTTTTATTTCTGCAAGTATAAGTTCCATGATCGGTATAGGTGGCGGAGTACTTTATGTCCCCATTTTATTAGCCTTTGGTTTCTCTTTTTATCAAGCTGCAGCAATTAGTATTTTTATAATTATAGCTCTCTCTATTTCAGCTTCTTTAGTATATTATCGAGCTCAATTAATAGATTGGAAATTAGCTTTAATAATTGAACCTTTAACTGCTATTATGTCCCTTATGGCCGGGTACTATTCTTCCTTTATTCAAGTTAAAGAATTAAAAATGTTATTTATTTTGGTTCTGATTGTTTCCGGGTATTTTATGCTAAAACCTATTAAAGAAATTCAAGATAAATTTATTAATCAGAGTAAATGGGGTTACTGGCAGAGAAAATTTGGAGAAGAAGAGTATTCGATTAATCTTATAATCGGGCTTCCGCTCACTACTCTGGCTGGTTTAATGGCTGGTTTATTAGGTATAGGAGGAGGAATAATCAAAGTACCTTTAATGGTTCTATTGCTGGGAGTTCCTATGAAGATTGCAGTAGGAACATCCTGTTTTATGGTAGGACTAACTGCTTTGTTTGGTTTTTGGGGACATTTTTTTGCCGGACATTTTGAACCTAAAATGGCTTTAATTCTGGCTATAGTGGTTTTTGCCGGAGCTCAAACCGGTTCTCGGATATCTATAAAAGTGGATAAAATTTTATTAAAAAAAATTTATGCTATATTTCTTTTTCTAATCTCTGCCTGGATGATGATGAATGTGGTAAAATAATTAATAAAAAGAGGTAATGATTAATGAGAGTTATCGGTATAATAGGATATAAAAAAAGTGGTAAAACTACTTTGACGCTAAAACTATCCGATGAATTAACGAAAAAAGGCTATAAAGTAGCAGTAGTAAAACATATTAACGAAGACCTTGACCTGGCTAATTCGGATACTTCAAAATACAAAAAAGGCCTAACCCAGGTAGCGGCAATTACTCCCAAAGAGTCAGTAATATTTTTAAAGAATAAAAAGAATTTAGAAGAGATTATAAAATATTTTGAAGCTGATATTGCCCTAATAGAAGGTTTCAAAAAGGAAAAAACTTTTCCCAAAATTGTGTGCTTAAGAGAGGAAAGCGAAAAGGCTGAATTATTTGATGGATTACAGCTTTGCACAGCTGGCTTTGTTTCTAAAGGGGTAGACCCGAATCTTTACGATTTTAATATTTTAAATGATGAGGATATAAAAAAGATAGTAGAAATTGCTATTAATAAATCATTTAAATTACCTAACTTGAATTGCGGGGAATGTGGATATCAAAATTGTTACAGTTTAGCTCAGGAGATTGTTAAAGGAAATAAAACTCCCGGTGATTGTCCCTCTTTGGAACCTTCAACTTTGGTGAAAGTAAATGGGAAGATAGTTCCGATGAATCCATTTATAGCGAAAATTATAGAAAATACTATTACCGGGCTTTTGTCTCCCCTGAAAGGTTTTACCAAAGGAGATATTGAGATAAAGATAAAACAAAAATAAAAACAGTATATAGTATCGAGTATTTAGTATATAGTAAGAATATCGTGGAGCGTATAGCGGATAGCGTTTAGGTACGGGCAGTAAGTGAAAGCGAGATAAAAGATAAGTATCTCGTATCTCGTGAATCGTATCTCGTAAAGATAGTTAGCCGGTTAACTAATATACAATATTCTGTTCTAAATTTCTATACACTACCCGCTATACGCTATACGCTAATTTTCATGGAGGTAACTTTTAAATGTCAATAGTTTCTATTAAACCAAAAAAAAGTAGCAAAAAAGAGATAAAAGAAGAAATAATCTATGATGTCATAATAATCGGAGGCGGGCCCGCCGGCTTAACTGCGGGTATCTATCTTAGTCGAGCCAGAATGGATACTCTATTAATTGAAAAAGCCCTTCCTGGTGGACAGGCAATTCTTACTGAAATTATTGAAAATTATCCTGGATTTCCCCATGGAATTGCGGGGCCTGAATTAATGCAAAAAATGGAGGAGCAGGCTGTCCGATTCGGCCTAAAAATAGAATATGGGGAAGTAGAAGAAGTTAAAATAAAAGAAGATAAAGTAAAAATAGTAAGAATTAATAATCAAGAATATAAAACCTTAACTATTATTCTGGCTTCCGGTGCAGAAGCGAGCAAATTGGAAGTCCCCGGAGAAGAAGAATTAAGAGGGAGAGGAGTTTCTTATTGTGCCACCTGTGATGCCCCCTTTTTTAAGCACCAAAAGATAGTAGTGGCCGGTGGAGGAGATACGGCAATTGAAGAGGCTTTATATTTAACTAAGTTTGTTTGGGAAGTAACCATTATTCACCGTCGAGATAGATTAAGAGCAACCAAGATATTACAGGAAAGAGTTTTTGCTAATAAGAAAATAAATTTTGCCTGGGATTCAGTAGTAACAAGAGTATTAGGCAATGAAAAAGTAGAGGGTGTTTTGATTCAAAACAAAAAAACAGGCGAAGAAAAGGAAATTCCCTGTCAGGGTGTTTTTGTTTTTGTGGGGAACATACCTAATTCAAATTTTTTAAAGAAGTTAGTGAAATTAGGCGAAAAGGGCTATATCTTGACTGATGATAATATGATGACCTCACAAGAAGGTATCTATGCCTGCGGAGATGTTAGAAAAAAAATCTTAAGACAGGTGGTTACTGCCTGTGGAGAAGGAGCTACTGCTTCCTTTGCCGCCCAAAAATATATTGAAGAAATAAAAGGGGTTTCCTATAGATAGAAGAAGAGAGGATAAAAAATGAATTTTGGAATATCAACTATGCCACTTGAGGATTATCAGTTAAAATCAAAATTAACTTTATTAAAAGAGGCGGGGATAGAATATCTTGAAGTAAAACCAAAAGAAGGACATTTCAATTACTATGACCCCAAATATCTGGATGAAATGTCTAAAGAATTTAAAAAAAATGGAATAAAAGTAGTATCAATGCATATGCCTACTCACGGAGCAGATATTTCCCTGATTGAGGAATATGACCGGGTATGGTCTGTCCGGGAAGTGGAAAAAACAGCCCTTGCTTTACTGAGATTGGGAGGAGAGATTTTAGTAGTTCATCCGGGAAGTGAAATTAAAGATGAGAAGATGAGGAAAGCGCGACGAGAAAAGAGTGAACAAAGTTTAGAAGAGATAATAAAATTTTGTGAACATTGGGGGATTAAGATTGCTTTAGAAAATACTTTACCCGGAAAGACTGGTGATAGTATAACTGAAATTCTGGAGATAGTAAAAAAATTTGATTCTAAAAATTTAGGAATTTGTCTGGATACCGGACATTGCAACATAACTTCTTCCCTTTATAATCATAGCGGAGTTGTGGAGTGTTTGCCGGAAATAAAAGATTATTTATGTCATTTACATATTCATGATAATTCCGGAAAGAGTGATGACCATTATCTCCCTTTTGAAGGCAATATAGATTGGAAAAAGTTTGTAAAGGGCTTAAAAGAAATTAATTACCAGGGGATATTTATGTTTGAATTAAGGAAGAAAACAAATAATGAAAAAATGCTCCGAACGATTAAAAAATTGTATCTAAATTTATTTAAGGAAGAAAGAAATGACTGATAAAAAAGGACATCTTTACTGGTTACGAAGAAAATTACCCGACCAAAAAGTTTTAGATCGGATGGATTCATTATTAAAAGAACTGAATTTGCATACAGTTTGTGATAGTGCCCTATGCCCTAATCGGGGCGAGTGTTTCAAAGAAGGAACGGCTACTTTTATGATATTAGGGAATATTTGTACGCGAAACTGTAGGTTCTGTGCTGTAGAAAAAGGGGAACCACTCTCCTTAGACCCGGAAGAACCTTATCATATTGCCCAAGCTGCTAAACATTTAAATCTTACCCATGTAGTAATTACTTCGGTAACCAGAGATGATTTACCGGATGGCGGAGCAAAACACTTTGCTCAGACCATTACAGAGGTTAAAAAAATACTTCCTGAAAGCACCATAGAGGTGTTAGTCCCTGATTTTCAGGGTTTCTGGGAAGCACTCCAAATAGTAATAGATGCTCATCCGGAAGTTATAAATCATAATATTGAAACGGTTACTCGCCTATATAAATTAGTAAGGCCAAAAGCAGTTTATAAGCGTTCCCTGGAATTATTAAGGCAGGTTAAATTTAGAGATAAAAACATTATCTCTAAATCTGGGATTATGGTAGGCTTAGGAGAGGAAAAGGAAGAAGTTATTAAAGTGATGAAAAATTTGCGAGAAGTAGATTGTGATATTTTGACTATAGGTCAGTATTTAAAGCCGTCCCCTTACCATTTAAAAGTCAGCGAATATATCCATCCCGATAAATTCGAAGAATATCAGAAGATAGGGACGTCTTTAGGTTTTAAATACGTAGCGTCAGCCCCTTTGGTGCGCAGTTCCTATCATGCCGGTGAAATATTAAAAAAAGTACAATTTAATTTTAATTTGTAAGCTAATTTCTTTGATATATTTAAATATATCTGATAGAATTAAAATCAATAAATCAAATATAAGAAAATTGACCAAGGACAAGGAGGACAGGTTTGTATGGCCAAATATGATATTAATAAAGTAAAAGATATTGCCTTGGTAGGCCATGGTGATTCTGGAAAAACCTCGCTTACTGAGGCTTTGCTTTATGATTCGGGGATGATTACCAGATTGGGGGATATCAAACAAGGTAATACCACTACCGATTATGATCCCCGAGAAATAAAGAAAGGAATTACTATCAATTCATCTTTAGCCTATTTATATTGGAAGGATTTGATGGTAAATATTCTTGATACTCCGGGCTACCTTGATTTTATTACTGATACCAAATTAAGCCTTAGAGTTGTAGATAGTGCCATAATAGTTGTATGTGGAGTATCGGGAGTAGAAGTGCAGACTGAAAAAGTCTGGGATTTTGCCGATGAATACAAGCTGCCACGAGTTATTTTTATAAATAAAATGGATCGGGAAAGGGCTGATTTTTATCGAGCAAAAGATACGATTAATAAAGTTTTTGGTTCATCCGTAATTTCAGTTCAGTTACCCATTGGTAAGGAAGAAAATTTCCAGGGTATAGTCGATTTAATAAAGATGAAAGCCATTGTTTATAAAAAATCGGGAGAGGGTAAACCGGTCTTTAAAGAACAGGAAATTCCCAAGGATATGAAAGAACAAGCAGAATCTTGCAGGAAAGAATTAGTAGAAGCAGTAGCTGAATTTGATGACGAGCTTTTAATGAAGTATTTAGATGGGGAAAGTTTGACTGATCAGGAGATTGCGTCTTTGTTAAAACAAGGAGTAAAAGAGAGAAAGATAGTGCCCATTCTTTGCGGTTCGGCAACCATGAATTTAGGAATAGAGCTTCTTCTTGATTTTATAGGCGAATACCTTCCTTCTCCATCTGAGATACCTCCTGTTGCGGCTAAAAATATAAAAACTTCTTCTGAAGAATTAGTTAAAAATTCTATTGATTCTCCTTTTTCTGCTTTTGTTTTTAAAACTGTAGCAGACCCCTACGTGGGAAATTTAACCTACTTTAGAGTGTATTCAGGGAAATTACCCGAGGATTCCAATATTTATAATTCCTCAAAAAGCGTAGATAATAAAGTAGGGAAGATTTATAAAATGCAGGGCAAGAATCAACGATCTATTCCTGATATTTGTGCGGGAGATATAGCTGCTGTAGCCAAACTTAAGAATACTGTTACCGGTGATACTCTCTGCGATAAAGATAATCCTGTTTTATTTAAAAAAATAGAATACCCCGAACCAATAATACTGCTGGCAATTTCTCCCAAGACTAAGGGAGATGAGGATAAATTAAGTACTGCTCTAAGCAAAATAATTGACGAGGATCCTACAGTTAAAGTTTATCGGGATGAAGATACCGGAGAAACCATATTAGCTGGCATGGGAGAATCCCACCTGGAAGTAATAATTGATACCATGGAAAGTAAATTTGGGGTAGAGGTGGAAAAGAGTACTCCTAAAGTAGGATATAAAGAGACTATTCGAAAAAGTATTAAGGTAGAAGGAAAATATAAGAAGCAATCCGGCGGTAGAGGGCAGTACGGACATTGCTGGTTAGAGCTCGAACCCAAAAGCAGGGGAGAAGGCTTTGAATTTGTAGATAAAATAGTTGGTGGAGTAATTCCGCGTCAATATCGTCCCGCAGTAGAAAAAGGTGTAGTTGGAGCAATGAAAAAAGGAATATTGGCAGGATATCCCACCGTAGATATAAAGGCTACTGTTTATGATGGCAGTTATCACCCGGTAGATTCTTCAGAGATGGCTTTCAAAGTAGCCGGTTCGATGGCTTTTAAGAAAGGAGCGACAGAAGCTAACCCGGTCTTGTTAGAGCCTATTATGGATATAGAAGTAATAGTGCCAAAAGAATATATGGGGGATATAATCGGAGATTTGAATAGTAAAAGAGGGAAGATAATGGGCATGGAAGAATCTTCAAGTGGGAAACAAGTCATTAAAGCTAAGATCCCTCAATCAGAGATTTTCAAATATGCTATCGATTTAAGGTCAATTACTCAAGGGAGAGGAACTTTTAGTTTAAAATTTTCCCATTATGAAGAGGTGCCTGCTAATATTGTACAGGAAATAATTGCTCAAGCTAAAGAAGAAGAGGAAGAGAAAAAATAATTCTTAAAAAAAATTCAAAAAATATTTTAAAAAAAGAAGGATTTTTAAATTAAATATAGAATATGTTATATAAAGGCAAACTTATTTATAAATTTGTACTAGTAAAAATATTTTAAAAAAAAGGAGGTGTAATAATATGGAATGGTATTGGTGGGCAGCGATTGTTGCAGCAGTAGCGTATTTGATATACTATTTTTATGAATGATAAGCAGCATAGAATTAAAAAATTGAATTAATATTAAATTACCAAAAATTGTAAGAAACGTTTCTATAAGTGCAGGGCGAAGCTAATTGTCCTGCACTTTATTTGTCTTTATTAAAAGGGTGATCAATTTGAAATTACAAGCCAAAAAAAGATATATTTTGTTAATTTTGCTTTTACTTATCTTCTTTATTATTACTTTTAAATCAATGGCAGATGAAGAAAATGGAGAAAACAGGGTCATTCCTTTGGGAGAAGCAGATTCATTAAAAGTGACTATAAAATTTGGGGCAGGAAAGCTGGACTTAATTTCTGGACAAGAAGATGTATTTGAAGGTAATTTTCAATATGATAAAAGTATCTTAAAGCCTAATATCCAATATGAAATATTAGGGAAAACCGGCATTTTAACTCTATTGCAGAGTATTAAGAAAGACCTTGATTTACCATTTCCTTATAAAAATATATGGAATTTAAAATTGCCTTCCGGTGTCCCTTTACAATTATATATCAACACTGCAACTTATAGTGGAGATATTGACCTAACTAATTTACAGATAGAAAATCTTTATCTCAATTCAGGAGCAAGTCAAACTAATATTGTATTTAATCAACCCAATCTTATAGACTTAAAAAATATTAAAATTAAAACAGGTGCCTCCACTATTAAAATGTTAGGCTTAGCTAATGCAAATTTTAATGAAATGAATTTTACCGGTGGAGCAGGGAGCTATACCTTTGATTTTTCGGGTAACCTGACTAAAAAATCAAAAGTTAACATTAATGCAGGGGTAGCTAAAATAATTTTAAAGATACCTTCAGCTATTGGAACCAAAATAATTATTGAACGTTTTCCTGCTGTAAAATTAGATATTAGGGGATTTGTAAAAATAAATGACCAGACTTATATTAGTCCGGAATACGGCAAAAGTATTGCAGAATTAGATATCGAAATCAAGGGAGGCTTGCTAGATGTTAAGGTGATTTCACTAACTAACTAAATTAGTCGTTAGTGAATAAACCTAGCGTATAGCGTACAGCGTTTAGCGTATAGTAATTTAGAATAATATATTATGTATTGGTTACCCAGTTACCCGGTTTACCATCTTTATACTATATAACTATATACTGATTTTGCTTCTGACTCCTAACTCTTGACTACTGATTTTTATCTTTTATTTTCTCAACCGGCTAACGATCTTAACGATATCCGAAAAATTTTGACTTTTATTTTTTTTTCAATTATACTAAAAACGAACTGAGAAAGAAAAAGACCGAGCGAAGGACTGAAAGGTATATTTTTAAAAAGAGAATCAGTATTTGGTGAAAGCTGATAGAACACCTTTAAACTCGCCTTCAAGTCTTGTAAGCGAAAAATTAAATTAAAATGTTAATTTAAATATAGTTTACAACGTTGACAAGCGTTAATTGTTTAATAAGAGTAGATAATGTGGGGCTGTAGCGCAGTCGGGAGCGCGCCTCCTTGGCGTGGAGGAGGTCGCGGGTTCGATTCCCGCCAGCTCCACCAAGTTATAGTATAAAATCTACTGAACAAGGGTGGTACCACGAGAAGAATCTCGTCCCTGGTAATAGTTTAATTGATTGCCTGAGACGGGATTTTTATTTTTAAGGAGGAATATTTAAAGATGGAAGATAGATATAATTTTATGGAAGTCGAAAAAAAATGGCGGGAATATTGGAAGGAAAATAATTTTTTTAAATCTTATGCCGATTCTAAAAAACCGAAATACTATGTTTTGGAAATGTTTCCCTATCCTTCAGGCGAACCCCACATGGGACACGTGAAAAACTACGTTATCGGTGATGTAGTGGCCAGATATAAACATTCTCAAGGATATAATATCCTGCACCCTATGGGCTGGGATGCCTTTGGCTTACCTGCAGAGAATGCTGCTATAAAAAATAAAATTCATCCTTCAATCTGGACTAAAACCAATATTCAAAAGATGAAGGATACTCTAACTAATATGAGTATCAGTTATGATTGGGATAGAGAAATAGCTACCTGTGATCCGGATTACTACAAGTGGACTCAGTGGATGTTTTTACAGTTATATAAAAAAGGATTAGCTTATAAGAAAAAAGCAGTGGTTAACTGGTGTCCTTCCTGTAATGTAGTATTAGCTAATGAACAAGTAATAGACGGAAAATGTTGGAGGTGTGAATCTGAAGTTATTAAAAAAGAGTTATCCCAATGGTTTTTCAAGATTACCGAATATGCCCAGAGATTACTTGATGATATAGAATGCTTAGAAGAATGGCCGGAAAAAGTATTAACTATGCAGAGAAATTGGATAGGCAGGAGTGAGGGAGCAAGAATTGAATTTCCCATAAAGGGGAGCGATAAGATTATCCCTGTTTTTACTACTCGCCCCGATACTCTCTATGGAGCAACTTATTTTCTATTATCTCCTGAACACCCCTTAGTAGAAGAAATAATAAAGGATTCTTCTTATAAAGATGAGGTTAAGAGTTTCAAAGAGAAAGTAAGTAAAGAAAGTGCTATAGATAGAGTATCAGGTATCTTAGAAAAAAGGGGATGTTTTACCGGTAAATATGTAATAAATCCCCTAAATGATGAAGAGATTCCCATCTGGTTAGCAAATTATGTGTTAATGGATTATGGAACAGGTGCAGTAATGGCAGTTCCGGCTCATGACCAAAGGGATTTTGAATTTGCCAAAAAATATAATTTACCTATCAAAATAGTTATTCAACCAGAAGATAAAAAAGTTACCTCTGATACTATGGAAGCTGCTTTTGACCAAGAAGGCATTATGGTTAATTCCGGCCAATTTAACGGCTTGCCAAGCAGTAAATCATTAGATATCATAATTGATTATCTGATTAAAAAAGGTTCTGGGAAGAGAGAGGTCAATTACAGATTAAAAGATTGGCTTATTTCGCGTCAGCGTTATTGGGGCGCACCTATTCCCATGATTTACTGTTCCGATTGTGGGATGGTTCCTGTACCTGAAAGCGATTTACCGGTTTTACTGCCGGAAGATGTAGATTTCAGACCAAAAGGTATGTCACCACTGGCAAGCAGTAAAGAATTTGTCAATACAATTTGTCCAAAATGTGGCAAGAAAGCTAAAAGAGAAACAGATACTATGGATACTTTTGTCTGTTCTTCCTGGTACTACCTTAGATTTTGTTCTCCCAAAACTAATACAGCGCCATTTGATGCTGATGAATTAAAATACTGGATGCCGGTAGACCAATATATCGGTGGAGTAGAGCACGCCATATTACATTTACTATATTCTCGGTTTTTTACTAAAGCTTTATACGATATGGGGTTTGTTAATTTTAAAGAACCCTTCAAAAGGCTCTTTACTCAGGGGATGGTCTGCAAAGATGGGGCAGCTATGTCTAAATCAAAAGGTAACATAGTTAATCCGGGAAAAATATTTTCAAAATACGGTATTGATGCTACCAGAATAATGATGCTGTTTGCCGGTCCTCCGGAATTAGATATGGAATGGACGGATAAGGGGATGGAAGGAGCATCTCGATTTTTGAATCGAGTTTGGCGGTTAATTTATAATAATATTGATTGTTTTAAGAAGCCGAAAAATAAAGAAGAAATTTCCCCGGAAGATATAAACATGGAAGCTAAAAAAATAAGGCAGAAGACCCACCAAACCATTAAAAAGGTTACTGAAGATATCGAAGAAAGATTTCACTTTAATACAGCTATTAGTGCCATTATGGAATTGGTCAATGAAGTATATAAATTTCAGTTAGAAACAGAAGAAAAACAGGGCAAAGAAGGAGATATTTTTGTTTTAAAAGAGGCTTTAGAAATGATAGTCAGGCTTTTAGGCCCTATTGCTCCTCATTTTTCAGAAGAGCTATGGCAAAAGATGGGTAACAAAGAAATTATTTATACACTGCCCTGGCCTAAGTATGATAAGAAGATGTTAGAAGAAGAGGAAAAGCTAATTGTAGTCCAGGTAAATGGAAAGTTAAGAGGGAAATTGACAGTTCCTGCATCTTATGATGATGAGAAGATAAAAGAGAAAGCGCTTTTTCTACCAAAAATACAAGAAAAAATTAAAGGCAAAAAGATTATAAAAATTATTATTGTTTCTGGGAAACTGGTAAACATTGTGATAAAATAACAAACAGCGAATAACGTTTAGCGTATAGCGTATAGTGAAGAAAAGAAAACACAGGAAAAATTAGTAGGGGCAGACCTTGTGTCTGCCCGCAATGAGTAATGTGTTTAGGATTACAAGGTGTCGTGTTGTAGCATCACGGCGTTGCCGTGATGAATAAAAAATAATTAAATTGTTATTTTCGTAAGACAGGCGTCCCGCCTGTCTATAGGATTAAAACCGTATCTTGTATCTCGTAATTAGCGGATTATCGTAGAGAAGTAGGGGAGTATTGCAATACAACCTTCTAACGGAGTTCGATTCATCGAACCCGAAAAAATCGAGTCAGATAAATCCGACCTTTTGTACGTTATACAAAAAATTATAAATTTAAAATAAAAAGGAGGAAATTTTTTTATGGCTACTTTTGGTGACTTAAATAGTTTTATCGGTATTGGTAGATTAACCAGAGACCCGGAATTAAGATACACACCCGGCGGGACAGGGGTATGTAAATTTGGTATTGCGATAAACAGAACTTATAGAAATCAGGAAGGAAATAACATAGAAGACGTTCTCTTTATAAATGTGACAACCTGGGGTAAGCAGGCAGAAAATGTTTCACAATTTCTAAAAAAAGGCAGAAGGGTAGCTATAAACGGCGAATTAAGGTCTAATAATTGGCAGGATAAAGAAGGAAACAAGAGAACTTCTTTTGAAATTAACGCTAGGACTGTACAGTTTTTAGATTTAGTGAAAGATACTGGTATTGCAAAAGAAGGTCCTCCCGCAGAGGGCGAAGAGAACATTCCCGATGAACCAACAAATGAAGATACTTCAATATCAGAAGACGACATCCCGTTTTAAAATAGCGTAGAGCGTACAGCGTATAGAGTGTAGCATCACGACGTTGACGTGATGAGGGAAGAGAAAAAGAAGAAGAAATACAAAAGACAGAATGGTTTTGTATTTCATATGTGACTAATCAGATAACTGAATAACCAAGTAACTAAATTAACTTGTATCCTACATTTTATATTTAAAGCTAACGACTAATTCGTATCTCGTATCTCGTGAATCGTATCTTGTAAAGATGGTTAGCCAGTCAGCCAGTTAATTCTAATCGTTAATATCAAATACTCGTTCTCAGCTGACAGTTTTCAGTTCTCGGTTCTCAGTGAGTAATGACAAATTATATACACTTGTTTTATTAATTACTGGTTAACTAATCCTTAACCGGTAAACTGGCAAACCGGGTAACTGGATAACTAATATCCTATACGCTCAACGCTGTACGCTTCACGCTAGGTTTATTCACTAACGACTAATTTAATTGGTGAATTGGAAAATTGGCGGATTGGTGAATTAAACATAAACGACAGGTCGTTTAGGTAAATATTTTTGCAAAATTTCTAAATATTATGCTAATATTATTATAGACAAAGAAAAAGAGAGATGTTATAATATCACTTGCATAGCAAAAAGGAAATAAGTGGGCGGATAGCTCAGTTGGGAGAGCACTGGCTTTACAAGCCAGGGGTCACAGGTTCAAGCCCTGTTCCGCCTACCATTTTTAATAAAATTATAGTGGGGCTGTAGTGCAGCTTGGTTTAACACGCCTGCCTGTCACGCAGGAGATCGCGAGTTCAAATCTCGTCGGCCCCGCCATTTTCTTAATAATATAATTATGTAGGGCGATTTAAATGCCGAGATAGCTCAGTCGGTAGAGCAGTGGACTGAAAATCCACGTGTCCCCAGTTCAATTCTGGGTCTCGGCACCAGGTTTTTTGCGGAAATAGCTCAGTGGTAGAGCATCGCCTTGCCAAGGCGAGGGTCGCGGGTTCAAATCCCGTTTTCCGCTCCATTTTATAAAAATTAAATAGGGCGGCATCGCCAAGTGGGAAGGCAGAGGACTGCAAATCCTTCATCCTCGGTTCGAATCCGAGTGCCGCCTCCATTTAGTTTTTAATGTTAAGAATGATTAGAGGTCTAAAGAAGATGGGCGGTTAATTCAGTGGTAGAATGCTTGCTCGACGCGCAAGAAGTCACTGGTTCGAATCCAGTACCGCCCACCATTTAAAATCTAAAAATGAAATAAGATTACGTAGAAAACAGTAGGCTAACCTTTTTTACAGAGAGTAGGTATTATTAAAGGTGTAATTATCTACATAAAAGTTTAATCGAACACCCTTTCTACATTAATTCCTAATTTGAAATTCTGAAAAGATGAGTAGAATCAGGCGGATTATGTCCGATAAAATATTTTTAAGCGGGTTTGAGTTAATCTTAGATATTAACTTTAACTAAAAAAGGTGGAACCGCGAGATTGTTAAATTAAACTTCTCGTCCTTTTCTGATTCAGGACAAGAAGTTTTTTGCTTAATTATAAGGAGGTAGATATTATGTCCAAGATTAAAGTTATTTTATTAGACGGTTCGGAAGTAAAATTGAACAAAGGCGCTACTTTGTATGATGCTGCTGTTAAAATAAGTCAAAAATTGAGCAAAGAGGCAATTGCCGGCATAGTAAACGGAGCGGAGAAGGATTTAAATTATGTCCTTGAGGATAATGATCGGATTGAAATTATAACCTTTTCATCACCTAAAGGCAAAGAAATTTATCATCATAGTAGTTCCCATATTATGGCCCAGGCGGTGAAGGAATTATTTCCCCAGGCAAAATTAGCTATCGGTCCTGCCATTAAAGATGGTTTTTATTATGATTTTGATTTAGACCGTTCCTTTACTCCGGAGGATATAGTACTTATTGAGAAAAAGATGAAAGAGGTAGTGGATAGAAATCTCCTCCTAAAAAGGATAGAGATAAGCAAAAAAGAGGCTAAAAAATTATTTAAAGAACAAAAAGAAGATTATAAAGTAGAACTCCTTAAGGATATAGAAGATGATATGGTTACCTTATATCAGCAGGGCGATTTTATTGATTTGTGTAGAGGTCCACATATTCCTTCTACCGGGAAGTTGAAAGCTTATAAACTTTTAAGTATTGCCGGTGCATATTGGCGGGGAAATGAAAAAAATAAAATGCTGCAGCGTATTTATGGGACCTCGTTCGATAAAAAATCCGAACTGGATAATTATCTAAAATTAATTGAAGAAGCAAAAAGGAGAGACCATCGGAAATTAGGAAAAGATTTAGATTTATTCAGCTTTCATGATGAGGGAGTCGGTTTTCCTTTCTTTCATCCCAAAGGAATGGTGTTAAGAAATATCCTGGAGGATTACTGGAAAGATGAACATTATAAGAGTGGTTATACAGAAGTCAAAACCCCGATTATCTTAAATAAATCATTATGGGTGAAATCCGGACATTGGGATCATTATAAGGAAAATATGTATTTTACCAGGATAGATGAGGAAGATTATGCTATCAAACCGATGAATTGTCCCGGAGGAATTTTAATTTATAAAACTACCCTTCACAGTTATAGAGATTTGCCGCTTAGAATGGGAGAATTAGGGTTAGTACACAGACATGAATTATCCGGAGTACTTCACGGACTCTTCAGGGTAAGGTGTTTTACCCAGGATGATGCTCATATATTTATGACTCTTGAGCAGATTGAAGATGAGATAAAAGGAGTAATCGATTTAACTGATAGAATATATAAGGCCTTTGGTTTTTCCTATCGTGTGGAATTAAGCACTAAACCGGAAAATGCTATGGGTTCTGATGAAATATGGGAAAAGGCTACCAGCAGTTTGGAAGAAGCCTTAAAAGACAAAAAGATAGATTATATTGTAAATGAGGGCGATGGGGCATTTTACGGTCCCAAAATAGATTTTCATTTACAGGATTGCATAGGCAGAAGCTGGCAGTGCGGCACCATCCAGTTAGATTTTATTATGCCGGAAAAATTCGAACTTTATTATATTAATAAAGATGGGAACAAGGAAAGACCTGTTATGCTGCATCGAACTATTCTGGGAAGCATAGAGAGATTTATCGGGATACTTATCGAAAATTATGCGGGAGCATTTCCTTTATGGTTAGCCCCAGTTCAAGTAAAATTGCTGCCTATTGCTGACAGGCATGTTGAGTATGGCAAAAATTTATTGAAAGAGCTAAGCAAGTACAATATAAGGGCAGAATTAGATGAGATTAATGATAAAATTGGGGCTAAGATAAGAAAAGCTGAGATGGAAAAGCTCCCTTATATGTTGATATTTGGAGATAAAGAAGTAGAAGAGGACTTTGCTTCGGTAAGAAAGAGGGGAAAAGGAGACTTAGGGAAGATAAAATTAACCAAGTTTATCGAAGATGTTTTAAAAGAGATCAAAGAAAAAACCTTATCTTAAAATTAGTTAGTAAATATAATTTGAATAAGCGATTATATAATTAGAGGGATAGGCAGTTTGATACATTTCTTTTTTTCTTTATGCGATACGCGATATTTGTAGTTATTGTAAACCTTAGTAGTGTAATTAGAAAAATAAAAAGAATGGTATTTTTTATCTAACTTTTCGCGATATGTGGTACGAATTTTATTTTGGATTCCAACTTCTGGCTCATATTTCTTTGCGAGATACGATTCACGAGATACGAGATACGAGTTATGTATTGACTATAAATAAAGAATATGTTATAGTTTTTTAAAAATAATGAAGAATTATATATGTTTTAAAGAAGGGTAGGAACTATATTTTTTTCTATTAAAATTGATAAAATTATATTTCAAAGTTGAGCCAAAAAACTAATTTAAATTGCATAGAAATTGACGCGTTGCTCATCTTTAAAGTGCGTAAAGGAGGAAAATAGGAATTAAGTCAAAACCAAAGTTAAGAATAAATGAAAAAATCAGAGCAGAGAAGATTATGCTTATAGATTTCGAAGGTAAGCAGGTAGGAATAGTTAGCAAAAAGGAGGGTCTTGAACTTGCCGAAAAGAGTAATCTTGATTTAGTCGAAGTTGCACCAGAAGCTAAACCTCCGGTTTGTAGAATAATCGATTACGGAAAATATAAATACTTACTGGATAAAAAAAATAGAAGCGGGAAGAAGAAACAGAAGGGCGGCGGAATGAAAGAAATAAAGATGCGCCCTAATATTGGAGAACATGATTACAATTTTAAAGTAAAAAATCTATCTAGATTTTTAGAAGAAGGTAATCAGGTAAAAGTTACTATAATGTTTAGAGGGCGAGAAATGAGATATTTAGATTTAGGAAGGGAATTATTGGAGCGCATAACTAAACATACCG
>Ga0307428_1000252_pt1 | contig 41041 bp, 41 predicted proteins | sample SalMarWE160240MG_FD_202161 | JGI IMG/M metagenome (GOLD analysis project Ga0307428, IMG submission 202161) | Salt marsh sediment microbial communities from the Plum Island Ecosystem LTER, Massachusetts, United States - WE1603-240 | ecosystem: Environmental > Aquatic > Marine > Intertidal zone >...
ACCTGGCCGCTACGGCGGAACTGAGCAATGAGCCTTGTCAATTGTGAGTTAGAGATTCCTGTCATCTTCCGCATGTAACGTCTAAGCAAGCCTTTCTCCAAGCGAGGACGAGAGCGGTAGCTGTAGCTACGTAAGGTACGCTCGATCCAAGCGTAGATCTCTTCCCGCGAGTTTCCTTTGAACGTGAACACAGCGCTCGAAGCGAGAAATGCCTTCAGTTTGTCGATACTCATCACGCGTGCATCTGTCATCATCAGGACCATGCCTCCTATGATTCGACACACGCGCCTGTATTACCAGTGATCCCTCATGCTCATCTCGCATGAGAAACACCACCTCGGTTCATGCTCATCTTGCGTGAGACAACTCTTGGCCTTGACATCTCACTAGTGTCTTAGTATACTAGTGCACTATGCAAAAAAATTATGGAGGAGGCTCGATTTATGTACAGAGGGGGCAAAACGTGCGACGGCTCGCGCTTCACAGCTTAGCGTGGACTCGAACACGGTTGCCCATACCTCCGAGCACCTGGAGGCGGATGGGTGGTAAGTGGCCTGAAGGGAGAACAAAGGCGCTGATGAGAAGTTGGCATGCTGTTGTCCTTCTAGTGATTACGACGCTCCTGGTCGGCTGTGGAGGGTCGGACACCTCCGCCGTGCTGGGGGATGCGGACGCCACAGCGGGAGATCCTGTGAACTCCGAAACCCTTGTCCGGTTTGATGCTAAATTGGAATTCCTCCGACAGGCTCTCCGGATCCCGGGCCTTTCAGCGGCCGTCGTCAAGAACCAGGAGCTTCTCTGGGCGCAGGGCTTCGGCTACGCCAACCTGGAGAACCGGATCGAAGCCACGACGGGCACGCCATACGGCCTGGCCTCGGTGACAAAGCCGTTCGCGGCGATCCTGCTGATGAAGCTCTTCGAGGATGGTCGACTCGATCTGGACACGCCGATCGTTGAGTTCGGGATCGACCTTGGCAACGACGCGATCACGGTCCGCCATCTCCTGTCGCACACATCGGAGGGTGTCCCCGGCAGCCACTATCAATACAGCGGCGACCGCTACTCGCGGTTGACCACCGTGATCGAGCGGTTTTACGGCGATTCGTTCCGGCGGGCGCTGCGGCAAGAGATTCTCGATCCGCTCGGAATGGACGACACGGCCCTCAACGTCGGTGGCTGCGGCGTCGCGTACTACCTGTCTGCCCTGGGACCCGACGATCTGGAGCGGGCGTTCGAGCACGTGTATCGGGAGCTGGCCGTCCCGTACCAGGTCGATCTGGACTACGAGGTGTACCCGGTTTCGGTCCCGACGTACGCGAACGCGGCGGCCGGCCTGATCTCTACCGTGGTCGACCTGGCGCGGTTCGCGGCGGCGATCGAACGGGACGAGCTCGTCGCTTCGGAGACGAAGCAGTTGATATTCACCCCGACGAAGCTCAACTCGGGGGCGGACGGGCCGTACGGGCTCGGCTGGTTCACCGAGACGGTCGCGGACACGCGCCTCGTCTGGCATTACGGCTACGGTGCGTACTCCTCGCTCTTTTTGATGGTGCCGGAGCAAGGGCTGACGTTCATCGTCCTGGCAAACACGCAGAACCTGAGCCGGCCGTTCAGGCTCGGGGCGGCCGATGGCAGTGTGCTTGCCTCCCCGTTCGCCCTGGCGTTCTACAAGGAGTTCGTGCTGAGTCCACGGTTGAGCGACCCGCTGCCCGCGATCGACTGGACCGCAGACACCGACGCGGTGGTCGAGCAGCTCGCGCAGGTCACCGATCCGAAGCTTCGCGAGCTGTACGAGGGCGAGCTTTGGACCTACAGAAAGCTTTACGCCGGCGTTGGGAGACGCGACCTCACGTCGCAGCTGCTCGCGGCGCATCGGAGGGCGTTCCCAGATGCAAAGCGGACAGCAGGAGACCTGTATCAGGTCGGCGCGCCTGCGGCCCGGCCCACCGAGATCGAAAGGATCGAACTGAGCGAGGCTGAGGCGTCCCGATGGATCGGACGGTACACTCTTCGCGCCGCCGATGAAGCGATCGACCTTCCGCTGGAGGTCGAGGTTCGCATGGTCGAGGGCCGGGTTCTTGCGGTGCCGAGGAACGACGAATGTCAGGAGTTGTTACCGCAGACGCCGCTTCGACTGCGGTCCGCGAGCAACTTGGATCTTTACCTCGTCGGGGAGGGCGAGACCGGTCCGTTCCCGACGGTCGCCGTGGAGTACCACGGTCAGGTCATTCCGGCGTACGAGCGGGTAAAGTAAAAAGAAGGTCCATCGCGACCGAACGAAACACAGGATCGATGAAACTTAAAAGGACACAAAGATGAGGAAGAACGAGGCTTGGATTCTCGAGATGGACGCTGGGCCGATCTACTTACAGATCGGGCAAAACGTGCGGCGACTGATCGCGCGGGAAGACTTGAGGCCAGGCGATAAGCTGCCCTCGGCGCGAGCCACTTGAGTTGGTGTTCTCTAATTCAAATCGATCAGTCACCTTTGTCATCTCGATGAGCTTGCCCTCAAGATACCTGATGTGGGCCTTCGTGAGGTTTTCATCTTTGCTGACGAAGAAGATGACCGTCTTCCAGAAATCCCGATCGAGATGGCTCTTGATTCTGGATCGGATGACTTCTGCCTCTCCGATATAGACTCTCTGTTTTCCGGTTTTGGGATTGATCCCCGTGAGGAAGTAGATACCAGGCTTGGTGGCTTCGTCCCTCTGAAGGATCAGCTCCAACTGAGACCGCGGCCCAGCCGCGGCCTTTCCAGTCCAGTTAGATATTTCAGCAGTCCGGACTGAATCCGGATCTCCCTCCGCCAAGAATATCTTTACTGTGGCAGTTTCTTTCATCGTTCTCCTTGGCCAACAATGATTAGTTTGCAACTCTGCAACATATTATGCCACCTTGAGGGCCCTGTCGAAGCAGAACCTATCCTCTTTTTTGTTCTTATACGCTCTGATATCGATGTGCGTATCTGTGCCGCACAACACCTGCTGAAGTCGATATACCCGACTCGGCAAGGCTACCTGTCGCTACATCACCTCGGGCGGGAGATGCACCGCCACTTCGCAGAGATCGTCCCCTTTCAGGACGGACCGGATCAGCTCCACCTTCACCGGCTTTCCGAGGATTCCTTCCCACTTCTGCAAAAACCACCCGGCTCCGCAGTTACAGAAGGTAGTGGAGATTGCCTCGCCCGCGCGCATCGCTGTCCTGAGCGTGGGGCAATAACAATAGCTGATGCGGCGGTCGAGATCGTTCTTTGCGTTCTTGTAACCTTTAGGATCACGCGGGAGCTTCGCCTCGTAGATGGTGTTGCCAACGCGCTTCGGGTAGTCGGGGCCAGGCAGACCATCCTTCGGGCGATCCCGCCCCATCGAGGCCAATAATTCGTCGATGCTCCCTGCTTCCTGGTAGGCTCGTCGCATTTCGTCAATGAGCACCTCGGGAAAACGATGCGCGCAGCCTGACACAATGCGGCAGCGTGCTGCCGGGTCGGGCACAGCATCATCTAAGCGTTCCATCGCCTCTTTCATCCATGCGACACGCTTGGAGATCTCGGTCTCCTCGAGAATGGCGTCGCTCCCGGCCATGACGCATTCCTGGGCTTTGTCACCGGCCTCCTCCTTGAGCCCTTTCGCGAGGTAGCCAAGCCACTCGGTAAGAAAGAGCGGTACTTGCAGTTCGATTTTGTGCTCCTCTGTAACCTGCTTGAGTTCGTCTCCGCTCTCTAGGTAGATCAGCCGGAATGGGCCTTCGGCGATCAGGTATCCGTGTTCCACAGCATAGGTGTAAAGCGGCCGTGCGGTCTTGTTGAGGGAGTTCTCTGCCTCCGGCGGGGCGAGCGGCCCTTCGTGATGCACGGAGATGATTTCGCTAGCTGCAAGGATTCGCGTCTTGACCGGGCCAACATTCACATCCTGCGACACCGGGTAGGCCACCTCGATGTCGCTCTTACCCATTGGCAGTGTCCAGTGAACGAGTCGAAGAGCATCTCCGGCAATGTAGGGCTCAACAGTCTTTCGTAGCTCGGCGAATCGCGCCGGTACCTCCGTGAGGTCTCCGAGATAACGGATGCTTGCGATGCGCACGTCCTCCACGCGCTTTCTGATGAATCGATCATGAAGAGTCACAACAGCCTCCTTTAGCTAGGGAGATCATAGTGACTTCTTGCCTTACAGAAAAGCGATTCCTCACGGTTGCGGCAAGGTGGCTAGAGAAAGGCTTTGAGAGACGGCCCTTTCGCAGAAATACAGAATTGTTTCACCACGAAGGACACGAAGAGCACGAAGGAGTCAAGGACACTGCTCATAGGGCAACTCCAACAATCCTGAGCCCAGTTTCCGGTTACCCGATTCGACAGCTCATCGAAGTTCATTCTTCGTGTCCTTCGTGCTCTTCGTGGTGAATTCTCTTCGACCTCCGGTCTTGCTTCGCAACCGGCATCCGTCCTGTGCGAACCGGAATCAGAAGTCACTGCCCACTCGAAACGACAAGGAACCGAAAAGCATCGCGATACTCTGCTCTCAGGCCCCCTGTCTCCCTCTCTTGCCTTTGCTGCGCGAGTAGCGGAGGTAGAGAGAGAGGTCGATCAGGACCATCACCAGGTTCAGCGCGTAGAGAAAGATCACCCAGTTGGGGTTGTTGATCGCTTTGTGGATGATTCCACTCGTGTATCCGAGCGAGATCAGGATCATGAACCAAGGGCTCTTTCCCGCCACCTCCTTTGTCCTCAAGGCCTTGGCGATCGATACCGGCCAACTCACACCAAAGCAAATCAGCATCGTTGCCTCAAAGAAGTTCATCGATTGCTCCTTTCATACTCGTTTTTAATTTGAATAAAGAAATCCCTTGAAATTGGCTATCCCCGTAGCAAGACTACGGGGTATTCCGCCAACTGCATTTTGACCTGAAGGTCAAAACCGGGATTTCATTATTTCACCTCACCCCGACCCTCTCCTTGATAGGAGAGGGGTATAAGGAAACCCTGTGGCAAGACCACAGGGAATCTCAAGTTGATGGGCTGTTTGTGTTTGCAATATCATCCTCGCACTGTGGGTGGTTGTAAAGGATGACGCAGGATGGATCATTGACAGAGCCGAGTGTGAGGATTTGGCTTCAAACAGCCGTGTAATTCAAGAGTTTCAGATTCGTCTTTCGATATGCTCCTTAACCCCTTGACACTCTTACGCAGACATCGTATATTACTTATATGTCCGGCGCGTCTGCGTTGGATTTTTTCTTTGCATACGCTACACACGAAAACCTGTTGCCAGCTTCTCCTTGTACCATCGCTAATCTGATCCCTACCCCGTGGACCCGTTTCCTACTCGCTGACAAAGAGGTCCACGATCTCGAAGCGGTCTACGTCCACTAACCCACGATCGGTAAGCTTGAGGGACGGTATCACGGGGAGCGCCAAGAAAGAGAGGGTCATGAATGCTGCTGGGAGAACACAGCCGAGGGATCTTGCCGCACGGTCGAGCTCGCGTGCTTTTTCAGCGACCACGGCGAGCGGACGATCTGAGATCAATCCGGCAATATGGAGCGGAAGAGAGGCAAGGACTTGCTCATCCTCTACCACCACCTGACCACCGCCCATATCGACTAACGCGGCGACAGCGGCACGCATGTCCACGTCGTTCGTCCCCACAACCACTACGTTGTGCGAGTCGTGAGCCACGGTGGAGGCGAGCGCTCCACGCTTGAGGCCGAATCCCTGAACGAGCCCCAGTCCGATGTTCCCCGTCCCACGATGGCGTTCCACCACGGCTAGCTTGAGAAGGTCTTGCTCGAGGTCGGATATGACCTCCCCAGTCTCTATGAGTGGTTCTACACGACGATCCTCGGTCATTGCCTGATCGGGGATGACCCCTATTGCACGGGCCGCCCCCCTTCCTGAGGGAATGCGGAAGGAGAGCCGTTCCAGATCGACTTGCATCGTCCCGCTTACCCCTGCCGCCGCATGGTGTGGAAGATCGACCGTGCAGCATCCATCCTCGGCCACGAGCCGTCCGTCCACGTAGACCTTCGCAACCTTCAGGGTATCGAGATCGGATATAACGAGAAGGTCGGCCCTGTATCCCGGAGCGATCGCTCCGAGATCGGGGAGGCCGTAGGCACGCGCGGTGTGAAGCGTAGAAGCGGCGATTGCCATCTCAGGAGAAATCCCGCCGCTGATCGCCTTGCGAACGAGATCGTCCATGTGTCCCTCGTTAAGGAGTGTCTTGGGGTGTCGATCATCGGTGCAGAAATGGACGAATGGAGCCGAATGCTCCGTGAGGAGGGGAAGGAGCGAATTCAGGTTACGCGATGTCGTTCCCTCCCGGATGAGGATGTGCATCCCTGCGCGCAGCTTTTCCTGCGCCTCGGCAAGCGTCGTACACTCGTGATCGGTGCGGGGACCGGAGAGAGTGTAGGCCCATAGATCCGGCCCAGAGAGGCCGGGCGCGTGGCCGTCGATCGGGCGGCCGCGTGCAGCGGCAAGCTTTGCATGCAACGCAGGATCCGCTTCGATCACCCCAGGGAAATTCATCACCTCCCCCAGTCCGATCACCCGCTCCCAAGAGAGGGCCTCGGAGATCTCCGTGGCCGAAAGTTCGGCCCCTGAGGTCTCGAGTGGTGTTGCCGGGACACAAGAAGGGACCATGAAGAATACTCGCAGCGGCAGTCCTTCCGTTGCGTCGAGCATGTACCGGATACCAACAAGGCCGAGTACGTTAGCGATCTCGTGTGGATCTGCCATTACGGTAGTCGTCCCGTGAGGGAGGACGGCACGGGCGAACTCCGCCGGAGTGAGCTGCGAACTCTCGATGTGCATGTGCGCGTCGATCAACCCCGGAATGAGCCAGGCTCCGTCAAGGTTAATAACCTCTCTCGCCGCGCTCGCACCAAAGCCAACGATGATCCCATCCTTCACCGCCACGTCTCCACGGAAGAACGTTCCCGAGAAGAGATCTAGAATCCACCCATCCCGCAACAGGAGATCGGCCGGGGCATTCCCCCGTGCGACTCCAACGAGCTGTTCATTCATCGCGATCACCCGCATTTGAGCATATCACGGGACGAAGGGGAGCGCCAGGTGTCTGGGAAATTGAGAGATCTGGGAATTGAATGATTGAGTGATCGGAGGATTGGGAGATTGAAAAGATGAAAGATAACTTAGTAGAAAAAGATGGAAGGGGCTACTGATCTAAGGAATCGTTCAATCACTCAATGGTTCAATCACTAAATCACTCACTCAACCCTGCTCACCCTTCGGGTCTTGACGGTCGCGAAGAATCTTACTATGATGATATTATGTGAGCGAGCTTTTAGGTGCCGGTTGGAGCCGCCGCAGCCAAAGACGCTGCGGTCGTTCTGCTCTTTTTAGGGACGATCAAGAAAGGTAGCTGCTACGACCCTCGTAAAGAAGGGAGATATGATTGGAGAGTTCGAGTACGTGAGGGTTGACTCCATCACGGAGGGCTGTTCGCTCCTCGCCGAACTCGCAGGTAACGCCGCGGTCCTTGCCGGGGGCACCGATCTCCTCGTCAATATCCGCAATGGGACGGCATCACCCAGTCTCCTTGTCGATTTCAAACGGACCGAGGAACTGAAGGCGTTCTTCCCCGATAAAGGTATAATTGGCTCCTCTGTTCTGCTCAACAGGATCACAGAAGATCGAATCGTTAGGGATCGGTATCGAGGCCTAGCTGAGGCGGTGCAGGATGTCGGAAGCTACCAGATCCGCAACCGTGCCACACTCGCCGGAAATCTGTGCAACGCCTCTCCTGCTGCGGACACAGCCCCACCTCTGTTCGTGTTGAATGCTCACGTGACAATCGCCGGCCCACACGAAACTCGCACCCTTCCGGTGCAGGACCTGTTCGTCGGGGTGAAGAAGAACGCGCTCTCACCCGGCGAAGTGATGGTATCTATTACCCTCCCTCCTGCGTTGCCGCAAGTGCGCACTAAGTTCCTGAAAATCCAGCGGATACGAGGGCATGACCTGGCCATCGTCAACATGGCCGGTTACCTCGATATAGCCTCAGGCGAGCTACGGATCGCGATCGGGAGCTGCGCAGTGACACCGATCCTCCTCCCATCTTTGGACGAACCGGTGGACGAGGATGCTTCGATCGACGAGTTGGTCGAGAAGTTGAATACCCTGGCACAGTCTGCTATCGCCCCGATCAGCGATCTTCGAGGCTCGGCCGAGTACCGGCGGGCCATGGTTCCCGTTCTCCTGAGAAAGCTCCTGGTAGCGCTCCTTAGCCCAAAAGGGGGAGAGTGATGGACTCCAGGGACCAGATACTGCACACGGTTCACTTGACAGTGAACGGATCACGTGAGGTGGCACGCGTACCCGCGGGGATGACCCTCCTCGAACTCCTGCGGGAGCGGCTCTACCTAACTGGGACGAAGGAAGGGTGCGGGGCGGGAGAGTGCGGAGCGTGCACCGTTCTCCTCGATGGGGTAGCTGTCAATTCCTGCCTCGTCCTCGCGGTAGAGGCAGATGGAGTGGAGATTCAGACGGTTGAAGGTGAGGCAAAGGACGGGGTTCTCTCGGAGTTGCAGCGCGCGTTCATCGATGAAGGCGCTATCCAGTGCGGGTTCTGTACACCGGGGATGATCATGTCGGCGCGTGGACTCCTCACGAAGAACCCTCATCCGACAAGGGACGAGATCGTTGAGGCTATGGCAGGGAACCTCTGTCGTTGTACCGGGTACGAAGCGATCATCGCCGCCGTAGAGAAAGCGGCCAAAAGAGAGGCGCGGAGCAAGGCTGGAGGTCGAACAGAGGCTTTCACCGCCGAGAACGCGGAGCACGCAGAGAGAGACGGCAGGATTGAATGATTGAGCGAGTGAGTGATTGAGTGATTGGACTTCCCAATCCGCCGATCTCTCAATTCCTCAGAGGCCTCTGCGGTAAAATGCTTGAAACTAGGAGCCAAGCTTGAAGACGAGCGACAGCAAAGGTTTACGCAACAGACTCACATACGTAGGGGAGTCCGTTTCGCGGGAGGACGGTGTCGCCAAGGTGACCGGAACCGCGCGCTTCGTCCACGATCTCTCTCTTCCGGGGATGCTCCACGCCGCGACACTGAAATCTCCGTACGCGCGCGCCCGGATTCTTAAGATCGATATCAGAGCAGCTCGCGCACTTTCAGGCGTCCGAGCGGTCCTCACCGGGGATGACCTCGATTTCCTCCTCGGCCTCTACATGCAGGACAAACCGATCCTTGCCCGGGGACAGGTCCGGTATCAAGGTGAACCTATCGCCGCGGTCGCTGCCGATACCTTGGAGATCGCTCGCTCTGCCTGCGCACTGATCGAGGTAGACTACGAACCGCAGATCCCGGTCCTCGATCCTCGGGTAGCGATGATCCCTGTGACGTCGCTCGTGCACGAGGACCTTCATACCTACCACTACATGAAGGGAGTCTTCGCGCCCAAGCCTCATTCCAATATTGCCCACCATCAGAAGATCAGGGTGGGCGACGTCGATCGAGGGTTGGAGGAATCCGACCTCGTCATGAAAGAGAGCTTCTACAACCCACCGGTCCCGCACGTCCCGATGGAGACGCACGCAGTTATCGCCCAGGCACTGCCCGATGACCACATCGAGGTTCACACATCGGCCCAATCTCCTTACACGGTGCGGAACATACTCTGCCACAGCTTCAACCTGCCGCACTCCAACGTCCGCGTTCACGTGCCCTACATCGGTGGTGGATTCGGTGGAAAGGCAGGGATTCACCTGGAACCGCTCGCCTATTGCCTCTCCAAGGCGGCGGGCGGACGAGCGGTGAAGCTTGTCGCCACGCGAGAGGAGGAATTTGGCACCCTCCCCTCGCGGCAGGGCCTGCACACAGAGATCACGATCGGCGCCACCTCTGACGGAAAGATCAAGGCGTTCAAGGCAACTTACACTTGGGATGCCGGTGCCTACGCCGACTACGGAGTGAATATCGGTCGCGCCGCCGCATACTCCGGGGCAGGGCCGTACAGAGTTCCCAACTGTAGGATCGATTCTTATGTTGTCTACACTAACAAGGTCTTCGGAACAGCCTACCGCGGTTTCGGGCACCTCGAGGTGATGTGGGGTGTGGAGCGGGCGATCGACATCACCGCACACCGGCTCGGGATGGGTCCGTACGAGTTTAGGGTGAAGAATCTGCTCAAGGAAGGCGATAAGACTATCACCGGCGAGACGTTCACCAGCGGCCACGGACGTCCCGACAAGTGTTTGGAAGCGGTTGCCGATGCGATCGGCTGGGGGAAGGAGAGCGCACCATCAGGACCGCACAAGGTGTGCGGCAAGGGGATTGCCTCCCTCCATAAGGCCCCGGCAATGCCGACCTCCACGTCGTGCTCGGCGATCATCAAGCTGAACGAGGACGCCTCTGCGGACATCCTCATCTCCGGTGTCGACATGGGCCAGGGAACGTACACGGTCCTACGCCAGATCGCGGCCGAGGAATTGAAGCTTCCGATCGAGAAGGTTCAGATGACGTGGGACTGCGACACCGCTTTCTCCCCCTACGACTGGCAGACGGTGGCGAGCCGGTTTACGTTCATGGGAGGGAACGCCGTGATCGAGGCGGCGCGTGACTGCTTACGGCAGATCAAACAGGTGGCGGCAACGGCGCTTAAAATCTCACCCGAGCGGATCGTCTGCCACGATGGGAAGGCTTTTGTCATTGGCGAAGAAGAGCGTGCCATCCCCTACGAGAAGCTGGTCCTTGGGTACACATTTGAGAACGGGAACTCGATTGGTGGGCCGGTGATCGGACACGGCTGCTATATCGCGAAAGGACTGACGAACCTCGACCTCGATACCGGTCAGGGGCTCCCCGCCCTCTACTGGACATATGGGGCACACGGGGTGGAGATCGAGGTGGACAAAGATACCGGCGAGATAGAGATCCTCAATATCGTAACTGCGATCGACGCGGGGAAGGTACTCAACCCCAAGCTCTGCAAGGGGCAGGTTGTGGGCGGGGTCCTGCAGGGCCTCGGTTCCACACTCTTTGAAGGACTCATCTTCAGCGAGGAAGGGCGTCTCTTGAACCCCTCGTTCACCGATCACAAGATCCCGACCATGAAGGACATCCCACTAGCAACGAAGCAGATCTTCATCGAGACCGCACAGCCGGACGGGCCGTACGGCGCACGCGGAATCGCCGAACACCCGATGATCTCGGTCCCTTCCGTCGTGGGAAATGCCCTTTACGATGCATTGGGGATCGACTTTACCGAACTCCCTCTTACAACAGAGAGGATCTACCTGGCGATGGAGGAAGGAAGGAAATCCCGATGAAAGCCGTCACCATCGCACGAGAACGCTACTACGATTCCGTCTTTCTCATGCTCATTACCCGCGAGGTGAAGGCCCTTTCCGGAATCAACGACGCCGTCGTTTCCCTGGCTACTCCGAACAACGTGGAAGACCTGGCACGGGTCGGGTTCATGTCGCCCGAACTGGAGAGGGCCGGGCCAAACGACCTTGTCATCGCGATCGACGCAGAGAACAGTGAAGCCCTCGCAGCCGCGCAGGCCCATGTCGAGGATATGCTCAGGAAGAAGAGCGAACCCTCACGAGGTAGCGTAAAGGAACGCCCGCGCACCCTGGCCGGTGCAGTGAAGCTTCTGCCCAACGCAAACCTGGTCTTGATCTCCGTTCCCGGTCCATATGCAGCCCGCGAAGCGCGCGGTGCGCTCGGCCGTGGACTTCACGTCATGCTCTTCTCGGACAACGTCCCCATCGAGGAGGAGATCGTACTGAAAGCGGAGGCATATGAGCGCGGGCTCCTCATGATGGGACCCGACTGCGGAACAGCGCTCATCAACGGGGTTCTTCTCGGGTTTGCCAATGTCGTGCGACGTGGCCCGATCGGGATTGTCGGGGCTTCCGGAACCGGAATTCAGGAGATCAGTTCGCTCGTCGACCGCTACGGTGGGGGGATCTCGCAGGCGATCGGGACCGGTGGACACGACCTGTCAAAGAGAGTCGGTGGGGTGATGACCCGCCTCGGGATCGAAGCATTGGGTGATGATGATCGCACCGAGGTGATCGTCGTCGTCTCCAAAGCCCCATCGCCGGATGTGGCGTGCGACATCGTAGAGACCGTTTCCTCGGCGGGAAAACCCGCTGTCGTCCACTTTGTTGGGGGAGAACCTCAGCCGGCAATAGGGAACGTCGTCTTTGCAAAGACGCTCGCCGATGCCGCAAGGCTCGCCTGCGAGCACGCTGGTATAAGCGATCTGCCTCTGAAGGAAGCCATAACCCTCCCAGACGTACAGTACGTGCCCGAGCAGCGGTTCATCCGCGGCTATTTCTGCGGCGGAACGCTCTGCCAAGAAGCGTGGAAAATCCTCGATCGAAGAGGACTAGACGTTCGCTCTAACGTCGCCACCGAGCCTACGCAAAAGATAGATCCTAAAGAGCAGGCGAATGGGCATCTCCTGTGGGACCTCGGCGATGATTCGTTCACACTAGGCAGACCGCACCCGATGATCGAGCCCAGCCTGCGCGACGAGCACTTGCTCGCTGCGGCACAAGACCCGACCGCGGCGGTGATTCTCGTCGATCTCGTCCTCGGGTACGGATCGCATCCCGATCCGGGATCGAGCCTGGCCGCTGCCACAACCCGCGCAATTGATATTGCTCGGTCACGAGGCGGAGATCTCCTTGTAATCGCCTCGATCACGGGGACCGATCAGGACCCACAAGACTTGAATAGGCAACGAAAGGCCTTGGAGGATGCCGGCCTGATCATTGCGAGTAACAATGCAGCAGCGGCTGAGGCAGCGTTTGCTGCGATCGAACAATTGGATACAGGGGATGGTGCACGATGACCTCGAAGAGGCTGCAACCGATCCGCCGTCTGTTTGCAAATGAGCTGTGCGTCGTCAATATTGGTCTTCATTCGTTCGCCGAGACGTTGCACAGCACAGGAGCGCCTGTGGTTGAGGTCGATTGGAAGCCGCCGGCCGGGGGAGATCCTGTGTTGATCGCGTTACTCGACAGCCTACGTGCGTCAAGTGGCGAAGGGTGGTCAGAATCGATCACGCAGGCGAACGAGGAAGCCGTCTCGCGACTCTTGGCCGCTCGACCGGTCGTAAGGGGTATCGGGATCGCCTCTGAGGTCATCCCGGGGATGGAGAAGAAGACGATCTTCCACGCCGGGCCGCCGATCGCCTGGGAGCGCATGTGCGGTCCGATGCGGGGTGCGGTGATCGGTGGAATCCTATACGAGCGATTAGCGAAAACCCCCGATGAGGCCGAAGAACTTGCATCTTCCGGGAAGATAACCTTCTCTCCGTGCCACCACCACGCTGCGGTCGGCCCGATGGCTGGGGTCGTCACCGCGTCGATGCCGGTCTGGATCCTGGAGAACGAGGCCTTTGGAAACCGGGCGTACTGCACACTGAACGAGGGGTTGGGGAAGGTCCTGCGTTACGGGGCCTACTCGGGCGAGGTGATCGAACGGCTGGATTGGATGCGCGAGGAACTCGCCCCCATCTTGGCTCGGGCGATCGCTGCGCACGGCCCGATCAACATGAAGAGCCTGATCACCCAGGCACTGCAGATGGGGGACGAGGGGCACAACCGCAACCGTGCCGGCACCTCCCTCTTCATCCGCGAGATCGCCCCGTTCCTTGTGGAGTTGGATGTGAAGCGGGAGAAGCTGCGTAAGATCCTCGAATTCCTGAACGGGAACGATCACTTCTTCCTCAACCTGACCATGCCTGCTGGGAAGTGCTCCCTCGACGCAGCGGCGAATATACCGGGAAGCTCCCTCGTCACGGTGATGAGCCGAAACGGGACCGATTTTGGCATCCGCGCCTCCGGTACCGGCGACCGCTGGTTCATTGCACCGGCTCCGCAAGTAGACGGCCTCTACCTGCCGGGTTTCTCAGCTGAGGACGCCGCTCCGGACATCGGAGACTCGTCGATAACCGAGACCGCAGGGTACGGTGGCTTTGCCATGGCCGCAGCACCGGCAATCGTCCAGTTTGTCGGGGGAACACCGCAGCAAGCGATCGAGTTCACACAGAGGATGTACGAGATCACCCTTGCCGAGAACAACGCGTACCAGATCCCCGCCCTTGGCTTTCGCGGTACCCCAACCGGGATCGATCTACTGAAGGTAGTCGATACGGGAATCGTCCCTGCAATCAACACCGGGATCGCGCACAAAGAGCCAGGGATAGGGATGGTCGGTGCCGGCCTGGTGACTCCACCGATCGCCTGTTTTCGTGATGCGGCGCGAGCACTGGCAGAAGAGATGCCACATAGAGCTTCGCAGGATAAAACCCTATAAGGAAGCCAGGAGGCCAGGAATCATACGTCTTTGAATAACGAACAGTCTCTTGGAGCCGAGACAAGTTTTATTATTCCTGGTTTCCTTACGAATTTAGTTTTCTAAGAAATACGGAAATCTAAGAAAAGGAGGAAGGATGAAACTGATTGATCTCACGATCCCCTTGGGGATCGCCACACCACCGTGGCCGACCTACGAGCCACTGCAGGTGAAGTACTTCAAGCGCCTGGCCCCGCACGGAGCGAACGGACAGCTCGTCACCCACTCCAACCACGTGGGAACGCATCTCGACGGTGAGATTCACTTCTACACCCCAGGTAAGGACATCGCCTCGCTCGATTTCGACTTCCTCGCTCACGAGGGAGTTGTGGTCGACCTCTCAGACGCCGTCGGTGACTATGACATCTACACCTCGCAGATGATCGAGGAGCGTGTCGAGGTGAAGGAAGGAGATATCCTGGTCATCCACACCGGCTATCACCACTACGGGTGGGATCAACCAGCGGCCGATGAGATTCGCTACATGGTGAAGCACCCCGGACCGGATCGGGAGTTCGCCCAGTGGTGCGTGAAGAAGAAGATCCGCTGGATCGGAGTCGACTGCGGAAGTGCCGATCATCCGATGAACACGATCATTCGGGATTGGATGCCGCGCCAGGCACGTGAGGCGGAGGCGCACTTCCAGAAGAAGTACGGGAAGAGTCTTGCTGAGATCTACGACGACTCCAAGTACCAACTGATGCACATCGAACTCTTCAGTCACGGGATCATCCACGCCGAGTGCCTCGGTGGGGACATCGACCTGTTGCTCAACCAGCGGTGCACAATCGGCTGCTTCCCGTGGCGATTTGTTGATGGGGAGAGCTCGATCGCCCGCATCGTGGCAATGGTCGACGATGATCGCTACGAGGAGCTGATGGAGGTAAAGAAGGAGTGCGTCCTCACCAAGTTCGGCGACGTCGCCGGAGCGAAGAACCCGCACCTGCATGCGATTGGCCGGACATAGGTTTTTGTGTAGCGTCGGAGCTTGCTTCCGACGTTCCGCTTTTTTTCCGCGTGGCTGAAGTGAACGCCAAATGATGAGTGAGAAAGCTCGGGCCATCCAGGCAGAACGAATCGGCGGCCACGCGTATCGTTATCTTACGGCCCGGTCGTGCAAGGGATGGGTCGTCAGTAGTTTCTCCGGTGGGATCAACCTCCTGTTCGAAGGGGGCGAGGCGTTTGTCCCTGTTCAAACCACGGACGTTCCGCTTCACCCATGGGCGATCGAGATCGTTGGCAGAGCGCTTCTCTTTCCAGAGGGAACGCCGGTAAGCGCGGAAGAAGGAGATCTCCTAGTAGGGGGCACGCACATCGTGCTCTCCGCTGCTCGGATCAAAGAGTTATCCCTCCCTCGACTCTCCGCAAAGGAAGCCGCGATCGTCTGGCGCAACTTCCCGATCCTTGCGCGTTTCATGGATGAAGCACAGAAGACGCACGCGCCCGATCCGTTCCAGCCGGAGATCGACGCGATTCTCCGCTGCTGGCGTGAAAGTGGTGAGGTCGAGATCCTTCTTGACCTCATCGGACTCGGTGCCGGTTCGACGCCATCCGGTGACGACGTCCTCGTCGGGATCATCGCGGGGATATCGCTTTTCGAGAACGTCGAGCCGCTAAAGAGCGATCGTCTCGATCAGCTTCGAATTAGCATTCGTCGAAGTGTGAGAGGAAGAACTCCGTTTCCATCAGCGCAGATGTTGCTCGCCGCGTGCGAGCTAACGTTCGATGAGCCGATCCTTAAGCTGGTTGCGGGGCTTACTAGCCCAAATATCCAGGAGAACAACCTTCTGGAAAAGGCGGATCGAGTCTTCCAACTTGGCCATCACTCCGGCCTTGCCATCCTCTTAGGTCTGACCAAGTCTCTGCGCGTTCATGTAATGTTGTATTTGCCGTGGTAGGAACGCCGGTTGCCCGGCAGCCTTGCCACAGTACCACACCCCGCCGACTGCTGTCACTTGACCAATGCAGGCGTTCGACAGTGCATCTCGAGTGAGCTTGCTCTGTTTCTTCCCTCTGGAGCTACCTAAACAAATCTGGATGTGAACCTGTTCTGATGAGCACTATCTCGCTCTCAGCCAATTCATAGAGCAGCAGCCAGTCGGGCTCAATATGACACTCTCGCGTGCCCTTGTACTGCCCAACCAACACGTGATCACGATACTTCGACGCTAATCCCTCTTCCTTCACCAGGCTCTCAAGCACACTCTTTAGCTTCTCCAAGTCCTTGCGCTGCTGCAGCAATCGCTTGACGTCCCGCTTGAACTGCGCTGTCCGCCTGATAGTTTTCATCAAATACCCAGGTCCTTGAACAGATCGTCAAACGTGTTGAAACTCTCAAGTTCTTGGCGTGTTCTTGCCTGCTGTAACGCTTCCACAGTCACATCGTTGGGTACCCGCACTGCAAAGGGCAGGCCGCGCTCAAGCTCTACCTGTTTGTAGAACAACGTGATAGCCTGCGTGGTGGTCAGGCCCAATTCGTTGAACACCTCTTCTGCGCTGTGCTTAAGCTTGGGGTCAATTCTGGCTGAAATGACCGCTGTCTTAGGCATAATGAAGCACCTCCTGCTGCTGAATTTGTGTTGCGGTTGTACATACATTCTACCACAGATCCCACCAAGTACAACTGACCGATATGCTCAGTGTCAGCAAGCCAAGGGGAGGGCTAACAGCATTCGTAAACCCGCCGGGCGGTGTGCTCCAGGCCCAAGGTTTGCTTCTAGAGAAAGCCGGAAGCATCTACCAGCTCGGACATCACTCTGGCCATTCCATACTCTTGGGACTCCACATCTCCTTAAGAGACCGGATAACATACCATTGCGTATATTAGCGCTGCGGATTTGTAAGAGCTGTGTTCTGTGGATACAATGAGTTTTGAGGTGATCAGGATGAAGCAGCAACTAGCACGAGCAGCTCTCGTGTTGACCATTCTGGCCGTCTTGCCAGGTGTTAGCCTGTGGGCAAGCGGATGGGAGGCCGGTGATTATTGGGTGTGGCAAGGATCTATGGAACAGTCTCCTTCGTTTACTACCACTACTACAATCTATGTCCTTCAAAGCACGCGCGTACTGGATAGTTACGAGCTTGACGTACTCGGCCAGATATTCCGCGTGAATGGCCAGACAACCGTGGGGTTAGGAACAGTATTGCGTGATCACAACACGCTTACTAGCAAGGGATACAACTCTTGGTTCCAGGATGCTGCTCGCTGGGGATATTTGACGCAGGGAACGCAAGTGGAGGAGAATCGACAGCTCTCAGATTTGTTTTTTGGGGAAATCAGCAGTAAGCAGCTAACAGTGATGCAAGATGCATGCGTAGACATGGCTGTGCCAGCGGGAAAATTCGCCTGCTGCGATAAGTTGGTAATCACCAACCACAGTGAGAATCACAATGGCGTGTTTGACCGGAAACGTGTGTCTTGGTTCAGCCCTGATCTGGGCTGGCCCGTGAGGACCGAAGAGTACTTCGATCCCGCAACGGAGAGCTACAAACTTGTGAACGAACTTGTCGAACTGGGTAGCGTGCCTCCTGAGGAAGCTGCATTGCGGGTTCTTTCCGCAATCGACGAGATGAGAGGTCATAGTTGGGCCACTCCTGATACGATATTCATCATGCGCAAACAGCTTATGTCGTTGGGATTACTGTAAGACGAGGCTCCATAAGGCGGACCTCGCGAATCTTGACTGCCTACTCCAGCACCGCTCAATGTGGCTCAACGGCTGCCCCACGCACGTGTGGTATACTAAGGCTCCAAATGAACTCCCAACACAAGCATACACCTCCCTCAAGGGAAGGAAACGACAGGATGACACCGCTACCAACGATCGACCGCTCCGTATCCAAGGTGGAAGTCACTGGCTTTGAGGCTCGCCATTACGACCTGCTGATGAATCTGATCACCGTAGGCACCTACCCGCTGTTCATCCGGCGGGTCGTGCGGAACATGAACATCCGTCCCGATGATGACATTCTGATCTTGGGAGCAGGTACCGGTCGCAATGCCTGTCTCATGCGTCGCTATCTCTCCACTGACGGGAGCATTCTCGGACTGGATATCGGGGAAGAGATGCTGGTGCAAGGGCAGCGTCGTTGCCACAGTCATCGGAACGTCTCTTTCGAGAAGCGCCGCATCGATGAGTCACTTCCGTACAGCGAGGCTTTTGACAAGGTGTTTATGGCGTTTGTCATGCACGGCTTTGTGCAAGAGGATAGAGAGCGTATCATCCAGAATGCCTTTCGGTCTCTGCGCCCGGGAGGCGAGTTTCTCATTCTTGATTACGCCGAGTGCGAACCGACCCAATCCCCGTGGCTGGTGCAAAAAGTGTTCCAGGCAGAGTGTCCGTTGGCGACTGACTTTGTCCGACGTCACTGGAAGGGGATCCTCAACACACATGGGTTCGATCGCTTTGAGGCTCACCACTATTACTTCGGTCACGTGCGACTGCTCGTGGTGCACAAGCCCGACGTTCCATAGCGAGTATTGTCCAAAACGGCGGCTTACAAGGTATAATCACAGTAGAAATATATCCTCCTTGTTTCCGCGCGGGGAAGGGTCTACCAGCCTCCTTCCTCGCGCCCTCCTTTTGCCGCTTTGCCTCAGGATACGCTATGATGGAGTAAAGAACCCCCAGCAAGCTAGGAAGCATTAAAAGGGAGAAGCCAAGGATCTAACCGGAATTGGTCTTCATGCTACAACTTCATGTAGAGTGTTGTTGCAATGAAAGTAATGTCGCACACAAGGTACGACATCCATCTTTTCGTAGCGCCGTAGCTTGTCTCCGACGTTCTACTGTCATGTGGACCACGCCTTCGCTGCTGCAGACCCTGTAGGTCTTGGCACAGTATAATCATTGAGGTTCTCGACAAGGAGAGAAATGAGCAAAGTCATCTATCGACTGGAGATCGATCCGAGCCTGGATCCCTCACCGGTACTTCCGGTTCTGATCTGGGCGGAGGGGATTGCGGCACCGCTCCCTACAGAGGAGGCACCGGCATTCCTCACCGAGATCCTGACCGAAGCAGCGGTTGCAGGTGAAGAGTTCGTACCGACTGCACTCAGAAAGCGCGTGCGAAAGATGCTCCGGCACGGGAAATACCACGCGAGTGGGCGGGGCAAACCAGCGAGCGAGTTCCTCCTGCGCGCTGCACTTGCCGGATCCTTTCCGCTCGTGAACGGGCCGGTCGATGTGAACAACACTATAAGCCTCGTCTCCGGTCTGCCGGGGACGATCTTCGACACCGATCTATCAGGAACACACCTCTTGCTGCGCCGTGGAAAGCCAGAAGAATCTTACACATTCAATCGATCGGGGCAGACGATCGACCTCCAAGACCTGCTCTTGGTCTGCCGTCGCGTGGGAGAAGCCTGGGAGCCGTGTGGAAACCCAGTCAAGGACGCGATGTCAACGAAGATCCACCCTGAAACCGAGCGAGTAATTGCAGTCCTCTACGCCCCAATGGATGAGCCTGTCTCTTCTTTAGAAGGCTGGGCAGCGCGCTACGCCGACCTCCTCAAGGTGCACTGTGCGGCTGAAGCGGTAGGATTTAAGGTCGTAACCGCGTAGCGTTTGCCCCTGCTTCAGTAGTGTTCCCAGTGAATCCTCTCTTTGTCGTATTGAGTCCGTAACGCCTTCTCCTCTGAGGGGACACCGATCGGAACCAGTGCGAAGGCGTATTGATCGTTGGGGAGGCCGACAAGGCTGCGGATCGATCCTTGTTTCGCCTCGTCCATTCCGCACCACGTCGCTCCAAGGCCGAGGTTCGCCACGGCGAGCAAGAGGTTCTCCGTGGCGGCGGCCATGTCTTGATCGAACCACTCGTAACCCTCTTTCTCTCCGAATGGGATGATCACCGCACCGGCGTCGACGCCAAACCCAGCGTACGGATGAGCCTTACATAGGGCAACGATCTTCTCCTTCTCCGTGACGACGACAAAATGCCACGGTCGTTTGTTGTTCGCCGATGGGGCTGCCATCGCCGCCTTCAGAAGCGCATCCAGTCTCTCTCGCTCGATTGGCTCTCCAGTAAACTGTCGGATCGAACGCCGTTTGGTGATGAATTCAAGAACATTTTCGTACATTACAGCACCTCCGAATTTTCGCACTGAAATACTCGATCGCGTAATACCCATGGATACTCTAACAGAGAAAGGGTAACCGTGCGAGTGTAACGTACATCACACAAGAGCGATTGAGGCTACAGAGCTATCCCAAGGCATTAAGTGATGTCATACCGCTGAAGTCAGTACCCAACCGATACTTGACTCCTCCGATCCCGGGAAAAACCGGCTTCCGCGATACTTTCGCAGTAGGACAATCCCCTTTATAATGGCTCAATCCCGAACTTGTAAGAAAAAGAGAGGTTATGAACGTACTCCTTCCCGATGGTTTCACCGCTCGCTCGATGATGCTGGGTGATATCCCTGCAGTGGTTGCGTTGAACAACGCTCACTCGCGCCAGCTTATCGGCGTAGAGCCACTCACGGAGCAGCGGCTGCGCACCCAGTGTCAGATGCCGGGGTTCGATCTGGAAACCGATACCTGCTTCGTTCTCGACCGAATGGGACAGCTTGTCGGTGGCGCCTATGTCTTCGACCTTGCCGAGCCGCACGTGCAGGTTCGGTGCGAGAGCATCGTTAACTCCGATTACAATGATCAGGGAATCGGGAACTATCTCCTCGAGTGGGCGGAAGAGAGGGCACGCCTGGCAATTTCAAAGGCTCCAGAGGGGACACGCGTAACCCTGTCTCATGGTGTCCTGGAGCAGGACAGATCGACTCGGGAGCTCCTGTCTCAGCACGGATTCGTACCCACCCGCCATTTCTGGCAGATGGTGATCGATATGGAGGCCCCGCCTCCTTCCCCAACCTGGCCCGATGGGATTACCTTGTGCACCTTCGCTGACAAGCCCGATGACCGAGCACTCGCGCTCGCCATACGAGATGCCTTCAAGGACCACTGGGGGTACGTGGAATCCCCCATCGAGGACGACCTCGAACGGTGGCGTCACCAGACCTCACACGATCCTGACTTCGACCCCTCCCTCTGGTTTCTGGCAATGGAAGGGAAGGAGATCGCGGGGGTGTCCATGTGCTGGCCCAAATCCCATGAGGACCCGAAGATGGGATACGTAGGGGTCCTCGGGGTTCGTCGTCCCTGGCGGCGGCGAGGGCTGGGGTTGGCCCTTCTGCACCACTCCTTCGGGGCGATCTATCGCCGAGGGCTCCGTAAGGTCGGCCTTGATGTCGACGCGACGAGCCTCACCGGGGCAACGCGCCTCTACGAGCGAGCTGGAATGCACGTCAATCGCCAGAGCCACGCCTACGAGAAGGAACTGCGAGCCGGTAAGGACCTGAGCACGCAGTCAGTGGAGTAGAAATCCATAATTGGGCTGGGGAGTAGAGGAGAGTTTAAGACGCGCACAAGGGAACGGTTCGAAAAGGATTTCCTACTCGCACACGTAAAGGTGCTCGCCCAGGAGATTGGGCCGCGTGGGACGGGAACGGCCGGAGAGGAAGAAGCAGTGCACTACGTTCGCGACCGGCTGCAACACCTCGGCCTGTCGATAGAGGAACGCTCCTTTCGCGCCGTCGCGGAGATGAACTGGTTTCCCATCACTGCTGCCCTTATAAGCCTCTGTGGGATCGCGCTCTATCCTTTGTCAGAGTGGATTCGCTTTCCGGCTGCACTCCTCGCTTCTCTTGCCGCACCGCTCCTGTGGTGGGCGATCACCCGTGCCGACAGCCCCTTCTGGTTCCTCCTTCCTCGCGTTACGAGTCGGAATGTCATTGCTCGCATCGCTCCAGCAGGAAAGACCTCTCAGATAGTCGTAGTCATCTCCCACTTGGACAGCAATCGCTGTCGCCTCGTGTGGCGTGCGGGGAAGGTCAGGACGATCAAAGCTGGCTCGATCGCAACTCTCATCATCTACGGTGCCATCGGGCTCCTTCTCCTCCTTGGAGTCGCAAGCGGATGGGGTTGGCCCTATTTTGTCTCCCTAGCTGGCGCGGTCTATGCCCTGGCAACGCTGATCGTCCTCTTTGCGGAGATGCGTTGTCCTTATTCGCCGGGGGCGAACGACAACGCAGCGAGCGTTGCGGTCAACCTGGGGCTGGCAATGCAACTCGCAAGGGAACCGCTCGAAACGACACAGGTCCGGTTCGCGTTCACCGGCGCCGAAGAGATCGATCATCGCGGGTTGAAGGTCCTTCTAAAGGAACATCCCGAGCTTCGCGAGGCTCTCTTCATCGACCTGGAAGGAGTCGGCGGCGGGGAGCTCTGTTACCTCACGCAGGAGGGGATCCTCCGCTACTACAATCCTGACCCAGAGCTCCTTAGGTTTGCGGAGGAGGCTGCGAAGAGGCGATCCGATCTCAATGTTAAACCAGGAGTGATGCCGGTTGTCGATGAGGTGCAGACCCTGCGACGGCTGGGCTACCGCGCGATCTGCCTCGCGGGAAGGGATTCACAAACCGACTCTCTCCCCTACTGGCACACCTGCGAGGACACGGTGGAACATGTCTGTGCTGCCGCACTCGGGCGTACAGCGGAATTCGTCTGGGAGATGCTCCATGGGATCGACCGTCAGAATCAATGATCCAAAAAACTCGACACTCCAAGAGCGAAGATGTAGCCGAATCCCCTAAATTCGTCCGATATTCTCGTATAAAAACCTAAATAGGAAACCCTTCACATCGGCGCTAATTTAGGTGTTGGTGTTAGATGCTGTATTGAAAGTCACATTTGCGTCCGCAAAGGGTTCAGCATCGGAAAGGTGAGGGGTCAAACCTTCTTGGTGTCTTGATTACCTGGGATCATACTATTGCAATTCCGGGATACAACACCTATCTCTTGAGCTTGATCTCTCCCAGCGGATTCTGTAAAGATGACGAAGAAAACTAGGTCGAGTAGAATATCTGTTTGACAGAGACCTCTGGTCTTTCCGCGATCGGGTTAGCGGTGGAAGTGTTCGACCAGTTACAAGAAGCCAGCTACCCCGCTTCCCGAAGTGCTCTGAGGACACGGCGAAGACTCATGCGCTGGCCGTACATCAGTAGGCCCGCTCGGAAGACCCGCGCCGAACCCCACAGCAACACGATGCCCCCGAGAAGGGTCACGGTCAGGCTGGCGATGATCTCCACAAGTGAGATCTCCGCGGCGCCTATGCGGAGCATCATCGTAATCGGGGCAGTGAATGGGACAAACGACAGGATTCGCGCCAGCGGACCATCCGGGTTGCCAGCAATGAACACGAATAACCACATCGGAACAAACACCGCCGGCATAAGAAGGAGCATGGAGATCTGCGAGCCCTGGCGGTAAGAGGTGGTCGCCGCTCCGATCCCGGCATTGGTCACCCCAAAGACGAAGTAGCCTGCCAGGAAGAAGGTGGTTACCCAGACCAATAGAACGGGATCGATCGTCAACTGGTCAAGACTCGGGAAATTCTCCAGGATGCGCGGACCCATAAATGCGATTGAAACGGCCCAGATTGTAACCTGGAGCAAGCCAGCAAGCCCCAGCGCGACCACTTTGCCGGCCATCAACCCTAGAGGCGAGACAGAAGTCAGGATGACCTCGATCATCCGGCTCTCCTTCTCCTCAGACACGCTCTGTAGCAGGTATCCACTTCCGCTCATGACAGCTATTATTAACAAGATAGAGAAGATATAGGATACGGATATCACTTTGACTTCTTTAGCGCCTTCCTCTGTAGAGCCACCCTCATCCACGACAATGGATTCAAACCAGGCAGGCCATAGGAATCGTGCCTTCAGCTCAGGTCGTAAGGCATCCTCAACCAGCGCCGCTCGCAGCCATGACTGGATTTGCTTGGTGTCCCCCTCACTGGACAGAACCGCGCTAACCGAAGAGCCGGTGTGCAGCCACTGCACTCGCCCGGTCTCTAGGTAGTCTCGGGAAATAACGAACAGAGATGTGATCTCATTGGCCAGTAAGGCGGCCACTCCAGCCTCTCGTTCCGGAAATACGCGATAGTCTGATTGCACGGCTTCTTCCGTCAACAGCTCGCCAGATAAGTCGATAACCCCTATTCGCCCAGCCTCGACCATATTTTCCTTGTCATCGGATGTAGGGCCGCGTACCAGCGGTACCACGATAAGCAGTGCCAACAACATGACCGGCACTGCCAGCGTCACCACTCGGTACCAGATTCGGTGCGTGGCGCGCCGGAATTCCTCACCAAAAACCGTCCTGACCTCAGTCCAAATACTTCCCATAGATCGCCTCAAACGGTCGAGAGCCTCAGACCAATCATTTTATTCAGCCAGAGGGTTTGGGACCGGGTATCCATATCTATCCTGCCTCCCGCAGTGCCCTTATCACACGGCGGAGATTCATACGCTGCCCGTACATCAACAGACTCGCCCGGAACGCTCGCGCGGAGACCCAGAGCAAGCCCAGTCCGGTCAGAACAATCACTGCCAGGCTCGCCAGACTCTCTAGAGCTGAAGCACCATCAACGGCCAACCGTATCATCATGGCCGACGGAGCTGTAAACGGGATAAAAGACAAGACCCGTGCTAAACTCCCGTGGGGGTTGGACAGAATTAGGCCCAGCACATAAATGGATGCAAGCAACGGAAAGATCACGAGAAACGCGAGCTGGTTCGCTTCCTGTACCTTTGTGGCTACCGCCCCAATCCCGGCCATGATGACCGCGCTTACAAAGTAGCCCGCGAGGAAGAAGGCCAGTACCCATAGCAAAAGACCCAGATTTATGGGGAATTCGAAGGCGCTGGAGATGATGTCAGCGATTCTGGGTCCTATGACAACGACGGACCCCACCCATACCGTAATCATGACCAGCTGCGCCATACCAATAGCTAGCACCTTGCCAGCCATCAACGACAGCGGCTTGACCGAGGTCAACAGCACGTCGATCATGCGGTTCTCTTTCTCCTCGGCGACGGCCTCGCCAAGGCTAGCCGCCCCTATCATGATAGAGAACACGAGCAACAAGGTAGAGACTAGCGACACAACAATAGTCCCAACTTCGGTGTTGGCATCTTCCTCTACAGGTAGGCCATCCTTGCCGATGCGCACACTCTCGACAGTTGCCCCCACCACAGCCCTTGCCAGAAGCTCAGGCATCATCTCTTCAATAGCCAGCATAGTACGAAGGTACGCTCTAACCGCCGCCGAGCTAGTGTCACTGGGTCCTGGATCTAAACGGCTGAGCGCGCCACCCTTGCCATGAAGCCACTCCACCCGGCCAGCCTTCAGGTAGTCTTCTGGGATTACAAAGACCTCTTTGACGGTTCCCTTAGTCAGCGCGTCGATTCCCTCCTGACGGGTGTTGAATGCCAGAAACCGGAACCTCTGAAGGTCATCAGGGGCAAAGGCCCAATCATTAAATAGGGCTACGATACCGATCGGTTTCGGCTCCTCCCTGCTAGGGGAAACGGCGCGGACAGTGAGAATCACTCCCATGACCACCAGGAGTATGGTCGGAACAGCCAGCGTGAGAATGATGTAGCCCTTACTACGTGTGAACCGTCGTAGTTCCTCCGCGAATATCAAGCGCATCTCATTTAGCGTTTCTAGCACGGCTCACCTCTTCGATGAAAATCTGGTTGAGAGATGGCATGCGAATCTCGTATCGCTCAACCGGAATGCTTGCGTTCAAGTAGGCACGGAGGACCTCATCGGGCTTTATTCCTTCGCCCATCAGGTACTCGAAAGAGCCATTTCGAAACTTGGCATCCACTACACCAAGCATGCTTTCGGGCTGGCGATCTGCCGTGACGCAAACGCTACACATGCCTCTGGCTCGCTTCAACTCGGCAAGGCGCCCGTAGAGGAGAGTCTGCCCGTCGTTGATCAGGAGCACGCGCTCGCAGAGCTCCTCTACGTCTGGCATCTGGTGGGTACTGAATACGATGGCTGCCCCGCGTTCCTTCTGCTCACGGAGAATCTCTTTCATAAGCTGTACGTTGAGAGGGTCCAGCCCGGCAAAGGGCTCGTCTAGGATGATGAGGTCCGGCTTGTGAAGCAGCGCCCCAGCAAACTGGACCAGTTGTGTCATCCCTCGCGACAGCGCCTGCACCTTCTTGTTTCGGTACTCGTACAGGCCGACGCGCTGGAGCATCTCCTGGGCGTGTGCTCTGGCCGTAGCGGCGTCCATCCGCTTCAGTCGGCCAAGGTAGACAAGGATATCTATAACCTTGGACTTCTGGTAAAGTCCTCGCTCCTCTGGCAGATACCCCACTCTAGTGAGGGCTTCCCGTGTCGGCATTCCGCCAAGCAGGCTCACGCTACCCGACTCTGGTCGTATGATGTCCAGAGCCATCCGGATTGTCGTCGTCTTGCCAGAACCGTTGGGTCCCAGAAGGCCAAAGGTCTCCCCGCGCTTCACCACTAGTGAGACGTCGTCAACCACGGTACGGCTATCGTAGGCCTTTGTGACATCCTTGATCTCAAGGGCCAGGTTCATGATTCTCCTCCTGTTTGTGGGATTTTGGCCAAGGGCTTCACTTTAAGAGGTTGCGGTTATGGTATCAATTCCTCTCCTGTTATCAACTAGATTGGTGATTGCAGTTGCACCATTCGATTGTCAAGAATCCGGCAAGGACGTCTGCCATGAGTTTCTCTTTGCTTCCCATTGAGGTTCGGGACTCATGACCGGTGCACTCGGCTTATATCACCCCGCCGTTAACGCGCAAGCGCCCCTTTCACGAGATCCTTTCCCATTCGCCACAGGCCGCCTGGGAAGCGGTGTGCGTCGGCGAGTACCTTAGCGAGGGCGTCGAGGGCGTAAGCGACCTCTTCCTCGCCGATGATGAGTGGCGGGAGGAACTTGATGATGTTTACCCGATGCCCGGAGACCTGGGTGAGGAGACGGTGATCATGCATCAACCCCATCACCACCATCTGGGCGAAGAGCCCCTCCTGTACCTTTTCGAGCGCGGTCCACCCCCCTTTAAGTTTGAGCGACTTTGGCGGGCCGAACTCGATTGCCACCATCAGCCCCTTTCCGCGTACGTCCTTCACCATCTCGTAGCGGCCCTTGAACTGTTCGAGGCCGGTCAGGAAGAGATCTCCCATCCGGGCGGCGTTTGCGATCAGATCCTCATCCTCCAACACCTCCAGCATCGCCAGCCCCGCTCCCATCGCCAGTTCGTTCATCCCGAAAGTGTTCGAGTGAACGACCGCGCGTTCGAGGCCGGAGAAGACCTTGCTGTGGATCTCGCGCCGCGTTAGTATCGCCCCGACCGGGACATAGCCACCACTAAGGGCCTTGGAGATGGTGACGATGTCTGGAGAAATTTTCCAGCGCTCCCCGCAGAAGAAACGGCCCGTCCGACCGAGCCCTGCCTGGACTTCGTCAACGATAAAGAATGTCTCATACTCGTGGCAGAGGCGCTGCGCCTCTGGGAGAAACCGATCATCCGGGATATAGACCCCCTTTCCCTGGATCGGCTCGGCGATGAACGCCGCAACATCTCCCTTCTTCAGCTCGCGTTCCAAGGCGTCAAGATCGTTCATCGGAACCGGCGTCGCGGGGAGGAGGGTTCCGAACCCAGAGGTGAAGTGCTTGCTTCCGTTGACCGAGAGCGCCCCCAGGGTGAGGCCGTGGAAGGCGTGATCGAGGTAGACGAACCGATCGCGGCCGGTCGCTGCGCGGGCAAACTTGAGCGACCCTTCGACCGATTCGGCCCCGGAGTTGGTGAAGAAGACCGCATCGAGTAGGGGATAGCTCTTCTTTCCCATCTGCGTTAATCGCTCTGCCAGCATACCGGCGAGCAAGGGGCAGTCCATCTGAATCATGTTCGGGCGATCGAGGTCGAGCAGGTCATGCAGGACCTGCTTGATCTTGGGGTGGTTCCGTCCGAGGTTGTAGACCCCGTACCCTCCGAGGAAATCAAGGTACTTGTTCCCCTCCTGATCGTAAAGATAGGGACCTTCCCCCTTGGTGTAGGTCTCATCGTAACCGATGATCTTGAGAACCCGGGCGAACCCAGGGTTGACGTATTCCTTGTGCAGATCGTAATTATCTCCGTTACGTTCTGCGATGAGCCTGGCAATATCCATCGGACCACCCCCGTTACGGAATCTTACCACCACTCTTTCCCATTGTGAACCCTCTTCTTGACTTACTGCAGCCGATCCGCTAAAGAAGAGATTAGACAATTTTTCACTAGTGAAGGAGGATTCAACGTGAGAAGGTTATTCCCGTATCTCGTCCTATTTTTGCTGATTGCACCGATCGGGACGGTGGTCTGCGGACAGGATGTTACAGCTTTGATCGATGAGGCGGATCAAGCGTACGATCGCAGAGGCAGCTCGTTCGATTTTGCCCTGTACGAGACAGCCCTGCGCCAGGCGATCACTCTTTGGGAGGAAGCCCTCCCATTAATCCTCGATGAGCAAGTCCAGACAAAGGCACATGTACTGAACCGCCTCGCGCAGGGGTGCTTCGAGCTTGCCACCGGTTACCTCACCACCGTCGAAGAGAAGGAGGCTGCTTACGGAAAGGGGAAGGACTATGCCCTGGAGAGTCTCCGCTTCGACCCCGATTTTGTAGCGACCGAAGAGGCGGATGGATTCCGCGCGGCTCTACGCTCGGCTAGGGATGTAGAAGCGATCTTCTGGTATGGGAACGACATTGGGAGCTATCTGAACTACCACCCGCTCACGGCGATCACCGGCGGGATGACGGACGTTATCGCCTCCTTCGAGAGATCGATAGAGCTCGATCGTAACTATGATGGAGGCGGCCCCGAGCGCGCCCTGGCCGCATTCCTCGCCCAGGTGCCGAGTATCCTCGGTGGGGACCTCGAAGAGGCCAAGCTGCACTTCGAGAGCGCACTCGAAATCGACCCCGATTACCTGGAGAACTACGTCAACTACGCGGAGTACTACGCCAAGCAAAAGAAGGATTGGAACCTCTTCGAAAGCCTGCTTTCGACCGCGCTCGACAAAGGGGAAGATCCGGGAGTGATAGCTACGTGGCCGTTCTACAACACGCTCTCCCTCGAACGCGCCAAGGAATTATGGGCCTGGTGGGAGGAGAGAGGCACGTAGTCTGGAAGGTAGGGGGGAGATGCGAAGACTCGGGATATGAATGTGCGTGTGCGGCCCGGTCTTTCTTCCGAGCCGCACACACAAAAGCCGCGAGATGACGTATCTAACTTAAACTTCGAGTGCTATGTCAACCTCAGGATTCAAGCGCTACGGACATCCACATCCGATTCCAATATGAACGGTGACGGAGATTGATCCCCAAGCCGTTCCGTAGTTCATGCATCGCGCGATTTGCACGTACGGATCGCCGAAGGTCGGGCAGCAGGGGCACGAGTACAACTGCGGGCAGCAGCAATTACACCAGCCCCAGTAACCGGGCCTTGGCACGATCTGCACGTAGTTCTCGAATTCACCGGCCGATGTAGTCTGTATGACGAGCCGATAGTACCCGGGAGGGACCCGATTGCACCATGTATCCCGCTGATCCCACACCATCTCCAGGTAGTGACCCTTCGGAACATCGGGGAACTGCTCCTGGTAGACGATCGTTCCATCGAGCGTCTCCACCCGCCAACCGGTGATCAAGGGGGTCGCACAAGTTGGGCAACACCAGAAATACTCGGCCGCGACGACGAGTTTGAACTCTACATCCACCCCCGCCCAGTAGGAGGTATAACAGCTTGGTCCTTCGCCCTCCGGCACTGTATTGCAATCACACTGTGCCGCCGCCATCACACCTATCAAACCTACCATCATAACGATAACCGCCAACAACGCCGCTTTTCTCACCTGCACCACCTCCGTAGTCCGTCTATCACCGAAGAGCCAACCCTGCCTCATCCCATCTCACTCCTTCAGGGAGAGAGCGATCTCCTACTTTACACCTAGCAAGGGCGCTAAGTTTCAAACCCCGAAGCGATAACGTAAAGATCCCCACCCTGAAGGGTGGGGATCTTTATCGAAGAACAGCCCGCTTCAGGAGGATCTTCCATCTTGTGTAATCGCCCCGCATGGCTCTTCTATGAGCAATTACTCAATTCAGGCGAAGCTTGGCCACACCACGCAGGGTGTCACCCACCGCACCATCGTGGTCAGTTAAGATCTACTTCCCAATCTTCGACTGGGATACCCGGAGCAAGAGTGACGTTCTCCCAATATCCTGAGATGTGATCCAGGAAGGGATCATAAGTACCGACAAAAAGCCAGATGCTTCCGGTACCCGTGTAGGCAAATTGGATGCGCACCTTTCTCGTCGCGGCGTCAAAGGAGGCAGAAAGAATATTGGAGGTGAATCTGTTCAGAACCACCGTGCCCGTAATGCCGCCTGTAGCCGAGTGATTAAGCTGGAGTTCGAGGTCCCACGGAGTTCTCACTGCATCCCAAAGAGTCCCGCTCCAGTGTCCGTCGAGACTTGGAGTGATAGTAACCGTCTTCTGTATGGTTGTGGTACCACCATCGCCGTCGGTGACGGTCAGTTTTACCTGATATGTTCCACCTTTTTCATACTCATGCTTCGGGTTCTGGGAGGGAGAGGAATCATTGTCGCCAAAGTCCCAGCTCCAAGAGACGACCCCGCCACCACCGAACAGCCCGCCCGTATCGGTCGATAGATCGGTGAACTGCACATCTGTTCTAGCCAAGGGATCCGCCGGATTCCAGGTGAAATTCGCCGTTGGTGGTTGATTAAAGAGCGCACACCCCGTTAGTAGTCCAACCACCGCAAGCAATAGTCCAAATACAGCCCACCTACGTCGCCTCATAATGTTTCCTCCTTATCTGTGCTGTTTACTATACCATACCGAGCGGGTCTTGTGAAGTCTTGCAAGGCTACGCCGCTTTCGGGGGGAGGAGACAGGCACCTTGATTTTTAATCGTTCCAAGTTTATAATCGTTCCAATATGGATACTGAGGCTCACTCCAAGAGATTACGAGAACTGGGACTCGTCCCCACGATCCAGCGGGTTGCGGTACTGAAATTTTTGAAAAAAAATCACACTCATCCTACTGCTGAAGAGGTCTATTGCGGGGTGAAGACCCGTTTCCCCGCGATCTCCAAGGCAACGGTGTACAACACCCTCGACGTATTGAAGAAAGCAGGGACGATTCGTGAGTTGACGATTGCCCGCGAGGCGGCACGCTACGATTACGATTCGAGTTCCCACCCCCACTTCCTCTGTCGGATCTGTGGAAATCTGATCGATGTCGATCTTCCCTGCCCGATCCGATCGGGAGACGAAGTCCTCGGGCACAAGGTGGAGTCGGTACAGACCTATCTCTACGGAGTATGCTCTCAATGCCGAAAGAATCACGATAAAGATAAGAATGAATCTAAATTGGCAACTGACCGGCCTTTAACAACCGGGAATGGGGGGGATGATGCCTGAACTCCCTGAGGTTGAGACGATCGTTCGCGGATTGGGCTCGGTAAGAGGCGCGATGATCGATGAATTAGAGGTGCTAGACCAGCGACTGACCCTCCCTGTTCATGAGATCGTTGGCAAGACGATCGAAGGGATCGAACGACGAGGGAAGTACATCCTCTTCCGCCTCTCTGGTGGTGGGGATCTCATCGTTCACCTGCGTATGTCCGGCCGGCTTGCCCTCATCCGGTCCCTTGCAGAGGAAAAGCATACGCGCTTCATCCTTCACCTCGATCGCGGAAAGATCTACTTCATCAACCCGCGTCGCTTGGGGACGGTCGAGTACTCGCGAAACGGGTTCCCTCACGAGCTTGGGATCGACCCATTCGACCTCGAATTCACCCCACAGCGACTGGAGGAGATCGTCACGCCTTCGCGTGCCCCGATCAAGCCCTTGTTGATGGACCAGAGGAGGATCGCCGGCCTTGGGAACATCTACGCCGCCGAGGCTCTGTGGCGAGCCGGTATCGATCCGCGGCGCGGCGGTGAAACGCTTACCAACAAAGAGATTCAAGCACTTCATCCCGCGATCGTAGGGATACTGAAGGAGGCGATCGACAACATGGGAACCACGTTCGGTGAAACGGTCTCCGACTACCGCAATGTTTACGGGGATTACGGAGAGTTCCAAGATCTCCTCGCGGTCTACGGACGGGGGAAGGAACCGTGCCCACGCTGTGGAGAGTCGATCGCACGTATCGTGCAAGCCGGAAGATCGACCTTCTTTTGTCCCGGATGTCAGAGGTGAAAATGGGACCGTTGCGCGACCGATAGAGATTGAAAAGGAAGGACCTACACCTAAAAAGGGAAAAGGAGAACTATATGGAACTGAAAGGATCACGTACGGAGAGGAACCTACTAACGGCGTTCGCCGGAGAATCACAGGCACGCAACCGCTATTCCTACTTTGCCAGTCAGGCAAAGAAGGATGGGTTCGTGCAGATTCAGGCTGTTTTTGAGGAGACGGCGAACCAGGAGAAGGAGCACGCGAAGCGGCTCTTCAAGTTCTTGCAGGGCGGCGAGGTCAAGATCGAGGCAGCCTTTCCCGCCGGAGTAATCGGGACGACCGCGGAGAACCTGAAGGACGCTGCCGGAGGAGAACACTACGAGTGGGAGGAGATGTACCCCTCGTTCGCCGCAACAGCTCGCGAGGAGGGATTCGATGAGATCGCGAAGGTCTTCGAGGCGATAGCAGTCGCTGAGGAAGAACATGAGAAACGCTACCTCGACCTACTGACAAATATCGAGGCAGGAACCGTGTTCAAGAAAGATAGACCCGTGGTCTGGCGCTGCCGCAACTGCGGTTATCTACACACCGGAACAGAGGCACCCGGGGTCTGCCCGGCCTGTGCCCATCCGCAGGCACACTTCGAGATTCTCGCGGAGAACTGGTAGTAAAGGAAAGAAAATAAAAGGAGACATGCGATGAGTATAGTAGACCAAGAGCAGAAATACAGCATACCTCTACTCGGGGATTCGTTCCCGCAGATGGAGGTACAGACGACGCATGGGCCGGTCTCGCTGCCGGGAGACTTTTCAGGAAAGTGGTTCATCCTGTTCAGCCATCCGGCCGATTTTACCCCTGTGTGTACTACGGAGTTCGTCGCGTTTCAGAAGCGCTACGACAAGTTTAAGGAGTTAAATACTGAGCTGATCGGCCTGTCGGTCGACCAGGTCTTCTCGCACATAAAGTGGGTCGACTGGATTAAGGACAACCTTGGAGTCGAGATCAAGTTTCCGATCATCACCGGCACGGAGGCGATCGCCAATAAGCTCGGCCTTATCCATCCGGGAAAGGGGACGAACACGGTGCGCGCGGTCTTCATCGTCGATCCTAAAGGGATCGTGCGGGCGATCATGTACTACCCACAGGAACTGGGGCGGAACATGGACGAGTTCCTCCGGATGATCAAGGGGTTCCAGATCGCCGACCGGGACGGGGTCGCTATACCTGCAAACTGGCCGGAGAACGAGCTGATCAAAGATCAGGTGATCGTGCCGCCGGCGAGCACCGTCGACCAGGCGCACGAGATCGTCAAGCATCATGATTGCTACGATTGGTGGTTCTGCCACAAAAAGATGTAAAGGAGTGTATGATGATCGGAAAGAGAATGCAGGATGCGATGAACGAGCAGATCAAACACGAACTGGAATCGGCGTACCTCTACCTCGCTATGGTGGCTTACTTTCAGGCGGAGAGTCTCGACGGGATGGCGCAGTGGATGACCGTGCAGGCACAGGAGGAGTTTGCCCACGCGATGAAGTTCTTCAATCACATCGACGAACGCGATGGGCGGGTCGAGCTATTGGCCCTTGCCCAGCCCCAGAAGGAGTGGTCCTCCCCGCTCGAAGCCTTCAAGGCCGCGTACAAGCACGAACAGTTCATCAGTAAGAAGATCAACGATCTAATGAAGATCGCTCTCGAAGAAGAGGATCACGCAGCAGGGATCACATTGCAGTGGTTCGTCACCGAACAGGTAGAGGAAGAGGCCTCGGCCCACAAGGTGGTCGACCTCCTCGAACGGATCGGCGATTCCGGCCACGGATTGATCATGGTCGACCGCGAATTGGGGACGCGCATTGCCGCTCCCGGCGCGCCAGAAGAGTAAGGGGACCAAAAAAGGGAGAAGAGATGGCATTTTCTATCGTTAACGATGTTGCCGATCTGAACCAGGCCCTCTTCCAGGTGACGCACGGTCTGTACATCCTGACCGCCGAACACGAGGGTCGGCTGAACGGGCAATGCCTGGACGCGCTGATGCAGGTGACAAACGCCCCGCCGCGGATCGGGATCGGGATCAACAAACGTTCACTCACCCACGAGATGATCGCGGCCACCGGGCGCTTCGTGGCCAACGTCCTCGATCGCGAGGATGAACACTGCCCAGAGGTTATCCGTCACTTCGGCTTTCAATCCGGGCGCACGGTGGACAAGTTTGCGGAGACTCCGCACGAGTTGAGCAAGAACGGAATCCCGATCCTCCCCGAAGCAAAGGCGTTCTACGAGTGCCGTGTCATCCCCGAGATGACACAGGATCTGGGGACACATACCTTATTCGTCGCTCTGGTCGAACGTGCCGGGACACGGGATGATGGAGAACCCCTTACCTACAACGAGTATCGAAAAACGATGAGAAAAAGGAGGTAGAAATGAAGAAGTGGATCTGCACGGTATGCGGTTATGTCTACGATCCAGCTGTCGGTGACCCCGATAACGGAATCGAAGCGGGGACGGCGTTCGAGAACCTGCCCGACACTTGGGTCTGCCCGGAGTGCGGTGTCGGCAAGGAGTTGTTCGAGAAGGAGGGGTAGAATGAACGATCTCAAGATGTTCTGCTACCAGTGTTCCCAGACCGCGGGGGAGAAGGGATGCACCGTTCAGGGTGTCTGCGGAAAGACTGCCACGGTAGCCCGCTTGCAGGATAACCTACTCTTTACCACTAAGGGGCTCTCCGCGTATCTCTATCATGCACGTGAACTTGGTTGCACCGACACCGAGGTCGACGCGTTTCTCGAGCGCGTGTTCTATGCCACGTTCACCAATGTCAACTTTGACACCGATGACCTTATCCGGTTCGCCCTTGAAGCGGGAGAGATGAGCCTGCGCACGATGAAGTTATTGAAGAAGGCACACATCGATACCTACGGTGAACCGCAACCGCACCAGGTCCCCACGGGGACGGTGAAGGGACACGCAATCATCGTCACCGGGCACGGATTGAAGGCGCTAGAGGAACTGCTGAAGCAGACGGAGGGGACCGGGATCAACGTCTACACCCACTCGGAGATGCTCCCCGCACACGGCTATCCCGGTCTGAACAAGTACAAGCACCTGGTGGGAAATCTGGGGAAGGCCTGGTTCGACCAGAAGAACCTCTTCTCAAAGTACCCGGCGGCGATCCTGGGGACATCGAACTGCGTCCTCCTGCCGAAGGACGACTACAAGGACCGCATGTTCACCACTGGGCCGGCCAAGCTCCCCGGGGTGAAGCACATCGCCGGCTACGATTACTCAGAGGTGATCGAGAAGGCGCTATCTCTGCCCGAGCTTCCCGACGCACCGGGAGAAGTGACCCTCACCACCGGGTTCTCTCTCTCTGCGCTCCTCCCGTTGCAGGACAAGATCAAGAGGCTCGTGGAGGAGGGGAAGATCAGCCACTTCTTCCTCGTCGGTGGGTGCGACTCACCACTGAAGAAGGCAAACTACTATCGAGAATTCGTCAAGGCTCTGCCGAAAGACACAGTCGTCCTGACGCTTGCTTGCGGCAAGTTCCGGATAAACGACCTTGACCTGGGTGACATCGAGGGGATACCACGGTTGATCGACCTCGGACAGTGCAACGACTCAATCGTTGCCATCGATTTCGCTGTCGCTCTCGCCGACATGTTTGGCGTAGGGGTGAACGATCTTCCACTCACCCTTATCCTCTCTTGGATGGAGCAGAAAGCGGTAGCCATCCTGTGGTCACTCCTCTCACTAGGGATCAAGGGGATCTACCTTGGACCGATCCTCCCGGCGTGGGTGAACGATGACATCCTGCAGGTGTTACAGAATAACTACGACCTGCACCTGATCGGCGATCCGAAGACAGACATCGCCCGTATATTGGGAGGTTGATATGAGAAATGCCGATGACGTCGCATACGAGGTGCGGCGCTACATAAAACATGTAGCGTCGGGCTTTATGCCCGACGTTCCCGCGGTTACATTCGTTAGACACGGGAGGTTGAGATGAAGCCGAGAAAGATAACGGAGTGCGTGAGTTTCCTTGGAGCGCAGGACTTCGATCGGCGACTCTTCGACGAGCTGATCCCGCTCCCGGATGGGACAAGCTACAACGCCTATGTGGTTAAGGGGAGCGAAAAAACCGCGCTCATCGACACTGTCGATCCGCCGAAGCTCGCTGTGCTCATGAACCAACTCAACGGGGTGGAGAAGCTCGACTACCTGATCGTGCAGCACGTGGAGCAGGATCACTCAGGCTCTGTTCCTGCTGTTCTCAACCGGTATCCGAACGTCACGGTTATCACGACGCCGAAGGCAAGACCGATGCTCGTCGATCACCTGCACGTAGACCCGGAGAGGATCGTGACTGTAGAGGACGGGGAGACCCTCTCCCTCGGAGATCGGACACTTGAGTTCATCCATGCCCCCTGGGTCCACTGGCCGGAGACGATGCTCACCTACCTCAAGGAGGAGAAGATCCTGTTCACGTGTGATTTTTTTGGGGCGCACCTTGCTACGACTGAGCTCTATGCCACCGACAAAGCGCGCGTCTACGAGGCGGCCAAGCGCTACTACGCCGAGATCATGATGCCGTTTCGTGCAATGATCAGCAAGCACTTAAAGCGCCTGGATGACTACGAGATCGCGATGATCGCCCCCAGCCACGGCCCGGTGTACGACGATCCTGCTTTCATCCTCGGTGCCTACCGACATTGGGTGCTCGACCCACCACAGAATCTCGTCCTCATCCCGTATGTATCGATGCACGGGAGCACACAGGTGATGGTCAATCGCCTCACTACTTCTCTCGTCGATCGTGGGATTAGTGTGAAACCGTTCAACCTGACGGTGACTGATCTTGGTAAGCTCGCGGAAGGGCTTGTCGATGCGTCAACTATTATCTTTGCCACTCCCACCGTCCTTGCCGGGCCTCACCCAGGCGTCGTTTCCGCAGCGTACCTGATAAACGCATTGCGCCCCAAACTCAAGTATGCCGGAGTCATCGGTTCTTATGGGTGGGGAGGGAAAGCACCAGAGACCGTAACGGGATTAGTGGGAACGCTCAAACTGGACTGGTTCGACCCGGTGATGGTAAAGGGGCTACCAGGCAAAGAGGCCTTTCAGGCACTCGATCGACTCGCCGAGGCGATCGCGATGCGCCATCAGTCCCTTTCTTAAACAAGAGGTGGATCATGTCACAGAGATTCAACGCGGATGAGATCTTCGAGATAGCCGAACAGATCGAGAGGAACGGCGTTACCTTCTACCGCCATGCGGCAGAGGTGGCCCTTGATGCGGGACAGAAGCAGAAGCTCCTCGACCTGGCTGAGATGGAACTCTCTCACGAGCGGACCTTCGCCAGTATGCGGATGGAGCAGGCGGACACACCGCTCTCCTTCGACCCCAACGGAGAGGCGGCCCGCTACCTCGATGCGCTCGCCGATGGTCGTATCTTCGACCTGCGCTCTGACCTTATCGAGGATCTCGCTGGGAAGACGATCGAGGAGATCCTGAAGATAGCGATCGAGCTGGAGAAGGAGTCGATCGTCTTCTACCTCGGGTTGCGGGACCTCGTTTCGGAGAGCATGGGGAAGGAGAGGGTGGCGCCGATCATCGCCGAGGAGATGAGCCACATCACCCTGTTGAGCGATGAGCTCGCGGCACTATCGAGGTGAGAAGTAGATCGTGAACGGGAAACCGCTCTTACAGATAGAGAATCTCGTGGTGGAGGTCGAGGGTAAACGCCTCCTTGACGGGATCGATATGGAGATCCGCGAGGGCGAGATCCACGTCGTCTTCGGGCCAAACGGCTCTGGGAAGTCAAGCCTGATCAAGGCAATCATGGGCCTTCCTCCCTACCGTGTGACGCACGGGGAGATCCGGTTTCGGGGAGAATCGATACTTGGACTACCGATCGACGAGCGAGCGCGGCTCGGTGTCGGCCTTGCCTTCCAGCAACCACCGGCGGTGCTGGACGTATCGCTGTCTGCGCTTGGCAAAGCACTCGGTATTGACAAGAATAGGCTCGATGCCGAGGCGGCTGGGCTCGGCATGGGTGGACACATCAACCGTGGGTTGAACGACGGGTTCTCCGGTGGGGAGCAGAAGCGAAGCGAGCTCCTCCAGCTCCTGTTGCAGCGTCCAAAACTCCTCCTTCTCGACGAGCCGGAGTCCGGGGTCGATGTGGATAGCCTCAAGCTCCTGACTGCTGTGATCGAACGCCTCTTCCAGCGGGACCTCCCTATTCGGGAACGAACCATTGGCGGGATCATCGTCACCCACACCGGGAGTGTCCTCAAGCACCTGCACGCCACACGCGGCTACGTCTTGGTTAATGGGCGGATCATGTGCTCGGGGGCACCGCTCGATATCTTTGATCAGATCTCAGCAAACGGGTTCGGAAACTGCCTTGCCGAGGGGCGAGTAAAGGAGAACATCCATGACTTTCTCAAAGGATAAACTCGACCTAAGTCGAGTAGGGTACGATGAGAGCGGGGAGACCCCACGCTCGGCCTCGTTCCTGCTCGAAGACGACACCGCGAGTGTGGCCGCATCGAAAGAGCGCGATCTGGTGATGGACTCGATGCGCAGGGCGCGGGTCGGCCATCCTTGGGTGAAAGATCTCGAGTGGAGCCTGGTCGACCCCGATACCGACGAGTTCACCCGCCTTGTTGCAGGTCACGATGACCCGGCGGGAAACTTCATTCATGTTTTGGAAAGGGCGAAGATCAGGTTTCCGGCCCAGTCCTGCTTCCTCCTCAAGGCGGATCGAAACGAACAGGTTCTGCACAACATCATCGTCCTCGAACCGGGCTCCGAGCTTCACCTGATCACCGGCTGCACCGCCGCGTCATACAACAATGCAGGGCGTCACATCGCAGTGACCGAGATCTTCCTGCGCAAGGGGGCAACCCTCACCTATACCATGGTCCACGATTGGGCCCCGGAGGTTGAGGTACGGCCCCGTACGGGGATCATTGTTGAAGAGGGAGGGACCTATCTCTCCAACTACATCGCCCTTACCCGCGTAAAGCACATCGACACCAACCCCCTTGTTGTGGTGGAAGCGGGCGGTACGGCGCGGTTCAACTCGATTTTGTATGCCAAGGAAGGGTCATTCTTTGACGTAGGAGGACGAATTAGACTCCTCGGGGAGGGTGCTCGGGGGGAGATCATCAGCCGTGTCGTTGCCGCGAAGAGCACCGTGATTTCGCGTGGGCTAATCGAGGGAGGAAACGCCGATACTAAAGGACACATGGAGTGCAACGGAATCATGCTCGATGACCAGGCTGTCATCCACGCCATCCCCGAGCTAAAGGCGACCTACCCCGACACGGAGCTATCGCACGAGGCGGCGGTGGGGAAGATTGCCGGGGAGCAGCTCAACTACCTGATGGCACGCGGTCTCACCGAAGAGATGGCGAGATCGCTGATTATCCGCGGATTCCTGAACGTGAAGATCGAGGGTCTGCCGGTCTCGCTGCAAAAGGTGATCGATACGATGATCGAGCAGGCGATGACAAAGGACGTGGTCTAGATGGCCGATGTTCAGATCGCGATTATCGGAGCGGCGGGGGAAGGCATACAAACGGTCGGGGACGTCGTCGCGCGCGCTGTCCTCTCCCAAGGCTTTCCTGTAATCGCTGGAAAGGAATACGAATCGCGCATCCGGGGAGGGAACAACAGCTATCGAATCAGGATTGGAGACGTCCCGCCACCTGCACTGCAAGAACGAGCGGATATCCTTCTCCCGCTGAACAAGACCGCGGCCGCCCACTACTCCGACCTTCTCCGCTCCGGCGGGCTCGTTGTTGATCTCCCATTCGCGGCAATCGCCGAGAAGACAGGAGGTTCGAAACTGTACGCCAACTCCGTTGCCGCTGGTGCACTCGTTGCAACGCTTGGGATCGAGCTTTCCGTCCTGTCCCCCGTCCTTGAGAGCATGTTTGCGCGCAAGAAAGAGGACGTGTTAAGAGCGAATATCGCCGCGGCCACAGCCGGGTACTCAGCCGCGTCTTCCAGGTTCTCTCTAGGGCGTAAGGAGGCAGAACACGTGTTCATCTCCGCGCACGAGGCGATCGTTCTCGCAGCGACGTACTCCGGATGCCGATTCATCTCCGCCTATCCGATGTCGCCGTCGACCGGGATCATCACCGCCTTTGCGCGCGACGAACGACTTGGTGTCTTCGCCGAGCAGGCAGAGGACGAGATCGCGGCGATCAACATGGCTCTCGGCGCGAGCTACGCCGGGGCACGGGCGATGACCGCCACCTCAGGGGGCGGGTTTGCCTTGATGGTCGAGGCGCTATCACTTGCCGGGATGACCGAGACCCCAATCGTCATCGTGCTCGCCCAGCGGCCCGGCCCGGCAACGGGGCTTCCCACCCGCACGGCGCAAGAGGACCTGTTGTTTGCAATCCACGCCGGGCACGGGGAATTTCCCAAGGTGGTTCTTGCGCCTGCCGACCCGTACGATGCTTTCAAGAAGACGATGCGCGCGTTCGACCTCGCCGACCGGCATCAGTGCCCGGTGATCATGCTTACGGATCAATACCTGGCCGACAC
>Ga0307428_1000253_pt1 | contig 40983 bp, 49 predicted proteins | sample SalMarWE160240MG_FD_202161 | JGI IMG/M metagenome (GOLD analysis project Ga0307428, IMG submission 202161) | Salt marsh sediment microbial communities from the Plum Island Ecosystem LTER, Massachusetts, United States - WE1603-240 | ecosystem: Environmental > Aquatic > Marine > Intertidal zone >...
ACATCGGGCACGTTGCGAGTGTGCTTGATGTCGTCATAAACGGCGCGCACCGCGGGCGCTGCGTCGGCGTATTCGATCGGGGGTGGGGTCATTGGGCGTATCCCTGAGTGAGTTCTTTGGCTTGCGCCCGATTATAGGTGCCCCGTAGTGACTGGGGATAAGCTATTTTCGACCCCGACCGCGACCGCCGCAGGCTCAAACCAGGACTATTAACGAGGAAGCGCCCATGCCGAAGACCCCCGACTATTTCCACGGAAAGACCATCGTCATCACCGGCGCCGCCAGCGGCATCGGCCGCGCCACAGCCAAGATTTTTGCGCGCCAGGGCGCCAACGTGGTGTGCGCCGACATCAACGAGGACGGCGTCAAGGAAACCATCGCGCAGGTCAACGCGGCAGGGTCGCAGGGGCTGGCGCTCACCATCGACGTGACCAAGCGGGCGGCGGTTCAAGACATGATTGAGCTCGCGCTCGGCCACTTCGGCCGCATTCATTTCCTGTTCAACTCGGCAGGGGCGGCGCTGCGGCGCTCGAAATTCCTCGACATCGACGACGACCTGCTCGAGCGCACCTTCGACCTCAATTTGAAGGGCACGTTCTACGCCATGCAAGCGGTGCTGCCGCACATGCTGGAGAACAAATTCGGCGTCATCGTCAATGTCGGCTCGATGGCGCACCGGCGCGGCGGACCCGGGTCCTCGGTGCATTACGCCGCCGCCAAGGGCGCGGTGGTGACCATGACCATGGGGGTGGCGCGCGAGTTCGCCACCCAAGGCATCCGCGCGCTGTCGATCTCGCCCGGCCCGATCGATACCGCCTTCGCGGCGGCGGCGGCGACCTCGCCGCAACTTAAGCAGAAGATGCTCGACGACGTGCCGATGGGCCGCCTCGGCACGCCCGAGGAGATCGGCGAATTGGTGCTGTTCATGTGCTCGGACGCCTGCGAGTTCATGACCGCCGACACGGTCTATGTGAACGGCGGCGGCGGCTGGAGGTGATGCCATGACGACGTGGTGCCGGTTCAGCAAGGACGGCCAGGCAAGTTATGGCGTGGTCGAGGGCGACAGCGTGATCGCGGTCGAGGGCTCGCCGTTCGGCGAACACAAGCGCAGCGACCGCACCTTCCCGCTCAAGAGCGTCAAGCTGCTGATCCCTGTGCTGCCGTCGACCTTCTTTTGCGTCGGCATCAATTACGCCGATCACATCCGCAAGATGGCCGCCAAGCGCGGCACCGAGCCGGTGTTCCCCAAGAAGCCGGACATCGGCTACCGCGCCAACAACGCGCTGATCGCTCACGAAGACGACATCGTGAAGCCCAAGGACGCGGGCGACGCCTTCCAATACGAGGGCGAGCTGGTGGCGGTGTTCGGCAAGCGCGCGCGCAAGGTCAGCCGCGAGAACGCGCTCGACTATGTGCTGGGCTGGACCATCGGCAACGACGTCTCCGAACGCGCCTGGCAGAAGGAAGACCGCACGCTGTGGCGCGCCAAGAACGCCGACACGTTTAAGCCGATGGGGCCGTGGATCGTCACCGGGCTCGATCCGGCCAAGATGGAGACGGTGATCCGCGTCAACGGCACGGAGACCGACCGCTTCAAGACCAACAACATGATCTTCGACACGGCGACCTATATCGCGGAAGTGTCGAAATACTGCACCATCGAGCCCGGCGACGTGATGTGGATGGGCACCGACGGCGTGCCGCAGAACATCAAGCCGGGGGACACGGTGGAGATCGAGATCAGCGGCATCGGGGTGCTGCGCAACCAGGTGGTGGCCGGCACCTGACGGTGGAATAAAGCCGGTATAACTTTCCAGATTGTGCCGGAGCGGCGCGACAACGGGCAAACATCGGCATAACGCTGCTGGACACGCCTCTCGAATGCCGGTGCCTCATGACCTTCGCAATCTCCGACGACGACGTCGGCCGCCAGATCCTCGACGTTTTCATGCGCCACCGGATTCCGGTGAGCGGCACGCTGCCGCGCAATTATTTTTGCGCCGTGCGCGACGGCGATTTCCAGCGCGGGCTCAACAAGGCGGTGGCAAACGAGTGGATCGCCATCGACCGGCGCAACCGCTATCGCTACCAGCTCACGGCAACCGGCTATGCCGCCGGGCAGACGATCGCGGCGCAGCACTAGCCGCCCCGCTCCTCCACCAGAGTCACGATATCGCGGCTGCGGGTGACGCCTTGCGGCCAGGCGGCGTTGAAATCGGCGACCATGGCCTTGAAGCCGTCGCTGGCCAGCACGGCATCGAGCGTTGCCTTGTCGGCGAACCGGTAGACGGCGTAATGCACGCCCTCCTCCACCTCGCTCCAGAAGCGCCAGGCCTTCTCGCATTGGAACACCGTCATCGCCAGCGGCAGGTGGTCGGCCGTGTACCAATGCTCGAACTTGTCACGCAACGGCGCTTCGACAACGGCGCGGACCAGGAAGAAGGCTTTCGGCATGGGCCCGCTCACGGATTGAAAATCAGCACGACGAAGGCGGCGAACAGCACCAGATGCACGCCGCCGAGCAGGATGTTGGTGGGGGCGCCGGAAAACGTCATCTGCGCGATGAACAGCGTCAGCACCAAGAGGATGGTGTCAACGGCTGTGAGGCCGAGTTCGAGCGGGGCGCCGGTCAGCAGGCTGATCACGATCATGGTGGGGATGGTGAGCCCGATGGTGGAGAGCGCGGAACCCAGCGACAGGTTGACCGAGCGCTGCAACTGGTTGCGCCGCGCGGCCTGCAACGAGCTTAGCCCCTCCGGCGACAGCACCAGGATGGCGATCAGGATGCCGCCCAGCGCGGTCGGCGCCTTGAGCTCTTCGATGCCGTAGTCGAGCACATTGGCCAGCGGCTTCGACAGCAGCACCACCGGCAGCAGCGTCAGCACCAGCAGCACGGCGTGCACGGGAATCGAATAAGTGGGCCCGTGGCTTGCCGCGTGCTGCGCTTTGGCGCCGGCGCCGGCGCCGCGCCGGGCGGGGGCCGCCCGCGCCGCCTCCGTGAAGAAGGCGCTGTGCCGCATGGTCTGGATCAGCAGGAAGCCGCCATAAAGCAGCGCCGTCAGCGCGCCGAACACCACCGCCTGCAGCACCGTCAGCGAATGGTCGGGGGTCGAGACCGTGAAGGTCGGCAGCACCAGCGAGATCACGGCGAGGCAGGAGATCACCGCCAGGAAGGCGACGGCGCCTTGCAGGTTGTATTGCTGCTGGCGGTGGCGCAGGGCGCCGATCACCACCGAGGCGCCGACCATGCCGTTGAGCACGATCATCAGCACCGCGAACACGGTATCGCGCGGCAGCGTCGGGTTGGGCCCGCCGTGCAGCATGACGGTCGCCATGATGGCGACCTCGATCGCGATGACGGCGATGGTGAGGATCAGCGTGCCATAGGGCTCGCCCAGATGCTCGGCCAGCGCCTCGGCGTGGCGCACCACGCCGAAGGCGCACCAGACCATGACCGCGAACAGCCAGGCGAACAGCACAATGGTCAGCAGCGGATAGGAGAAATCCTCGGTCAAGCCTTTGCCGACGGTGAAGAAGAATCCGGTGGTGAAGGCGCCGACGATGAACGGCGTTTCGGCGGCCATGATGTCGGCGAAGCTTGCGGGTTCGGGCGGGGCAGGCTTGGGGCGTTTCATGGAGTGATGGTAATTCTTTTGGTCATTCCTTGTGCGTCAAACAGCCAATGCTTCCACAGCGTTTCTCCTCATGCTGAGGAGCGCCGCCACGAACTCCGTTACCCTCTCCCCCTGTGGGAGAGGGTGGCGAGCGCTGAAGCGTAAGCGAAGCGCAAGCCGGGTGAGGGGGAAGTGACCCGCGATAAGCCTCTCTGCCCCCTCACCCGCCCTCGCTCGGCTTCGCCTCCGCTCGGGCACCCTCTCCCACAAGGGGAGAGGGAAAGACCGACTGCCTCGTGCACGTCACGTCCTCTGATTGGAATTTGAAACAGCCGATTTAGCCAACGCTCCGCCGCCCGTATTCTTTGGTCGGCCCCGGGCCAGGCCGCATTCCCAACTTTCGCCGCCCGCTCCCCGAAAAAGAACCGAGGGCGCGCGGGACGCTGATGGGTCCTGAGGACCCGCGGGCCCCGGCGCCGAGCGACACCGAGCCTTGCCGAAGTCCGTTTGTCCGCCTTCGCCCCTTTCGGGGCTACGGCGAGACAAGCCGCAAGTCCGCCAAAACCCAAGGCGTCCCGCGCGCGGTGTTTATAGGCTTGCTCCGCACTGTCCCCGGTGGTCGACCGTTCGTCACGTTGAACCCGATTAAGGGCCGTGAACTCTCCACCGTTGAGGCCCAGGCGCTCGGGCCGGCCGCCTCTGACGGGCCGCCGGCCGTACCGGCCGTCAGGAGCCTCGGCGCGCGCCAGGCGCGCCGGGACGATCACGGCTTGGACCGCCGGGACTTGCGCGCCGCATCTCCGACGCGAAGTCATTCCCCGGCCACCGCTCCCCGCCCCGCGTCTGAAGATGCTGTACAGACACCCCTCGGTAACGAGGCGGGATGCCAATAGGAAAACATACCTTGGGAATATAGTCAAGAGGCGCTTGCGCTTTTCCACGCCGGATGATATCAAAGTGATATCATTAGCGGCGAAGGCCGCAACGACCGGGACAATCGGTAATGGGACAAATCATCGTTCGCAATCTCGATGAGGACGTGATCGCGCGTTTGAAGCGGCGCGCAGCCGAACGGAGCATGTCGCTGGAACGGCATGTGCGCGAAGTCCTGGCCGAGGCCGCCAAGCCGACGCGGACCGAAGCGGTCGCCAAGATCAATGCGCTCCGCAAAAGCATCGGCCCCGTTCCCGGCGACTCGACCGCCGTCATTCGAAGGATGCGCGACCGTGGCTGGTCTGGTGATTGACGCTTCCGTCGCGGTCAAGTGGTTCATCGAGGAAGACCGCTCGGCCGCGGCGCAGCGCATGCTCGATGCCGACGCCGACCTGATCGCGCCGGCCAGCATCCTTTACGAAATTTTCCACGCGCTCTGGGAGGCAACCCGCACGCGGCGGCTGCCGTCGAATCGATTGCCCGAACTGGCCGAGGTCGTGCCGACGCCGTTCGCGGCGCTCACGCCCCTGGAGCATCTCTATGCCGCGGCGGCGGCCATGGCGCAGTCGCATCCGCTTGCCATTTACGACTGCGCCTATGTCGCACTCGCCCAACGCGAACATGCCGAATTGGTCACCGCGGACGAGCGCATGTTCGCGGTGGCGCGCAAGGTGAAGGTGAAGGCGCGGTTGTTGTAAAACGGCACCGGCGGATTACGCGGAGTTTACCCTCGGGCCGCACGAAGCGCGGACCCGGGGGCTATTCCGCCTTATGCGCTGCGGGACCATTTCGGTGATGATGTCGCGCGCGTTCTTGGCGTTGTAACCGACTTTGTAGCCCTTCGGCACGGCCAGCAGCAGGTTTTCGTTCTCGAAGGCGCGGGAAGAGAGAGGAGGAGTGAGAGAGCTATCACGGATAAGACAGATGTCCGCACATTGGTCTACGGCCCTGCCGTCAAACTGAAACCCAAGCCAAAGTTCACTCTCAGCGTATAGATTAACGACGCCTGTATTTCTGTACGAGCGTTTTGTAGTGCTCCATACTCTCCGGACTATCTACGTGCCGCTCCAAACGTCCGAGATCGCTATTGTAGGCCGTGTGCCTAGCCCCATGCCGCAACGCCCACTCAGCTTGGAAACGATATAGCCCTTCGCTTTCAATCGTCTCACGTTGCCGGTCCTTGAACCCCTTCTGCCAGGGTTTATGACCATACTCGCTCCAGGAATCGGCCTTGCCGATGTCGTAGCCGACCATGATTTCGCCGCCCATGTGTACAAGCCGCGGCTCCGGCATAAACAAATAACCGTCACCGAGCTTTTTCCAATAATCGGTCGAAATACGTCGCTCAGGATACAGCCACTCCTTATCGGCGGCTGCGATATAGCGCCGCGCCCGCTTTTTCGTGACCCAGTTGATTTGCAGCACCTCATCCTCGGTGAGCTCGCGGCCGATCTGGATACTCTGAAAGTTGAAAATCGTCCCTCGAAAAAAATTCGGGTTCGGCCGCATCTTTAGCTCGTTCTGATACGGATTTCGAATCCAGCTCAGGTTTGTAAGAATAAGCACCTTGTCGAGCGAGAGCGGGAAAAACGTGTGTGACGCATTAAACCGGATGTCGGGGTCACTGTCATTCACGCACCACTGCGAGAGCGGCGGACAAGCGCGGTTATAGACCACGACCGGGTGATCGGAGATGATGAACTTGGTCGGCGATTTCGACGCGTCAGCGATTTTCCAGATGCACTCCGACCATATCGCACAGAATATGGTCTGCAATTCCTGTAGCGCTATAAGGGTGAGATTGGGCCCACCACCCAGCATGAGAGAGAGCCAAGCCAAGCCTTTCGGCGTGCGCAGCTTCTGCACGCTCATGTACGGCACGAGAGTATTCAGCGCGTCCTCATTGAAATGCTCGTGGTCGTAGGACGCGAAAAAATCGAGTGCCGGCGCTGCGCTGTTATCTAGCTCTCCGAAGAAGAACTGCTCGATATCAGTGTTGGAGATGCTCCCCCACTTGGTCGTGTAAAGGTCATCTTGCGCAAAGATGTTCTCGGGTGACCAAGCATGCACGTCGTGGCGCGTATAACTGAAGCCATTGCGCTTAATGGTTTCCGGCTTGAGGTCAAGTCGAAAATATTTGTGCTGACCAGGCAGCATAAAGCGGCGCTGGTACCATACAGGTACGTAGTGATTGTGCCGGAACTTCGACATGAGCGGTAATGCGAATCACCTTTCCGTCCCTCTTTGGCCCCGGTGCTCTTGTTTGCCTGTCAAGTCAATACCGGCCGCCTTTTCTCCATCGATTCACCGCGGCCTTCACCGCAATCCACTGAAGATGAGCTGGCCGGCGTTCTAACGCGTGCACAATACCCGTCAGCACTCACACCGGCAAATTATCGTGCTTCCGCCCTGGCATCTCGACGTGCTTGTTGCGCAGCATGGCCAGCGCGCGGGCCATTTTTTTGCGCAGACTGCGTAAACTTGTCTGCCATGCGCAGGCGCGCGGCGTGCGGCATGATCGCGTCGTCGATAGTGCCGCGCGCGGCAATCACCGTTTCCACCCCCTACTCTCCAAACTTATCCGGCTGCACGTAATCGCAGTTCCGCGCGTGTGCGAAACCCAGCCGCCCTTTGTCCGTCGTTGTCGCGCCCGCCGACAATTTGGTCAGTCCCTCGGTCAGATTGAGGATGCGATGGCGCTCGACCAGGCTCGGCACCGTCACTGTCGAGAAGCGTACGATGCGCACGCGCGGCCGACATTGCGACGACGGGAATAGACCGGACGCCAGATAGCGCGGCAGCGACAGGATCTCGCCGGACTCGTAGACGCGGTCGATGCCGAGGTTTTCCGTCGCCACGCTACGCACCGGAAACGGAATGCCGAAGAACGCCGTCACCGGCGACGGATCGAAGGCGTAGACATAGGCGATGCGTTTGTCGCCGTACGCCGCGTGCTGCGCCAGCCCGCCGCCGAGCGAATGGCCGGTGGCCATGATCACGCGCGGGCGGCAGCCCTGGTCGTAGAGCGCCTGGATGATGGCGGGCACGGCCGCCTGCACCTGGTCGTACTGGTCGAAGAAGTGCCGCCCGACGAACCAGCGGAGGTTACTTAGCCAGTCGCCGATTTCGTTCGCGTCGCTGCCGCGGAAGGCGATCACGGCGTTGTCGCACCGGCGGTGCCGCCACACGTGATATTCAAGGCCGTCGAGACAACGCCGCGTGCCCGGCTTGCAGCCATAGGGGCCGACATGACCGAAGCGGCAGGACCAGCCGTCGCGCGTCAGGTCGTCGAGCATCCCAGCGGCGGCGCGGTTGTCGTCCGTGCCGTTCGCGCGCAGCTTCTCCGCGCTCGGGCAACTGTTGGCGGTCAGATAAGGCGGCTTCGCATAAGCCAGCGTCGCCATCTCGGCGTAGGGCTTGTAGAGCACGGCGTAGGGCTTGGCGGGTTTGGGCGCATAAGCCGCCGTGCCAATGCCGACAGCGACCAATTGCGGATTACGCGCGCAACCGGACAATCCCACGACCGCTGCGATGAGCAGTGCCAGCCGCGACCACGCCATGACGCCCCCACGGGAATGCACGCCTGACGTGCATCAGATCAAGCGCGCTAACCGCCGGCAAGAGGGTCGACGCCGCGGTCCCCACTTTATTTCGGGCTGTACGCGCCCGTCACACCGGCAAATTGTCGTGCTTGCGCCCCGGCATCTCCACGTGCTTGTTCCTCAGCATGGCCAGCGCCCGCGCCAGCCGCAGGCGGGTCGCGTGCGGCATGATCACGTCGTCGATATAGCCGCGCTCGGCGGCCACGAACGGCGATAGAAACCGGTCCTCGTATTCCTTGGTGCGCTTGGCGATCTTGTCCTTGTCGCCGATGTCGGCGCGGAAGATGATCTCGACCGCGCCCTTGGCGCCCATCACCGCGATCTGCGCCGTCGGCCAGGCATAGTTGACGTCGCCGCCCACGTGCTTCGACGCCATCACGTCATAGGCGCCGCCGAAGGCCTTGCGCGTGATCACGGTCACCAGCGGCACCGTGCACTGCGAATAGGCGAACAACAGCTTGGCGCCGTGCTTGATCAGCCCGCCATATTCCTGGTCGGTGCCGGGCAGGAAGCCGGGCACGTCGACGAAGGTGACGATGGGGATGCCGAAGGCATCACAAAAACGCACAAAGCGCGCGGCCTTCCTTGACGCGTCGCTGTCGAGCACGCCGGCCAGCACCATGGGCTGGTTGGCAACGAACCCCACGGTGCGGCCTTCGATGCGGCCGAAGCCGGTGACGATGTTCCTGCCGTAAGCCGCCGACAGCTCGAAGAAGTCGCCCTCGTCCGCCACCTTCAGGATCAGCTCCTTGATGTCGTAGGGCTTGTTGGGGTTGTCGGGGATCAGCGTGTCGAGCGATTTGTCCGCGCGCTCGATTGCATCCTGCGTCGGCCAGTGCGGCACGCCCGCCTCGTTGTTGGAGGGCAGGAAATCGATCAGCCGGCGCATTTGCAGCAGACATTCCACGTCGTTCTCGAAGGCGCCGTCGGACACGCCCGACTTGGCGGTGTGCACGCTGGCGCCGCCCAATTCTTCCGCCGTGACCACCTCGTTGGTGACGGTCTTTACGACATCGGGCCCGGTGACGAACATGTAGCTGGTGTCGCGCACCATGAAGATGAAATCGGTCATGGCCGGCGAATAGACATCTCCTCCCGCACATGGGCCCATGATGACGCTGATTTGGGGTATGACGCCGGAGGCGATGACGTTGCGCTTGAACACCTCGCCATAGCCGCCGAGCGCGGCCACGCCCTCCTGGATGCGGGCGCCGCCGGCGTCGAACAGGCCGATGATCGGGCAGCGCGCCCGCATCGCCATGTCCTGCACCTTGATGATCTTCTGCGCGTGCGCCTCGCTCAAGCTACCGCCGAACACGGTGAAGTCCTTGGAGAACAGGTAGACCGCGCGGCCGTTGACCGTGCCCCAGCCGGTGACCACGCCGTCGCCGGGGATTTTCTGCTTTTCCATGCCGAATTCGGCGGAGCGGTGCTCGACGAACATGTCGAATTCCTCGAACGAGCCCTTGTCGAGCAGCAATTCGATGCGCTCGCGGGCCGTGAGTTTGCCGCGCTTGTGCTGGGCCTCGATGCGGGCCTTGCCGCCGCCCTCCCGCGCCTCCTGCCGCCGCTTTTCCAGCCTGTCGAGCATGTCCTTCATGGTCGCTGCTTTAGCCCCTGGCCTAAGGAATCCGCCCCGGGGAAGGAATAGCACGGGGGCTTCGCGACTGTCGTCCCGGCCGAGCGCAAGCGAGGGCCGGGACCCATAACCCCAGTGTTCAAGATGCGGACCAACCGGGGTTATGGGTCCCCGCCTTCGCGGGGCGACGCCACGGGTGGCGTTCCGGACAAGCCTGTGGGCCGTCAGCGCGTCAGCCGCAGCACCGTCGCCGCCGCCGCCATGTCGACGTAGCGGAAGGCGCGGGCGGCAAGCGCGATCTCGTCGCGGCCCCATTGCAGCATTTGCCAGTCCTCGTCGACATGGGCGGCGGCCCAGGCGTCATCGACGTCAAGCGCGCCGGCGCTGAGCGCGAGCGCCAACAGCGCCGAACCGGTCAGCGCCGTGACCGAAGCCAGCGCGCCCAGCCGCCAAATATCATTCAGGCGACCGCTCGCGGCGGGAATGGCCGCGCGCGCGGCGGCGAGCGCCTCGGCCGGCTGCGCGGCGAACACCACGCCCGCGACCGGCACAAAGCGCGCGCCGAGCGCGTCTTGCGCCCAGGCCAGCAACGGATCCCAGGCTTGCGCCTGGCGCGCGACCAGGCCTTCCGGCGCTTCGGCGCGGTAGCAGATGAGATCGCTGCCGAGATATTTGACCACCTCGGCGGCGACCGCTTCGGGCGCGTCGGCCACCGCGTCGATCACCGCATTGGCGAGCCGGGTGAGCGGCATGCGCGCCGGATCGATGAGCTCGCCTTGCGCCTCCCATTCGTGCGCGAGTTCCTCGGCCAAGGCGCGCGCGGGTGCGGCGAGGGCGCGGCGCGCCGGGGTATAAATTGGCTTGCCGTCGAGCAGCACCGCAAAGCCGCCGTCTGCGGCCTCGCCCACATGCGCTCGCTGGTAGAAACGCTTGCGCAGCTTCGGCCGCGCGCCCCGGCGGGCCGCTTCCATCGGGTCTACGGCCACTTTTTCGAAGATTTCGGTAAATATGTCGCGCATCAGAATGTCGTGATTGTGCGCCGCAACAAGGGCCGAACGGCGGCCGGCTTTTGGCGCCGCCAGCCGCCGAAAATAGCCGGTTCCGGGCCGCCTGCCAGCCGGGCCAGGCAAAGAGAATGCCATCCCGGTGCCATGCTGCCGCCCCTTTCAAGGAGCGAAAACATAAGCGAAGACCTATGGTTGATAGGCCACCGGCGAGACGGAAGGATAGGTAGCCGAAACCGCCTTGAGCGAATAATATCGAAATTCGGATTCGATGCCGGATTACAAGGCCGAACCGGGGGATAGGGCAGCCGCCAGGCTGTAACGTGACCCCGTGCGAGTTGTTCGCGTAGCGGGGCGCGTTTCGAGGAGTCAATGAAGAATACCGACATTTCTGCGCCGGATTACTTCCACAAGGTTGTGGATTGCCAATGGGCCTGCCCGGCGCACACCCCCGTCCCCGAATACATCCGCATGATCGCGCAAGGGCGTTACTCCGACGCCTATATGCTCAATTGGAAATCCAACGTTTTTCCGGGGATTCTCGGGCGCACCTGCGACCGGCCCTGCGAACCGGCCTGCCGGCGGGTGCGGGTGGAAAATGAGCCGGTGGCGATCTGCCGCTTGAAGCGCGTCGCCGCCGACTACAAGGACGACATCAAGGAGCGCCTGCCCAAGCCGGCCGGGCGCAAGAACGGCAAGCGCATCGCGCTGGTCGGCGGCGGGCCAGCCTCGCTCACGGTGGCGCGCGATCTTGCCCCGCTCGGCTACACCTGCGTGGTGTTCGACGGCGACCCGCAGGCCGGCGGCATGATCCGCACCCAGATCCCCAAGTTCCGTTTGCCCGACAGCGTGATCGACGAGGAGTGCGGCTACATCCTCGATCTCGGCGTCGAGTTCCGCGGCGGCACCCGCATCGACAGCCTGAAGGCGCTTTTGGCTGAGGGCTGGGACGCCATCTTCGTCGGCTCCGGCGCGCCGCGCGGGCGCGATCTGCAAATCCCCGGCCGGACGGAAGCGGCCAAGAACATCCATATCGGCATCGACTGGCTCAACTCGGTCTCGTTCGGCCACACATCCAAGATCGGCAAGCGCGTGGTCGTGCTCGGCGGCGGCAATACCGCCATGGACTGCTGCCGCTCGGCGCGGCGACTGGGCGGCGAGCAAGTCGACGTGGTGGTGCGCTCGGGCTTCGAGGAGATGAAGGCGTCGCCTTGGGAAAAGGAAGACGCGCAACACGAGGGCATCCCGATCCACAATTACCTGGTGCCCAAGGAATTCACCCACGACAACGGCACGCTCACCGGCATAACGTTTGAAAAAGTAAAAGCCGAGTACGACGCCAAGGGCCGCCGCAAGCTGGTAGCGACCGGCGACCCGGCCCAGCATTTCCCCTGCGACGACGTGCTGGTGGCGGTCGGCCAGGAAAACGCTTTTCCGTGGATCGAGCGCGACATCGGGATCGAATTCGACGACAAGGGCATGCCCAAAGTCGATGAACAGACCATGGCGTCCAGCCATCCGAAGATCTTCTTCGGCGGCGACGCCGCCTTCGGGCCGAAGAACATCATCTGGGCGGTGGCGCACGGCCACGAGGCCGCGGTGTCGATCGACAAGCTGCTCAACGGCGAAGACATCGCCGACCGCCCTCTCCCGGCGGTCGAATTGATGAGCCAGAAGATGGGCATCCACGAATGGTCCTACGACAACGAGATCGAGCCCGATAAGCGCTACAAGGTGCCGCACCGCGACAAGGTGGTGGCGCTGAAAGACATCAAGGCCGAGGTCGAGCTGGGCTATGACGAGATGCTGGCTTGGAAGGAAGCCGGCCGTTGCCTGAATTGCGACGTGCAGACGGTGTTCACCGCCTCGCTGTGCATCGAGTGCGATGCCTGCGTCGACATCTGCCCGATGGACTGCATCACCTTCACCGTCAACGGCGAGGAAGCCGACCTGCGCAAGCGGTTGACCGCGCCGTCCCACACACTGACCCAGGATCTTTACGTCCAGGACGGCCTCAAGACCGGCCGCGTCATGGTAAAAGACGAGGACGTCTGCCTGCATTGCAGCCTGTGCGCCGAGCGTTGCCCGACCGGCGCCTGGGACATGCAGAAATTCTTGCTGGAAATGACCTACGCAGGGAATTCATGTCGACCGCCACGCCGATCAGCCGCGTAAACGATTTCGTCGTCCGTTTCGCCAACGTCAACGGTTCGGGCTCCGCCAGCGCCAACGAATTGTTCGCGCGCGCGATCCTGCGCATGGGCGTGCCGGTCTCCCCGCGCAATATCTTCCCGTCCAATATCCAGGGGCTGCCGACCTGGTACGAGGTGCGTGTGTCGGAGCAAGGCCATCTGGGCGCTCGCGGCGGCACCGACCTGATGGTGGCGATGAACCCGCAGACCTTCGACCGGGACATCGCCGGCATCGAGCCGGGCGGCTACCTGCTCTACGATTCGACCAAGCCGCTGCCAGCATCGAAATTCCGCCAGGACATCACGGTCATCGGCGTGCCGCTGACCGCGATCTGCAACCGCGAATACACCGACCCGCGCCAGCGCCAGCTGTTCAAGAACATCATCTATATCGGCGTGCTCACCGCTTTGCTCGACATGGACGTGAAGACGGTCGAAGGACTGATCGGCGAGCAGTACAAGGGCAAGGACAAGCTGATCGAGCCCAACGTCAAGGCGCTGAATATCGGCCGCGACTTCGCGACGCTCAATCTCGACTGCCCGATCGGGCTGCGGCTGAAGCAGAGCGACAAGGTCGGCAACCGCATCTTCATCGAGGGCAATTCGGCCGCCGCCTTGGGCGCCGTCTATGGCGGCGCCACGGTCTGCGCCTGGTATCCGATCACGCCGTCGTCGTCATTGGCGGATGCATTTACCCGCCATTGCGCCAATCTCAGGGTCGATCCCGAAACCAAGCAGGCAAAATACGCCATCATCCAGGCCGAGGACGAGCTGGCTTCGATCGGCATGGTGATCGGGGCGGGGTGGAACGGCGCGCGCGCCTTCACCGCCACTTCGGGGCCGGGCATTTCGCTGATGCAGGAATTCATCGGGCTTGCTTATTTTGCCGAAATCCCCGCGGTGATCTTCGACGTGCAGCGCGCCGGCCCGTCCACCGGCATGCCGACGCGCACCCAGCAGTGCGACGTGATCTCCTGCGCCTACGCCTCGCACGGCGACACCAAGCACGTCCTGCTGTTTCCGGAAGACCCGGCGGAAGCCTTCGACTTTTCCGCGCTCTCCTTCGATCTCGCCGACCGGTTGCAGACGCCGATCTTCGTCATGCTCGATCTCGACATCGGCATGAACCACCGGCTGTCGCGCCCGCTCGCCTGGGACGACGCGCGCCAATACGACCGCGGCAAGGTGATGACGGCGGACGAGCTGGAAGCCGGCAAGGAATTCGGCCGCTATCTCGACGTCGACGGCGACGGCATTGCCTACCGTACCTATCCCGGCACGCATCCGACCAAGGGCTCGTTCTTCACCCGCGGCACCTCGCGCGACCGTTACGCCAAGTACACCGAGGAAGGCGCGCCTTACGTCGACAATATGCAGCGGCTGATCCGCAAGTTCGAAACCGCCAAGGACCTGATCCCGCGGCCGTTGCAAGCCAATGCCGAAAAGCCGACCAAATACGGCGTGATCTATTACGGTTCGACCGCGCCGGCGATGGACGAGGCGATCGCCATGATCGAGGCGCGCGGACACGCGGTGGATCGCATGCGGGTGCGCGCCTTCCCGTTCCATTCCAGCGTCAACAGCTTCGTCGCCGGCCACGACTTCACCTTCGTGGTCGAACAGAACCGCGACGGGCAGTTGCGTTCGCTGGTCGTCAATGAATGCGGCATCGACCCGGTGCGGCTAGTGCCGATCAACCACTATGACGGCACGCCGATCACCGCCCGCTTCATCGCCAAGCAGATCGGCGATCATCTCGACACGCTGAAAATCAAGCCGCTCAGGGTAGTGTCATGACCTATCTCGCCAAGCCCAAGTTCCACCATCCCGATCTGCCGAAGAATGCGCTCGGCTATACCCACCGCGACTACGAGGGCACGGTCTCGACGCTGTGCGCCGGCTGCGGCCACGACTCGATCACGGCGTCGATCATCCAGGCCTGCTTCGAATTAGCGATCGAGCCGCACCGGGTGGCAAAAATTTCCGGCATCGGCTGCTCCTCGAAGACGCCGACGTATATGCTCGGCAACTCGCACGGCTTCAACTCGGTGCACGGGCGCATGCCGTCGGTCCTGACCGGCGCCAATCTCGCCAACCGCGATCTGATCTATCTCGGCGTCTCCGGCGACGGCGATTCGGCTTCGATCGGCCTCGGCCAGTTCGCCCATTGCCTGCGGCGCGGCGTCAATATGGTCTATATCGTGGAGAACAACGGCGTCTACGGGCTGACCAAGGGTCAATTCTCCGCTACCGCCGACCGCGGCTCCAAGTCCAAGCGCGGCTTCATCAACACCGACAATTCGATCGATCTGGTGGCCATGGCGCTGCAGCTCGGCGCCTCGTTCGTCGCCCGCTCCTTCTCTGGCGACAAGCAGCAGCTGGTGCCGATCATCACCGCGGCGATCGCCCACAAGGGCGCGGCCTTCATCGACGTGATCAGCCCTTGCGTCGCCTTCAACAACCACGCCGGCTCGACCAAGAGCTTCGATTTCGTGCGCGAGCACAACGAGGCGGTGAACCGGCTCGATTTTATGCCGAGCCGCATGCCGATCGAAGTGAAATACGAGCCCGGCACGATCGAGGTGGTGGAGCAGCACGACGGCTCCAGGCTGGCGCTGCGCAAGATCGCCGCCGACTACGACCTGCACGACCGCGGCGCCGCGCTCGGTTTCCTCCAGCATCATGCCGCCAAGGGTCAGATCGTCACCGGCCTGCTCTATGTCGAGAAGGACCCGAACGACCTGCACGCGCATCTGCGCACGGTGGAGCGGCCGCTCAACGCGCTGGCCGAAAAGGAATTGTGCCCGGGTCAGGCGGCGCTGGACAAGATCAACGCCGGTTTGCGCTAGACCGCACGACCAGCATGAAAAAGCGCTGGCTTGGAAAATCCGATATCGCGATCGCCCCGCTGATGCTGGGCGGCAATGTGTTCGGCTGGAACGTGGACGAGCCGACGTCGTTCGCTTTGCTCGACGCCTTCATCGACGCCGGCTTCAACGGGATCGACACCGCCGACACCTATTCGCGCTGGGCGCCGGGCCACAAGGGAGGCGAATCCGAGACCGTGATCGGCAACTGGCTGAAAAAGAGCGGCAAGCGGGCGCGCGTGGTGATCGCCACCAAGATCGGCAACGACATGGGCGAAGGCAAAAGCCTGAAGAAGGACTACCTACTGCGCGCGGCCGAGGCCTGCTTGAAGCGCCTGCAAGTCGACTGCATAGACCTTTTGCAAACCCATTTCGACGACGCGGTCACTCCGGTCGAGGAGACGCTCATCGCCTACGCGCAGCTGATCGCGCAAGGCAAGGTGCGCGCCATCGGGGCCTCCAACATAAGCCCAGACCGACTGAAGGCGTCGCTCGCCACCAGCAAAATGCTCGGCATCCCGCGCTATGAATGCCTGCAGCCGAACTACAATCTCTACGACCGTGTCGATTTCGAGAGCCAGTACGCGCCGATCTGCCAGGCCGAGGGGTTCGGCGTCATCACCTATTACTCGCTCGCCGGCGGCTTCCTCACCGGCAAATACCGCTCGGCCGCGCAAGCCGCGAAAAATCCGGCACGCGGCGGCAAGGTGAAGGGCTATTTCGACGCGCGGGGCTTGGCGATCCTCAAGGCGCTCGATCAGGTGGCGGCGCGCCATGGCGCGATGCCCGCGCAAATAGCGCTGGCCTGGCTGATGGCGCGGCCGGGCGTCACCGCCCCGATCGCCAGTGCCACCAGCATGGCGCAACTCGACGACATCATGCGGGCGCCGGCGCTCACACTTTCGAAAGAGGACATGGCGGCGCTCGATACCGCGAGCGCCTGAATAAGGCGGAGGGCGCCTGCGCGGCACACAGGCGCCCTCCTCCGTCGCACGCTACCTAGCTGATCAATCAACCTGCAAATCTTTTTTCAGTTCGCTCAGCGCCTGCAAACGGTGGCGCTCGAATTTTCCGATCCAGCGCTCGGCGATCTCATGGATCGGCACCGGATTAAGGTAGTGCAGCTTCTCGCGACCGCGTTTGACGGTCGCCACCAGATTGGCCTCCTCCAGAATTCCCAAATGCTTGCTCACGGCCTGCCGCGTCATGCCGTGGCGCGCGCAGAGCTCGTTCAGCGTCTGTCCGTTGTCGGCGCGCAACCTGTCGAGCAGCTCCCTGCGGCTGCTATCTGCCAACGCCTTGAACACTTCATCCATGACAACAATATGCAACCTTTTAGTTGCCTGTCAAGCCATAAAAAAGTGCGCCTTGCCCACGGGCCGGCTACTGATTGATGCAGCTGCGGATATAGCTGCCGGGATCGCCGGTCGCATTCGGCCCGTAAACGCCGGACTGGTGCACGCAGCGGGCGGAGCGATCCTGGAAGGTCTCGGCGCCGCGCGCGCCTGAGCCGGTTGCCGGCAGGTTCGGCAGCAGGCGGCCGGTCTGCGGCACGTAAAGCGGCGGCGGGACTTTGGGACGATGGGGCGCGACCGATTTATGGGGCGGCAGCGGGAGCGGGACTTGCGGCTTGGGTAACGGGATTGGATAGACCGGGTTCGACGAGCCGCGCCGCGCCTTCTGGGTTTTGGTCGAATTCTTTTTGGCCGGGGCGGCCGGCTCCGGCTTCATGATGCTGATGGTGCCGCCGTCCGAGGCGGGCTCGGCCGCCAGCGCCGGGGCAGCGAGCGCCAGTGCGAGCAAGATAATGATGGGCGCTCTGTGCATCGCTATCACATAAGCGTGCGACCGCCTGCCCGCTACTCCTCCGGGGCCTCGACGATGGGATCGTAGCGCGCGGCATCAAAACCGAGCAGGTTCCAGCTCTGCTGCATGTGCGGCGGCAGCGGCGCCGACACGTCGATCACGCCGCCGCGCGGATGCGGCACCACGATGCGCCGCGCCAACAGATGCAGCCTGTCCTGGATGCCGCCGGGCAGCTCCCAGTTCTCAATGTTGAAGTATTTCGGATCGCCGACGATCGGGTTGCCGACATGGGCCATATGGGCGCGCAGCTGATGGGTGCGGCCGGTCACCGGCTTGAGCGAGATCCACGCCAGCTTCTGCGCCGCCGTCTCCACCACCGCGTAATAAGTGACGGCGTGCATGGCGTCCTTGTCGCCGTGCTTGGCGATGCGCATGAAGCTGTCTTCCTCGACCTCCTGCTTGGCGAGATAAGTGGAGACGCGGCCCTGCTTCGGCTTCGGCACGCCCACCGCCAGCGCCCAGTAGACCTTGCGCGCCGCGCGGGTGCGGAAGGTCTTGGACAGCGCGGCGGCGGCAAAGCGCGTCTTGGCCACCAACAGGCAGCCGGCGGTGTCCTTGTCGAGCCGGTGCACCAGGCGCGGGCGCTGCGCGTCGGGGCCGGCCCCGCGCAGCGCGCCCAGCATGCCGTCGAGGTGGCGCACGGTGCCGGAGCCGCCCTGCACCGCGAGCCCCATGGGCTTGTTGAGCACCAGCACGTCGGCGTCTTCGTAAAGCGTGATCGATTTCAGGAAGGCGGGATCCTTCTGCGCGGCGGGCGCGTCGTCGCGCGGCGCTGGCGCTTCCAGCTTGAGCGGCGGGATGCGCAACCGTTGCCCGGCCTCGAGCCGCGCCTTTGGCTGGGTGCGCTTGCCGTTCACCCGCACCTCGCCTTTGCGGATGATGCGCTGGATGTGGCTGAAGGACAGGCCGGGAAAGCGCGCCTCGAAAAAGCGGTCGACGCGCATGTTGTTTTCGTCCGGCGTGACGGTGACGGTCTGCACGCCGGCCCCTGCAACCCTCTCCTCTTGTGGGAGAGGGTGGTCGGTCCGAGCGGAGCGAGGAGCGACCGGGTGAGGGGGACGCTTCGGCTTCTGTCGACGGAAGCCCGCCCCCTCACCCGGCTCGCGGCGGAGTTTACCAGCGGGCCGCGCTGCGCGCGGACTCGTTGGCCGCTCGCCACCCTCTCCCACAGGGGGAGAGGGTAAGCGCGCACGTCGCTTGCGTTGCGTATGCCGCGGTCCGGCCATTTGCCGGCCGCCGCCGGGCTGGCGCGGTCCGTTGTGTCCGCGGGTCACAAGTTGCCCCGCTCTTTCCTCAGCTTCGCCCAATAGTCCAGCCGCTTCCTGATCTCGCGCTCGAAGCCGCGCTCGGGCGGATTGTAGAAGCGCTGGCGCGGAAGCTGGTCGGGAAAATAGTTCTGGCCGGAGAAGGCTTCCTCGGCGTCGTGGTCGTAAGAATAGCCGCGGCCGTAGCCCTCTTCCTCCATGAGCCGGGTAGGCGCGTTGAGGATGTGCTTGGGCGGCAGCAGGGAACCTGCTTCCCTGGCGGTGCGCATGGCAGCACCGAAGGCGGCGTAGCCGGCATTCGATTTCGGCGCGGTGGCGCAATAGAGCACGGCTTGCGCGATGGCGAGCTCGCCTTCCGGCGAGCCCAGGAAATCGTAGGCGTCCTTTGCGGCATTGGCAATCACCAGCGCCTGCGGATCGGCCAGCCCGATATCCTCGATCGCCATACGCACCACGCGGCGCGCGATGTAAAGCGGCGGCTCGCCGGCATCGAGCATGCGGCAAAGATAATAAAGCGCGGCGTCGGGATCGGAGCCGCGCACCGACTTGTGCAGCGCGCTGATCAGGTTGTAATGGCCGTCCTGCGACTTGTCGTAGAGCGGCGCGCGGCGCTGCACGATGGCCTGCAATTGCGCGGCATCGAAGCGCTCGTCCTTGCGGGCGGCGCGCCAGACTTCTTCCGCCAGCGTCAGCGCGGCGCGGCCGTCGCCGTCGGCCATGCCGATGAGTTGGGCACGCGCCTGCTCGTCGAGCGGCAACGGCCTGCCTTCGATGCGCTCGGCGCGGGTCAGCAGCTTCTCGATCGCCGCGGCGTCGAGCGGCTTGAATACCAGCACGCGCGCGCGCGACAGCAGCGGCGCGTTGAGCTCGAACGACGGATTCTCGGTGGTGGCGCCGACCAGGATAATGGTGCCGTCCTCCATCACCGGCAGGAACGAATCCTGCTGAGCGCGGTTGAAGCGGTGGATCTCGTCGACGAACAGCAGCGTGCCCTGCCCCAGCTCGCGCCGGCGGCGCGCCTCCTCGAATACTTTTTTCAGGTCAGCGACGCCGGTGAAGATGGCGGAAATCTGCTCGAAATGCAGGTCGGTGGCCTGCGCCAGCAGGCGCGCCACCGTGGTCTTGCCGGTGCCGGGCGGCCCCCAAAACACAAGCGAGCCGAGCGAGCGGGTCGCGAGCATGCGGGTAAGCGCGCCGTCGGCACCCAGCAAATGGTCCTGTCCCACGACCTCGTCGAGCCGCTCGGGCCGCAGCTTGTCGGCAAGCGGCCGCGGCGCGTCTTTGTCGAGGCCAGCCGCGGCGAACAGCGTCGGCCCAGCCGCTTTGGCGCGCGGGGTCATCCCCGAAATACCGCGGATATCTGCCGGCCGCCGCGGCGGATGATGACGCGCCAGGTCCGGTTCGGCTCGCGCGTGGCGCGCGCGAGATCGCCGGTCTTCTCGATGCGCTGGTCGTTCACCGAAACGATGATGTCGCCGCGGCGGAAGCCGACATTGCTGGCGTAGGAGCCGGCATCGACGTCGAGGATGACGACGCCCTGGTCGGCGTTGGAGAGCTGCAATTCGTCGGCCAGCGCCGGCGACAAATTGGCGATCTTGGCGCCAAGGAACGGCGAGCGCGAGCGGATGGTGATCTCATCGCGCGGCATATCGGGCGCGGTGCGCAGCGCGACCTTGACCTTGAGCGCACGGCCCTTGCGCAACACGCCAAGCTCGGCCATGCCGCCAAGCGGCTTGGTGGCAAAGCGATAATCAAAGGCGTTGACGTCGTCGACCGTCTGGCCGTCGACCGAGGTGATCATGTCGCCGACCTTCAGTCCCGCCTGCGCCGCCGGGCTGCCGCGCAACACATCGGCGACCAGCGCGCCGGCCGGGCGCTTGAGGCCCAGACTTTCGGCGATGTCGGCGGTAACCGCCTGCAGCTTGGCGCCGAGCCAGGGCCGCTCGACGGCCTTGCCGCCGTGCTCGGCGGAGGCCACGACCACGCGCACCATGTTGGAGGGAATAGCAAAGCCGACGCCCTGCGAGCCGCCCGAGCGCGAGAAGATCGCGGTGTTGATGCCGACCAGATGGCCGGCAAGATCAACCAGCGCGCCGCCCGAATTGCCCGGATTGATCGGCGCGTCGGTCTGGATGAAGAACTGGTAGTCGGTGATGCCGACCTTGGTGCGCGCCAGCGCCGAGACAATGCCGTGGGTCACGGTCTGCCCGACGCCGAACGGATTGCCGATGGCGAGCACCACATCGCCTACCTGGAGCGCGTCGGAATTGGAAAATTCGAGATGGGGGAACCGCTCTTGCGAGTCCTTCAGCCGCAGAACGGCAAGGTCGCTGCGCTTGTCCTTGAGCACGACGTTGGCCTCGAACTCGCGCTTGTCGGAAAGCGCCACTTTTATCGCATCGGCGCCTTCGATCACGTGCACGTTGGTAACGACAAGACCGGAGGGATCGACGATGACGCCCGAGCCGAGCGAGCGCTGCACCTGGCTGGCGCCGCCGCCCGGCACGCCGAAGAAGCGGCGGAAAATCGGGTCCTCGAACAGCGGGTTGCGGTTCTGCACCACCTTGGCGGCGTAGACATTGACCACCGCCGGCGCCACCCGCTTGACCAGCGGAGCATAGGACAGGCGCAGCTCGGTCTGGCCCGGCACCTGCCGGTCCACGGCCTGCGCGGATGCGGGCGTAGCGGCAAGGCTGATCGATGCGGCGGCGAAGACGATCAGAAGTAGCCTTTGGCGCATGATTCGAACCCCGGCGAATGGCCGAGATATAGGCCGCGAACGGGCCCAAATGAAGGCCGGGTAGCGCTATTCCTTGGCCGGCACCGTGCGCAGAAAGGCCACGACCGCGTCGAGGTCGCCCGGCGTCAGCGTGGCGTAGGAGTGGAAAGCCATCGGCGGCTTGAGGTGCTTGCCCTCATCGTCGATGCCTTGCGTGATCGCGCGCTTGATCTGCGCGTCGGTCCAGTCGCCGATGCCCTTGGTCTTGCTCGACGTGATGTTGCGCGAGGTCGACACGCCCCAGGGGCCAGGGAATTCGAAGCCGCCGGTGCCGAGCTTGGTGGCGAATTCGCGTCCTTTCGGACCCATCGGCGTATGGCATTCCATGCAGTGCGCGATGGTTACGAGGTAGAAGCCCTTCTTAAGCTTGTCGCTCATCATCGCTTCCGTATACGGCTTTTCGGCGCCGGGAAAAGCGTGGTGCACTTGCTTCATTTTGTAGATCGGAGCCGGCACCGTGTTCTTGATCGGCTTGAGCGTGCGCAGATAGGCGACAATGGCGTCCATGTCGCGCTCGGTGACGATTTCGTAAAAGTCGGTCGGCATGATCATGGCGAGTTGTACGCCATCCGGCCGCACGCCGGTGCGCAATGCCTTTTTGATATCAGCGTCGCTCCATTTGCCGATGCCGGTGTCCTTGTCCGGCGTAATATTCGGCGCCGTCACCTTGAACGGCGGCTCGTCCCAGCTAAGCCCGCCGGAGAATGCCTTGGCCATGATGTCGCGGCCGTCCGGTCCCTTGGGCGAGTGGCAGTTGCCGCAGGTGAGAATGCCGTTGACCAGATAGTCGCCGCGCTTGATGAGATCGGCCTTGGAATCGGCCGCTTGCGCCAAGCCAGTCGCGGCCGCGAGCGCGATGAAAGCAACGATAAGCCGGATCATGATTTCCCCCGAACGATTTGTCGCCCAACCAATTATACATGGGCCGCAGCCACCGCAAACAGGGCCACACAATAAAAAGGGCGGCGAAACCGCCGCCCCTGACTTGGAACTCGGAACGCGCCGCGTCAGGCTGCCGCGGTCTCTTCTTCCGTGGCCTTCTTCTCCTGCACCGGCCCGGAATCCTTGCCCTTGGCCTCGATGTCGCGGTCGACGAACTCGATCACCGCTTGCGGGGCATTGTCGCCGAAGCGGAAGCCGGCCTTCATGATGCGGAGATAGCCACCGTTGCGCTCCTTGTAGCGGGGCCCGATCACCTCGAACAGCTTCTTGACCTGGGCAACGTCGCGGATTTCGGCGATGGCCTGACGGCGGGCATGCAAACCGCCTTTCTTGGCGAGCGTGATGAGCTTCTCCACCACCGGGCGCAATTCCTTCGCCTTCGGCAGCGTGGTGATGATCTGCTCGTGCTTGATCAGCGCGGCGCACATGTTGCCGAACATGGCGCGGCGATGCGGCGGGCGCTTGCCGAGCTTGCGGTGAACTTTGCCGTGACGCATTTCAGTAATCAGTCATCAGTAATCAGTGATCAGAACATTTTCTGATTGCTGACCTCTGATCACTGTCCCCTGTCAGTAGTGATCCTCGAAGCGCTTGGCGAGCTCGTCGATGTTCTCGGGCGGCCAGCCCGGCACTTCCATGCCGAGATGCAGGCCCATTTGCGCCAACATTTCCTTGATCTCGTTGAGCGACTTGCGGCCGAAGTTCGGCGTGCGCAGCATCTCGGCTTCGGTCTTCTGCACGAGGTCGCCGATATAGACGATGTTGTCGTTCTTCAGACAATTGGCCGAGCGTACCGACAATTCGAGCTCGTCCACCTTCTTGAGGAAGGCCGGGTTGAAGGCAAGATCCGGAATAGCCTCGGCGGCCTCCGCCTTGCGCGGCTCCTCGAAATTGACGAACACGTTGAGCTGGTCCTGCAGGATGCGCGCGGCGTAAGCGAGCGAATCCTCCGGGCTGACCGCGCCATTGGTTTCGATGGTCATGGTGAGCTTGTCGTAGTCGAGGATCTGGCCCTCGCGGGTGTTCTCGACCTTGTAGGAGACCTTGCGCACCGGCGAGTAGAGACTGTCGACCGGGATCAGCCCGATCGGCGCATCCTCCGGACGGTTGCGCTCGGCCGGCACGTAGCCCTTGCCGGTATTGACGGTAAATTCCATGCGGATCTCGGCGGCCTCGTCCAGCGTGCAGAGCACAAGGTCGGGATTGAGCACCACCACGTCGCCGACGGTCTGGATGTCGCCGGCGGTGACGGTGCCGGGACCCTGCTTCTTGACCACCATGCGCTTGGGACCCTCGCCCTGCATCTTGATGGCGATGTCCTTGATGTTGAGCACGATGTCGGTGACATCCTCGCGCACGCCGGCGATCGAGGAGAACTCGTGCAGCACGCCGTCGATGTGCACCGACTGCACGGCGGAGCCCTGCAACGAGGAGAGCAGAATGCGGCGCAGCGCATTGCCCAGTGTCACGCCAAAGCCGCGCTCGAGCGGCTCGGCGACGACGGTCGCGGTTCGCGCGGCGTCGGAGCCAATTGCGACCTGAAGCTTGTTCGGCCTGATCAATTCCTGCCAATTCTTTTGGATCACATCTTCACCTTTGCGAGCGGCGCTAAGGCTTGATCGCCTCGCGCTGGCCCCACCCGCCATGTGGGGAAAGTTGGGCGGCAGCGGATGCGCTGCCCACGCATCCGCCTCTTGTCGAATATCAAACGCGGCGACGCTTACGCGGCCGGCAACCGTTGTGCGGTATCGTGGTCACGTCGCGGATCGAGGTAATGGTGAAGCCGGCGGCCTGCAGCGAGCGCAGCGCCGACTCGCGGCCCGAACCGGGGCCGGACACTTCCACTTCGAGGGTACGCATGCCGTGCTCCTGCGCCTTCTTGGCGGCGTCTTCGGCGGCCACTTGCGCGGCATAGGGCGTCGATTTGCGCGAACCCTTGAAGCCCATGGTCCCGGCCGACGACCAGGCAATGGTATTGCCCTGCGCGTCGGTGATGGTGATCATGGTGTTATTGAACGAGGCCGCGACATGCGCGACGCCGGACGCGATATTTTTGCGTTCGCGCCGGCGGACGCGGGTGGCTTCCTTACCCATTCCCAAACCCTTTCGCGGCCCGCCAGCCGACAACGGCGCAGGCCAATCCCGTTATCAAGTCGGTGACACAGCTTTCTTCTTGCCGGCGATGGTCTTGGCCGGTCCTTTGCGGGTGCGCGCATTGGTGTGGGTGCGCTGGCCGCGCACTGGCAAACCCTTGCGGTGACGCAGGCCGCGGTAGCAGCCCAGATCCATCAGGCGCTTGATGTTCATCGCCGTTTCGCGGCGCAGGTCGCCCTCGACCATGTAGTCGCGGTCGATCATTTCGCGAATCTGCAACACCTCGGCGTCGGTGAGCTGCGACACGCGCCGCTCCGCCGGCAGGCTGACCTTGCCCACGATCTCGCGGGCGATTTTGGGCCCGATGCCGTGGATATATTGCAGCGCGACGACGACGCGCTTGTTGGTGGGAAGGTTGACGCCCGCGATACGAGCCACGATAGGTCTCTCCTGTTATGCTCCGGCAGCGTGGTCCGCGCCGAATTATTCTTTACCCAGAAGGGGATAGCGCAAAGCGTAACACGACGCCCGTCCCCGATGATTTGGGGCCCGGCATCGCGTCAAACTCCTGAATGTGCCGCTTATTAAGGGATTCACCGGGCCTTCGTCAACCTCCGCCGGCTACCCGATTTGCGCATTCCCGGTCTGCCTTTGGACCTGGAGCGGCGGGCCCTGGAACCGGCGCTACGGTGGCGGCGGGCGGAGGCCTTGGCCGCCTTGGCGGTCTTGGCGGTCTTTTTGCGCCGCCGACCCTTACCGCTTCCGGTTTTGGGGGTCTTGGCCGGCTTTTTGACCCGCTTGCTCCGCTTGGCAGCCGGCTTGGCTGCGCCTGCGGGCGCCAGCTGGCGGTCAATGGCAGCGGCCACTACCCCGATCGGCGCCATGCCGTCCACGCTCCTGAGCAAGCCCTTGGCGGCGTAGTAGTGGACAAGCGGCGCAGTCTGCGCCCGATAGGCGGCCAGCCGCCCTTTCAGCACGTCCGGATTATCGTCGGCGCGCAGCGTCTGGCCGCGGGCGGTCATGTCCGCGACGCGCGTCTCGATGCGCTGGAGCAGGATGGCCTCGTCCACCGTCAGCGCGATGACGGCATCGAGCTGCAAGCCGCGCTCGGCGAGCAGTCGGCCAAGTGCATGCGCCTGCGGCACCGTGCGCGGGAAGCCGTCGAGCACGAAACCGGCGCGGGCGTCGGGCTGGTCGATGCGGTCGGCAACGATCGCCACCACCATCTCATCGGGCACCAGCTCACCGCGGTCCATGATCGCCTTGGCACGCAGGCCGACCGGGCTACCGGCGGCAGCCGCCGCGCGCAGCATGTCGCCGGTGGAGAGATGAACGATACCGTGCTTCTCGACCAGGCGCTGCGCTTGCGTGCCCTTCCCCGCCCCCGGCGGGCCGAGCAGGATCAGCCTCATCTATTCCGTCCCCGCAATTTTGATCGCTTGATCAGACCTTCATATTGATGCGCCAGCAGATAGCCCTGAATCTGCGCCACGGTATCCATGGTCACGCTGACCACGATGAGCAGCGAGGTGCCGCCGAAATAGAACGGAACCGCCGCGTAGGAAATCAGGATCTCCGGGATCAGGCAGACGATGGCGAGATAAAGCGCGCCCACCACGGTTATGCGCGAGAGCACGTAGTCGATATATTCGGCGGTGCGCTCGCCCGGTCTTATGCCCGGGATGAAGCCGCCGTGCTTCTTCAGGTTGTCGGCGGTTTCGGTCGGGTTGAACACGATCGCCGTGTAGAAGAAGGCGAAGAACACGATCAGACCGATGTAGAGAATCAGGAACAACGGCTGGCCGTGGCCGAGCAGCGTGGTGACGGTGGTGAGCCAGCCCGATCCGCCGCCAGCATTGAAATTGGCAACCGTGGTCGGCAACAGCAGCAGCGAGGAGGCGAAGATCGGCGGGATCACGCCAGAGGTGTTGAGCTTGAGCGGCAGATGCGAAGATTGTCCCTCGAACATGCGATTGCCGACTTGTCGTTTGGGATACTGGATCAACAGCCGGCGCTGGGCGCGCTCCATGAACACAATGAAGGCGATGACCGCTACGACCATCACGATGACGGCAAGGATCAGGCCGGTCGACAATGCGCCCTGGCGGCCCAATTCCAGCGTGCCGGCGATTGCCGAGGGCAGCCGCGCCACGATGCCGGCCAAGATGATGAGCGAGATGCCGTTGCCGACGCCGCGCGCGGTGATCTGCTCGCCCAGCCACATCAGGAAGATGGTGCCGCCGGTCAGCGTGATGGTGGTGGAGATGCGGAAAAACCAACCGGGATTGCTGACCACGCTGGTCGAGCCTTCCAGTCCGATCGCGATCCCGTAGGCCTGGAACGCCGCCAGCAGCACGGTCAGGTAGCGCGTGTACTGGTTCATGATCTTGCGGCCGGCCTCGCCTTCCTTCTTGAGCGCTTCGAGCGTGGGCGAGACTGTGGTCATCAGCTGGATGATGATCGAGGCCGAGATGTAGGGCATGATGTTGAGGGCGAAGATCGCCATCCGCTGGATGCCGCCGCCGGAGAACATGTTGAACATGCCGAGAATGCCGCCGGCCTGGGTCTGGAAAATCTGCTCCCAGGCCGCGGGATCGATGCCGGGCAGCGGGATATAGGTGCCGAGCCGGTAGACCAGCAGCGCGCCGAGGGTAAACCAGATGCGCTTCTTGAGCTCTTCGGCTTTGGCAAGCGCTCCGAAGTTGAGATTGGCCGCCAGTTGTTCCGCTGCCGAAACCATCGCTCGCTCCTGCTGCCGCGCTCTACCCCACGGGGCGCGGGGCAATCGTCACTAAGGCCGTAGATAGGCATTCCGCCGTCGTCTTGAAGCCGAGCGCCGCCGGACCGTCCGCCGTCATGGACGATTCGCTGCCTCCGGCCTACTCGGGTTTCGCTTCGCCTTCGGCCTCGGCCGGCTTTCCCTTGCCGCCCTTCGGCTTGCCCTCGGCCTTCGCCCCGCCCTTGTCGCCGCCTTTGGCCGCTTCCAGCGCCTTGCGTTTGTTTTTGCCCTTCGGCTCGGCCGGCTCGACTTTCGGCACGGTCAGGATCTTGACGCTGCCGCCGGCTTTCTCCACCGCCGCGATGGCGGATTTGGAGGCGCGGTAGACCGAGAAATCGACCTTGCTCTTGAGCTCGCCCTGACCGAGCAGCTTGACGCCGCCCTTGGCGCGCCGCATCAGCCCGGCCTTGACCATGGCGTCGACGGTGACCGGCTGGCCGGTATCGATGAGGCCGGCGTCGATCGCGGCCTGCACCTTGCCGACATTGATCTCGTTGAGCTTGAGCGCGAATGGCGAATTGCGGAAGCCGCGTTTGGGCAGGCGCCGGTGTAGCGGCATCTGGCCGCCTTCGAAGCCGTTGATGGCGACGCCCGCGCGCGCGGTCTGACCCTTGCCGCCGCGGCCGCCGGTCTTGCCCACGCCGGAGCCGATGCCGCGCCCGATCCGCATGCGGTTCTTGCGGGCGCCCGGCCGGTCGGCGATCTGATTGAGTTTCATCGTACAAATTCCTCGTCAACTTTGCTTGGCGATGGCCGCGGCAAACCCGGCCATGACCAAACGGTCACTTCGCGTCGCCGACCACGCGCACCAGGTGCTGCACTTTGCGGATCATGCCGCGGGTGGCGGAGTTATCCGGCAGATCATGCGTACGGCCGATCTTGTTGAGGCCGAGCCCGATCAGCGTCGCGCGCTGATCGTGGTGGCGGCGCATCGGGCTGCCGATCTGCTCGACCTTGATGGTCTTTCCTGCCTGGGCCATGTCGGTTCTTCCAGCGTTTGATTGGTTCAATCGGCGCCCTGCTCGGCCTCGCCGCCTTCGCGGCGGCGCGCCTGCAGCGTGGAGACCTTGATGTTGCGACGCGCGGCTACCGAGCGCGGCGAATCCTGCGACTTGAGCGCATCGAAGGTCGCGCGCACCACATTGTACGGGTTTGACGAGCCGAGCGACTTGGCCACGATATCCTGGACGCCTAGCGTTTCGAACACCGCGCGCATTGGGCCGCCGGCGATGATGCCGGTGCCGGCGGGCGCCGCGCGCAGGAATACCTTGCCGGCGCCGTGGCGGCCGAGCACGTCGTGATGCAGGGTGCGGCCTTCGCGCAGCGGTACGCGCGTCAGCGCGCGCTTGGCGGCGTCGGTTGCTTTGCGGATCGCCTCCGGCACTTCGCGCGCTTTGCCGTGGCCGAAACCGGCACGGCCTTTCTGATCGCCGACGACCACCAGCGCGGCGAAGGCAAAGCGCCGGCCGCCCTTGACCACCTTGGCGACACGATTGATGTGGACCAGCTTGTCGGTGAACTCGCTGTCGCGCTCTTCGCGGCCGCCGCCACGGTCTCGTCGCGATTCTCGTCGGGGCTCATGTGCCATATTCAGACCAATCCGTTTTCCATTCGCATGCACTAAAAGTTAAGACCGCCCTCGCGCGCGGCATCGGCCAGCGCCTTGACGCGTCCGTGATAGAGATAGCCGCCGCGATCGAACACGACGTCTTTGACGCCTTTTTCCTTGGCGCGCTCGGCGATCAGCTTGCCGACCGCCTTGGCGGCGGCGATATCGGCGCCCTTCTTGCCGTCGCCGCGCATGGTCTTTTCCAGCGAGGAGGCGGCGGCCAGCGTTTCGCCCTTGGTATCGTCGATGAGCTGGGCGTAGATGTGCTTGGACGAGCGGAACACGGACAGCCGCGCGCGCGCGCCGCCCGCAAATTTGATCTTGCGTCGCACCGTCGCCGTCCGCCGCGCAGTCCGGTCGCTTAATCTCGACATGGCGCCTTCGTCCTCTACTTCTTCTTGCCTTCCTTGCGGAAGACGTATTCGCCGACGTATTTCACGCCCTTGCCCTTGTAGGGCTCGGGCGGACGATAGCCGCGGATCTCGGCGGCGACGTGTCCGACCTTCTGCTTGTCCATGCCGGTCACCACGATCTCGGTCGGCTTCGGGGTAGCAATCGCGATGCCGTCCGGGATCGGATAGTTCACGTCGTGCGAGAAGCCGAGCTGCAGATTGAGCTGCTTGCCCTGCACCGCGGCGCGGAAGCCGACGCCGGTGATCTCCAGCTTCTCCTCGAAGCCCTTGGTCACCCCGGCGACCAGATTGGCGACCAAGGTGCGCGAGGTGCCCCACAGCGAACGCGCGCGCTTGGTCTCAAAGCGCGGCTCGACCTTGATGGCGTTCTTGTCCATCTTGGCCACCACGTCGTCATGCAGTACGACCTGAAGCGCGCCCTTGGGGCCCTTCATCTTGACCGTCTGCCCTTCCACATTGGCGGTGACGCCGGACGGGATGATAATCGGTTTATAGCCAACGCGAGACATCAGAACACCGTGCAGATGATTTCGCCGCCGACATTGGCGTCGCGGGCATCATGATCGGCCATCACGCCCTTGGGGGTGGATACGATGGCGACGCCGAGGCCGTTGTTGATGCGCGGCAGCGCCTTGACCGAAGCGTAGACTCGCCGGCCGGGTTTGGACACGCGCGCGATCTCGCGGATCACCGGCTCGCCGTCGAAATATTTCAATTCGATCTCCAGCTCGCTGCGGCCGCCGGCATGCGCCACGCTGGCATAACCGCGGATGAAGCCTTCCGTCTTGAGCACCTCGGCCACGCGCTCGCGCTGCTTGGAGCCGGGCATCGAGACCTTGGACTTGTTGCGCATCTGCGCGTTTCGAATGCGCGCGATCATGTCGCCGATCGGATCGTTCACTGCCATGTGATTCTCCTCACCAGCTCGACTTCACGAGGCCGGGAATCAGCCCCTTGGAACCGAGCTTGCGCAGCGCGATGCGGCTCAAACGATGCTTGCGATAATAGGCGCGCGGCCGCCCCGACAATTCGCAGCGATTGCGGATGCGGGTGGCCGAGGAATTGCGCGGCAATTCGGCAAGCTTGAGGGTGGCGGCAAAGCGCTCCTCGGTCGGCAGTTTCTTGTCGTGCGCGATCGCCTTGAGTTTGGCACGCCGGCCGGCGAATTTCTTCGTCATCCTGCGCCGCCGGTTGTTCTTCTCGATCGAACTCTTCTTCGCCATTCTTGTCTCTCCTTACGGTCCCGCGTCTGGGGCGTCGCCCTCACTGCCGGAACGGGAAGTTGAATGCAGCCAAAAGCGCGCGCGCCTCGTCGTCGGAACGCGCGCTGGTGCAAACGGTGATGTCGAGCCCCCAGATATCGACGGCCTTGTCGAAATCGATTTCGGGGAACACGATGTGTTCCTTGATGCCAAGCGTGAAATTGCCACGGCCGTCGAAGCTCTTGGGATTGAGCCCACGGAAGTCGCGGATGCGCGGCAGCGCGATGTTCACCAGCCGGTCGACGAAATCGTACATGCGCGCCTTGCGCAGGGTGACCTTGCAGCCGATGGCCTGGCCGTCGCGCAGCTTGTAGGTGGCGATCGACTTGCGCGCCTTGGTGATCACCGCCTTCTGGCCGGCGATCAGCGACAGGTCGGCGGCTGCCGATTCGACTTTCTTGCGGTCGGCGACGCCCTCGCCGATGCCCATGTTGAGCACCACCTTGGTGATCACCGGCACCTGCATCGGGTTCTTGTAGCCGAATTGCTTGATGAGCACGCCGCGGATGGCCTGGTCGAAATGAGTCTTGAGCCGCGCCTTGTAGTCGGAACGCTCGCGCGGCTGCTTGGGCTTTTGCCCATCGCCTTTCGGGGCGCCGCCTTCCTTGCCGCCCTTGGGCGCGCCACCTTGCGGCGGCTGTCCGGCCGGCTTGTTAGCCTCTGCGTCTGCTTGCGTATCAGCCATCGATCTCGACTCCGGAACGCTTGGCAACGCGCACCTTTTTGCGGTCCTGGCCCTCGCCGATGAACTTGAAGCCGACGCGCGTCGGCTTGCCGTCCTTGGGATCGGCGACCGCCAGGTTCGACAGGTGCACCGGGCTTTCCTTGGAGATGATCCCGCCCTCCTGCTGCGGGGTCTGGCGCTGGTGGCGCTTGACCACGTTGACGCCGCGCACCAGCGCGCGCGCCTCGGCCGGGCGCACCTCGATCACCTCGCCGGTGCGGCCCTTGTCGCGGCCGGTGAGCACGACAACCTTGTCGCCCTTCTTGATCTTGGCGGCCATCACAGCACCTCCGGGGCGAGCGAGATGATCTTCATGTGGTTCTTGGCGCGCAATTCACGCGGCACCGGACCGAAGATGCGCGTGCCCACGGGCTCGTTCTGCGGCGTCATCAGCACCGCCGCGTTGCGGTCGAAGCGGATTACCGAGCCGTCAGGCCGCTTGATGTCCTTGGAGATGCGCACCACCACGGCCTTCATCACGTCGCCTTTCTTAACGCGGCCGCGCGGGATCGCCTCCTTCACCGAGACGACGATGATGTCGCCGATGGTGGCGTATTTGCGTTTTGAACCGCCCAGCACCTTGATGCACATGACGCGGCGCGCGCCGGAATTGTCCGCCACGTCGAGGTTGGTTTGCATCTGGATCATGATGCGGCTCGCATTGTCTTAGACTGCATGGCGCCTACTGAACTTTCTCTCGCTTCTCGCCGCGGATTACTTCCCAGCACTTGAGCTTGGACAGCGGGCGGCGCTCCTCGATCCACACCACGTCGCCGACCCCGAACTCGTTCTTCTCGTCGTGCGCGTGGTACTTCATGGAGCGACGCACGGTCTTCTTCATCGTCGGATGGGTGAAGCGCCGATCGACGCGCACGATCACCGTCTTGTCCTGCTTATCGCTGACGACGACACCAGACAGCGTACGTTTCGGCATTTCGAACCCCTTACTTCTTCGTCGTTGCTTTGGCGCCGGCCTTCGGCTTGGCGGCGGCCTTGGCTCGTGTGCGTGTGGTCTTGGCTTTCTTTTCGGCGGGCGCGGCGGCTTGCGCCTTCGGCGCCGGCTCCGGGCTGCCTGCGCGCTTCTGCATGCCGATGGTTTTCAGCCGCGCGATGTCGCGGCGGATCACGCGCACCCGCGCAGTATTCTCGAGCTGCCCGGTGGCGCGCTGGAAGCGCAGGTTGAACTGCTCCTTCTTCAGCTTGAGTACCTCGTCCTCGATCTGGTCGGTCGTCATCGCTCTGACGTCGGCGGCTTTCATGACACTCACTCGGCGATGCGTTCGATGAAACGGGTCTTGACCGGCAGTTTGGCGGCGGCGAGCGCCAGCGCCTCCTTTGCGACGCCGACCGGGATGCCGTCGACCTCGAACAGGATGCGGCCGGGCTTGACGCGGCAGACCCAAAATTCGGGCGTGCCCTTGCCCTTGCCCATGCGCACCTCGATCGGCTTCTTCGACACCGGCACGTCCGGGAAGATGCGGATCCACACCCGCCCCGACCGCTTCATGAAGCGGGTGAGCGCACGGCGCGCGGCTTCGATCTGACGCGCGGTGACGCGCTCGGGCTCCAGCGCCTTGAGGCCATATTGGCCGAAGGCGAGCTTGGCGCCGCTGGTGGCGACGCCGTGGATGCGGCCCTTGTGCGCCTTGCGGAACTTGGTGCGGATCGGTTGCAGCATGACTTAACTCATTATTCCCTTAGGCTGCCGTCTCGCGGCGCGGACGACCCTGGTCGCCCTCGGCCATCTTCTTGTCCTGCGCCATCGGATCGTGCTCGAGGATTTCACCCTTGAAGATCCAGACCTTGACGCCGCAAGTGCCGTAAGTGGTGAAGGCGGTGGCGACGCCGTAATCGACGTCGGCGCGCAGCGTGTGCAGCGGCACGCGGCCCTCGCGGTACCATTCCATGCGGGCGATTTCGGCGCCGCCCAGGCGGCCCGAGCAATTGATACGGATGCCTTCGGCGCCCAGCCGCATGGCCGACTGCACCGCACGCTTCATGGCGCGGCGAAAGGCGACGCGGCGTTCGAGCTGCTGGGCAATCGATTCGGCGACCAGCTGGGCGTCGAGCTCGGGCTTGCGGATCTCGACGATATTGATGACCACGTCGCTGTCGGTGAGCTTGGCGACTACGCGGCGCAGCTTCTCGATGTCGGCGCCCTTCTTGCCGATCACCACGCCCGGCCGCGCCGAGTGGATGGTGACGCGACACTTCTTGTGCGGACGCTCGATCACGATACGCGACACCGCCGCCTGTTTGAGCTGCTTCATCAGCTCTTCGCGGATCTTGATGTCTTCGTGCAGCAACGTGCCGTATTCGCTCTTGCCGGCGTACCAGCGCGAATCCCAGGTGCGGTTGATGCCGAGCCGAAGCCCGACTGGATTGACCTTCTGACCCACTCTATCTCTCCTTTAGGGCTTGACTCATTTCGTCTGAATGAGTCGCGTCCCTAACATTATGTTTGCGCATGATCTTTTCCGAAAACCGGTTCCTACTTTTCGGGATCATGCGCTAGGCTTTCGCTTCGGCCTGCGCCTCGACCTCACGCACCACGATGGTGAGGTTGGCGAAGGGCTTGAAGATGCTTCCCACCCGGCCGCGGCCGCGCGGAGTGAAGCGCTTGATCACCAGTGCCTTGCCGACATGGGCCTCGGCGACGATGAGATCATCGACGTCAAGGTCGTGATTGTTCTCGGCGTTGGCGATCGCCGACTCCAGGCACTTGCGCACGTCCTTGGCGATGCGCTTGCGCGAAAACTGCAGATCGGCGAGCGCGCTCGCGACCTTCTTGCCGCGGATCAACTGCGCGACCAGATTGAGCTTCTGTGGTGAAACACGCAGCATGCGGCTGACCGCTTTGGCCTCGTTGTCGGAGAGGCCTCGTCCGCGTGCGCTCTTGCCCATGACGTCTCTCTTCTATCTCTTACGTGGCGGCCGGAGCCGCCGGCGCCGCTGCGCCCGGCGCTGCCGCTTCCGCGCCCGGCGCTACCGGCGCGCCCGGCACCGCCGCGCGCTTGGCCCTGCGGTCGGACGAGTGGCCGTAGAACATCCGCGTCGGCGCGAACTCGCCGAACTTGTGTCCGACCATCTCCTCGGTCACCAGCACCGGAATGTGCTTCTGCCCGTTATAGACGCCAAAATTCAGGCCGACGAACTGCGGCAGAATGGTCGAGCGCCGGCTCCAGATCCGGATCATCTCGTGCCGGCCCGACGAGCGCACGGCCTCTGCCTTGCGCAGCAAATAGCCGTCGACGAACGGACCTTTCCAGAGTGAACGCGACATGATGCTGGTCCTTAGCTCTTCTTGCGGTTATGGCGGCTGAGCACGATGAATTTGCCGGTGCGTTTGTTCTTGCGCGTCTTCTTGCCCTTGGTCGGGAAGCCCCAGGGTGTCACCCAGTTGCCGCCGCCGTTGGTGCGCCCGCCGTGCGGGTGATCGACCGGGTTCATGCTGATGCCGCGGTTGTGCGGGCGCCAGCCCATCCAGCGCTTGCGGCCGGCCTTGCCGATGACGGTATTCATGTTGTCGGGGTTCGAAACCGCCCCGATGCTCGCCATGCAGCGGCCATGCACCAGGCGCTGCTCGGCGGAACTAAGCCGCAGGATGACGTAGTCCTGGTCGCGGCCGACGATCTGGGCGTAAGAACCGGCCGAGCGCGCGATCTGGCCGCCCTTGCCGATCTTAATTTCGATGTTGTGCACGATGGTGCCGACCGGAATGTTGCCGACCGGCATGGCGTTGCCCGGCTTCACGTCGGCATGCTCGGACGCGATCACGCTGTCGCCGGGCGCCAGCCGCTGCGGCGCCAGGATATAAGCGAGTTCGCCGTCCTGGTACTTGATGAGCGCGATGAAGGCGGTGCGGTTGGGGTCGTATTCCACCCGCTCGACAGTGGCCGGTACGTCGAACTTGGCACGTTTGAAGTCGACCTTGCGGTAGGCCCGCTTGTGGCCGCCGCCGCGGAAACGGACCGTGGTGCGGCCGTTGTTGTTGCGGCCGCCGGTCGCACTCTTGCCCTCGGTCAACGACTTGACCGGCGGGCCCTTGTGCAGGCTCGAGCGGTCGATATTGACCAGCTGACGCTGGCTCGGGGTAGTCGGATTGTAATTTTTCAACGCCATCGGACTGATCCCTTACAATCCCGTGGTCACGTCGATGCGATGACCCTCTTCCAGCGTCACGATCGCGCGCTTCACGTCGGACTGCTGGCCGACCCTGTTGCGGAAGGCCTTGACCTTGCCGCCGCGGATCAACGTGTTGACGCTTTTCACCTTGACGTCGAACAGCTTCTCGATCGCTTCCTTGATCTGCGGCTTGGTGGCGTCTTTGCGCACCTTGAACACGACCTTGTTGTGCTCGGACGCCATGGTCGCCTTCTCGGTGATCACCGGGGCGACAATGACATCGTAATGGCGCGGATCGCTGGTGCTCATTTGAAGCGCGCCTCCAGCGCATCAAGCGCGGCCTTGGTCAGCACCAGGGTCTTGCGCCGCATGATGTCGTAGACGTTGATGCCCTGTACCGGCAGCACGTCGATGTTCGGGATGTTGCGCGCAGCGGCGCGGAAGCCGTTTTCGACCTGCGCGCCGTCGATGATCAGCGCATTTTCGAGCCCGAGCTTGCCGAATTGCTTGGCGAGCAGTTTCGTCTTCGCCTCCTTAATGGAAGCTTTGTCGAGCACCACGATGCCGCCGTCCTTGGCCTTGGCGGACAATGCGTGCTTGAGCGCGAGCGCGCGAACTTTCTTGGGCAGGTCGATGGCATGGCTGCGCACCACCGGGCCGAAGACGCGGCCGCCGCCGCGGAATTGCGACACGCTTGCCGGACCGTGCCGGGCCTGCCCAGTGCCCTTTTGCGCGTAGACCTTCTTGCCGGTGCGGTTGATCTCGCCGCGCTCCTTCGTCTTATGGGTGCCGCGCTGGCGCTTGGCGAGCTGCCAGTTGACGCAACGCTGCAAGATGTCGGTACGGGGCTCGAGCCCGAAGATGGCGTCGGAGAGCTGCACCGAGCCCGCCTCTTTGCCCTCGAGGGTGGTGATCTTCATTTGCATGTCACGCGCCCTCCTTCTCAGGCGGCGCGGCGTCCGGCGCCGGCGCTTCGGCTGGCTTGGCCTCAGCTTTCGGCTCCGGCTTGCTCTTCGCCTTGGCCTCGGCAGCTCCAGCCTCGGCCGGCGCGGCTTCGGCGCTCTCGCCCAGGCGGAACTTGCCGGGTTTGGGCGCCTCCTTGGGCAGCGCCTTCTTGACCGCGTCGCGCACGGTGATCCAGCCGCCCTTGGCGCCCGGCACCGCGCCCTCGACCAGGATGAGGCCGCGCTCGACGTCGGTCGAAACGACTTTGAGATTGAGCGTGGTGACCCGCTCGGAGCCGAGATGGCCGGCCATTTTCTTGTTCTTGAACACCTTGCCCGGATCCTGGCGGCCGCCGGTGGAGCCGTGCGAGCGGTGCGAGACCGACACGCCGTGCGAGGCGCGTAAGCCGCCGAAATTCCAGCGCTTCATGGCGCCGGCAAAGCCTTTGCCGATCGAGGTACCGGTGACGTCGACGAACTGGCCGACGACGAAATGGTCGGCGGTGATCTCCGCGCCGACCGGGATCAACGCGTCTTCGCTGACGCGGAACTCCGCGAGCTTGCGCTTGGGCTCGACCTTGGCCTTCGCGAAATAGCCGCGGTCGGCCTTGATCATATTGTTGGTGCGGCGTTCGCCGGCCCCGAGCTGGAGCGCAACGTAGCCGTTCTTGTCCTTGTTGCGATGGGCGACCACCTGGCACTGCGCAAGGCGCAGCACGGTGACCGGCACGTGCTCACCGGCCTCGGTGAACAACCGGGTCATCCCCATTTTCTGCGCAACCACGCCGGAACGCATCTTTGTCCCCATCAGGCTTTTACAGCTTGATCTCGACGTCGACGCCGGCGGCAAGATCGAGCTTCATCAGCGCGTCCACCGTCTGCGGCGTCGGATCGACGATGTCCAAGAGGCGCTTGTGCGTGCGCATCTCGAACTGCTCGCGGCTCTTCTTGTCGATGTGCGGCGAGCGGTTCACCGTGAACTTCTCGATCCGCGTCGGCAGCGGGATCGGCCCACGGACCTGAGCGCCGGTGCGCTTGGCCGTGGCAACGATCTCGCGCGTCGACGCATCGAGGATGCGGTGATCGAATGCCTTGAGCCGGATCCGGATATTCTGGCCGTTCATTTTCTCTTCTTCTCTTCTCTTTCGACTGTGTGGCCCGCTTTCGCGGGCCACAACAGCTCAGATTTACTCGATGATGCTCGCCACCACGCCGGCGCCGACGGTGCGGCCGCCCTCGCGAATGGCGAAGCGAAGTTTCTCCTCCATGGCGATCGGCACGATCAGGTGCACTTCCATCGCCACGTTGTCGCCCGGCATCACCATCTCGGTGCCCGCCGGCAGATGCACCACGCCGGTCACGTCGGTGGTGCGGAAATAGAACTGCGGGCGGTAATTGGTGAAGAACGGGGTGTGACGACCGCCCTCTTCCTTGGTGAGGATGTAGGCTTCCGCCTTAAACTTGGTGTGTGGCTTGACCGAGCCGGGCTTGCACAGCACCTGGCCGCGCTCGACTTCCTCGCGCTTGGTGCCGCGAAGCAGGCAGCCGACATTGTCGCCGGCCTCGCCCTGATCGAGCAACTTGCGGAACATCTCGACGCCGGTGACCACCGTCTTGGCGGTGGGCTTGATACCGACGATCTCGACTTCCTCGCCGACCTTGATGACGCCGCGCTCGATACGGCCGGTGCACACGGTGCCGCGGCCGGAGATCGAGAACACGTCTTCCACCGGCATCAGGAACGGCTGATCCTTCGGGCGCTCCGGCTGCGGAATGTATTCGTCCACCGCCTTCATCAGGTCGAGGATCGACTGCTTGCCGAGTTTGTCGTCCTTGCCCTCGAGCGCCATCAGCGCCGAGCCCTTGACGATCGGAATCTTGTCGCCGGGGAAATTGTACTTGGACAGCAACTCGCGGACCTCGAGCTCGACCAGCTCGAGCAGCTCCGGATCGTCTACCATGTCGCACTTGTTCAGGTAGACGACGATCGCCGGCACGCCGACCTGGCGGGCCAGCAAAATGTGCTCGCGGGTCTGCGGCATCGGGCCGTCGGCAGCCGAGACCACCAGGATGGCGCCGTCCATCTGCGCCGCGCCGGTGATCATATTCTTCACGTAGTCGGCGTGACCGGGGCAATCGACGTGCGCGTAGTGGCGATTGGCGGTCTCATATTCGACGTGCGCGGTCGAGATGGTGATGCCGCGCGCCTTTTCCTCCGGCGCCTTGTCTATCATGTCGTAGGCGGTGAAGGTCGCGCCGCCGGTCTCCGCCAGGACCTTGGTGATCGCCGCGGTCAGCGTGGTTTTGCCGTGATCGACGTGACCGATCGTCCCGATATTGCAATGGGGCTTGGTCCGCTGGAATTTTTCTTTAGCCATGGAACTCTCCGTTCAGATCCCTTTAGGTTGCGCTGCAATCACGCGAATTTCTTCTGCACTTCGGCCGACACGTTCGCCGGCAGTTCTGCGTAGTGATCGAATTGCATGGTGAAGGTGGCGCGGCCCTGAGACATGGACCGCAGATTGTTGACGTAGCCGAACATGTTCATCAGCGGCACCATCGCGTTGATGACGTTGGCGTTGCCGCGCATGTCCTGGCCTTGGATTTGCCCGCGCCGCGAATTGAGGTCGCCGATGACGGAACCGGTGTAGTCCTCCGGGGTCACCACCTCGACTTTCATGATCGGCTCGAGCAACGCCGGCTTGCCCTTCTGCAGCGCCTCGCGCAAAGCCGCGCGTGAGGCGATTTCGAAGGCGAGCGCGGAAGAGTCGACGTCATGATAGGCGCCGTCGACCAGCGTCACTTTGAGATCGACCACCGGGAAGCCTGCGAGAATACCGGAGCCGAGCACCGACTCCAGGCCCTTCTCAACGCCCGGGATGTACTCCTTCGGCACGTTGCCGCCGACGACTTCGTTTTCAAACTCGAACGGGGTGCCGGGCGGCGCCGGCTCGGCGACGATCTTGACGCGCGCGAACTGGCCGGAGCCGCCGGTCTGCTTCTTGTGGATATAATCGACCTCGGCCGCGCGCGTGATTTTCTCGCGGAACGCCACCTGCGGCGCGCCGATATTGGCATCCACCTTGTAGGTGCGCTTGAGGATGTCGACCTTGATGTCGAGATGCAGCTCGCCCATGCCCTTGAGGATGGTCTGCCCGCTCTCCTGATCGGTGGAGACGCGGAACGAGGGGTCCTCGGCCGCGAGCTTGGCGAGCGCGACGCCGAGCTTTTCCTGATCGGCCTTCGACTTCGGCTCGATGGCGATCTCGATCACCGGATCGGGGAATTCCATCTTTTCCAGGATCACCGGCTGCTTAGCGTCGCACAGCGTGTCGCCGGTGCGCACCTCTTTCAGGCCTGCCAGCGCGACGATATCGCCGGCATAGGCTTCTTTGACGTCTTCACGGTCATTGGCGTGCATCAGCAGCATGCGGCCGATGCGTTCCTTGCGCTCCTTGGTCGAATTGATGACGCCGGTGCCGCTGGCGAGCACGCCGGAATAGATGCGGCAGAAGGTGATGGTGCCGACGAAGGGGTCGTCCATGATCTTGAAGGCGAGCGCCGCGAACGGTTCTTTGTCGTCGGCCTTGCGCACGACTTCGTTGCCCTTTTCGTCGATGCCCTTGATCGCCGGCACGTCGAGCGGGTTCGGCAGATAGTCAACCACCGCGTCGAGCAGCGGCTGCACGCCCTTGTTCTTGAAGGCGGAGCCGCACAGCACCGGGAAAAACGCGGCGGAAAGTACGGCCTTGCGGATTAGCTTCTTGAGGGTGACCTCGTCGGGCTCCTTGCCCTCGAGATAGGCGGTCATAGCCGCGTCATCGAGCTCGACCGCCGCTTCGACCATTTTCTCGCGGTAATCCTTGGCCTGGTCGAGCAGCTCGGCCGGGATGTCGACGTCGCGATAGTTGGCGCCGAGCGCTTCATCTTCCCAGATCACGCCCTTCATGCGGACGAGATCGACGACGCCCTTGAACTGCTGTTCTGAACCGATGGGCAGCTGGATGGCGATCGGCTTGGCGCCGAGGCGGGTCTTGATGTCGTCGAGGCACTTGAAGAAGTCGGCGCCGACCTTGTCCATCTTGTTGGCGAAGACGATGCGCGGGACCTTGTATTTGTCGCCCTGGCGCCAGACCGTCTCGGTCTGCGGCTCGACGCCCTGGTTGGAATCGAGCACGCAGACGGCGCCGTCGAGCACGCGCAACGAACGCTCCACTTCGATGGTGAAGTCGACGTGACCGGGCGTGTCGATGATGTTGAGGCGCTTGCTCTTCCAGAGTGCCGTCGTCGCGGCCGAGGTGATGGTGATGCCGCGCTCCTGCTCCTGCTCCATCCAGTCCATCGTCGCGGCGCCTTCGTGCACCTCGCCGATCTTATGGCTCTTGCCGGT
>Ga0307428_1000254_pt1 | contig 40459 bp, 39 predicted proteins | sample SalMarWE160240MG_FD_202161 | JGI IMG/M metagenome (GOLD analysis project Ga0307428, IMG submission 202161) | Salt marsh sediment microbial communities from the Plum Island Ecosystem LTER, Massachusetts, United States - WE1603-240 | ecosystem: Environmental > Aquatic > Marine > Intertidal zone >...
TCAAGCGATAGATCGGCAACAAGACGCTTCAGGCGGACATTCTCGCGCTCAAGGTCTTTCATGCGCTTGGCCTGGTCGATCTCAAGCCCGCCGTATTCCTTGCGCCAGCGATAAAAACTCTGCAGCGATATGCCCGCATCCCGGCAGGCCACTGGCGTCGCGTTTCCCTGCGCCATCGACACTTCAATCTGGCGAAGCAATGTAACAATCTGCTCCGCGCTGAACCTCTTCTTCGGCATGACCCAAGCTCCTTTCCAAGCTATTTTCTCACATCGCTTGGTCTAAAAAAGCCCGGGCAGGTCACCCGCCCCCGCACCTTACGCCGCAGAACGATCAACTGATGTCGGAGAACTGCATTCTCTGCCTCAAGTCGGCTCTTCGACTTGAATGGTCAGGCCAAAATGCCCAAGACGATGCAGAACAGCCCGAACATGATCAACAGATGTTAAGCGATTCTTTCCGCCAATCAACGCGGATAAGGTTCTCGGTACACACAGCTGTGGCGATCGGGCGGTTGTCGAAGTCGGCCCCGTAGCTCGGCTCGCGCTTGAGAGGCGCCGCCAACCTCACCATCGCCGCCCGATCGCTGCAATCGCCGCCGACCGCTCCAGCGGAATTGCCAAAAAGGAATCGGCGACGTCGGCCAGCAGGCGGCTCTGGCTGCCGGCGGCGCGCACCTCGCGCGCGCGCAAGGGTGACAAAAGTGGTTGACGCGGGCCCTCACCGCGTTGTTGCAAGCCTGCCGGCGGCGAAGCTGACCCCATGGCTCGGCCGCGCCAGACACCGATAAAACCAAAAAGGAATCGCCGGGCGAAGCTGACCCCATGGCTTCATCGCTACACTCGGATATAATTTTCAGGAGGGACAGAGGTCGATTCCTTCTTCCGGAGCGAAGTTGATATTCCAATGGCGCGCGATGTCGGCACCGGTGCAAAACCAGATGTCATCGAAGCCTTTCATATATTTAAGCAAGCTAACCAACCCGGCACTTCGACCAGGTCGTCCAATTAATCGATCATGTAGGCCAATAGACAATAGTTTCGGGGAGCCCGCTCGACCTTCTTCGAGAAGTACGTCGAAAGCGTCGCGAACATAAGTGAAAAATTGTTCGCCAGTTGAAAATCCACTGTTTTCGTTAAAACGATTATCGTTTGTTTCGTACGAATATGGAATGACAAGGTGCGGCTTACCTGCAACCGTCAACCAATATGGAAGTTCATCAGCAAGCGAATCCCTATCATATATATAACCTCCAGCATCGACGAGCAGCTTGCGCGTATTTGGACCTGGACGGCCAGTCATCCAACCCCTCGGTTGCGAACCGGTTAAACGCGTTAAAATTTCCGTAGCGCGCTGAATGTGATCGCGCTCAATATGTTCTGGCACGGTGCAATAATCGATCCAGCGGTAGCCATGGCTGACAATTTCATGGCCACGCTCAATTAAGGCCCTTGTCAGCTCCAAATTTTGTTCCAGCGCCCGGGCGACAGCCAAGATACTGATACGAACTGAAAAATTACGAAATATGTCAAGCAACCGCCAGACACCGCGGCGACTCCCATATTCGAAGGCAGACTCAACGAGTGGCACGCGAACGCCTATGCGCGCATCGACACCAATGTCATTAAGCATGCCTTCTGAGGTGTTGTCGCCATATACCAGACTTGCTTCGCCGCCGCCTTCAATGTTCAGATTAAAGTTGACAGCGATTGATGCGCCGTGAGGCCATGCGGGATTTGGCGGATGTTCGCCATACCCAACTAGATCTCGTGTAATCATCGGCTCAGGTTTGGGTTCGAACATAATCGATCCCCTCTAATGGGGTGGAATGCAGCCCAGTTGGCTCCGCAACCCCGCCCGAATATCAGTAACACGAGTAAACGAATGTCGAAGCGGCGTATTCATAGTTCTCTATTAAAGTATGCCACTTCGATATGCGCGGACTGCGGGTTACATTTTAAACCGCACTCAGGAGTGATGACAGCCTTTATCGCCACGCTGAAGACACTGACGCGGTTGCTGTTGTATTAGGAGCCTACCTAATAAATTACTTGGACCCTAACTAAATAAATGATTCGATTTAACGATACGACCGAATATTTGCATGTTTTCCAAACTGGCCTCATGTAACTTCCGATTGAAAGCGGAGACACAATCGGACAGCACTACAAATCGAAAATCTCTGTGAAACGCATCGCGAGCGGTTGCTTCAACGCACACATTCGTGACGACGCCAGCCAGAATAACAGTATCCACCACAAGTCCGCGAAGTAACGCTTCGAGAGATGTATTATGAAAGCCACTATACCGGGTCTTTTCTATTGAATAATCTGGCGCAGGCATTTCCGCTAGCATCTCGACACCCCATGTCCCGCGTCGCAGGCCCTCGTCCCGGAGAAAAGGTCTCGACTGGTCGACAATTAGTCCAGCATCTATCGGACAACCTTGAGCGTCGCTGTTCCACATCATTTGCACGTAGACGATGGGAATGCGTCTTTCTTTGCATCGGGATATCGTGGCAATCGTGGTTCCTACTGTGGCGTCAATCTCAAAGCATTTGAATCCGTTACGCGGATAAATGCCATTGGCGTGGCAATAGTCGTTCTGCATATCAACAACGACAAATGCCGGCCGTGAACCGCCCGGTCCGTCGCTCATGTCAATCTCCTTGATCGCCTTCAAGTGCGTACTTGGTTGCTTTTCTCTCTGTGGTTACTGGCGGATGTCTTTGCCTGCAATGCAACAAATTTGGCGATCGACTGAGCTCGCTCTGTCAATACGTCAATTGACGTGGTGCATTCTGGCATATCCCGCTGCGATATTGAACGGTCCACAAATTCGATCGGCAAATCCTTACGCGGGTCCAACTGGAAACGTGGATCAAATGTCCAAAATCGCCGCTGTCTCGAGTAAGTTGATGTCGACGCATTGCTATTCTCAAGATTGTCAGAATTGAGAAGGTCGAGCAACCTGTCTTAGCCCGCTGCAGGGTTTGCCTAGCGATTCAAGATACGCTAGCATTCTAATCACTTAACAGGTGGCTCGCTCATCCAGGGACCCACGACGGTCTGAGAAGGAGGACACAAGATGCGACGCTTTCAAATAACAGCGGCAATCATCTTCGGGTTTGCTGCCTCGCTTCTAGCCAACCCATCTGTCGCGGCGGACAAATTGAAAGTCGCCTTTGTAGAATTCGCCCAGTCATCAGGGTCTTCGTGGGTGCGCGCCAACCTGGAAGCAACCAAATATCTCGAAGCGCATGTGCCGAATCTGGATGTAACTCGGGTCGAATCCGTTGCCGAGGGTCCAGGGGTCGTCCCGCTAATCAATAATTTGATTGCGAAAGGTAACAAAGTCATTTTTGCGAACGGTTATGGCTATGGGACTTTCCTTCCCGATCTTGCTAAACGACATCCCAATGTCGTTTTCATCAGTCAGATGTCGGATCCCCACGGCCCAAAGAATGTCACATCTTATTACGGCAAGCTCGAAGAGGTGCGATATCTTGAGGGCGTGCTCGCCGGCAAGATGACAAAGACCAATATTATTGGGTTTGCTGGTGGATGGCCATATCCGGCGGTGGTTTCCGGTGCCAATGCTTTCGCCCTGGGTGTCCAGTCGGCCAATCCCAAAGCAAAAGTAATCACCGGTTGGGTCAACAGCTGGTATGATCCACCGAAGGAAAAAGAAACTGCCGATGCGCTGCTCAATGCTGGTGCCGACATCGTAGCCAATCACATAGACTCGTCGGCGACGCTGCTTGCAGCTGCTGGCAAGGGTAAATGGGGCATGACGTCAAATGCTAGTTGGGCGTTTGCGGCTCCAAAGGCCTTTCTCAGTGGCAGCGCGTGGAATTGGGGGCCTTATTATGTTCGCGTCGTTAATTCAATCTTGGCGAGCAAGTTCGACCCGAAACGGTATCTCGGCTCGCTGGCGGACGGCACCGTCGTCTTACTGCCTTATGGACCCGCGGTCACTGACGAAGCTAAAGCCGCTGTGGAAGCGGCGAAACAGAAAATCGTTTCAGGCAAACTGAAAGTCTTCGCAGGTCCGCTAAAGGACAACCAAGGCAAGTTGCGGGTACCCGCAGGAGAGGTCGTTAGCTCGGAGGATGCGTATACCAAAATGGATTGGCTCGTTGCCGGCGTGCAGGGTTCGGTCAAATAACCCTGTTGACGGCAGGAAGCCGGTTCATGGATTTTCAAAACAATGAAATCCTTCTGTCGTCAATCACTAAGCATTTTGGTCCGGTCATCGCGAATGACAGCATAGACCTTACGCTCAGACGCGGAGAGATTCACGCGGTTCTCGGCGAAAACGGCGCAGGGAAATCTACGCTGATGAACATATTGTCGGGCGTCTATTCGCCCGACAGCGGCGATATTATTATCAACGGCGAAAAGGTCAAGTTTCGCTCACCGTGGGACGCTGTATGCAGAGGGATCGGTATGGTCCACCAGCATTTCCAGTTAGTGGAAGTCTTTTCGGTTCTCGATAACATTTTACTTGGTACTACGGAAACGTCACTACGACTCAATCGCAGCGAGGCCGCGGCCCGCATCGAAGCGGTGGCGAACGAACATAGACTTCATATTAATCCCGATGCTCTAATCTGGCAGCTCACGGTCGGTCAGCGTCAGAAAGTCGAGATATTAAAATTGCTGTACCGAGGTGCCGATCTCCTGTTGCTCGATGAGCCGACATCCACTCTGACGCCGACTGAAGCCGATGAGTTGTACTTGGCTTTGCGTCGGCTTGCCGACACCGGGAAGTACGTAGTGTTCATCACCCACAAACTGCGCGAAGTTGTCGCCACGGCCGATCAGGTTACCGTGCTTCGGCGGGGACGGGTCGTGGCGTCTATGAAAAAATCAGACACAACAATTGCGGAACTTGGAACAATGATGGTCGGCTCTGCCATCCCGCCCCAGCGTCCAATTGTTGCTCGTGAGTCCGACGAAATTGTGCTCGAGGTTGAAAACGCGAACGCCTTTGCGGAGTTTGAGTTTAGCGGGTTGAAAGGCGTCACGCTACAAGTTCGCCGCGGAGAAATTCTCGGCATAGCAGGTGTTGCCGGTAACGGGCAGGTCGAACTTGCCGAAGCCATTGCCGGAATTCGCACCTTACAGCAGGGAGGAATCCGGTTGAATGGCGTAGATATCACTAAAAGCAACGCGCTTGCGCGAATGCGAGCCGGACTGCGGTTCGTGCCTGAAGATCGGCTGGGAATGGGCTTGATTCCAGAGCTCAACATCATTGAAAACGTGATGTTGCGTGATTACCGCGAAGACTCGCTTAGCATTGGTTCCTGGTTAAACAGGCGCCAAGCGCGCAGCCGGGCTGATGCGCTGGTCCAGAAATATGACGTACATACCCCGAGCGTTGATACGCCTGTGCGGTTTCTCTCGGGCGGGAACCAACAGAAAATTCTTATCGGACGGGAGCTTCTCCCTAGACCGACCGCCCTAGTCGTTGCACAACCCACTCGTGGTCTCGATATCGCCGCTACCCGAGCGGTGCATGACCAGTTGCTGGATCTTCGCGGATCAGGGGCTGGAATAATTTTGATTTCCGAAGATCTCGATGAAATTTTGCAACTCTGCGATCGCGTTGCAGTGCTTTACGGAGGATCCGTGAGGGGCACTTGGACTCGCTCTGAAGCTGACCGCGGCGTGATCGGTGCCGCAATGGGCGGCCACCTTATGGATGCGGCTTGAGCATGATTTTGCCTCGCTGGTTGTGGGCACCTTGTGCATTTTTGCTCTCGGTCCTGCTCGGGCTAGCGACCTCGTCAATTCTTCTCCTCGTGGTGCATCAACCGGTCCTTCAAACGTATAATGCGATATTCTACGGCGCGCTCGGTTCATGGGATGCATTGCAAAGCTCTCTCGTCTTTGCTGAGCCGATCGCTTTCACTGGCTTAGCGGCCGCCGTCGCCTTTCGTGCGCGTGTGTGGAATATTGGCGGTGAGGGACAAATGGTGATGGGCGCGTTTGGCGCCGGTCTGATTGCCCTCAATACTTCGATGCCGTATCCATTTATGCTTGCGGCAGTTGTCGTATGCGGCGTCATTTGGGGCGCAATTTGGGGATTTATTCCGGCAGCCTTGAAAGTTTGGTTAGGCGTCAACGAAGTCTTGTCTAGCCTGATGTTGAACTACGTCGCTATTTTTTGGCTGGACTCGCTTCTATATGGCCCCTGGCGCCAGCCAGGGGGTGGTTGGCCATTTTCCGCCTACTTCCCAGATGCTGCTCGCCTTCCAGCGATAGGGTCAGAATTGGACGTCGGGGTAGTTATAGCGCCCGTGATTGCCTTAGGCCTCGGCGCACTGTTCCGCTTCACGTGCTGGGGCTTCGAGATCAGTGTCGTCGGCAATTCGCACCAGGCGGCGCGTTACGCGTCAATCAGCGTTAGCCGCATTACCATCATGGTGATGTTGTTGAGTGGCGGCATCGCGGCGATGGCGGGAATTCAGCAGGTTTGTGGCTCGGCCGGTCGTCTTTATGTGCTGGTGCCGGGTTACGGGTATCTCGGAATTCTCGTCTCATGGCTCGCCGGCCATAATCCCCTCGCCGTCCTTCTGATGGCTGTCTTCTATGGAATTCTGCTGCAGGGCGGCACTGCATTACAAATCGCTCAAATTGATCCTGCGCTTGTGCGTATTATTCAAGCCGCCATCATTCTTTTTGCTCTCGCAGGCTTGACTTTGGCGTCACGCTATCGCCCACGCCCCCGTTCGAGCACGGTTGATCGCGCATGAATACGACGATTCTGATTAATATCCTGGCCGGCAGTGTCGTCGCGGCAACGCCGCTGCTCATAGCGGCACTCGGAGAGCTGGTTGTCGAACGGAGCGGCGTGCTTAACCTCGGCATTGAAGGCATCATGTTGATCGGCGCATTGACTGCCGTTGCGGCAACGCTTGCGACCGGTACCGTGATCGTCGGAGTTTTCAGCGCCATAGCGGCGGGTGCGCTCCTTGGCTTGTTGTTTTCGTTGTTGACCGTTACGATCCGAGCTGATCACGTGGTCGCCGGATTAACGTTGGTATTGCTCGGCGACGGAATTTCGAGTTTCAGCGGTCATGGACTTGTTGCGAAAGAAGTTCCGCAGAGCCTGCATGCAGTGCCCATACCGGTGCTGTCAGACGTTCCTTTCTTAGGCCCGATCTTCTTTGACCAGAATCTGCTCGTCTATTTTTCCTACATCATGGTCGCTGCCATCTGGTATTTTCTCTACCGGACGCGCCCCGGTCTCGCTCTTCGCGCAGCAGGAGAAAATCCAAGCGCCGTCGATGTGGCGGGCTGGAATGTCTTTCGGATTCGCCATCTCGCGGTCATTTTCGGAGCCTCAATGGCGGGCTTGGCGGGAGCGTTTCTTTCAATCGCGTATCTAAATAGCTGGGCTGAGGGAATGACAGCAGGCCGCGGCTGGGTGGCACTCGCGCTCGTAATCTTCGCCGGATGGCATCCGGTCAAACTGCTGGGAGGCGCCTTTCTCTTTGGCTTTGCCTACATTCTGATCGCCGAATCCCAAGTGCTCGGCGGGATATTTTACTATGTGTCCACGTACATTATGCAAATGTTTCCTTACCTCATGGCCATTGCCATGCTGGCGGCCATCGGCCGACGGGCTATGAGGCGACGGATCGGCGCCCCTGCCGCTCTCGCGCTGCCTTATGCGCGTGAAGAACGCTAACCGGACTCGTGGCGGAAAACGACGACAACATGGAAAGGGTCACCCGATGCCAAAGCCAGAGCTGGAGTTCTTCCCGGTCGACACTCTGACGTGGAAGCCCGTTCCCGGTGCTCCTCCAGGTCATTATCAAAGGATACTCACGGAAGATCCTGACAAAATGTTCGTGACGCGCATGCTCAAGGTGGACCCCGGTTGTGCAAGTACAGAGACATTCGTGCACGACTTTTGGGAAGAGGTTTACATTCTCGAAGGCAGCCAATGGGACGGTGACATGTACCTTGAAAAGGGGATGTATGCTTGTCGTCCACCTGGAATGAAATATGGACCCTACCGCACCGAAAGTGGCTGCGTCACCCTTGAGATCCGCTATTTGCGCTAGGAGCTCAATTTTAAGACGGCTGTTGAGGGAAGATCGGATGGCAAGGCCTCGCAATGATATCATTGCAAATGTCGGTCGTTTGAATCGCTATCTGGACCGGAATGATCTTGCTGCCATAGCGGTCCGTTCCGAAATTAATTTCACCTATCTCGCCGGCATGGCAATGCCGGGTACATTGATGCGCCATCTCGACATCGCCAATACGGTGCGAGGCTTCATGTTGGTTTGGCCGCGCAATGGCGAGCCAGTTGTGATACTGGATTCAATGGCGGAAAAAATTGTGCAGCGAGATTCGTGGATAAACCGTATTGAAGTCTATAGAGCTTACGTGGAATCACTGTACAGCAGAGTTGCAGAGGTTCTTGACGAATATGGCCTGGGAAAGGAACGCGTCGGCTTCGAGATGGATACTCTGAGTGCCACTCATTGGCAGCAAATTGGAAATGCTCTTCCGAATTTATAAATGGCTGACATTTCGCGGCTGATGGACGAGGTGCGTTGGATTAAGACCGCAGGCGAAATCTCACTCCAAAAGAAAGTCGCGGACATGCTCGATGAAGTTTATTTAGAATACTTCCCGACGATCCGCGACGGGGACAGTGAGCGGGAAGTTCACCCTCGCATCGTCGCGGACTGTATCCGTAGCGGATTCGATTTTGTCCACGGCATATTGAATTCCAGTTCGAACATGGTGATGTACGGCGGCGAAAGCGATCTTAGATTTCGCAAGGGTGATTTCGTGCGGAACGATTATGTAGCGTATCTAAAGGGATACGCTGGCCATCAATCCCGTATTGCAATCTTGGGTCCACCAAATAATAAACAAAAGCGTGGATACGAGATTACGTTGGATGTTCACCGCAAAACGATCGAGAAATGCCGGCTTGGCGTGACGGCCGGCGAACTGTACGAATTCGTCTTGAATGAATTTCGAAAGCAGAACATTGATTACACGGCCACCCTTGTCGGTCACAGCATGGGCCCATGGTTTCACCAGCAGGAACCAGTTTTGCGTCGGAATAGCGATATCGTTATCGAGGAAGGGATGATACTTGCCGTTGAGCCCCAGCGACACCATTGGCACATTCAGGATTTGGTTTTGGTTCAGCGCGGAGATCCACGGCTCCTATCCAATCGGTTTCCAACTGATCAGCTGTTTATCATCGAATGAAATTTCAACGCGCCGCGCTCACCATGAGCGATCTCGCCAAACGTGAAAAGGGTCTTGACGAATATGAAAACGATCATGATAAATCATTGACGTGTAGCCGGACTTGCAATGGCATTCTGTCTCGAGTGACGCAACGGACGGAGGCTGACAATGAGTGATTACGTGATCTTAGACGAGCTGATCGCGCACGTGAAGACGATCCGCGATAAGCTGCACCCTTGGGACAGCTTTCCGGGCGATCGCACGGCCCTTGTGGTTGTCGACATGCAGAAATATTTCGTCGCCCCCACATTTCAGGGAGAAGTAGCCTCGGCGCGCGACATTGTGCCTGCGATCAACCGGCTCGCCCGAGCGGTCCGCCAACACGGTGGGCAGGTGATCTGGGCGCTCAACACAACCTCGGGCACCTGGGACAGCTGGTCCGTGCGCCACGAACTCCAAGCGCCCGAGCGGGCCAGAAAGCGCATGGAGGCGATGGAATTGGGGGCGGATGGATTCCATCTCTGGCCCCAACTCGAAGTGCACAGCGAGGATACGCGCATCGTCAAGAAGTTCTACTCCGCCTTCATCCAGGGCTCGTGTGATCTTGCCGCCGATCTGCGCAAGAAAGGCATTGATCACGTGCTCATCGCGGGCACCTACACGAATGTCTGCTCTCAGGCCTCCGCGCAGGATGCCATGATGCTGAATTTCCGCACGGTCATGGTGTCCGATTGCAATGCCGGCTCGACGCCGGAGGCGCATGCCGCCGCCTTGAACAACTTCTTCGAATTCTTCGGCGACGTTCTGACCACCGACGAGGTCATCGCGCGGCTGCAACGGGGCAGCGCAGCAGAAGCTGCCTAGCCGCGACCGGCGGTCGACCGGATGGAAGTGCACAGGTGAAACCTGCGACCTTCGATTATTTCGCGCCGACCAGTCGGCGGGAGGCCGTCGCACGGCTCGATTCCCTCGGACCAGAGGCACGCGTCATCGCCGGCGGCCAGTCGTTGATCCCCGCTATGAATATGCGCATGGCGCGGCCAAGCGCGCTGGTCGATCTCAACGGTATCGCACAACTTTCGTTCATCGATGAAGAGCCAGACGGGCTGTGCATCGGAGCCATGACGCGGCAACGGACGCTGGAACGTTCGGCCACGATCGGCCGGCGCGCGAAGCTGTTCCACCTCGCTTTGCCGCATGTTGCGCATTTTCAGATCCGCAACCGGGGTACGCTGGGCGGAAGCATCGCGCAGAACGATCCGGCGGCCGAACTGCCGGCGGTATTGGCGGCGCTCGATGCGACGGTGACGCTCAGTGGGGCGGCCGGGGATCGCGATCTCAAGTGGAACGAGTTCTTCTGTGGCATCATGGCGACGGCGGCCGAACCGAATGAAATCGTGAGCTCGATTTACCTGCCGGCCCTGCCTCCCGATACTGGCTATGGCCTTGCCGAGGTCAGCCGACGGCACGGCGACTTCGCGCTGGTCGGCGCCGCAGCCGCCCTGCATGCTGGCGCGGACGCGACGATCGATCTCGCCCGACTTGTGCTGTTTGGCGTCGGCGAAGGGCCGGTGCGGGTCCGGCAGGCCGAAAAAAAATTGCACGGTCAGCCGGGTGGTCCTGATTTGTGGAAGGAAGCAGCCAAACTTGTTGCGCGCGAGATCAAGCCCGCCGACGATTTGCATGCCTCGGCCGTCTACCGCCGCGAGGTCGCCGTCGTGCTCGCCGAACGGGTGCTGCGCCAAGCATGGGAAGAGGCTATTGGCTATCGGCACTGACATTAATATCACCGTGAATGGAACGCGGCACGAAGTGCGCGTTGAGCCGCGCATGCTGCTGTCCGACTTCCTGCGCGTGGAGCTGCGGCTCACTGGCACCCATGTCGGATGTGAGCATGGTGTATGCGGCGCCTGCACGGTGCTGGTGAACGGAGAGGCCGTGCGCTCCTGCATCATGCTGGCGGTGCAGGCGCATGGCGCGACGATTGTCACGATCGAGGGCGCCGCCGATACCGATCCAGATCTTTTCCGGTCATTACGTCAGGCCTTTACGGAATGCCACGCCCTGCAGTGCGGCTACTGCACGCCTGGTTTCCTAATCTCGGCCTACGCATTCTTGCGCGAGCATCCGAATCCTGCCTCGCTCACTGACGATGAGATCCGCGGCGGGCTCTCCGGCAATCTGTGCCGCTGCACCGGCTATCAGAACATTATCCGCGCGGTCCGGCTGACCGCGCGCGCCCGTGCTACGCCGACGGTGCAAACGTGACGGCCGACGCAGCCCAACGTCCCCCGCTGCGTCTCGAAGACGCGCGCCTGCTGGACGGGTATGGCCGCTTCACCGACGACATTCGACCTGAAGGCGTGCTGGAAGCGCACGTTCTGCGCAGCCCGCATGGGCATGCGCGCATTCGGGCGATTGACCTGCACGCGGCCCGTGGTCACCCCGGTGTCGTCGCCGTGTGGTCGTTCGACGATCTAGCGGCTATTGAGCGCACGATGCCGATGATCATTCCGGACCCGCGCATCCGACATGCGAAGACGCAGCCGGTCCTCGCCGCCACCGAGGTGCTTTATGTCGGCCAGCCAGTAGCGTTCATCGTGGCATCCAGTCGCTATGTCGCCGAGGACGCCGCCGAGTTGATCGACATTGACTATGAGGAACTGTCGGCAATCAGCGTCCTTCGCGATGCGGCCGGGCCGCAGGCCATTCCCGTTCACCAAGACGTCGCCGACAATATTGCTGGCACCTTCGAAGCGGCGTTTGGTGACGTCGAGCGCGATATTTGGACAGCGCCACATGTATTGAGCGAGCGCTTCGAGATCAGCCGGGGGCACGCGCAATCGCTAGAGCCGCGGGCGGTCGTCGCCCGCTACGACGCAGACGCCGGTCAATTGAACGTATGGGACACGACGCAAGCGCCGATTCCCCTGCGGGCGAACCTCGCACGCATGTTGCGGTTGGATGAATCGATGCTGCGTGTGATCGCACCCGATATCGGCGGCGGGTTTGGGCCCAAGATGGCGCTTTATTCGGAAGAGATTCTCGTTCCTTACGCCGCCTTGACCTTGAGACGTCCGGTCAAGTGGGCCGAGGACCGGCTTGAATCCTTTGTTGCCACCGCATCCGAACGCGAGCAGATTCACGATGCGGTGGTCGCCTTCGATGCAGAGGGCCACATCTTGGCATTCCGGGACCATTTCCTCTACGAGACCGGCGCGTTCATTCCCTATGGCCTCAATACGCCATTCGTCACGAGCATGCATTTGTTCGGGCTCTACCGGATACCGAGTTTTGCGGTCCGGTTCGAAGCCATATTCACCAATCGGATGTTCTGCTGTCCGTTCCGCGGGGCCGGAAGACCTTATGCGGCCTTTGTCATCGAACGCATGATCGACCGCATAGCGAGTGCGCTCCGGCTCGATCCGGCGGAGGTGCGCCGGCGCAATCTGATTGAACCCGCGGAGATGCCCTATCGCTATCCCGTGAACTATTGGGATGGCGGGCCCGTCGAATTCGATTCCGGCGATTATCCGCGGATGTTACGTGACGCTCTGGCATTGGTAGGATATGACCGCGTACGCGCCGAGCAGCCCAAATGCTGGCGGGACGGACGCTACCGTGGGGTCGCCGTGGCCGTGTACTGCGAAATGACCGGCATCGGGCCATATGAGGGGGCGCGGGTGCATGTGCGTCCAGACGGACGTGTCGTCGTGGCGAGCGGTGTTGGCAGTCAGGGCCAGGGAACACAAACCACGCTGGCGCAAGTCGTGGCCGCCGAGCTCGGCGTTGCGCCTGAACAGGTTAACGTGACCGTCGGCGATACCGCGCACTTCGACTGGGGTATCGGCACGTTCGCCAGCCGCAGCGTGGTGACCGCCGGCAATGCGGCGCGCAGTGCCGCGCGCCGCGTGGCGGAACAGGCCAAGCGCTGGGCGAGTGATTTGCTCGAAGTATCGGTTGAGGACCTCGAGCTCGCCGAAGGCATGGTGCGGGTCAAAGGCGTGGGCGGCCACGGCATCCCGCTGGGCGATGTCGCCGCCGCGGCGAATCCTGCACGTGGGCGCATCGGTCACGCGCCGGAGCAATTCCGCCCAGGGCTGCAGGCCGACGGCTTCTTCAACCCGCAGCAGGGGACGATGGGCGCGGGCGTGCATGCCTGTATCGTCGAGGTCGATCCGCACACCGGCACCTTGCAGGTCCTTCGCTATATTGTGGTGCACGACTGCGGCTGCGTCGTGCATCCGCAGATCGTAGAAGGGCAGATTCACGGCGGCGTGGCGCTCGGCATTGGTGGCAGTTTCTATGAAAGACTGGTTTACGACGATTCCGCACAGCTCTTGACGGGTAGCTACATGGATTACCTCATTCCCACAGCGGCTGAGATTCCGCACATGGAGGTGGTTCATTTGGAAAGCCCCTCGCCGCACAATCCGCTCGGTGTGAAGGGTGTGGGCGAAGCCGGCACCATTCCGGTCGCTGCGCTGCTGGCCGCAGCCATCGAGGATGCACTGCAGCCATTAGGCGTGCGGCTGATGACAATGCCGATCGCTGGTCCCGACGCCATCCGCGCCGCGGTGCGCGACGCCGCAGTCGCTTGAGCGACAACCCCTTCAGCGGAGGCCACGAATGCGTCTGGTACGCTTTCAAATAGAAGACAGGGTGCAGCTCGGCGCGTTGATCGAAGGCAACCGGCGTGTGGTCGATCTGCAGGCGGCCGCGGCGGCCTTGCTGCGACACGATGGTGATCCGCTAGGCGCCCAGGAGGCGGCCATCCGCATTCCTTGCAGCACGGCGCAATTCCTGCGCGGCGGAGAGATCAGTACGTCGCTGGCGCGCCGTGCGTTGCATTTCGTGACCAGCGGAGGCGCCGACCTCTGGGAAGACTGCACCCTGCCGCGGGATCGGATACGGCTCCAGGCGCCGCTTGATCCCGCGCTCATTGTCTGCGGCGGTGGCAATTTCTGGGACCACCTGGAAGAACTTGGACGCGACAAACCGGAGCACGTAGAGTTTTTCCTGAAAAATCCAGAGAGTGTGCTCGGTCCTGAGGACGCAATTCCCTACCAACCCTGGGTATCGTGGAAGCTCGATTACGAAGCTGAGTTGGGCATCGTCATCGGCAAGGGCGGACGATGCATTCCCCGCGCGCGCGCGCTCGATCATGTTTTCGGTTACACCGCCGTCAACGACATGGCGGTGCGCGACCGGCAGTTGTTCCGTTGGGCGGAAAGCTCGTATTTTCACGTCAAATATGGTGACGGCAAGGTCTTCGACAACAACTTGGTGCTTGGGCCCGCCGTGCTGTCGGTTGACGAGGTCGCCGATGCCACCAATCTCCGCTTGCGCTGCTGGGTCGATGGCGAATTGCGTCAGGACAGCAACACGAGGAACTACATCTGGGGCGTGGCCGAGGTGATTGAATATTATTCCAATATGATGACGCTTGAGCCTGGCTTCCTGATCTGTCCGGGTACGCCGGGTGGCTGCGCGGTTGGAGCCGACCCCGACTGCGGCGGCAAATCCGCGAGTAAGGCATCGGGACCCGGTTACCTCAGGCCTGGCCAGACCGTCATTGTCGACGTGGAAGGTGTCGGCCGACTGGAAAACTGGGTTCGCGATGCTTCCAACAGTTTCAAGGCTAGCGACTTCAAGCGGGAGGGCGCGAATGCGCCTCGTTGTTTTTGAGCAATATCGTCGCCAATCGCTTGGCACGGTGGAGGAGGACGGACGCATCCTCGATCTCTCGGCGGCGGCGGCGGCCTGGCTCGCCTTAGAGCGTCGTGATCCGTTTTGGAAGCAAGAAGTCGAATTGCGGCTTCCTGCCGACGTCGGCCGCTATCTGGTGGGCGGCGCGCCGAGTCGACTGCTCGTCCAATCCGCGATCGAGTATGCGCGGGCAAAAAAGGACGGCAGCGGCATCAATGGCGAACCGCTGTTCCTTGATCCCGCGCAGGTGCGCTTATCGAAGCCTCTGGTGTCGCCACTGGTGCTCTCGCCGGGCGCGGCATTCCACTGCGCTGACGACGTTAACGAGCACAAGCCGCATCGCGAATTTTTCATGCGAAATCCCTTAAACGTGGCGGCAACAGGGGCGAGGATCTCGATTCCGCAGGTGCTCGGAGACGAGTTTAATGCGGCGCCGCGGCTCGCGGTTGTCATCGGTAGCAAATTGCACCGGGCGACGGAGGCCGAGGCGAGTGAGGCTGTGTTCGGTTATTGTCTGGCACTCGAAATTAAGGCGCGCGAAGTCGAAACGATAAGTTGGGCGGGCGCCCTATTTCACGTGCAGTATCCACACGCCCGCTCCTATGATGGAGCCTTGACACTGGGTGCCGCCGTCGTCACTAGGGACCAGATCGGCCCGCCCCAGAAACTCGGCGTGCGTCTAATAGTTGATGGCCGAAACGCCTATACCGGCACGATTCCCGGCCGTTGGAGCGAGCTTTTTGAGTGGATGAGGACGCTGTCCGAAAGGGTGACATTACAGCCGGGGACGCTGCTCATTCCAGGCGGCGAAGAGGAGACTTATGTGAAGGCCACTCATTCGGGCAGCCTACCAGTAGAGATCGTCCAGGACAGCTCGGCGAGTGCCGTGCGCATTGCTCGAGGTTCATTCATTATTCTGGAAATCGATGGGGTCGGGACCGTGGACGCGCAAGTACTGCCCGAAATACCGCGTTGATCGAGGCAACGCCCGCAGCGCGCAACCATCTGCGGTCGGGCTACCTCAAAGCCCAGCATAGCCGAACGATTGATTGGCACGCTTCGCCGCGAATGCCGGGACCTCGTCGTTGTTTTTGGCGAACGCCTGTCCCCACTGCAAATCAGATCCGGACGTACTGACGTTGGAGTCCACCGAGTATAGACCGCTGTCCCTACCGCAAACCTGTCCGCAAACCAAAGCTCAAAACCTTTCCCCTCCCCCGGTGGGGCGCGATGCGTTTTAATCCGCTGCCCGCCCTGTTGCGACGACAAGGCGCACACTCGTAACGTTTGGCAAGACGCGCTGCCAACCCGCGATCAGTCTTTGTTCGAGCAGGTGCTGTTCAATGAAGTGCTTGCAAAACTCATTTGGTGCGGTCATGACAACTTCGGTCTCTGTAATTTCATGAACACGGAGCGGGTCAAACCATGCTGAGACTACATCGGCACCCAGGCTGGCCTTCATTTTCTCTTTGACCGATTGCCATGTGATTTCGTTTGGGTCACAGCTTTGAACGATTGGAATAGCGGCGGTCTGGAGAGTCTTAGGTAGACTCTTAGGTACAGGAGGAACCGTCATTCCGGGTTTTGTGTTTCTCGGTTCCAGGTTTCCTGCTTCGTTGTTCCGGGTCTCACTGGAACCTCCGTTCCGGGTAATAGAGGAAACGCCTTTCCGAGTTTCTTTCAATGGCGTCAGTGGGCGATACACAGTCGCCGCGCCGCGACCGTTAGGAACTCGGGCCGCAACTAACAGACCGGCGACCTCCATGCGTTTGATTGCCTTGCGGACGCCGCGATCAGTCGCGCCTATTTTTGCGGCCAGCCATTCCTGGCTAATGGTCGCTGTGCCTTCATACTTGTCGATTCGATTGCTGAGCGCGATTGCTAGGCGGGAATGAAAATTCGTCGCGTCTGCACTAAACGCCACCGCCTCTAGCCACCGCAACTTGTCGCCCGGCCCAAATATGATATCGCGGGAATTCATGGGCCCTCCCACTGCGCACTGCACGTCGAGCTCGACGCTCGCGCTACGCTTCGGGGGTGGGCACAAATGATTAGAGTTCGACGTGAAGCCAAAAAGAGGTTTGCCAGCGGCGGAAATAGCCTTTTAGCTTCAATGTGCGCCGTAATGGCGGTTTGCCAATCTAAGCCATTGGAAATATTGGCTGAGCGCAGTTCCAGCGCGCTCACCAATACGCCGCCGCCCCTTAACGAAATTCGTCGAAAATGCGGTCACCTACACGGGCCGCCGCTGCGCGCAGCACAGCCGCACTGCCGTCGCAAATTCTTAGCGTAATGGTCACGACAGTTTCACCTGCCGGTCTCGGCAGCGCCATGATCGGCTCCTAAGCAGCGGCACGGGTAAGGACGACGACTCGAACGGAGGCCGAGACCATGCTTCATTGCAATGTGGCAAAACTTTCCACCATCCGAACTTTTGCCACGCCCGCGCGTTGTCCCCATTGCGGCGACTGGATGGTGGCGCCTGTCCACTCCGAATTCGTCGTGGACGGCGAGATCCGCCACCATTGGGAGTGCGAGGCCTGCGGCGCGCCGTCCATCACGGCAATCCCGCTCGCGGCCTATTGAACTCCACCCGGGCGGAATAGCCGCTAGGGTCCGGTGTTTGCCATAAGGCTTTGCACAGCCCGATCAAGGAGGAGCAAATATGACAAGGACGTTTCTGCGCCCGGCCCTGGCCGTTCTCGCCTGTGCCGGCGCGCTCGCTTTCGCCTCGCCGTCGATGGCGGCCATGATCAATCTGAAGGCCGATCTGAAGGCTGCCAACGAGGTGCCGCCCAATGACAGCAAGGGCACCGGCTCGGTGACCGCGACCTACGACACCGCCAGCAAGAAACTGACCTGGAAGGGCAGCTATTCCGGCTTGACCGGTCCCTGCGTCGCCGCCCATCTCCACGGGCCGGCGCCTGCCGGCAAGAACGCCGGTGTGATGGTCCCGATTAACCCGCATGGCCCCTCGTTCGAAGGCTCGGCGACCTTGAACGACGCCCAGGCCAACGCCCTGATGGGCGGCAGCATCTACGTCAACATCCACACCGCGGCGCACAAGGCGGGCGAAATTCGCGGCCAGTTGACGAAGTAACCGTTCCGCGCGTTCGTTCCCACGCCGCATTGCCCGCCGGATCTCCAACCGGCGGGCTTTCTCATGCAAGCGAGGCCCGCTTTGCGTCCGCCGCCGCGGCGATTTATCTTGGCCACCGGAACCAATAAGGTTTGCGGCAGCGGGGAACGCTTATGGCTCAGACGAACGGCGCGGCGCCCATTCTGGTGTCGGGCGGCGGCATTGGCGGCTTGGCCGCGGCCTATGCGTTGGCGCGCCAGGGCTTGCCGGTGCGCGTGTTCGAGCAGAGCCCCGAGTTCCGCGAGGTCGGCGCCGGCATTCAGCTCGGGCCCAACATTTTCCGCGTGCTGGAGAAGATCGGCCTCAAGGACGCCATCCTCGCCGACGCCCACCGCCCGCCGGCGCAGGAAATGCGCGACGCGCTCACCGGCAAGCTGATCACCCGCATCCCGCTGGGCGAGGCCTTCTTCAAGCGCTTCGGCCAGCCCTATGCCGTCACGCACCGCGCCGACATCCATGGCACTTTTCTGAAAGCCTGCCAGGACTCAAACCTAATCACGCTGGAGAACAGCCGCCGTGTCGACTCGTACGAGGACCATGGCCACGCCGTCACCGCCGTCCTTGACGACGGCGAACGCGCGCAAGGCCGTGCGCTCATCGGCTGCGACGGCATGTGGTCGAAGATCCGCGACCGTATCGTCGGCGACGGAAGCCCGCGCGTCTCCGGCCACATCGCCTATCGCGCCGTGCTCAAGCGCGAAGACGTACCCGAGGACCTGTGGCGGCCCGACGTGATCCTGTGGGCCGGCCCGCGCACCCATTTCGTGCATTATCCCTTGCGCCGCGGCGAGCTCTACAATCTGGTTGCCGTGTTCCACTCCGACCGATACGAGGAAGGCTGGAACGCGGAAGGGAGCACCGAGCTGCTGTGGGAGCACTTCAGGGGCCAGCGCCCTGAAGTATTACGCATGCTCGAGCGCATCGAGACCTGGCGCATGTGGGTGCTGTGCGACCGCGAGCCGGTAAAAGATTGGACGAAAGGCCGCGTCACGCTGCTCGGCGATGCCGCGCATCCGATGTTGCAATATCTCGCGCAAGGCGCCTGCATGGCGACCGAGGACGCGGTGGTGCTGGCGGAGAAAGTCGCGGCCTCGCCCGACGACCTGCCGGCGGCGTTCAAGGCTTATCAGCAAGACCGTTACTTGCGCACCGCCCGCACGCAGATCATGGCGCGCGTCTATGGCGACTTTTACCACGCGCGCGGCGTCACCGCCGAATTGCGCGACCTGGCGCTCGGCGGCCGCACGCCCGAGCAATCCTACGAGGGCATTGCCTGGCTGTATGACGGGCCGTGACCGTCAATCGAAACCGTAAAGCCGCACCGGATTGTCCACTAACAGCTTCTTTTGCGCGACCGCGTCGGCCGCGTATTGCGGCACCAGGTCGACCAGATCGGCCTCGTCGGCTTCATGCGTCGCATTGGGATGGGGAAAATCCGTCCCCCACAGCACGCAGTTCGGCGCCGCGGAGACAATCGCACGGGCAATCGGCACTGCCTCGGCGTAAGGCGGCATGGAAATGCGCTCGGCGCCGCAGACCTTGATCCAGCAGTTCTCGAGTTTGGCCAGCTCGAGCAGCGCCTTGAGCGGCGGCTGATCGACACCGCCCTTGCCCGGCACCCGCCCCATGTGATCGACTACGAATGGCAGCGGCAGCTTGCGGATCATCGGCGACAGCGGCGCGATGTCGGGCGCGTCGAGATGCAGCACGACGTGCCAGCCGCGGTGCTTGATGCGGTCGATGACGCTGTTGAAGACGCCCATGTCAGGCGCACCGCCCAGATGCTTGACGAAATTGAAACGCACGCCGCGCACGCCACCGGCATCGAGCGCATCGAAATCGGCGTCCCTGAAGCTGTCATTGACGATGGCGACGCCGCGATAACGTTTCGGATCGGAGGCGATGCAGTCGAGCATGGCGGCGTTGTCGGCGCCGTGGCAGCTTGCCTGCACGATCACCGCCCGCTCGACGCCGAGGTGGTCGTGCAGCGCGCGCAGCATTTCCTTCGGCGCATCATCGGGCGTGTAGCGCCGTCCCGGCGCGTACGGGAACGTGTCGCCCGGCCCGAACACGTGGCAATGAGCATCGCATGTGCCCGGCGGCAATTTGAAGCGCGGCTTGCGCCGGCGCTTGAGGAACTCGCCTTGCACGTTCATGCCAGTGCTGCCTTCACGCGAACGGCGTTGAACGGCAGGTCGCGCAAGCGTTTCCCCGTCGCATGCGCGAAGGCGTTGGCGATGGCCGCCGCCGCCGGCCCAAGCGAGGCTTCGCCGGCGCCGAGCGAAGGCTGGTCCGGCCGGTCGATCAAAACGGTCTCGATATGGGGGGCTTCCGGCATGGTGAGGATCGGATAGCCGCGCCAGTCGCGCGAGACAATCCCGTCGCCGGAAAATTTTACTTGCTCGTGCAGGGTCCAGCTCGCCGACTGGATGATGCCGCCTTCGATCTGGTTCTTTAGCCCGTCCGGATTGATAATTTGGCCCGCGTCCACCGCGGCGACGGCACGCGTAACACGCAAAGCGCCGGTGGCACGATTAACCAACAGATCCACAATCACCGCAACATAACACGCCGCGTTCTTGTATTGCGCAAAGCCGACGCCGCGGCCATGCACGCCGTCGCCCTTGGCGCCCGCTTGCCAGCTTGCGGCTTTCGCCGCCGCCTCGATCACCGCGTGCGCGCGCTTGTCCTTCAGATGCGCCAGCCGGAAAGCAACCGGATCGGCCTTGGCGGCGGCTGCCAGCTCGTCGATAAAGGATTCAATCGCGAACACGTTGGCATGGGCGCCGAGCGAGCGCAGCGCCGAAACCCGTAAAGGGCTCGCGCGCGGGAAATGATTGGTGATACGGTGGCCGGCAATCGCGTAAAGCGGCACCGCGTTGCGGGCGCCACCGCCGCCCCAGCCCTGTCCCGGCTCGAATGGCTGGTCGAGATACCAGCTCGCCAGCAGATTGACGCCACCGCCAGTGCCCGGCCGCGTGCTGTGGGTCGCGCTCCACACTTCGTAGTTCCAGTCGGTGATTTTGCCGTCGGCGAGCGAAGCTTTCGCCTTCATCACCATAGCCGGGCCGAACGGCTCCCAGCAGAATTCATCGTCGCGCATCCATTGCACACGCACCGGCCGGCCTTGCGCCGCGCGCGCCAACAGAGCGGCGTCGAATGCAACATCGTCAGCGCCGTTGTGGCCGTAGCAGCCGGCGCCCTCGGCATGGATGCAATGGATGGCATCCTCATTGAGCTTGAGCGCGCTCGCCAGATCGCGCCGCAACGGAAAGACGCCTTGGGTGTGTGACCACACCGTCAGCTTTCCGTCGGCAAATTGCGCCAGCGCGCAGGAGGGGCCTATCGAGGCATGCGCGATAAAGGGCCTGGTGAAAGTTGCCTCGAACGCCCGCGTGATACCGGAAGGCGGCGGCGCTTTCTTCTCACTGATAATTGAATCCTGGTTCTTCCCGGTGGCAAGCTGATCGTGCAGCTTGCGCGCATCGGGCAGCGTATCCCCGCCAATCCATTTGCTGGTACGCACAAGGTGCTCGCGCGCGCGCACCGCCTGTTCCTCGCGCTTGGCGATGACCCCGAGGAAGCTGCCGTCGCGCACTACCGCCACCACGCCTGGCAAGGCCCTAGCGCCACGCTCATCGATATGAACGAGAATGGCGTGATAGCGCGGCGGCCGCAGCACGCGTCCGTGCAGCATGCCAGGCAGCCGGATGTCCTGCACGTAAGCGGGCGCGCCGGTGACCTTGCCGGTAATATCGCGGCGCTGCACCGGCTTGCCGACGATTCTGTGCGCGCCAGCGGGCTTGGGCGAAATCTTGCCGGTCGCCGCGCGGCGCAGATCGAATTGCGCGGCCAGTTCGCCGTAGCTCACTTTGCGCGTGCCCGGCGCATAGATGACGCCGTCCTGCACGGTGAGCTCGTCCCACGACCAATCGAGCCGCTCGCCGGCAAGCTCGACCAGCAGCGCCGCGGCTTCTGCGCTGGCCGCGCGGATGGCGGCACCGCTGGTTTCGATCGAGCGGCTGCCCGAGGTAAAGCCCTCGTCCGGCGTGCGCGCGGTGTCGCCGGCGACCATCTCGATGCGCGCGACCGGCAACCGGAGCTCTTCCGCCGCGATTTGCGCCAGCGCGGTGAGGATGCCCTGCCCGAGCTCGACCTTGCCGGTAAACACGGTGACGGTGCCGTCGGCATTGATGCGCAGCCATGCGTCAAGCCGGCGGTGGCGGGCGAGGCTTCCGGGCAGATGCGCGCGCTGCTGCGCCGGCGCCGGTTGACTTGAGGAAAACGCAATGACGATGCCGCCCGCCGCCGCGGCGCCAAACTGACGGCGGCTGAGCGTTGGCGTCATTGTGCCTTCTCCTTCATCCCCGCTGCACGCATGACCGCGCGGATGATGCGCGCGTGCGTGCCGCAACGGCAGAGATTCCCGGCAAGCGCTTGGCGCACCTCCTGCTCGCTCGGATGCGGCGCGCGGTCGAGCAGCGCCTTGGCGCTCATGATCATGCCGGCGCTGCAATAGCCGCATTGCGCAGCCTGCTCGGCGATGAAGGCCTGCTGCAAGGGATGCTGGTTGTCGAGCGTGCCGAGCCCCTCCAGCGTGACGATCTCGGCATTGGCCAGGCGGCCCACCGGAGTCACGCATGACCGCGCCGGTTTGCCGTCGATCAGCACCGTGCAGGCGCCGCATTGCGCCAGCCCGCAGCCGAACTTAGGGGAGTTCAATTCGAGATCGTTGCGCAGCACGTAAAGCAGCGGCGTGTCGGGCGTGGCCTCGACGCGCCTGCTCTTGCCGTTGACCTTCAGTGCCAGCGCCATGGCGGTTTTTAGCGCATGGCTCAGAGCGGCGCTATGTCGCCCTCAGCCCATTGCGCCGCCGTGGCGGCACGGAACTCGTCGAACCGGCCGGCGGCGATGGCTTCACGCATATCCGCCATCAGCGTCTGATAATAGGCAAGATTGATCGTCGACAGCAAGACTGCGCCCAGCATCTCGTTGGCCTTGGTCAGGTGGTGCAGATAGGCGCGCGAATAGTTCCGCGCCGCCAGGTGCGTGCTTTGCGCATCGAGCGGGCGCGGGTCAGCAGCGTGGCGGGCGTTTGCTAGGTTGATCGTGCCGTACCGCGTGAAGGCCATGCCGTGGCGGCCGTTGCGGGTCGGCAACACGCAGTCGAATATGTCGATGCCCCGGGCCACCGCTTCCAGCATGTCGTGCGGGGTGCCGACGCCCATAAGATAGCGCGGGCGGACCTCCGGCAGCATAGGCACGGTTTCCTCGACGATCTTGAGCATCGTGGCCTGCGGCTCGCCGACCGCCAGCCCGCCGATTGCGTGGCCCTGGAAATCCATACTGACCAGTTCGCGCGCGCTTTGCTGGCGCAGGGGGATATCGTCGCCGCCCTGCACGATGCCGAACAGGGCGTAGCCCTCGCGCGCCCGGCCCTCGAACACCTTCTTGGAGCGCTCGGCCCAGCGCAGCGATAATTGCATGGCGCGTTTGATCTCGTCGGCCGATGCGGGAAGCCGCAGGCATTCGTCGAGCTGCATGGCGATGTCGGCGCCGAGCAGCGCCTGGATCTCGATGGCGCGTTCCGGCGAAAGCTCGACCATGACGCCGTCGAGATGGGAGCGAAAGGTGACGCCGTCCTCGCTGAGCTTACGCAGCTCCGACAAAGACATCACCTGGAAGCCGCCGGAGTCGGTTAAGATCGGCAGCGGCCACTGCATGAATTCGTGCAACCCACCCAGCGCGGCGATGCGTTCGGCGCCGGGCCGCAGCATCAAGTGATAGGTATTGCCGAGCACGATCTCGGCGCCGGTTGCGCGAACCACATCGGGGGTAAGGCCCTTCACGGTTGCTTGCGTGCCGACCGGCATGAAGGCCGGCGTCTGCACTTTGCCATGCGGCGTGCCAATCTCGCCCCGGCGGCCGCCGCCGTCGGTCTTCATCAGCGTGAAGGAAAAGGGCTCGCTCATCGGCCGGCAGGATAAAGCAGACAGGCGTCGCCATAGGAATAGAAGCGATAGCCGGCCGTAATCGCGTGGGCATAGGCGCGTTTCATCGTGTCGAGCCCGGAAAAGGCTGCCACCAGCATGAACAGCGTCGAGCGCGGTAGGTGGAAATTGGTCAGCATCAGGTCGACCGCCCTAAACCTATAGCCGGGGGTGATGAAAATCGCCGTCTCGCCGGCTAAGGCCTTGATCTGGCCGTTGTCTCCAGCCGCGGTTTCCAATAGCCGCAGCGCCGTCGAGCCCACCGCCACGATCCGCCCGCCCTTGGCGCGCGCCTCGTTCAAGGCTTCCGCCACTTCCGCCGGCACTGTGCCGAACTCGGCCTGCATCTTGTGGCCTTCGATCTCATCGGTCGTCACCGGCAGGAAAGTGCCGGCGCCCACATGCAGGGTGACTTTGTGCAGGGCGATCCCGCGCGTCTTCAGCGCCGCCAGCAATCGTTCTGAGAAATGCAGTCCCGCCGTCGGCGCCGCCACAGAGCCCGCATCGTGCGCAAACAGCGTCTGATAGTCGGTCTTGTCCTGTTCGTCGGGGGCGCGGCGGGAGGCGATATAGGGCGGCAGCGGCATCTCACCCCGCTCAGCAATAGCCTGGTCCAGCACCGGGCCATGGAAGGAAAATAATAGGGTTACTTCACCTCCTTCATCTTTCTGTGAAACTTGAGCATCGAGCTCACCGAGGAAACAGACTCGCCCCTCGCTGCCAAATCGCAGCGTATCGCCGACCCGGACCTTCTTGGCGCCCAGGATGAAGGCTTTCCAGCGCGATCCGTCGAGCCGTTTGTGCAGGGTGGCCTCAATCACAGGCTCGCTCGTCCCCCGCCCGATGCGTCGGCCCTTGAGCCGGGCGGCAATCACCTTGCTGTCGTTGACCACCAACGCGTCGCCCGGCTGCAAAAAGTCCGGCAGATCGCGCATACCGCGATCCTCGAATTCGGGCGTCCTGCCCGGCCGTACCACCAAGAGCCGCCCTGCGTCGCGCGGGACGGCGGGCCTGAGCGCGATGCGCTCCGCCGGCAGGTCGAAGTCGAAGAGGTCGGTTTTCATGCCTGTCCGTCGTCACGCCCGGCCTTGTGCCGGGCATCCCGACTAGGTTGGCATGGCCCTGCGACCTTAAGCGAGCTGGCCGGGACAAGCCCGGCCATGACGCAACAATTGGCGCTCGGGCAAAGGAACTACGCCGCCATCGTCGCCTTGACGATCTTGTCGGGATCCTGGACCGGCTCGCCGCGCTTGATCTTGTCGACGTTGTCCATGCCTTCGATCACCTTGCCCCAGACCGTGTACTGGTTGTTGAGAAACGGGGCCTCCTCGAAGCAGATGAAGAACTGGCTGTCGCCGGAATCCGGGCTGGCCGCGCGCGCCATCGACACTGTGCCGCGCACATGCGGCTCCTTGTTGAACTCGGCCTTCAACTTCTGCCCCGAGCCGCCGGTGCCGGTGCCGTGCGGGCAGCCGGTCTGCGCCATGAAGCCGTCGATCACCCGGTGGAACACGATGCCGTCATAGAAGCCCTCTTTCACCAACTCCTTGATGCGCGCGACATGGCCAGGCGCCAGGTCGGGCCGCATCTCGATCACCACCTTGCCCTTGGTAGTCTCCAGCGTGAGCGTGTCTTCCGGCTTGGCCATGATGTTTTCCTTCGAAAATGTGTGGCGCGCTGTTCAGCGCACGATGGTGGCTTTCTTGACGTAGTCCATGCGCTTGTAGTGCTGCGCGAGATAGGCATTGCCTTCCCTTTGCAGGCGGCCCTGATCGGGACCGCGGCCGCGCGGCGCGCCCTCGCCGTATTCGGCGTTGAGGCTGTCCACCACGTTCATGCCCGAGACCACCTGGCCGAAGGGCGCAAAGCCCTGGCCGTCGAGGCCGCCATTGTCTGCGAAGTTGATGAACACCTGCGTGGTGCGCGTATTGGGGCCGGCGGTGGCGAAGGTGATCATGCCGCGCTTGTTGCTCTGTCGTACCGGATCGTCAGGGATCTGGGCGCCGCGCCAATGCGCCATCACCGCCGGATCGCCGTGAATGCCGAACTGCACCATGAAGCCGGAGATCACGCGGAAGAAGCGCACATTATTGTAGAAGCCGTTCGTCACCAGATTGTAGAAGCGGTCGGCGCCGTGCGGCGCCCACGACCGGTTCACCTGGACCACGAAGGCGCCTTTGCTAGTGTCGAAGCGCACCTTGTAGCTCGCCGGTGCCTGCTCGGTGAGCGCAGACGGGTTGGCGAGATTGGGCGACTGCGCGAGCGCCGGCGCGGCCAGCACGGCCAACGCAAGCGCAAGCGTGAGGATCGATCTGCGGTTCGTCATTCGCTCTCCTTGATCACCGCTGGCGCGCTTTAGCGCGGGAACTTCTTCTTCAAGCGGGCCACGACCGGCGCCGGCACGAAGGCGGAAACGTCGCCGCCCATGCCGGCGATCTGGCGCACCAATGTGGCGGTGATCGGGCGCACCGATGCCGAAGCGGGCAGGAAAATCGTCTGCACTTTCGGCGCCATGGTCGCGTTCATGCCGGCCATCTGCATTTCGTAATCGAAATCGGTGGCGTCACGCAGGCCGCGGATCAGCAAGGTCGCGCCTTGCTTGCGCGCCGTTTCGACGACGAGGTTGTCGAACGTCATGCAGACGAGCTTGCATTTTTCGCGGCGCACCACCGGCCCGCAGGTCTGTTCCAGCATGGCGATACGCTCGGCGGCCGAAAACAGCGGCTTTTTGCCGGGATGCACGCCGATCGCCAGCACGAGCTTGTCGGCAAGGCGGGCGGCTTGGCGCACCACGTCGAGATGGCCGTTGGTGACCGGGTCGAAGGTCCCGGCGTAAAGGGCGGTCCGCAGCATGGCGGCGGGTCTACCCCGGTCCCTCACGCCCGGCAAGGCCGCGGCAACTGGCTTGAACCGTTATCCCCGCGGCGGCGACCAACCCCAACAGGCGAAACACAGGGAATCGTCATGCCGAAGCTTATGACCGCCATCATGACCGCCGCTTTCATTGCCGCCGCCATGACCGCCTTGTCCACCCCGACCGCCCATGTCGATGCCAGGCCGCGCCCGGTCGCGGAAGCGGCCCAGATGCGGTCCTGCGCCGAACGGCCTAGGCTCTATTTGCGCTGCGTCGGCACGCCCTTCGGCAACCCGCAGGTCCGGCTGGTTACCACCAACCGGCTGGCCGCCAACCAGGACGTGGACTCCTAAAGGGCAACCCAAATACTGCCTTGGCTGCGCCGTTCACTGTCTGCTTTTGCGGAACAGCGGACAAAGGTGGATTTTCGCCCATGATCGATCGGTCGCGATTGACCCTAACGCGACACATTAATCGGATCACCGCTTTGATTTGTTTAGAGGACTATGCGTAGTCCCCAATTCTCCGATATGGCGGCGTTATACGTCTTGGTGCATCTGCTGCATGGACCAAAATTTAATCACTCTTTTCGCAGCTGACTGCGAAAGTCTGAGATATTCTCGTTTTAAGTTATTGAGTTCATCGTCCGAGACTATTTTGCCGGTTAATTGTTCTTTTAACAGAGAACGCAGTGTGAGCCATGATAGCCCGGCGGCCTTGCAAGGGACGAGCAGCGATTCATTGCGGTTATCGGTCATCATACGCTTGATCATATCAATTGGCGCCGAGCATAACGCAGCTAGTGCGGCAACTGTTTCAGCAAATCTGTGCGCTTTCACGAACTCCAGCAGCGCCACCTGATCGAGTTCGCCGTTTTCTTGCATCAACTCGACAAGATGCTGTGCCGCATTAAAGTCGTTACCCATTTCTTCATTGTCGATGACTTCAGTCGATACGCTGGCCAGTATGTCTTTTATGTCGTCGCGCTTTTCCGGCATCGCCAGGGCTAACAGACGCATTCGCACCGCCTCGGTTGCTCGCTCCAGCAGACGACGGAAGATATGTAATGGAATGTCGAGGCGCAAACCGAGCTTTTCGAATAATGTTTCATCATCTTCGGCAAACTCTACAAGGCGAGAATAGGTCTTTTCCGAGAAACTGGCCCCTGCATTCCCAGCCAGTTTGCTGATGACGTGTCGATCCCCACGCTCAATCAAAGTGTCGGTTAAGGACTCACTGAGGCTGCTTCGCTTGGAGATTGCGAGCAGGTGCGATTGGCTCTTGACCATGGCAATTTCGATAAGATCACGCGTGGTCAGGCGCTCCGACAGCGCCAGAATGGGTCCAGCGATGGCTATTTCATCGTCTCGCGCGAGATTGTTGACGACATTGATCGGCGCATTGTTGATTGGCGCAAGACGCTCGCTGAGTTCGATGAGAGCCTTTGATTCCATCCGCTTGATGAGATGACCCAAAACTTCATCGAATATCTGGATTTGCTCCTCATTGAGCTGTTCTTTTTCACTGAGAAATAGATTGGTGACGCGTCTAAGAGTTTCTACCCGTTTTTCCTGAGAGCCGCGCCTTACAGCATCTTCAAGTTCAGAAATGAGCGACCGGTGGTGATACATCGAGTGTGCCATACTGGGATGTGCTTGCGGCGCTTCTGCGCCGTTTGTTAATAGGCCGTAAATGCAATCTTATCGGAAAACGTTTAAAAATCGGTCTAGCAACGAGCCCCCGGCGGCATTGAAGTCTTTTTAGGGCTGCATGAGGTGGCGCTCGGTATCAAGCAGGCCGAGCAACCGGGTTACTGGATGCCCGCTTTCGGGGCAAAGCGACATCCGGCCCGCATTATGCGTACACGCCCTAGCCCGGCCGCCGCGCCAGCGATAGCCAGATCCCGCCCCCGATCAGCACGACGCCCGACAGCCGGCCGAGCAGGCGATTGTGTTTGGGTTTCATGAACCAGGCACGGCCGAGACCGGCGGCAATCGCCCAGCCGGAATCGAGAAACGCCCCCACCGTCACCGACACCGCACACATCACCAGCAATTGCCGCTCCACCGGAAGCGTGGGATCGATGAATTGCGGCAGGAAGGCCGTGAAGAACGCGATCGACTTCGGATTGGTCATCGCCACCACGAAGCCGCGCCAGGCGTGCACATGGGGCGCCGGTGCCAGCGCTTCACTCTGTTCGCCGGCATGACGCCAGGCCTGGATGCCGAGCCAGACCAGATAGGCGGCACCGACCCAGCGCAGAGCGTCGAACACCTCCGCCGAGGCTTTCAAGATCCAGCTTAGCCCTAAGGCGATACAGGCGAGCAGCAGGGCATTGCCCGTGCTCGCACCGGCAACCGTTTGCAGTGCCGCGCGAGTCCCACTTCTCGCGCCAGTCGCGATGATGAGCGTGACGATCGGTCCCGGCGTCAGGAACAGCACGATCGTGATCAGCAAGAAGGCGGAGAACAGGTGCCAGTTCATGCTGCGCTCTACTCTTCCTCGTCCTCGCTAAGCCGCTCGACCGACACCACGCGCTCGCCCTCGGCGGTGTCGAGCACGATCACCCCTTGCGTCGAGCGCCCGGCGATGCGGATGCCCGCGACATTGGTGCGGATTAGCTTGCCCTGGTCGGTCACCAGCATGACCTGGTCGCCCTCCTCCACCGGGAAGGAAGCCACCAGCCGGCCGGTCTTTTTGGTGACGTGCATGGCGACGATACCTTTGCCGCCGCGGCCGGTGGTGCGGTACTCGAACGACGAGGAGCGCTTGCCGTAGCCGCGCTCCGAGGCGGTAAGCACGAACTGCTCGGCCGCCGACAATTCCACGTAGCGCTGCTCGCCAAGCTCGATCTGCTCGGCGCTTTCCTCCGCCTCGGCCGGCGCCTCTTCCTCGGCGGTGCCGCGCCGCACCGCACTGGTACGCTTCAGATACGCGACGCGCTCTTCCGAGGTCACTTCGATGTGGCGCAGGATCGACATGGAGATCACCCTGTCGTCCTTCGACAAATTGATGCCGCGCACGCCATCCGAGGTGCGCCCGGCGAATACGCGCACTTCCGCCACCGCGAAGCGGATGCAATGGCCGCCGGCGGTGGTGAGCAGCACGTCGTCCTTCTCGGTGCAGATGGTGACGTCGACGATGGCGTCGCCGTCGCCGAGCTTCATGGCGATGATGCCGGAGGGGCGGATCTTCTGAAAATCCGACAGCTTGTTGCGCCGCACGTTGCCCTTGGTGGTGGCGAACATCACGTCGAGCGCGCCCCAGGTCGTCTCGTCCTCGGGCAGCGGCATGATCGAGGTAATCCACTCGCCGTCGTCGAGCGGAAGAATGTTAATGAGCGCCTTGCCGCGCGCCTGCGGCGCCGACAGCGGCAGCCGCCAGACTTTTTCTTTGTAGACCTTGCCGCGCGAGGAGAAGAACAGCACCGGCGTGTGGGTCGAGGCCACGAACAGCCGCGAGACGAAATCCTCCTCGCGCACCTGCATGCCGCCGCGGCCCTTGCCGCCGCGCCTTTGCGCGCGATAGGTCGAAAGCGGTACGCGCTTGATGTAGCCGAGATGGGAGACGGTGATGACCATGTCCTCGCGCTGGATCAGGTCCTCTTCCTCGACTTCCGCCTCCGCCTCGGTGATCACGGTGCGGCGTTCGGTAGCGAATTTGTCCTTCACGGCCTTCAGCTCGGTCTTGATGATCGCCTGGATGCGCGTGCGCGAGCGCAGTATTTCCAGGTAATCGGCAATCTCGGCAGCGAGCTTGTCGAGCTCTTCCTTGATCTCGTCGCGGCCTAAGGCGGTGATCCGTTGCAGGCGCAGGTCGAGGATGGCGCGCGCCTGTTCGGCCGAGAGCTTGGTGGCGCCCTTGGGCGTGATCTTGTGGCGCGGATCGTCGATCAGCGTCACCATGGCGGCCATGTCCTTGGCGGGCCAGTCGCGCGCCATCAAGGCCTCGCGCGCTGTGTTGGGATCCTTGGCGCCGCGGATCAGTTTGATCACCTCGTCGATATTGGCGACCGCGATGGCGAGACCCACCAGCACATGGGCGCGGTCGCGCGCCTTGCCGAGCAGGTACTTGGTGCGCCGCGACACCACCTCTTCGCGGAAGGCGACGAAGGCCACCAGCAGGTCCTTCAGCGCCATCACCAGCGGGCGGCCGCCGTCAAGCGCCACCATGTTGGCGCCGAAGGAGGATTGCAGCGGCGTGAAGCGGTAGAGTTGGTTCATGACGACGTCGCGCTCGGCGTCGCGCTTAAGCTCGATCACCACGCGGTAGCCATCGCGGTCGCTCTCGTCGCGCAGGTCGGCGACGCCGTCGATTTTCTTTTCACGCACCAGCTCAGCGATGCGCTCGACCATCGAGGCCTTGTTCACCTGGTAGGGGATCTCGGTAATGATGATCGCTTCGCGCTCCTTACGGATGGTCTCGAAGCCGACCTTGCCGCGCATCACCACTGAGCCGCGGCCGGTGTGGTAAGCGCTACGAATGCCGGCGCGGCCGAGGATGACGCCGCCGGTGGGGAAATCCGGGCCGGGCACGATCTTGATCAGGTCGTCGATGCTCAACGCCGGATCATCGATCAGCGCCGTGCAGGCGTCGATCACCTCGCCCAGATTGTGCGGCGGAATATTGGTCGCCATGCCGACGGCGATGCCGCCGGCGCCGTTGACCAAGAGATTGGGAAAGCGCGCCGGCAGCACCACCGGCTCGTGCTCGTTGCCGTCATAGTTCGGCTGAAAGTCGACGGTGTCCTTGTCGATGTCGTCGAGCAGCGTCATCGCCGCCGCGTCGAGCCGGCATTCGGTGTAGCGCATGGCCGCCGGCGGATCGCCGTCGACCGAGCCGAAATTGCCCTGGCCGTCGATCAGCGGCAGGCGCATGGAGAAATCCTGCGCCATGCGCACCAGCGCGTCGTATATCGCCTGGTCGCCGTGCGGGTGATATTTGCCCATCACGTCGCCGACCACGCGCGCCGACTTGACGTATTTCTTGTCGGGCGTGTGGCCCTGCTCGTTCATCGAAAAGAGGATGCGCCGGTGCACCGGCTTGAGACCGTCGCGCACGTCGGGCAGCGCGCGCGACACGATCACGCTCATGGCGTAATCGAGATAGCTGCGCTTCATCTCTTCGGTGATCGAGACGGGACGCACGTCGGAGGGATTTCCGTCCCCCGATTTCGGGTTTTCGGTATCGGACAAGGCTAGCGTCCTGGGCGGGTTGGCTCGCGCGGTTTTACTAGCCGATTCATTTGGGCTTTGCTAGGCGAAACGGCGCCGCATACAGGCGTTTTTATCGTGCCAAAACAGCCGCTTAGCCGGGCGGCGCGGTTCGCATTTGACGCAAATTGGCGCGCTCATTCTAGGCGCCGTGACGCGCGCCAATTGCGCGACGCGGGAGTACCATGACGCGATGTCGTTGCCGGTCGAATTCCTCGTTTCCGCGCTGGTCACGCTGGTCGTGGTGGTCGATCCGATCGGTCTGGTGCCGGCCTTCATCGCGGTCACCCACGGCCTGCCGCAGCGCGCGCGCCGCAGCGTCGCCTGGCGCGCCTGCCTGATCGCGGCCGCGGTGCTCGCCGGCTCGGCGCTGATCGGCGATTGGCTGCTGCGCACGCTGTCGATCACGCTGCCGGCGTTTCGGATTGCCGGCGGGCTGCTGTTGTTTTCGATCGCGTCGGAAATGGTGTTCGGCGTGCGTGTCATGCGGCAATCGCAACAGGCCGAGGAAGCGCTCGAGGAGCGCGTGCGCAACATCGCCGCCTTCCCGCTCGGCATCCCGCTGATGGCCGGGCCCGGCGCCATCACCGCTTGCGTGCTACTGGCCGGCCGCGCCGCCGGCGAGCCGGTTCACCTCGCTATCCTGTTAGCGGCCATCGCCGCGGTGCTGGCGTTCTGCTTCGTGACGTTCACGCTCGCGTCCCGCATCGCCACACTGATGGGCATCACCGGCAACGTGGTGCTCTCGCGCCTGCTCGGCGTGCTGCTGGCGGCGCTGGCGGTGCAGTTCGTGATCGACGGCGTGCGCGTGGCGCTCGGCTAGAACGGAATTTCGTCGTCCATGTCGTCGCTTTTGCCGCCGGCGCCGGCCATGGCCGGCTTACGCTCGCGCGCCGCGCTCGGCCCCGACGAGCCGAAATCGTCGCCGCCGCCTGCGCCCGCGCCGCCGGCGCGGTCGAGCATGGTGAGCTGCGAGTTGAAGCCCTGCAGCACGACCTCCGTCGAATAGCGGTCATTGCCGTCCTTGTCCTGCCATTTGCGTGTTTGCAGCGCGCCTTCCAGGTAAATCTTCGAGCCTTTCTTGAGGTATTGCTCCACGATCTTGCACAGGCCTTCGTTGAAGATCACCACGCGATGCCATTCAGTCTTTTCGCGGCGCTCGCCGGTGGTCTTGTCGCGCCAGGTGTCGGAGGTCGCCACGCGCAAATTGGCGATCGGCCGGCCGTCCTGGGTGCGGCGAATTTCGGGATCGGCGCCAAGATTGCCGATGAGAATAACCTTGTTGACGCTACCCGCCATGATGCTCTCCGCGTGGCGACACCGGGCGCGCGCGCTTTGAAGCGAAAGCCGCCGCCGGTCGCCGTTTGAGGGCCCGCCTGCCGCGCGCGGGGCCCCGATTGTTTGAACGCTCACCCTAGACTTCGCCCCGGGGGCGGCAAGCGCGATTGCCCCTAATCCACAGCGCTTCTGCTGGTTGCTGCGATCGTCGGGCCATGGCCGTCTACAAGTGTGTTCGCGTTATGTTCTAGCCTATTTTGGCCGGCCATGCAACTGATTCGCTTGGGAAACTCATTCCCCTTGTGGCATAAAGGCCACAGTTCGAATCATCCACAAGATATAGCGTCCACGGCCACTGGGAACGTGAGGAGGTCACGATGAGGCGTGTCATTCTTACCTTGGGTGCGGCGGTAATAGCGGCCGCGACGGCTTGGCCGTCGTTGGCGGCGGATAAGCACCAAGGCTATTTCGGCCCGGCGCCCGGGCCGCTGGAGTTGGTTAGTTGGCGAGGGTTCTACGTCGGTATCAACGGCGGCTACAGCTGGGGCCAATCGGACTGGAGTAGCAGCGTCACCGCTGGCTCCAGCAACCCGGGAGGAGGCCTGCTCGGCGCAACCATCGGCTTCAACGGTCAAAGCGGCGGTTTCGTCTTTGGCCTTGAAGGCGACATTGACGCCACCTGGATCAGGGACACCAACAGCAGCGGTACCGGCGTTTGCAGTGTGACCTGTGAAACTCAAAACAGCTGGCTGGCCACGATACGCGGCCGCCTCGGCTACGCCTTCGACCGCGCAATGCTCTACGCCACGGCAGGCGGCGCGTTCGGCGACGTCCAGATGTCAACCGGAGGCCTGACCGCAACCGTGGGTCGGGCCGGCTGGACCGCTGGCGTGGGCGTCGAATATTCAATTTTCGGCCCGTGGTCGGCGAAGCTTGAATATCTTTACCTAGACCTCGGCAGCGTCACTTGTGGTCCCGCCACCTGCGGCATCAATACCAACGTCGATTTCACGTCCAGCATCGTTCGCGTCGGCGTGAACTACCGGTTCTGAGTGAATGCGGGTGCCGGTCAGCCGGCACCGATGCGGAAACGAGGCACGGCCTGCAAACCAGTTTCGGGTTTGCCGGCTTTGCACAATTTCCCGAGCTTACTGCCCGTTACTTTTGAGCTTCTGCCGGTATTCAAAGACATGCGCGGCCGTCGTGTCCTTTTTTCCGCGCAGCTGCGACACGACGCTGGCTTCGATCGGCTTGCTGTTCTTCGGCTGAAGCGCGGCGTTGCCGAAATTGCCGCGGATATAGTTCACCACCGCCGCGATCTGCTGATCGCTCAGCACGTCGAGCGGCGGCATCGCGCTGTCGAACGTCTTGCCGTTGACTTCGATCTTGCCTTCCAGGCCGAACAGCACCGCGCGCACCGGATAATCCTGGCTGAGGAACAGATCGGCATTTTTTGCCAGCGGCGGGAATTGCTCAGGCACCCCTTGCGCATTCTCCTGATGGCAGGCGACGCACTGGTCCTTGAACACCGCGGCGCCATCAACCTTGGCGGGCGCGGCCGGTGCGGCAGCGGCCATCTTCGGCGGCGGATTTGGGCCGAGATAGGTGCCCAGATAGTCAAGAATCTTGGCGCGCTGGTCCGGCGAAATGCGCAGACCATATTGCTTCATGCTGTCGATGAGTTCGTTCCAGGTGTCGCGCGGCACGCCCGCCGACTCGATCAGGTATTGCAGATCGTGACAGGTCCGGCACTGGCCGTAGACCAGCTCGCGGTTCGGCCCCGGCGGGAGTTGCAGATTGTCCTGGGCATAGGCGCCGGCGGCAAACAAGATACAGCCGGCGGCCCCTGCGATAAGGGACGTCCCGCGCATGTCAAAGTGTCTCCCGATGAGGATAAGGAACGGGGAGCGCCAGCGCGGCGCTCCCCGCAATCTCACGACATCGTGGCAGCGATCGATCAGACCGTGACCTCGACGCGGTCGGCGCCGTTCCACTCGTAGCCGCGCGGGTTCCACCGCGTCAACCCGTCAACCGGCTGGCTCTCGCCCTTGGCGTCGAACGCGCGCGACATCAGCTCATGCTTGCCTTTGCCGAGCTTGGTCTTGAGTGACCAGTGGTGCCAGGCCCAGGGGCTTGCCGCCGGCTTGATCTCGGCACTGTGCCAGGTCTTGCCGCCATCGGTGGAGACCTCGACCTTGGTAATTTTCGACATGCCGTCGTTGAAGGCGACGCCAGCGATCGTAACATTGCCCGCCTTCGGCTTGTCTTCCGGCAGCGGCGAGAAGATCACGCTCTTGATCTTGTGGCCGTAGGTCGGAACGCTGTTGTCGTGGGTGTAGCTGTTGGCCTTGAACGTGGCCGGGTCGGCCGGCAATTGTTTCGGCATGCGATAGCCGACCGACTGGAACGCGCTCGGCGACTGCTCGGCGGCGAAGAAAAGATAAGTGAGCATCTTCACGTTCATGTTGCCGTAGAAGCCGGGGATGACCAGCCGCACCGGCCCGCCATGCACCGCCGGGATCGGCTCGCCGTTCATCTTTAGCGCCAGGATGGCGTGATCAAGCGCCGGATCGTTGAGGTGATAGCTCTTGGCAAAGTCGGAGCCTTCCGGTGTCGGCGGCTGATCCCAGCCTTCCGCGGTCAGCCAGGTCGCCGACTTGGCCGGCGCCATTTTCAGGCTGTCGAGGAACGGACGCAGCGGCACGCCTTCCCATTCCACATTGCCCATGCCGCCATTGTGCCACTGGCCGCCGCCGACTTTCTGCTTGGCGGCATAGTATGAGCGGCCGTTGCCGGCGCATTGGATCACCGACACGCGTTTTTCCTGCGGCTGCTTCTGCAGCTCGGCGATCGACACGTCGCGCGGCCGCTGCACCAGCCCGTCGACGCGCAGGTTCCAGTTCTTGACCATCTCGGCCGACGGCGCATTGAGCGAGATGTACCAGGCCGCGTTGCCTTCATGCGGGTAGTGCAGCCGGTTGAACAAGATGCTCTTCGGGGTGATGTCGTATTTGCGCAGCTCAGTGAGCGGGGTCTCCATCACGCCGAGCTTGGCGTTGTGCACGATCATGTCGGCTTTCTTGCCAGGAATGATCTGCGAGGCGTTTTCCGCCGCCAGCGCCACGCGCGGCAGGCCGGCCCCGAGCGCGACGCCGGTGGCGCCGGCCAGCGCGTTGAACTGGCGACGGCTCATGCGGGTACGTTTGGAACGGTTGAGCATTTCTCTTCCTCCCTGCTCTCCTGGTCCGTTCTGGACAGCCCTTGCCCGTCCATCCATCGATGGCTACGGGCGCGGGCCGAGAGATGTATTTGTTCTACGGTTCGCCGGATGTTTAGAATGCCGGCCTTACGCGCACGCTAGTTTTGACATCATGGTTCCCTTGGCGGCAAAGTTCAAGACATATTTATTATATTGCATGTGTTAAGGCGCCGCGGCATCCCCTCGCGTGAAAACCAGAACAGCCGGCTGAATTGTTTGCCGCCCGCTCGGCGATCGACATCGTCCGCCCGTTATCCCCATGCTCCCGGCCGCGCGGCGCACGGGGGACTGGCGCAAGGCCACCGTTCTCACTACGTTCCGTCCCGATGCTCCCGCGCCCCAGACGACATGGACCGCCGGCACCGGCCGGCGCATTGCCGCGCCCGAAGGCCTCATGACCGATTTGCCCAGCAAGACCGGCCCCCGCGGCGATGCCCGCGTCATCGCCATCCGCGGCGCCCGCGAGCACAATCTCAAGAACGTGGACGTCTCGATCCCGCGCGACCGGCTGGTGGTATTCACCGGCCTGTCCGGATCGGGCAAATCCTCGCTTGCTTTCGACACCATCTATGCGGAAGGCCAGCGCCGCTATGTGGAGTCGCTGTCCGCATACGCCCGCCAGTTCCTCGAGATGATGCAGAAGCCGGACGTCGACCAGATCGACGGGTTGTCGCCGGCGATCTCCATCGAGCAGAAGACCACTTCGCGCAATCCGCGCTCCACCGTCGGCACCGTCACCGAGATCTACGATTACATGCGGCTGCTGTGGGCGCGCATCGGCGTGCCCTATTCGCCGGCCACCGGCCTGCCCATCGAGAGCCAGACCGTGTCGCAGATGGTCGACCGCGTGCTGGCGCTGCCGGAAGGCACCCGCATCTATGTGCTGGCGCCGGTGGTGCGCGGCCGCAAGGGCGAATACCGCAAGGAGCTCGCCGAGTTCCTCAAGAAGGGCTATCAGCGCGTCAAGATCGACGGCGCGTTTTACGAGACCGGCGAGGTCAAGCCGCTCGACAAGAAATTCATCCACGACATCGACGTGGTGGTCGACCGCCTGGTGGTGAAGAGCGACATCGGCACGCGGCTGGCGGATTCACTCGAGCAGTGCCTGAAGCTCGCCGACGGGCTGGCGGTGATCGAGCTCGCCGACACCCTTTCTTCTACCTCCCCCCTTGCGGGGGAGGTCGGCGCGAAGCGCCGGGAGGGGGGTGGGCGCGACAATGCGAAAACATCGACCCCCGTCCCCAACCCTCCCCCGCAAGGGGGGAGGGAGCCGTCAGAGTCCGCCGCAAAGAAAGTTGCCCGCATCCACGACAAGAGCGGCCCCGAGCGGCTGATCTTCTCGGAGAAATTCGCCTGCCCGGTGTCCGGCTTCACCATTGCCGAAATCGAGCCGCGGCTGTTCTCGTTCAACAACCCGTTCGGCGCCTGCCCGGAATGCGGCGGGCTCGGCGTCGAGCAACACATCGACGCCGACCTGGTCATCCCCGACCGCGACGCCACGTTGCGCAAGGGAGCGATCGCGCCCTGGGCGAAGTCGTCGTCGCCCTATTACATCCAGACCCTGATGGCGCTCGCCAAGCACTACCGCTTCACCCTCGACACCAAATGGAAGGACCTGCCGAAGAAGACGCAGAACGCCATCCTCTACGGCTCCGGCGCGGACGACATCAAATTTGTCTATGACGACGGCTTGCGCGGCTACACCACCAAGAAGCCGTTCGAAGGCGTCATCACCAATCTGGAGCGCCGCTTCAAGGAAACCGAGAGCGAGTGGGCGCGCGACGATCTGGCGAAATATTTCACCGACGTGCCCTGCGCGGCCTGCCAGGGCGCGCGCCTCAAGCCCGAGGCGCTCTGCGTCAAGATCGCCGGCCAGACCATTTCGCAGGTGGCCGAACTATCGGTGCGCAAGGCCGGCGAATGGTTCACCGAACTGCCCGAGCAGCTTAACGCCAAGCAGAACGAGATCGGCACAAGGGTGCTGAAGGAAATCCGCGAGCGGCTGCAATTCCTGGTCGCGGTCGGGCTCGATTACCTGACGCTGGCGCGCGGCAGTGGCACGCTCTCCGGCGGCGAGAGCCAGCGCATCCGCCTCGCCTCGCAGATCGGCAGCGGCTTGACCGGCGTGCTCTATGTGCTGGACGAGCCCTCGATCGGCCTGCACCAGCGCGACAACGCCCGCCTGCTGGAAACCCTGAAGCGACTTCGTGACTTGGGCAACACGGTGATCGTGGTCGAGCACGACGAGGACGCCATCCGCAACGCCGATTTCGTGCTCGACATCGGCCCCGGCGCCGGCATCCACGGCGGCCATATCGTGGCGCAAGGCACGGTCGCCGACCTGATCGCCGCGCCGCAGTCATGGACCGGCAAATATCTCTCCGGCGAATTGGCGGTGCCGATCCCCGAGCGGGCGCCGCGCAACCCGCGCCGCACGGTGAAGGTGGTCAACGCCCGCGGCAACAATCTCAAGGGCATCGACGCCGAGATTCCACTCGGCCTGTTCACCTGCGTCACCGGCGTCTCGGGCGGCGGCAAGTCGACGCTGCTGATCGACACGCTCTACAACGCGGTGGCGCGCAAGCTCAACGGCGCTTCCCTCAGCCCCGCCAAGCACGACCGCATCGAGGGCCTCGAGCACATCGACAAGATTATCGACATTGATCAGTCGCCGATCGGCCGCACGCCGCGCTCGAATCCGGCGACCTACACCGGCGCCTTCACTCCGATCCGCGAATGGTTCGCCGGCCTGCCGGAGAGCAAGGCGCGCGGCTACGAACCGGGGCGCTTTTCCTTCAACGTCAAGGGCGGCCGCTGCGAGGCCTGCCAGGGCGACGGCGTCATCAAGATCGAGATGCACTTCCTGCCCGACGTCTACGTCACCTGCGACGTCTGCAAGGGCAAGCGCTACAACCGCGAGACGCTGGAGGTGACCTTCAAGGGCAAGACCATCGCCGACGTGCTCGACATGACGGTGGAGGAGGCGCTCGAGTTCTTCAAGGCGGTGCCGCGCGTGCGCGACGTGCTGGCGCTGCTGCACCGCGTCGGCCTCGACTACATCCATGTCGGCCAGCAGGCGACCACCTTGAGCGGCGGCGAGGCGCAGCGCGTCAAGCTCGCCAAGGAGTTGTCGAAGCGCGCCACCGGCCGCACGCTCTACATCCTCGACGAGCCCACCACCGGGCTGCACTTTCACGACGTGGCGAAGCTGCTCGATGTGCTGCACGAGCTGGTCGAGCAAGGCAACACCGTGGTGGTGATCGAGCACAATCTGGAAGTGATCAAGACCGCCGACTGGATCATCGACCTCGGCCCCGAAGGCGGCGACGGCGGCGGCGAGATCGTGGCGGCGGGCACGCCGGAGGATATCGTCAAGGTCAAGCGGAGCTATACGGCGGAGTTTTTGAAGCCGGTGCTGGGACGCGAGGCGCCGGGGCGGCGGAAGAAGAGTATCGAGGCGGCGGAATGATAAAGAATTAGCCTCGCATTTCGGCAGCGAGATCGCGGGTTACGATGAAGATACTCAAACTCTGCTGGCAACGCTCCAAAGCGGGCGAGTGGAGCATTCAAGACATGAAAAGCATCGAACTGCGCGGCAAGTCCGAGCAGAGCTTTTTCGCAGTCGATAACGATATTTTCGTTGGCCAACGCCCCCCGTTCATCGGTGTCCGACATCAGCGCCTGTGAGACAGATTTAGCGGCTTGAGGAAGGGAGGATTTCTGGCTCATCGTAACCATCAAGGAGTGGAGATGAGACAGAAATCCGTACACCCTGAGTCACCGTCTG
>Ga0307428_1000256_pt1 | contig 40163 bp, 47 predicted proteins | sample SalMarWE160240MG_FD_202161 | JGI IMG/M metagenome (GOLD analysis project Ga0307428, IMG submission 202161) | Salt marsh sediment microbial communities from the Plum Island Ecosystem LTER, Massachusetts, United States - WE1603-240 | ecosystem: Environmental > Aquatic > Marine > Intertidal zone >...
CTGATATTGTCTTCGTCGGGTACTGGTTTTTTATCTAACCTTAACGGTTGATTATGCCTGAGCTTATAGTAAAGCATTCCGTTCTCCGCTACGGCATTGGACTTTTCGTGAGATTCTTTGCTTCCCTCAACGATTTCTTCCAATTCAAGAACCCGAGCCGCTACTTTCTTACCTTCCGGGGTTTTGAAATACTCCGGGTTAATCTGAACTGCGAGTTGCAATTTCTGTTGCTGTAACATCTTATCTTCTTTAATCAACGATTTCTCATCTACTGTAATATCCGTGCAATCGATATCCGATTGTAAGAATAGTTCACGTTCCCATTGATTAAATTGGTTCAAAATCTGTCCATATTTACCGTAAGTAGCATAATTCTTAAATAACCACACGAACCAGAATGCTATTTTGCTAAATGCTCTTGCTTGTCCTAAAGTTCCATAATCACGTATCCATTGAGCACCTTGTTGGGATAGTAATGCAAGTTCCGTTGCGGTACGATCTGAACGTTGAGGATATTTTAAGTCAGGAATTCCCCAAAGCTTTTCGATGTAAAGTTGAGGACTTATATCTTCCCTGAAAAGTTCAGCTGGCAATGCAGGTGGAGCTAACCATGTTGGTTTCTCGCCCCTAGCAGTGCTCTTGTAACGCCATATCCCGCCTATATTAGGAATACGCTCAATAGTAGGAGTAAAGTTCTCATCCATCAATAAATATGCTTCTCCAGCACGCTTATATTTATCCATTCGGGCTGTTAAGAGCTTATTATGTCGAACCTGTGCGGGAATAGAAAACTCCAAAAGCGTTAATCCTTGGAACCTACCGGAGATTTTGGGTCCGCTATTTTCTATAATCGGGATACCAGATAATCCTTCGTCAGGCAGAGGAAACTCCTGTAACAAAAATATCTTACCTGTTGTTTCGTTTTGTTTACCCCCAAATACAAAAGTTAGCCAGCGACCAGTAGGGTATCGTTCAGTTGGTTTTTCTAAAAGATGATACAACATCACAAATTTATCGTCTCCTCCATCCTGATCCTGTGCATCACCAACTGGTATTTCAACCTTTTGATACAGTCGTTGTAGTACGGCTTCACGATATGACAAACGATTAGGATAAAATCCTTCTATCTTCTCTAGGATTTTCTTAATCGGTGTGGATGAAGTATCTTCAAAACTTCTCAAGTCCTCTTTACGAATAGGCATACGAACTATAACATCAGGACATTCAGAAAGATAAGTATAACCACCCGATACCAGTACATTTCTTAAGGGAATAGAGTGCAACTGCAATTCGCCTTCACGGATATAAGAAATTTCCGTCGGTGCACTGCCTTTCTTGTCGGCTTGGGCGTAAAGTGCCGTATCTCCATCTTGAATAGCTCTACCGTATTCATCAACTAAAGGGAAAGGAGTCTCAAATGGAGTCGTTTTATAGACGATACGTCTGGGGCCCGCATTCTTATTAAATATAGGCCAAAGAAAATGGTTGCCATCAATCGCCATATTAACCATGCCTTGTGCCCGCGCGCGAGAAAAATCAACACTATCTTCTCGTCGAATCATTTTAATGAACCGCTCGGCTACCTGAGCTTTCATTCTATCTTCTTCGCTAGGTGAACGCGGTCTGGCATCAAAACGGAAGGGGGTTGAACTTGCTTTAATTACCATCTTAAGAAAAGGTTGAATAAGTAAGTTCTCTATTTCTTCTTCAACTTGACCTACGGCTTTCAACTTAGCAAGCGACCCGGAAGCCTCGTCGGTTGCGTATCGCTCTACGATTTCACTAATATGCCGCGCCAACCCCCCGTCTTTGTATTCAACGTCTTGCTCACCCATCAAAAACGCCAAGTTGATTAACCCTCTTGCTTCTCTGTGTTCTGCACTTATTGATCGGCTTATAACTTTCTGCCGTAATGCCTTGAGTTCCTCTTCGCTATACGCTCTAGGCTTCCCCTCGGGGATATGTTCCTTTTGAACTTTTTCGACAGAAAATTCCAAACCACCTACTCGCATTACAACCTCACCGTTCCTGGCCCACCGCTTTGGTCATTGGCGGCCAAGCGCTCACATTCCTGGAATGCCTTGAAAGTAAGTTCCTCATCACTCAAGGGAGAGGTATCATGTTGGTGTACCGTATCATCCGTTAAAAATCCTTGTTCAAAAGCCGCTTGGACTGCGAACCCGATAGAGGTAAAGGGTTCACCATGTCCTTCCTGGGTTTCAGCGGCATGAAGTTGCTGGTCAATCAGCAGCAACTGACGTTTTTGACGCAAGTCTGGTAAGTACTCTATCCTCCCTACTTCCATAACACTCCGCATCCTTTGTGCCATCGGCCATTTGGTGCTGGTGTTTATCATTATAGGCGTCATAGCTGGATGTAGCTTCAGTATTTCCCTGGAAAGTTCATTGCCTGCCTCATCATGCTCGGTGAGTAAAACGTAACCTTGCTCATAGAACCCCTCGAAATCAGCACGGGTGTTATCGATACCCATCGAAACACAATTAAAATATTCACAGTAACGACTAGCTTCAGCTACCATCTTGCGGTACTCGCATCTATCAAACCATCGGCTAAGAACTTGTGTAAGCTTCCCGCTATGCGGCTCGAAAATCGCAAGGTGGCCCGGGTGTTTACGTTTACCCATGTCTAAACCGCCTACCGTAACCTGCGGCTGCCGGAATGATTGTTCTTTCTTAATACATGCCTCTATCAATCGTTTAGGGAAGAAGGTACGAAACACCTGGTGTCCTGGTCGTACTTTCATCTCTTTTTGATAGGCAATATCCTGACGGGACCCTTCAGCACCGCGTAAAGCCGCTAACCGCTCATCGGGAAATACTTCAGGCATAACCGAGTGGCCTTTTGCATCTTCTACCGACAAACGCTCTACCAACCAATCGTTGCCTTCGAGTGATTCTTCGTATTCTTCTACCGCACCTTCGAGGACTGCAAAAATATCATTATCCGTCTGCGGGGTTCCGGCTACAAAAATAGCACCATGTAGACGCGGCAGATATTGAACTGTTTGCAGGAAGAGATCCGTAATCTTGTTAATCATCGTAATGTCTCTCACCATAGAGGCTTGGTCTGAAACGTCGCCAAGGATGTCATCTACGAATACTTCATCAGGACGGTCTCCACGATGGGCGGCTAGGATACCACCCGGGGTAATAGTGTATCGTTTCTTATTAGGCAACCGCATCTTAATGATACTCTCCGCATCAGTTTCATGGACACAATCTTTGAATAATGGTGAACCCATGATGTAACGCTTCAATTTTGCAGTATGTTTCGCTGCCAAGTCTTCTTTAGCGGATAGATACAACCCCTCATATTCTGGATTAGGTTCTCCCCTCATCAACCGATACAGTTTCCACATAGCCCTCAGTCTCAGCATGGTTGATTTCATTGACTTACGAAAAGCGACAATGGCATAGCGCTTTCGTTCCTGCATATTTTTAGCCCAGTTGTAATGAAAATCCTTGAACACAAACGTCTCATTTTGACGTAGCTCTTCCCGGACCATTACATCTTCGCCGATCACGCGAGCAAAATACGGAAAAGAAGAATACGCAAGGTCCAGGTTCAAGTCGTGAAGATTCTGTGTAGTTATGATTCCTCCCCTCCCGCACCCGCATTCTCTATAGCTTTGATCTCTTCTTCCACAATCTCATCGCCGTGCTTTCGTAATCTTGCTTCCTGCTCTGGGGTAAGAATATGGAGATAGTGATCCACTCGCCCACGTTGCTCTGTCATCTGCCGGAACTTGCTTTTTGCTGCGATGGCAACTCTCGCATCGGCGGTCGTGAGGTCCACTATCTCACCGTCCACATCTCCATGAGAATCGAAGGTTTTACGAATACGCTTTACTTCTCCGCCTATCAATAACCGTAGGATCGCATCATCTACCACGAGGCTTCCAAACATAGACCGTGCTGTACTGACCGCGAATGCAAACCCATCAGGATCATCTTTGCGCCAATCATGTAGCATGTTCTCACTCACCCCGGCTAGATGCGCGGCATCTGCTAACGAGCAACCCATCACCAAGGCGTACAGAATTTCCCGTGCCGCAGGCTTGGTTCGTTTAGAATGCAAATCAGCACTATATTGAATCGGATAATCCGTCATGATCTGGTCTACCTGTTGAATTAACTCCTTTCGTTTGACGGTCAATTTGTTCGAAAGCTCTTTCGACGCGGGGCTGGAAACAGACTCCAGATATTCTTGTAGTTTTTGTTTGAAAGCTACTAATGTACGAACCAATTCCGGTTTGGTTAGCTTTGCAAGGTCTCCTTCTCCTAACGCAACCAGTTCCTCCAATGAGCGCGGTATGACCGCAGGACGCGGCTTTAACTGTATACGCTCCGCCCCGCCTTCAGCCTGGTATCTGTCGGGCTTCGTCGCTACAGCGGAATTACCCATTAAGCAACCTCTGGGACCTCATTCTCTTGGAGCTACTCCCGCTGTACTGGCCGGGGAACTCCCGCCTTTACCAGCTTCACCGCCTGTCTTGCTCTTAACTCCACCTGGCGGAGATCCAAGTAGTTCCTTACCTTTTTCTCTTTCCCAGTTTTTCTTATACATCCCGCCGATGCATTTGTAATCACCTTCCTTGTTCATGGCCGCGCACGCCTTTTTTGCATCATCCCATAGCTTTTCATCTATGGGTTGTTGCTTGCCGTCGCGGGTATAACCATAGTGTTCTGGCATCTTATCCTCCTTACCTTTTCTTTCGCTTCAAACCAGTACCGCGCGGGGGGAGCTTACTACTACCTGTACGCCGTTTATGCTCTATTAAACGCTTCGCATCGGTCTTAGGCTTACCCCGGCGCGGGCTTCCCCCAACTCCTCTTCCTCGTTTTACTAACATGCTAACTCCTTTTGAGGTAACGAATTGTGACCTCAAGTTGTTTTCATACCCTATTGTAGAAAATATACAAGTTTGTCAAGTACTACCCCAATTTCGATTCTTAAACCACGCTACTGCGTAACCTTATAAGCTTATAATGACTATCCTCTTTTTTTGGCTTTTGCCTTCAAAATTAACTTTCGCTCAAAAAAATAGTTCATATAGACCCCCTATGCAGATTCTCCAACCCCCCCTCCCCGTCAAATTCCGCGATACCCCCCACCGGGGAGGGATAAAACCAGGATCACGAACCCACAAGGCGTTTCAAACCCTCCTCAGACGCCCTTCGCTCCTCCAAATGCCCTTGCTAACTTACGCATATACGGAGCTTGACGACCTCCCCTTTCAATAAAAACTAAGGTTACATAATAACCATTAGGGGAACTAGGCGTAAGCCGTGAAGGTGCGGAGCTTGCGCGCCTCGCGCGCGCGTAAGGGAGTCCGCACACAAGCTCGACCCGCTTCGGTATCGCCTATTAAGTCATGGAGCTACGAGAGTTAGTCGTACTATGTCTCGCAAGCTACGACAGCTCTAGACGTTTACGCATAAGACAATAGTTTTTACAGTTTCTACGGCTCTATCATACGTATTTAGGTTACTTACAAACACACCTTGACATGGAGCGTTTCTTGACTATAATTATAAGTAATGGAAGAAGAAGAACCAACAAGCTCTTTGAATAACTTGGAGGAAGTCATGAAACACAAGGAAGAAGTTCTAACAGTCTTGACTGAGACAAGATTGTGGATCAACCTAGTGGGTGATAATAAAGGGTTTGAAGGTGAAACAGTAGAGGACAAGCGAATCCTTGTATCTCTTATAGGTAAGACAAGCTTCACATGGGAAGAAGAAGACGAGCTACAGAGAGAAGCAAACAAGAAGGGCTATGGACTCAGCGTTATTATCTTTGACAAGGCAGAGTGGAAAGAGAACTACTACAGAGGGATTAGGACTAAGGATAGGAAGAATAGGACTCTTAAACTGCGGCGGAAAGCCGCTTAGAGGTGCATCATGAGACGCAAGATAGGAACTTTAATCGCATTGTCGGCCTTGACAGCAGTAAGCGCGCAGACGATAACGCTAACACTAGCCGACATCGAGGTCAGCTTGACGGCTACGAAGATAGTTGACACTGTCTTTGTGGCGCCCGATTCAACAGACGAAGCGTTCGCAGTCTATACGCGTGAGCTATACACGTGTAATGAAGAGGCCGCAAAGGACGCCGTTGAACTCGTACGGTTCGAAAACAAACTCGTTGAACTACTACAAGCTGTATACGGAAAAGAGTTCGATCCATTTGGTCCATACGAAGAATTAACAGCAGTTGAGGTAGAGGCAATCGCATTATTCGAGATACCTGTATACGCCACAGAAAGATTACAGGACGAAATAGACGGCCGCTATTGGCTCGTTGACTTAAACTTGCGGCATACTATCGAAGATCTGCTTGATATACTTCGCCCAAGCCCCTGACGAGCTAGGGTAAACCTAGCGAAACCGGGACTCAACATCCCGGTCGGGACACAAACACTTAACCGCCCGAAAGGAGACGACATGAAACACCGAGAGTCGGGAATCAACCTAGACGCAAAACGAGTCAACGGCGCTGTGTGTGTGTTTGATCATGGCGGACGGATAGACGACGTTGGACAGCATCATGGAAGAAGAAGACCAAGCCACAGGGCTTTAAGACAACCTCACAAGTGGTTTAGGGCAAGGATAGTGAATATACACCAACTTGAACTTGCCTTGAACTCATAAAAGGCCGGAAACGGCAAGGAGTGATCATGGGACACAAAAAAGGCTCTATTGACGAGCGTGACGAACTCGTTGAAAAGTGGGAAAACGAAGAACTTGACAAACTCTTCGCAAGGTGGGATCACGAACCAGAAGAGAAAAAGGCTGCGCTAGCCTGGGTTAAGAACGTGGTACGGGGTGGACAAGACAAAACTGCGCCGGTAACAGCATAAGGAGTAATCATCATGGCAAAGCATAGACTAATCATAGATAGTCTACATGACGGACAAGCACATTGTAGCCAAGAGGACTGGTGGTTCAGTCACACAGGAGAAATTACTAAGGAACGAATCAAAGAGGAATTCAAAAAACATATCTCTCAATTGCCTATCAAAGCGGAAATGAACGGAATTCGGTTTGTGTTTCAACCGAACACCGGACCAGAACAATACGAAAAGGGCTTTCCACACGGACGATATGCTTGGACTGCTTATGATATCGAAACAGATCGAAAACTAGCAGCAGGCGACGATAAAGAAGAAGTGTATCGTCAAGCCCTAGCAAGGAAGAAACTAAACTGCGCCGGTAACGGCAAGGAGTGAAACATCATGGGACGCATTAAAGAATATCAACAGCTTTGCAAGGAGAGACGGAAAATCATCAGCGAGAACCGGTCAAGACGTATGCGCAAACCTCCTCTACCTCCATTAAAAGTCCCCGCCAAACCTATCCCTCCGATGGGTTATGAGGTCTACAGGGATGGAGAGTACGAATACTTCGACCGAGAAGATAACCTAGATGCAGTAATAGAACGCGCTGAAAAGTGGTTTAGGCATGTAGGTAAAATCACTGTCCGTAGAGTACCTTTAAGGTAAAGGAGTGAATCATCATGGAAAAACAACATAAGTGGATCAAGAAGAACAAGGCAAGGATTGAATACTGGATCATACAACACAATAAAGCTATAGAATCTGGTCGTACTGAATGTGCGAACTTTGCAAAGCTATACGTCGGGATACTTGCCAATGCTATCATTCACGATACTATTCATGGTCTTGGTATCGGGGTTGCTTGGCGAAAAGTCCCGGACAAGGAAAGGTGGATCGTGGAGATCGGGAACACCGAAGGGATAGGCGACACTTTACTAAATGCTTACCTTGACGCCCTATTCCCAGAAGGCTTAAACTGCGCCGGTAACGGCAAGGAGTGATCATGGGACGGATAATAATAACACCCAACATAACAACTACGCGGGAAGAAGCCAAAACCCTCAAGTGGGGAGTTGTCATCCTTCTCGGACGGTATCGCTCAACGCAGTGGGTAGCTCTTAGGGCTAATACTCTCCCCAAAAAGCTAAGGTATCATGCGAGAGCGGAAGCCCTGGCATCAGCTTTACGTATTCTAGGACAACCCTATACTCATTGCATGTACCAGCATTCTCGGTGCATTCGTTTAATCCGCATAAAACTCCACGATAAAATAGGCTAAAAGGAGTAAAACATCATGAAACGCAAGACTTTTGCTAATGAACGAGTCAAACGAGAATATGAACGGCTCAGAAAAGAAGGTAAGCCGTTCTATGTAGAACGTGATCTCTTAACCTCGGTTATCATCCGAGTTGAACCCTTAAGGTTGACCTGATGATAAACCGATGGATGGAGCAAACCTGCAAACTTGCCGGGCAACACCCCGGTGTAAAATAAAAGGAGGATGAAATGAACCCCAAAGACGAACCCCAAGAACAAAAACCCAAGGAACCTTGGCAGATGACGGCGAATGAGTATATCGCTTTTATAAGGGGAGAGGGAAACATACCGACAAAACAGATTTTAGGGGATGATGTTAAGATTGACTTGAACAATAATCGAATACTTGTGAAGCAAGCCCTTGCCGAAGGTAAGCCCGTACCCGAGGAGGTGCTGGCCGACTACCCAGACCTAGCACCTAAGCACAAAGACAAAACCTTGGACATTTCCGAGGACAAAAAGGAGGACATCATGGGATTTTATAACGATATGAGCGAGGAAGACATCAAAGATGCAACCCTCGTCATCTACGTTGAGGCCAGGGAGAACGGGAAGGGGCCACGTGGAGCACACACAAAAGCATGGAACACAGCGGAGAAACTTTTGAAGCTAGCTCGTCCTGATTGGGACTCTAGCAAGATCATCAATACAGCTTGGGACTATGCAAGTGAAGCCCAAGACAAAATAGATCCACCTCCACAATCAGTAAAACCTAAGCAACAACCCTCGTTCACATGGGGTTAAACCGATGGACGGGGCAAACCTGCAAACTCGCCGGGCAACCACCCAGTATAAAAGGAGGACATCATGATGATGTTTTTAGTAGCTCTGATCGCACTAGGCAGCGACGCCCCGGTTGACGTTTGGGTGTTGACTACGCCGGAAATAACCGATACGGTTTTTGTGGCTCCAGACTCCACAGAGGATGAGTTTGCAGCTTACACAAAAGAGCTTTACCTACACAGTGAAGACGCAGCGAGATCCAGGGTTGAACAACTGCGACTCGAAGACGACCTCGAACGGCTTGCATTCTTGCTGTATGGAAACGAGGAAGAAAACCTGGATGAGTGGGGTATGTTGTTTGAACTACCAGCTTACGCCCTGGAAAGCCACGACGGACCCGAACCCGCATGGATAGTTTACCTGAATATACGCCATGCAGTCGAAGACATGATACTGGACATAAATCACAAACCTGCGAAGCTTCGAGCTTCTCAGGAGTAGACACAAGGAGGTCATAATGAAAGCCTTTTTAGTTCGTTTTGTCATCCAAGACGGCGAAAACGAATACTATGACCATTATCTTCTTTACGCTCCAGACAACTCTCAACCTTGGGAGATCGCCTGGAAGTGGCTGAAAGAAGGTGGGTATCATGATGCGCCTAATCCTGAAGATTGGCCGCATGTCGAAGACGAAAAACATAACGTAGTGGAGGAACCATACGGCTATCGTATGATTAGCCTGGACGCCATCCGTGAGCTTTCACTAGCAGAGGCGGAAGTCCTTAAGAAACACTACGATTTAGTAGGCACAATCGAACCGGTTGCGGTAAGCTCGGTATAACACAAGGAGGAATCATGGCTGTATCAATAATGATGCGCGATCCTGGCCTGGAGAAAACCAGGCAGGAACTAATCAGACTTAGCAAGGAAGACGGAAAAGCATGGATCGCAAAAAGAACCGGGTGCATCGTGACGCTTGAGGATTATACAGACCCGGAACAAGCTTTTCACTATATGCAGAAATTGGAAGACGACCTACCTGATACACGATGGGTACTCAATGGATGCTACTACAAAGGCAAGTTCTACCCCAGGAAGGTCTCTCTTACTCCTCTCATTCCCGTTGACGGTCATGGTAAATTGATATGGAGAGTACCCTCCCCCAAGTGAAGGACAAAAGGAAGTTGACATGATGGATAGGCCGCCGCACGGCGTAACACACTACCGGACGGGTATCAACCCCGCTGTGTGCGAGGAGTCAGGCCGTATCGAAACCCGACGACGCCAACGCGACGCTTTTGCGGTCGGTAGTTTGGGCGACGGGCGAAAAACGAGGGAAAGCTTGACATTCAAGGGTGCATCAAGGTCTATTCATCGCTCGCATGAGGTTAAACCGATGGACGGAGCAAACTTGCAAACTTACCGGGGGAGACCCCGGTGTAAAAGGAGAACATCATGAAACAATTTAACCCTGACGATTACATACCGATTCTGAAACTTATGTATCGCAATGCAGTAATATCTTCTGACTTGCGGTACTTAATCGGCAAAATCCTGCTTCGACTTATCGCAGAGAACTGGCAAGAGGCATTCCACCTAAGCCAACTTAAAAGTCGTATCGGTCCAATCCCTACTGACCGATACAACCTCTGGGAAAACAGTACAGAAAATCAAAAACTGTTCCAAGGCAACGATGTGTACGTCGTGTTGGACAGTCTCACATCTGATCTCAGAAAGAAGGCATCATGAGTGACGATGACGAAGACCTTGACATGGCTGAATTTTACGAAGGATGGAGCGAGATAGAGCCGACCTATCTTAGCCCAGAAGAGCTAATCATAGCTCAGGAAATCTTTGAGGACTAAACTAAAGGAGACTATCATGAGCACGCAGGAACGGCAACGCATAATAAAAAACTTCACCTTTATGGACTGGGTGGAGTTGACAGAACAAGTATACGGTTGGTGCGGACGACGCTTTCCGTATACAAAAAAACAAAAACAAAAACTCTTAACAAAAGCCCACAAGCTAGGGCTTGTATAAAAGGAGGCTATCATGAAACGTAAAGACATCCGTACTTGGCCGGAGGAAGATCAGTTTGCCGAGTATGATAAAATCGGGGTTGACACACATGGAGTTCATACCAAAGAAGGAGACTGCTTCCCGGACGTTCTTGTTGACTATCAGGGCATTCACTTGCTTACCGATGTGTTCAGCTTAGAGAAGTGGTTTCAGCTTCGGCGCACAAAAGGAGATTGACATGGCTGTAGCTACAAAAAAAGACCGCTGGGTCAAACGTTGGCAGGTGCCAAGTGAAAGCGATCCAGACAAAACCTATACCGTAGCCGTTGACGCCAATGGTAACTACGGGTGTTCATGCCCGGTATGGAAGTTCAGACGCCTACAATGTAAGCATATTGACTTTGTTCTTTCCGGCGGAGGTGATACTGTGGATGAAAAGGTACTCGCAAACAAGGCAGGAATCCAACTCCAAAGTCTTGCTGACAGAATGGAAAAAAAGGCAGAGGAAAGACTGAACCAACACCGCTTGACAAATACACGCCGCCGGGCACACATGGCCGAAGGGATACAAAAAGACGCCCGTCGAAACATAACCCTCGCTCGGACTATACGCAACATTGGCATAGCCCTTGAAGCCGACGGCTTGGCTTATCTCAAAACCATACGACACAAGACGCAGATCGAACTACTCGAAAGTATCCTACAGACGGCAGTTTACCATAACGATAAAAGCGGTAACTATGATGATTATGGAAATCCTATACGGAGAGAACCTACAGAAGCCGATATTGAGACGGTAGAATATCCAGCCCCAAAGGTAGATAATAACGAATGGTGGAATGAGGAACTAAAAGACCAAGCGAAAACCTTAAAACGTCTGGGTATTATCACCTTGGCCGATCTTCGTGGAGCCATGCGGGAATACTTCACACTTCGCGCCTCAGACCTGCGGGAAAACCCGATAGTGAAAGCTGAACGGGACCTCATAGGTTGCAAGATACCTGGATACTTTCCTACTCCTCCTCCGCTTGCCGATGACTTGGTAATGAAAGCGGATCTCGAACTGGGGTTGACTATCCTCGAACCCTCAGCCGGAAAGGGTAATATTGCGGATGCGATAAGGCGAAGGGAACCGGACGCAGAACTCCACACAATCGAACTCGTCAAACAACTCCGGGATGTACTTGAACTCAAAGGGTATAAGGTGATAGATTATAACTTCTTGGAGCATACCGACACTTACGACCGAATCATAATGAATCCCCCGTTTGAAAACTACCAGGACATAGACCATGTAAAGCACGCTTACGAACTACTCAAACCAGGCGGACGGCTTGTCAGTATCGTCTCAGCCGGAACTATGACAAACCAACACCGGAGAGCGGTTGAGTTTAGACAGTGGCTTGACGAACACGAAGCCTATACGGAACCGAACCCGGACGGCTCCTTTAAGAGTGGAGAGCGACCAACCGGTGTTGCTTCGTGGACAATAATAATAGACAAATAAAAGGAGGATAACATGACTGACCAACGCTTCATTATCTATTCACCCAGCCGGGGCTACTGGGACGCAAACGCTATGCCTGCGGTCTGGAGACAAGACAAGGAAAACGCAACCCGTTATCCCGAAGAGTATATCAAAGGCGCTCTTCAATGTCTTCAAGAGTTCGGAGTAATGGACGCCGTGATCCTGAAGGTCGTATGATGTTAAACCGATGGACGGGGCAAACTTGCAAACTTACCGGGGACTCCCCCGGTGTAAAAGGAGGTTGACATGAACCAGATTAAACTTCTTGGGCTTGACTCTAGCTGTCGAGACGCTATTGACAGGGCAGGACTGGAGGTAAGCAAAAGAAGACCGGAGCTGTTCTGGGTTCCTATCCTTTGGTATGGAGTTCCCAAGCTGGCCGCCTACTATAGCCTTGACGAGATGCTTGAGGAAATATCCGTCGGTGAAATCAAGCTCCTGAATACTCATACCCAAGTCTACTATTGCGATGGAGAAAAACACGATCTCCCCAGAGTATCCCATACCTCTGTACTATTCCCTAAAGAATGCTGCGTTTGCAAGCGACCCCTACCCTGGCGGACGGAAAGCTTCTGGCCTGGAGAAAATAACAGAATCCGATGGATACGCCATAGACCAGACAACACTACTGAGACCATCCGATTCTACGGCTATGAGAGCGTTGTTATGTGCCCGGATTGCCGAGCGCTAGGGTTGCCTGGGTTGTTCGTTTGGCCGGATGGTGTCGAGTTCCCTGCGGCATGGTACGTCGAGCGGATGACACCACATCCGAATGATACTCAACTTACCGAAATCTACGGGCTTATGCTTCGCATCCACGCACTGTCGAAATCACCACTCATCACCCTTGACCATGCTCGGGAAGCGGTAAGCTATCTGTACTACCGACCGGCACCTGTGCGGAGACGAAACTTGTTCGGGACCGAAGAAGAAAACGGTTCGGGATACTGGATAACGGTAGATCAGGTTTGGTCTATGCTTGCGTCAAGCCTTGCATCCGCATCATCAACATTGGAATCAAACGCGATCAGGTATGCACGATTCCTGGAGATTATGAGCAAACACTTTGAGGTTAAAGAGTGGAAGAAGGTATGCAAGTTAGAGATACCGGCAACCCATGCCTGGTATCATACCTGGAACGTAGTTAAACCAAAGGAGGCTTGACATGAAACGTAAAGACAAGACTTACCTTCACACTTGCCGCAAGTGCGGTAAAGAGTTCGAGGTAGGGGTACAGAACACAACGCATAGGCCGCCCCAGTTCTGCCCGGACTGCTTCACCGCTACAGGCGAACAAGTTCTGCAAAAGCTACGCGAAATCCTCAAGAAGCTTCAGGTGGATTACGTTTGGTGGATTGATCCGGCTACACCTGAACATCTCACCTGCAAAGTGTCCATAACTATCCAGGGATTCTTTAACGGAGACTGACATGATGCAACAGACTAAGCTTCAGGCTGAATACCTGAAACAAGGTAACTTGTTTGCTGGTAAAGCCAAAAGCCGGACCCAAATCCTACTAGACGAAATCGCTGGGCTTGAGTGTGAACTAGAAGGATGGAAAAGAAGAAAGGTTCCTGGGGCGGAAATCGCGATAAGCAGGCTTCGGGATGAGCTTAAACAAAAAAGGCAACTCTTACGAGAACGAGGGAGGTTGACATGAAAGACAAACCAGAAACCCTAGCCAAGGAACCTTGGCAGATGACGAGAGAGGAGTTTAACAAAGCCGAGTGGATAGAAGGTACAATCATCTTAAATAATAGAATTCTTACCGTTAAAGGTAAACCACAACTGGAGAGTACTTTTGGATGGAAACCTACCGAGAAAGAAGTTATGTTTGCTAACTTAGGGATAAGACACCGTAAGTTTGTAGAAGATGCTTTACGTCTCGGTAAGCCCGTACCCGAGGAGGTGCTGACCGAGTATCCTGACCTAGCGGCAAAGCTAAAGCGAAAACCTCGCAAGCCTCGTTCGCGTTCGCATGAGGTTAAACCGATGGATGGGGCAAACTTACAAACGTGCCGGGGACTCCCCCGCGTAAGAAAGAAGGTTATCATGGGTGAAGCAAGCACCACAATTGGTAGTATGACCTGTACCCTACTGACGATCTATGCGGAGATTAAAAACGATTTGATTGTAGTGACAAAATTCTATCCTGATGGTCTTACCTTTACCAAGCAATATCCTATTGAAGATTGGCCTGAAACCCCAAAATTACAGAAGCGTTACGTCCGCAAACAACATCCAGGTGCATACGAAGAGGGAGACACAAACCGAGCGATTCGGCGCGTAGTCAATAAAGCTCTGAAACAAACGGGAATCAAACCCCGCAGTAAACAAACTTGCTTATCGGGGATGAACCCCCCGGTATAAAAGGAGGTTGACATGAAAAGCCGTATTGTAACCCCTATCGTCGAGCGGTTCCTTGATATGCTCCGTGCTCGGCAGGCGTCGCCTCACACCTTAGAAGCTTATCGCTACGACCTTGAGCTTTTCTGTAAGTTCTTAGGTTCGCATGATGGTAAACCGATGGACGGGGCTCATGATGAAATCCGGGCATTCATAGCCGGGGAGTCAAAAAGGCATCATCCTAACACCGTTCGCAGACGATTGGCAACTATCAAAAGCTTCTACAGATACCTTATGCGTGAGGGGCTTATCTCTCATAATCCTGCACGTTCTATAATCGCACCCAAGCATCATCAATCCTTGCCCCGGTTCCTTACTGAAAGAGAAGTCGAGCAAATCTTTAATAACCACTTTGACTCCTTGCGGGATCGTATCATCCTTGAACTTCTTTACGATGAAGGACTACGTATCTCTGAACTTGCCAGGTTGAACCTCGAGGATATTGATTTCGAGAGGGAAACCATTCGTGTCAATGGCAAGGGGAACAAGCAACGGATCGCCTTTCTCAGCGATAGATTGGCGACCTTGCTTAAAGTCTACGTAGGCGAAGCTGCGTCCGGGCCGCTGATTCGATCTATCCGAACTGGAAAACGGCTTGGCGTGCGTTACCTGCGGATGATCGTTCAGCGCTACGCGAAGACCAATCCTCATACCCTGCGTCATAGCTTCGCAACCCACATGCTGGATCGCGGAGCAAACCTGCGTGCGGTACAGGAACTACTAGGACATGCCTCGCTCTCTACTACTTAGATTTATACCCACCTCACCACCCGGCGCATCAAAGAATCCTACCAGGCAGCCTTTCCTAGAGCTTGACAGAGAAGGAAACATGACTATAATTATATGTAACCACTAATCGCCCGTAAGGGCTAAGAGGATAACATGAAGCACATTCAACTCGTAGCGCTTCTAGCGCTCATCATCGGATGCTCACCAGAGGAGCATTTGGAAGTCAAAGCTATTGACATCCTGCCCCCGGGCGGGGATGTCTCGTCAGTCACCGCATACGTAGATATTCAGGGAGCAGGCATCGCTCGCCTGGATTGGGAGCGTCGAGCGTTCGGCATAGACTCGCTTGTGCAGACTGAATATTGGTATATAGACTCAAGCGATGTCTATACCTCTACCCTATCCGTTACCGACGGCTGGTATTGGCTCTCGATCTATGATGAAGACTCGGTCCTGCTTGCTACCTCGGACGTAATCTTCTGCGGCACCGGCTCTCAGCTCCCACCTATCGCCAAGTTCTATGGAGAACCAACCTCTGGGAAAGTTCCTTTAGACGTAGCATTCCATGACCAATCACTCAACGATCCTACCTCTTGGCTTTGGGATCTAAAAGAAACAGGGAAGTTTGACACAATACAAGAACCTTGGGAACACTACGACTCAAAAGATACAGGAACTTATGATGTTACCCTGATTGTCTCAAACATTGCAGGAACCGATACACTCACAAAAGAAGACTACATCCATGTTATGCCACCTAATCCGCCTGTAGCCGATTTCTATGCAGATACTACCGAAGGAGAAGCTCCTTTACGCGTCTATTTCTACAATCAATCTACTTCGGATTGTCCCTACGGCGGAGGAATAACCTATACATTAGGTTTTGGAGATGGAAACTCCGACCAAAGAAATGGATCGTGGGAGCATTGGGGATATACCTATCGGTCGGCAGGAGTTTATACGGTCTCTTTAACCATCCAAGAGCATTGGGGAAATGATTATCGAGGTTCCGATACACTCATCCGCGAAGACTACATCACCGTTACAAAGAATCCCGACATGCCTGTGGCTGATTTCTATGCAGAACCAACAGAAGGAGCGGTTCCTTTGAGTGTCCATTTCCATAATCAATCCACAACGCAAGACCCTTCATCCATTCGATGCACATGGGATTACGGCGATGAAACCCAAGACACAATTACTGGACTCTACGGTCCTTATCATCGTTATCAAAAGGAAGGAGTCTTTACTGTAACCTTAACTATTTTCGATACGCATGGAGCGGACCAGATGACTAAGGAAGACTACATCCACGTAAACCCCTAAAGGCTAGGAGGCTGACATGCTTGCGCTAGGCAAGAACTGGAAACGAAAGAAGATCGCTAATCCAAGAGTCCCGATAGGGCTAGATGATATGCTCAGAACCTATCGCAACATCAAAACTACCCCATCGCTTAAGATGCAGGGCTTTACTAAAATCTCCTGGGCACTTTTCGGAGAGGCAATCATCAGAATCGGATACGAATACCTACTGACATACGAACGAGAACAAGGATTAGCGGCAACGGCTAAGCATATCATATTCTGCGGCCTCAATCCTCGCTGGGCTAATCTGCCTCGATCCCGGTATCAGTATGTCCAGCTTAATATCTATCTGAATACTGTATCCTGGGAAAAACTGCGGCGCTATCAGCAACACGTCAATGAGATTGTAAAGCAAGCACAACTTAAACCAATCACTTGGAAACACTTTCTACAGGCGTTGCTTGATATAGGGTTGTGGCAGGTAGAAAATATGCGAACCAAGGATGCTACACTTTTGATTCTGAAGAAGGTAATGCAATTTGACATAGAAGTCCTTGCCGAAACCCAGAAGGAATTGGAAACCACCCTCGCAACTTTCCCTGATTAGATACTATCTTTCATCAGGCGGACCTGCTGGGGTTTTCTCTTTGTCCCTCTCTGCGAATAGAAACCCCAAACCAACTCAATGTAGAAAGTGTACTGCTGCACGATACTTCCAATGTGGTGCGATCTTACACCCCACGAGTTCACTTCGTGACCTCGCGGGGACCCCGTCGGGTTCCCTGCACGGCTGCGTTAGCAGACGTGTAGGGTGAACTCAATTCCACTATGGTGCGATGGGAGGGGTAGGAAAAGTGCGGCGTATGTGGCATGATGAAACTGCAGGGACTGGGTCCGCATGAGTGAAAGGCTCCAGGCACCACATGTGATTATCGAAAACCAGGATTTTAGGGATATCCTCAAACGCTACGACGCCAAGGAGACCTTCTTCTATCTGGATCCGCCGTATGAGGGGACTGAATCGCCTTACCCGGGCACTTGGACTCATCAGGATACTGAGGATCTCGTCGCCGCTCTGGACCGACTCAGGGGCAAGTTCCTACTCTCCTGGGGAGGCCCGGTGAAATTGAAGTTCAAACGAAAGGTATGGGTAAAAGAGTTTAGGTCGGCACACACCCTCTCCAAGGAAAGGAGCCACTTAAAGCGTGTAGAACTGGCCATCGCCAACTACCGCTTCCCCAAAACCTAGAATTGACAAACGCGGATAAGGCAGTATGCTCCTCTCAAGGAGGCCGTATGAAAAGATTTGTCGTAGTATCCCTGATTGCTGTGGCCCTGCTTGCCGTCCCTGCCGACGTAGAGGTTTACTTCTCGCCGGGTGACGACTGCGAGAAGGTCATCATCCAGGCTCTGGAGGAGACCGAAGCCCGGGGCTACACCCCCTGCTCGGTGTGCAGGCCGTGAAGGGGGGAGTTATGGTTTCCCAAAAAAGATGAAGCAGAAAGGCATATTAAAAACAACCATAGGAGGTTGAAATGGCTGAACAAACATTCAGTTTAACTTTCCAGGGGTATTGGAGAGAAGAGAACAAGGCAGGTATTCCAGAAGGTTCGGGGGTTTATTGCGTCTACACTTGTACTTTGAAGCAAGACAATACGGTTACGATCCATAAGCTGATTTATATCGGCGAAGGTGGAAATGTAAGAAAACGTATCGCTGAACACCCAAAGGCAGACTGGGATGTGTGGAGAGGACATCTTAATAGAGGGGAGGAGCTTTGTTTTTCATTCGCTCGCGTGGAAGCCCAGAATAGGGTTCGCGTTCAGGCTGCTTTGATCTTTAGGCATAAGCCCCCGGAAAATTCCGACTACAAGTGGGATTTCCCTTTTGATAAAACTACGATCAATGCAAGTGAAAAAACAGCTCTGCTGGTTACTTCGTTTACTGTGGACAAGACTACATAACAAGTTTATGTAACTGAAATGGGATCGTTTCTTTCGCAGAGCTTTGGATCTCTCATCGAGGAATGCGGAAGATTATAAAATAGTTGACACAAAAGGAGGATCAGATATACTCTGGTGGTCATGAGGAATCTTTGATGATAGAAGAAGTAATTACACTCATCCCCCCGGGCAAATTACGTTGCGTTATTACGGGCAAACTTCGCAAGGATACCCCGGAAGAACATGTGCGCCAGCGGGTTGCACGTAGTCTAGTAGAGGACTACGGCTATGGCGCAACTGATATTGAGATAGAATTCCCTGTTAGAATGGGTCGAAGTAAAAAACGCGTTGATATTGCTATTTTCCCACCTAACACCCCACATAAACAGGAAAACGTCCAAATCATCGTAGAGTGCAAGCGCGAAGATATTCGTCCAACCGACCGAGACAACGGTGTTGAGCAACTCAAATCGTATCTTGCCGCTTGCCCCAACTCCCGTTTTGGGCTGTGGATCGGTTCCGAGTTACAGGTATGGGAGAGACTGGTTTCAAAGAACGGAAAAGTGGAGTTTGCTGAAGCAACCGACATTCCTCGTTTCGGATATGAGGCTCCACAGCCTATAATGTTTTCCGAGCTTGTCCCAGCCCAAGAAGAACTTATAGCAACATTTAAGCGTTGCCACAACTATATCTACGGCAATCAAGGTTTGCAGAAGGAGCCTGCGTTTCAGGAATTGCTCAAGCTGATTTTTTGTAAAGTGTATGACGAAGATAACACCACGACCGGTACTATGCGGTTCTACATCGGAAACGAAGATAGGCGTTCCGAAATCGGCAAGCGACGCCTGGAAAAAGCAATTAAAGAACTTTTCGATGATGTGAAGGATCAGTATTCGTATATCTTTGACGATGACGACCAAATCCGATTAAATAATCGCGTCTTAGCATACGTGGTAGGTGAACTGCAACGTTTTTCTCTTCTTCAAACTCAGGCGGATGTCAAGGGCGCGGCTTATGAGCAGTTAGTTGGGAGCAATTTGCGCGGTGATAAAGGAGAGTTCTTCACGCCACGCAATGTCTGTGATATGGCTGCGCGGATGGCCTTGTTGACGTATCCAGATGATAAGTGGCTCAAATTGAGAATTATTGACCCCGCATGCGGAACTGGCGGCTTCCTTGTAGCAATAATGAATATCTGGCGCGAACACTTGGAGGAAATACAACGTACTAAATGGTCGAAAGACGAAAGCAAAGCTCTTGAGGAGACAGTCCGCTTATTGAAAAAAACCGCAGACATCCTCCTTGCTGGTATTGATTTTAACCCGATTCTGGTACGAGCGGCACAGATGAATCTGGTTATGCACGGCGATGGCTCAACAAACGTCTATCACGCTAATTCTCTTTTACCGCCTGGTGAATGGCCCTCAAAAGATGTTGTAGAGAACGTGAAACTTGGCAAGTTTGACATCGTTATCACTAATCCACCTTTCGGGTCTAAAATCTCAATTGATGATCCCCATATTCTGGAGCAGTTTGAGTTGGCGAAATTTGAGATCGAAAAAAACGTGCGGCGGGCATCCATGCCGCCCGAACAGTTGTTTATTGAACGTTGTCTTCAACTCCTTAAACCTGGTGGTCGGATTGCAATTGTCTTGCCTGACAATATTCTCAGTAATCCAGGGTTAGGCTTCATCCGCAGATGGATATTAAAGCGGACACGGGTAATCGCCAGCGTAGACTTGCCACAGGTAACTTTTGAGCCAAATGTGGGGACGCAAACCAGCGTTCTTTTGCTCCAAAAGAAAACTGAAATGGAGATGACTATTGAGCACGAAGCAGGTAAGCCACATGATTATGAAGTCTTTATGACAACCCCCCAAGCCGTGGGCCACGACCGGCGAGGAGAACTGCTTTACTTGCGAACTCCTGAGGGGGAGTTGGTTGAGTATGAGGAAGAAATCTCGTTAACACGCCGCAACCCAAGCGGTAGACTTGTTACTGAAACTCGGGTGGAGAAAGTGCACTATAAGTTTGATCAGCTCCCCGAATTGGTGCATTACTTTGAGGAATGGGTAAGAAAACCTGAACGTATGAGGTGGCTTAATGGCTAACGTGCAGACTGCAATACCCTTTAAGGTCGTACCCGCACGTGAAGAACGTCGTCAACAATTCGCCAAAGAGGGGTGGTGGTATCCCGTTCCGATTACAAAATTCTCGTCAAATTGGCTTTATAAAGGCGAGCACCGACTTGACGCTGGGTATTACGCTGACGATGTAATAGCCGCCCTTCACACAGTGAATGATTGCAGATTCCCACTTAGTGAAGTTGAATACATGACTGAGTCTATCTTCTATCCAACTCGATTCAAACGTATATGGGCGTCCCGTGATCAAGGAGTGCCTTTCATAGGTGGGACAGAAATCCTTCATCTCCGCCCTGATCCGAAATTTATCTCTGCGAGTCAAACGGTTAATTTAAGCTCTCTATTTGTTGAAGAAGGTTATATACTTATAACCCGCTCTGGCAGCACAGGGCGAGCAGTATTTGCAAATAAAACGATTACGAGTTATGCGATAAGCGAACATGTAATTCGAGTTGTACCTCTTAGTGATACTCTCCCGGGGTATCTTTATGCGTTCTTGGCAAGCACAATTGGACAAACATTGATAAATCGGAATACTTTTGGATCAACAGTGCCAGAAATCGAACCGCATCACATTGCCAGTATTCCGGTACCAATTGTGCCCGAGCCTGTGCAACAAGCAATACACAATGAGGTTGTAAAAGCTTACGCCATTCGTGATGAAGCTAACGACCTGCTTGATGAAGCCGACGAGAAATTGCACCGCGAACTTGGCCTACCGCGCTTTGATGAAAGCTTGGTAAAATATCTGCCTCCCCCCCCGTGCCCTAAAACAAACCGCCCTGGGATATCACACCCCCGTGCGTTTACCGTTAGGGCATCTGAGTTGAGTGAAAGACTGGATTCTTCATATCATGTGCCTGCGGCGCGAACGGCTGTTGAACTATTGCAGAAAGGCAAATACGCATCGGTGCAATTGGAAAATCTTACAGAAGATATCTTCATGCCACCTACCTATAAACGTATCTATGTGTCGAGACAACATGGGGAGCCCATTTTATCTGGTTCGAATCTATTCCAAATTCACCCATATGATCTTCAGTTTATCAGTCCTAAAGCATTCAAGCGCCCTTCAGTAGAGGCTTATAGGGTTATAACGGGATGGGTGTTGGTCACAGGTCGTGGAACTACCGGCAAAGCTGTTCTTGTGTCGAACGGTTGGCATGGGTGGTTAGCTTCTCACAACATCTTACGTATTGTCCCCAAACTAGCAACTAACCCTGGTTATCTCCTTTCTTTTCTACTAAGCCGATATGGAACAGTCCAAATGGAAGCTAAGAACATTGGATCCGTAGTCGACGTTCTTACACCAGAAGATCTTGCTACTATTTGGGTTCCCAACGCCCCAAACGATATTCAATCCGCGATTGGGGAACTCGTGGTTAGCGCGTTTGAGAAAAAAGACGAAGCCAACGCTATAGAAGAAGCCGCTATCCGGAGACTAGAAACGGCCCTACAAAAAAGTGATCCCTACCCCCCCCCGAAAACTTGACAAATCGCGGACCCGCCTGATAATAAAGGGATGAAGAATACCCCTTGCTTGGCGTATAGACTATGGGGGGAATAGTTATGGCTCCTAAAAAAACAACGAAGAAGAAAGGGCCAACTCGCAGGAGAAAAACCAACAGACAGGTTAAAAATACGACGGAGAAGCCCCCTATTCATCGTAGCTGGGGGCAATCTCTCCTGCAAGGAATTATTCCTGCTTTTGTGACCTCGGTAGTTACTGTCTTAGGGTTAGGTGTTATCTCTTACTACGGAATAATTCAACAAATAGAAGCTGTTCAAAGTGCCCATACAGAAGAAGTTAGAAATGCCAATGACCTCACTCTTATGCGATTAATATTTGATATCCTCTTGGAACAGGATAGTAGTATGTACGAATTTCTAAATCCCTTATTAAGGAAAGTCACAAGCGACACATTACGCATGGATCTAATAAAGGAAATCTGTACCAATCCTAATTTGCCTCAGGATATTCAAGATAGTATTTTTAGAACCGCTCTCACGGATGAGAATGCAGATATATATATATATGTCCCAAGAGGTACGTATAAACGATACGAAGGAGACACATTTGCTGCAGCCATGGCGGGTTACCTTGAAGATTTTTTTAATGAAAACCGCTACCCCCTAATAGATATATCATCTTATCCGATTGGTTTTGAGACTCGATTTGAACTCTTGATTCTGGTTCCTTATAATTATGGATGGGATTTCTTTGTGGAGAGAATTGGAACCGAATTAATTGATGAATATAATATTCCTGAAGATTTCTTCTGGATCAATTATTGGCTAAGTGGCAGTGAAAGAGAAGAATGGGGTTTATCGTATGGTATTTTATTTTTTATCCCCAGTTTTAGGTTAGAGGATTATCCAGAATGACCCATCCGTTCTGGATTTGGTTTGCTCTGGCCCGTAAGCTTCACGAAAGAACGCTTAACAGAACTGACCGCCACGGAGCACCCGATTCAAATAAGCCTTCCTATCAATTCGGTGATCGGATTATCCTTCCTCAAACCTACTGGGACGGCGGGGTGTGGGCGATGCCCCCTGATCCGGTGTCTGCTGATGACCCGGGGGGTGCGCGGTCCCGGCTATACGTTTACCTTCAGAATCGCGGTTATGGCCGTTCTAAACCCCTTTTTGTCTCTCAACGCTGGTTCCCTCGCGGCGCGGGATTAAAGTGGCGCTATGAGGCTCTGCGAGGCCGCTACGGGCTATCCCCGGACGACGCCCGGCTTGTGATCTCTATTGGGGACGGCAAGGACTACTCTGAGAACGCCTTAAAGGTTGCCAAGCACCGCGAGCGGCAGATGTTAGAAGAGATCCTCTCTCGCCCGCCTGGAGAGTGTCAGGGGATGTCCTGGGAGGAATATAAAGCGCTTCGAGAAATGTTTCCTGAGGCTCAGACGATCCGGATTCCTCGCACCTTGAACTCCATCTGGCCCCCTGAGCTTGTAACCTTTTTTAAGGAACGAAACCTGCTCGGCAAGACCTTTTCGATCCCACACCGACCACCTTCCAAATAGCCTTCCCTGTAACCTTTTTGAGGGCAAACCAAGCCTCCCTGGCTACCTTCCTCATGTAACCTTTTCGCCTTGACAACACCCTCAAATTACATAGTCGCCGACACTGCAAAGGGCACAGATTGATAATAAGTAGTAACCACAGATTACGCAGATTGTCACAGATTAAAAAGAAGGGGCCGGTTTTTAAACCGGCCCGATTAACTTTTTCCATTAGAGATAATAGGCAGATTGTCAATCATGTTCTTTATTTAAACCCTAGGGTGGTTTTTAACTTCCCCAAGAGACCAGGGGTTGATAACCTTTGAGCCAAGAAAACAACGAGTAGCCCCAACCCCACCTCCACGAAGAGAATCCAATTTCCGGCCCAGCCCCAAACCCACGTCAGCAACTTCAAAATCCACCCTCCAAAAGCTAAAAAGTTACCTATAAAAAGAACCCCAGTGATAATAATTACGAACAATACATCTCTCCCCCTTGTCTTCACATTATTCTTGCGCTTAGAGGCTTGTAAAATCAACCAGAAGCCTAGATAGGAAATCACGAATATCGTAATTATTGAATAGCTGAGTATAGGGAGTATCTTAGATAAAAACCATGACTGGCGATAAAGAGAACCAAGAGCGAGTACGGCACGCCAACCTTCCTCTGGACCAGGAAATTGGGTTCGTTGCCATTTATCCCAAGCGACTAAATAAACCCTATCGAGTCCATAAGGTAACGGTGAACCAAGGACAGCCTTATAAATGTTACTAAAACTCTCTTGATATTTAAGATAGAACCTACTATCGGGCAACAATTCAGTTCCGGCAATCGCAGGAATAGCTATATTCCGAACCCTGTATTCACCATACTCTTTGTACAATTCGCTCCAGTTAACCAAGAAACTATGAACTGCACTTTCCACATTCTTCACAAGCTTTTCTCTCCGTTCAGATTCATCCGATATATCCCTTGAATTGAAAAGTGGCAACACCACATACCACCTTACTCCCTCCTTTGCGAGTTGTGAATTATCCGGAACCTTTGCTATAAATGGTTCACATATCTCCGCTAGGTAACCCATATTATATTCTATTTTACGAACCGGCTCCTGCCTTAAGTACTCAAGATATTGCTTGTTATCTTGCATCATTCTTAGAACGAGATTCCTTATACCCGATTCTATCAACGCAGAATCATTGTAACCGAAAGCATACATGAAGAAAGTTCTAACAAGCAGGTTATTATTCCAAACAACCATGCTGTCAATAATATACAATGGATCCAAAGTAGTTGAAATGACTATCATGTCATAGGTACGATCTGGATCTCCGATATGAGGTTGATAAATATCACCATAAGTTGCAATAATTCGCAGTGGATTTTGCCTAGGGTCAATAATGCCTTCTCTTTCGATTGCATGTTCTGAGATAATAACATCCTTGCCCTCTTTCATTTTGTGCAATTTATGGTCTAATATTAACAAGCATGTTAAATGAAAAAAGAGTGGGAAGAATGCTAATAACCAAAGCACTCTCTTCCATGGTCTAAGACGTAATGATTTTGAAATAATCCTCGTCATCTTCTCAATCTTCCAGGTTAAAGATTTCTTCAGGCCGACCTGAAGGTCGGCCCCTACGTACTTTTGTAGGCGCCATAAAAGTTAAGTTATTCGTGTCTTAATAATCTTTTTGCTTCCTTTTTGTCTCGACATCTCATCTGAAGGAACAAGCCTCTCAAACTTCCAGGGTTAGGTTTAAGTCTTCCCATAAGAAAATGAGCCACATTATTAATATCCTTGTCTCCTTCAATAAAAGCAAGGAAAATCAATCTCCTTTTATCTTGATCGGAGAGTTTGGGGAAAAAATCTGTATTACCTGATAACCCACCGTAACGGTAGAGATACTCCGAATCTCGTTTCAACGCTTCCAAATACCCTCTAAGTTGTTCAATAGGTAGTCGGCTCATTCTCCTTCTCCTAATTAACCCAACTCTATTCTTTTTCCCCTTCTTGTCAAGCCCTCTCAAACGCAGTGCTGGCGCGGGTTTACGGAGGCGATACCCTTAGCCAAGGGGCTTAAGCCCCTTGGCATATCGGTTCCTACTCCATTCTCTTCCAATATGCTTCCAACTTCTTGAGTTCTCTACTCCACCCGTATTCCTTACACCTAAAAATAGCGCTTTGTATATCCAAATACGAGATGTCCTCTGGAGGCTCATTATCTGTTTGCCGTATAATATCCTGGACGAAAAGACTATCCTCTTCCCTAAATCCCCTAACCCTCCTTTTCCTAAGCTCTTCTACACGAGATCCCAGTTTATAGGGAGCAATCCATCCTTGATACCACCCAGGATAATTCAAACTCCTTTCGATCACATTATTTATAACATCCAAAGACGCTGTATCAAGTGCCTGCAGAACCGCTTGAATGAAAAGACTATCTTCTTGCCTCTGCTTTTCAGCTTCAATCCTGATCCGTCCATAGTCTTCTTCTTGCGCTTTACGCCGTATCTCCAGTATTGTTTTCCACTTTCCCTGTACAACTGCTTCATAAAATAGTTTGAGCTTTTGAGAATTGTCATCTGTAAAATACCCATCCGTGTAATGATCCCCATAAATTCTTACTTTAACTTCCTTGGAGTAAGCTAGCTTCTCAAGTTGGTAAGGAGAAACAGAGTATGGAACCCATTCTGAAATCCAAATATTCCCACCTGAAACACCACAATCTCTATCAATATCTCCATAGTCCACACTAAGAGTTATCTTCTCACCATCAGCTAGGAAAACCAAAGACTTGCCATCTTTAATAAAAAACCATTCATCCCCTCTATATTTAAGACAGAGCCAATACCAAGTAGAGCCTCCCTTCTTAACCTGCCGAGGCTCAAGATAAAATGAACCATACGTCCCAGCCAGTTGAATATACTGATAGCTAATAGATGTAAGTGTAAACTCATCAAATTCATCGTAACTTACATCTATCTCTTCTAAATCAGCGATTGAGGCTTGTTGTCCCACTAAGAGGGTAGCTATTAAAGGACAGAGAATTGAAAAGACTTTTCTCATCCTATCCTCCTGCCCTTGCGGGCCGGTTAAGGTTTACTTCATTTTCACTATTTTGTATGCCCACTACAGCTTAACTATCTTGATAGTTCGGCCGTTTTGAGTTCTGGCAAGATAAGTCCCAGCCGAGAAGTTGCTTAGTTCAATCCGTCCTTGTGGAGGGTTGGAACTGACTATCCTTCCAGTAAGGTCAATTACCTCCGTGCATTCTGGAACAATTACAGCAGCACCAGAAGATAAGACAGATCTACTTTCAATCGGTGTGATTCCAGGGGGTGCTTCAGAGATGCCTCCATCATCATTATAATGGATTAGTACCTGAAGTCTAGGATTTATTGCATATCCATTGACCCCAAAAATACGAACCATTAGGTCTAATGTATGTACCCCAGTTTCAAGTTCTATCATAAAGCTAGGAGCTTCAAGCCAAAGACAGGTCGACATACCTAAAGAGTCCTCATTCAAGACTAACCATGAGCAGATATTACCACTAGTACTATACCAAATCCCATCTGCTATTACAGTCGCAATACTAAACTGATCCAACTGAAACGTAACGCTAGCGAGTTTGTAGGTAACAGCCGTTGGAAAGTAAAGGCTGTCTTCAGTATAGTCCTCGACCATAAAAACCCCACTTGTTCCTATGGTTACTAAAACCATAAGGGGTAAAAGTACCTTCTTCATTTTATTCTCCTTTCTTTCAAGCGGTTAAGGATTTCTCCTGTTGCTTAAGGAAACATACGCTATAAATCTGTTCTGTCAAGCCCTTCAAACGCAGCGCTGGCGAGGGTTTGCGGAGGCGATGTCCTCACCCCTAACCCCTCTCCCATTGGGAGAGGGATTCTCCGAAGGAGAATTTAGGGGTGAGGGTAGGGATTCGGGTCGGCCTGCCGCCCTTCGGTCGCTTTACACCCGCTGTGAGGGTCACGCTGTAACCCCCTCGGAGGGGTCACGCGGAGGTCGGCCCCTACGAGTTGACATGAGTCGGTCGCGGAATATACTAATATAATCTAAGGAGGTTTATAGTGGAAATAAACTTGGAATGGCAAGCTCCTATTCCTTTGAGAGATGATGACAGGATTTATGCCTGCGATGAAGCTTTGATTCCAGAAGCTCCGGGTATCTATGTTTTTGCGCGCAAACATGGCAAAGCGGAATCGCCATACCCGTTGTATATCGGTAGGGCTGAAAACTTGCGAACACGCATCGGGCAACAATTGAACACTGTTGATCTGATGGTGTCTATTAAGAAAAGAGAAACCGGGCAACGAATTCTCATGGTTGGTAAGCTACTTCCGAAGCGAGGGCAACAGGTCAAAAAGCTTCTACGAATTGTCGAGGAAGCGTACATTGCCAATGCTTTAACAGGAGGTTATGATTTACTGAACAAAAACGGCACTAAAACACCTAGCCATCTTATCAAGTCGAGTGGTAAAAAGGAGTATCACCGCCCATTTAAACGCAGGATGAACATGAAAGCCCGGTAAACCGGAACAATTTAAGGAAGAAAGATGAGTCCAAGAAAAAACCCCGTGTGGATTATAGTTTTTCAGAAAAGTAAGGAGGGTAAGGAGAATGATTACTTTGGAGAGCTGGTTAAGGAGATAACGAGGACAATAAAAAATAAAAACCTAGGCTTCACCATAAGAGAATATCGCAAATTAACCGACCCGCTCAAATTCCAATCAATGAAAATGCTTGACGGCAACAAAGATTACACCCAGTTCAAAACTGGCGATTGGGTTGTAATATTCATCTCTTCTGAGCCAAAGACGAAGGAAGAATTTGACACCCTATGCAAAGCGATTGCGGAGCCTGCAGTGAAGAAAGGATTTCCAATAATAAGTACCGGCCAGTATATACCTATTGGTCAATTCCCTGCTGAAAGTGGTTCCTAGGCTTCTCAATCAATCAATAGCTCTTAACTATCTTCGTTGTGCTTCCTGAATTGCCTCGTGCAAAGTAGGTTCCTGCTGGAAGCAGTTTCAACTCTATGTTTCCGTTGGTTACCTGACAGTCTACCTTTCGGCCTGAAAGGTCGTAAATCTCTGAACAGCCTTCCACGTGAACTATGTTTCCGGTAGCTAAAATGCTCCGTGGGGTTGGAGAGGGATTATTGCTTTGAGGAGGTTCGCAAACTGAACTTGTGCTATCTTGAAGAAAAACCATTACTTGGAGAAGAGGATTGGGTAAAGGGGGGGGGGCTCGTGAGTTCAATAATGAAGTGCAACACCTTGGAAAGCGAGAGGAGTTATGCTATTCTGAGGATGTATGCACGAGGTATATAATCATTTGAATATGGAGGAGCGTGAGCGAATAGAGATGATGCGGCGAGATGGACGTTCGATGAGAGAGATGGCTCGTGTTCTGGGCAGGAGTGCATCTACCATCTCGCGTGAGTTGCGCCGGAACCGGTCAGCTATCTACGATAGTTACGTGGATCATCGCGCCCAGGAGCGTGCGGACAAACGCAGAGAGAAAGCTGGTTGTAGGATGCGTTTAAAGAACGATGCGATCAGGGATTACGTAGTGTTAAAGCTTAAGGAAGACTGGTCACCAGAGCAGATAGCTGGGAGGATAGAGATAGATCATCCTGGATTTTCTATAAGTCACGAGGCTATTTATCAATACATCTACCATCTTGCTACCCCTAACCGGGAACAGCTCACCGGCTGTCTGCGGCGTTTCCACAAGAGACGCAGGAGGAAAGGCAGAGCGCCGGACAAGCATAAGTCCAGGATAATCAACAGGGTAGGTATAGAACACAGATCTCTTGAAGTCGAGGCCAGAGACAGGTTTGGGGATTGGGAGGCTGACACCCTGGTGTCGCGCCAGAGCAAGGCCGTCCTGTTGTCTATGGTGGAACGAAAGAGCAGATTGGTTCAGCTTGATAAGCTGGAGGCGAAAACTGCCCCTGTGACTTCCCAGGCAATGATCAACCGCTTGAACCGCTTCCCAAAAGATGCTCGCCGCACCTTAACTCTTGATAACGGCACGGAGAATGCCGACCACGAAGACATCTCTAAGGCCACAGACATAAGGTGCTTCTTCTGCGAACCTTACTCTTCGTGGCAATGTGGGACCAACGAGAACACCAACGGTCTGGTCAGACAGTACTTGCCAAAGAAGACCGACTTCGCTACAATCAGTGACGAGGAAATCAGGTTGATAGAATCAAGGCTAAACAACAGGCCAAGAAAGTGCCTGGATTATAAAACACCCCTCGAAGTCGCTAACCTATGTGTTGCACTTCAACGTTGAATGTAGGACTTCATTATTGAACTCACGTTTCACATTTCGTGGAAATTCCACTACTGAAGATAAGATACCCATCTAGCTGGCCTTGTCAATACCAGGCATGGTCTCTGCCATATCCTGGCAGCCGGGAAGTGATATTGCAGAGAACGGGTAAGGAGCATCAACACGGAAAACAAAGCTTTCATCTTTGAACGTCTAAACATCTTTGCCTCCTTTTAAAAGTCGTTCATTTTCTCTGTCTCGCCTTCACTGCAAACCCCTTTGGAAAAATCATACGCTAACCTTGGGCTTTGTCAATATTAACGAATTGCACTAAGGATTGCTTTAACCCACAACAAATCTTGCACTGCTACCGCTCCGGCCAGGCTGCACCTCGAGACGGGTGTCTATCCTTTCCTTGAGGTCTGTTACGTGCGAGATGATGGCAACCATACGACCTCCGGTTTGAAGATCCCTGAGTGTTTGAAGGGCAAGGTCCAGCGCTTCAGAATCCAGACTGCCGAAACCCTCATCCACGAACAGCGTATCCAGAAAAATCCCGCCAGTGTAAGCCTGAACCACGTCGGCAAGCCCTAGAGCCAACGAGAGGGACGCAAGGAAACCTTCGCCGCCGGAGAGGGTAGATACAGACCTCATCTTGCCTGTGTAGGAGTCGTAGACCTCGAGGTCAAGCCCGCCGCTGCTTCGCTTGTCTCGCTGTTCGCCGGTACGCTGAAGAAGGAACCGCCCTTTGCTCATTATCTTCAGGCGTTTCGAAGCGGCGGTAAGAACGTCGTCAAGTCTCGTAGCCAAAACGAACCTCTGGAAAGTTATCCTCTGTGAGTTCTTCCCGTTTGCGACTTCGGACAACCTGCCCGTGACCTCGTAGCGTTCATCGAGCGATTTCAGCTCCTTTGCGATATTATCGAGCTCTTTGAGCCACTTGTCGATCTGCTTCATCTGCTCCGCCAAAGTGGTCTCATCTCGAACAGCTCTTTCAAGCGCAGCTTTTGTCTCACCAGCCTTCTCCTCAAGCGCTTTGATATCAGGTGTTTTGAGACCTTCGGCATCCTTCTTTGCCCTTTCCAATCTGTCTTTGGCCGCTTTAAGGTTGCCTTCATAGGTCTTTATCTCCCCTTCGAGAGCCCTTATCGCATCCTCATCAAGTTTGACTGACTGGAATTCCTCCACGTCTTTTAACCCCGCCGCTTTGATCTGGGTATCAAACTTCCTGCCAACCTGCTCCTCTTGTTTTTCGGCCTTTTTAAGTGCATCAGTCGTCTCTGTCAGGCTAGTCTCGGCAGCAGACAGCGCCTTTGATGATTGATTAGCCTTTTTCTCGGTTTCTTTCAATGCATCCTTGAGTTCAGTAAGCTCTTTCTGGGTCGCGGCTCTGGCCTTAGTTACAGCCTTTGTGTCTCTCAGCTCCTCAGGTATGCTTTCCTCAAGGTCATTAACCAGGCTCTTGGCCCCTGCCTCGGCACCAATCGCTTTCTCGAGTTCCTTACCTTTGGTTTTCAGGGTTTCCTTCGCCTGGGTTTCAGTGGTCGTAAGCTCCCCTATTTCCTCTTCAAGAGATGCAACCTTGTCTTTTGCCTTCTCTGCCTTTTCTTTCGCTTCCCTGGCCTCTATAACCCTTCCCTCCAGGACGGAGATCTCTTCGTCCTTTAATTTTCCAAGCCCATCCTCAAGCGTGCTGATCTTGGATTCAAGCCCGGTTGTCTTGATCTTCTCTTTGGATTCTTTTTTCTGAGCCTGTTTGTAGTTATTTTCAAGCTCCTTAACCTCTTCTCGCTTCGCATTGATGTCGGCTTCGCTGGGAAGGGTCTTGTCGTAGTGGGCAGGTGCGGGATGGTCGGTGGAGCCGCAAACCGGGCATGGTTTGCCTTTAGTAAGCTTCTGAGCAAGCACGCTCGCCTGCCCCTTTACCCATTTCCCTTCCAGGGATTCTAGGGCCTTACGTTCCTTCTCTAAAGCCTTTTCAATCCGGGAAAGTTCCCTGGCTGCCTTTCCGTGTTCCTTCTGGGCGGTTTTCAACTCCTTGCGAAGATTTTCGAGTTGTTTACGCTGATCGTAGTTACGCTTAGCGTCTTCCTCGGATTTCTTTAAGCTATCTACTTGGGAAGCTTGTTTCTCAGCTTCCAGGTGAGCTTTCCTTGCCGTCTTGAGTTTCTTTTCGCAGTCCTCAAGTGTCTTCTGAGCGGCGTCCCGTTCCCTGGTGATCCTTTTCACCTCTTGCTCAGCCTCCTCCAGGACATTGCGGGATTCCGCAAGCTTGATGACCTTATCCTTAAGCTCGTCCAGTTGGTTGATCCGCTTGGCAAGTTCCTCCCGCTCCAGCTCCTTATCTTTCTCCTTCTTGAGGTTGCGTTCCGCTTCTTCGTTAGCCTCACGAGCGTTCTTTAGCTTCTCTTTAGCCTCATCGAACCTTCTTCCTGCTTCCCCGGTCTCTCTCTTACGGCTATTCAACTCCGACTCAATCTCTATTATCGGCAAAGCCTTGCGGGCCTTTTCCAGCCTTACACCCTTTATCTTGAACTCATCAGTCCTAGCCTCTAGTGCCTTTAACGCAGCCTCGGCCTTGTCCTTTTCCTTGAGTTTGGTTATAGTCAGCCTTGCCTCGTTCAGTTCTTTTTGCGCGTGGGTATCCTCTTCACGGTATCGCTTCACCTCCTCGCGCAAAACACCACCCCTGGTCTCTGAAGCTTTTCGGCGTTCAGTCAACTCCTCTGCTGAGGTTACCTCGGCATTCTTCAAACATATTTCACGGCGGTCTACTGCACGTGTTCGGGCGTCCTCTATTCCCTTGGCTTTCTCCTTCAACGCCTCCTGTATCTGGCGATAGATCTCCGTCCGGAACAGTATTTCAAGTATCTTCTCTCTCTCGTCCGACTTGGCTTCAATGAATTTCTGGAACTCGCCCTGTGGCAGCATCACGACCTGCCTGAACTGGTCGCTGTGGAATCCAAGTATCTCTTCTATCTTTTCGGTTACATCGGATGATTGAGTTGCGATCACGCTGCCTTCGTTAGAATCGTCCTCAATACGTGTACGTCTCCACAACGTGGCCCTGGGTTTTTCTGTTGTTGTGCCTTCGCCTTTCTTCCTTGGCCTCTCCTGTTCAGGACTTCGGGTTATCCTGTAAAGCTCATTACCTATCGAGAAATCAAACGTCACCTCGGTCAAAACGTCGGGATGCGCGTGGTCGCTTCGCATCAGTTTGCCTGAACGCCCCTTGCCCGAAGTGTCACCGTATAGCGTGAAGCAGATACCGTCCAGGATGCTCGTTTTACCCGCCCCGGTAGGCCCGTGTATCAAAAAGAAAGTCCTGTCTCCCAGTTTCCTGAAGTCAATTACCTGCTCACACGCGTATGGACCAAAGGCTCGAAGTGTCAACTTAATCGGACGCATACCTACCCCTCCCTCTCTTTGTGTCGAATCTCGTCCACCACCGAGGTAAACGTCGACTTCTGGGCTTCGGTAAGTTCTTCGCCTGTGACCTGGGAGAAGAAAGATGCAAAGAGCTCGGCATCATCCATCTTACGATGATCCAAAGCGGCGACTCTACCGGTTATTTCGAAATACGGTCGTTCGACGTGCAACACGTTAGGATAAACCTCCCGCAGCTGTCCCATAACATCAAGGATTGCACTGGTATCCAGGAGCTCAACCATGATGTAGTCCTCGGGGTTTTCACCTTCCGTTGGTCCTTTAAGTATGTCTTTCAGGTAGCCCTTGATAACCCTTGCGTCCCTCGGTGCCTTCAACGGAATCCTTTCGATGGAGCAATGCCCTTCGGCATCCATCTCAACCAGGGTGACTGATTTGGTGTGTGGGGACTCTGAGAAGGAATACTTCATGAGTGAGCCCGGGTAGATGATTGTATCCTTGCCTGCCCTTTGCGGTCTATGCAGATGCCCCAACGCAACGTAGTCAAACCCGTCAAAGATGGAGGATTCAACCGTGCTGGTTCCGCCGATGGACAAGGGGCGTTCTGACTCACTTTCTTCTCCACCAAAAACGAAGGCGTGAGCCATAAGGATGGATCGCTTGCCTTGCGGGTTTTTGTCAGCTATATGATTGATCAAGACCTTCAATGCGCTTGCAGGATCGTGTGCGGTGTCATCCTCGAGCTTTTCCCTGACCAATGCTGGCTCTGCGTAGGGTATGGCGTAGATATAGACTGGACCGTGCTTATCTTCTATGGCTACAGGTTTAATGGATGATTCTACGCTCCCGAAGATATGGAGCCGCTGACCCTCTAATAATCTGGACGCAAACCCAAGCCGTTCAGGGCCATCGTGATTGCCTGCGATGATGATCATTGGAATCTTGAGACCCAAGACGATCTCTGAGACTACGTCGTCCAGCAGATTCACCGCTTCTGGAGGCGGAACTGACCGGTCGTAGATATCGCCCGAGACGATTACTGCATCTGGTTTTGTGTCTTTAATGACAGCAAGCATCTGATCGAGAACGAAGGCCTGGTCTTCAGTAAGGTGAACCCCGTAGAAGATCCTCCCGAGGTGCCAGTCTGCGGTGTGAAGGAATTTCATTCCTAAACCTGTTTACTTTCTTTTATTTTATTTGTCAATTAGTCTCCTGAGGTTGGAATAAACCTTGAATCAAATTTAGAGTTCGTTTAACGAATGATTTCAATTGTGTCTCATTATCGTCGCCCTTGGTTCCGAAATGGTGAGGTTCTTTAGAGTAGCCGTTAATTGATGACAATTCGTGAAGGTAAGGTTTCTGAGTACTGAGGGCAGCATCCACAGCGTTTTGAATTATATCTATCATCCCTCCTAACCAAACATTTCTACCGAAACTCCCATGATAACGCATTCTCAGATAGCCTTCCAGCAACGGCCTTATACGATTAACAACAAGATTTGGATCTACATTTTCTGGCTTTTCTAAGTATCGGCTCAGTAAAGAGTAATCTTTAAAGTATTGACTCATGGTCGCTTCGGTTACGTCCCAAGGAGATATCACATTGCCTTGACTGGTTTCCTTTATACATAGTTCTTTAATCCCTATTTCCTTCGTCTCTATCCAAATCCGCTTCAAAAAATGAGAATCATGAGAAAGGACAATAAGTTGTTTTGAAGAATGCGCGATCCTTGAGATTTCTTGTTGTGTGCAAACCTTTCGATGGGCATCAAGGCTTGCTATAGGATCATCAAATACTATTATTTTGTTTTGCAGTTCAGTATCCAAGTCAAGTCTTGAGAGAAAAAAAGCAAAGGCTAATGTGCTTTTATCGCCACTGCTCAATGTGTTTTTGAAGCACTGAGGGCGTTGAGTGGCTTCTAAATCGAAGGCTACATCGTTAATTGAAATCATGTAGGTCAGATTTGGCTTCCGTCCTTCGTATCCACCCTTGGTTTTTGCTATTTTGAACCCTGCACCGAATTTGTCTAAATAGTCATTAATTTTTCCTTGGTATGCATTCAATAGACGCGAAGTATGTTCATTCAAAAAGGTTTCTGTTTCCTTCTTCTGTGCCTTCAGGTCTTTCTTTTTGTCCTTGAGTTCAATATACTTGAGACAGAGTTCATCAACATCCTCGGAGAACCTAATTCCCACGTTTTGTAATCGATCTAACTCCTTTTGAACATCTAAGATATTCACTTCCTTAACTTCATCTTTCTTTGCTGCAATTCTTTGGTTAACCGTATCTATCGAGCAGTTATAATCTTCGATTTGGGTTTTTAAATTAGCATAAGAATTAGTCGCATTACGTAATTTATCACTTATCTCAATGCTTTCTAAAGGAGTAGCAGCCTTACGCTCGAGATGATCTATGAAGAGCTTGCGGGTTTCGGACCACACGGATTCTAGGTTTTCGTCGGGAATTGTCGGTAGGTTTACTTCAATGTGATCTGCCCAAAATTCGGAATATGCTTTGTTAGATTGAGTTTGTCCAAGTAAAGATAAGGCCTTTCCTTGTGGGAGTATCCGCTGAGTAACCTCAAGATTTGCCAGGATTTCTTGTTTGAAATTAGCGTATGCTTTGCTGAAAAATTCACGGTAAGCTTCGATTAACTTGACGCCGCTTATGTCTTCGCCGCAGAATGGGCAATTTCCATCTTTGTCTTTAAGGTAAATCATCCCATGGTTAACCCATGATTCTCCAGTTTGGTCCAGATTTTCAGCAATATGGGTAGCTACCATCCTTTCCGCTTCAACCGATACTTCTTTTAAGCCTTTAGATAAGAGCTTTCCAATTTCGGGTAATTCTGGAAAATCTAGTTTTGACAGACCCGCTTTGCTCAAGAGCTTATCTTTGTCTTCAAGAGTTCTCAATTCTCTTCTTGTGTCTTCGATTTCTCTTTGAATACTGTCGACAGGTTTAAGATTCACAAATTCATCTACATCTATCTTAGATACCATTGAATTCGTAATTTCGCTTCCTTCCTCATGAATTTCTGAATCAAGTTGCTTCATTTCCTCATCGATTTCGGAAATTCTATTCGCGAGTTTGACTCCCTCCTCACCTATTGCCCAACAGAAGAGGTTTTTCTTGTGCTCATATTCAATAATGTTGCCGGAGTACACGTTGTCGTCAATAAAAGTAGAATCAAATATCTCAATAGTGGGAAGAGTGTTATCCCACAAACCGTTTCTGAATTTGGCACTAAACCCTTGACAACGTATTTCTATACTAGGAGTAGATTCCCCTCCTAGTGTAGCCCTCTCGTTAACATAAGAACCTTCTCCAGTTCGTAACGAGCGTAAGATTGATGCTAAGGTTGTTTTGCCTTGACCATTTAAAGCGAATATAAGGCTCAGCTTATCAAAGGCGATATCTCCAACGGCGACGAAATTCTTGAACTTACCAATATTATTAATTGATACAATTTTTTCGATCATATCGATCCCCGAGTCGCATTAAGATATAACTTTATTGTGTTTTTGGAAAAACCCTTTCCTTCCTGCCCCCGTGTTCCCTTTTTCTTTTCGTTCATACTTGCCCGTCCTTTTGATTCGCGGTCGCGGGGTTCGCTAACTATTCTTTATTCATAACCTCTACGTAACAACAAAGGATTTTATTTACCTAACCACAACCGCTTTCCTCGTTACCTCAAAACCACCACTCTCCAGTCTCACGAAGTAAACCCCGGACGCCTGAGGTGAGAGGCTCACCTCACCTGAGCCTGTGACCTTCATTCTCTCCACCCTGCGGCCTGAGGCATCGTAGACAGCGATCGTGCCCTGCTGCCCTTGGGGCAGTGAGTAGGTGACCCGCAACACGACATCTTTGAGGAATCCTTGAACTTCAAGGGTGATAAGCTTGGGTTCGGGCTGCTCAGCAATCCCCGTTCCGTAGAGGAATTTAGAGAGTGCGTCGTCTTCGTCCGACTCGTCAGGTTCCATCACGGTGCGGATGGTCAGGGTGTATAGACCGGGGTGGTCCGGGGTAAACTCTGCGAGGGAAACGATCTCTTCGGTGTCTGAGGGTAGTGAGTAGGGCACGGCGTCGTAGTAGGCTAAGCCGGAGGTGTCCCAAATCTCAGCAATCACCAGGAAGCTATCTGCCGGTTCTCTGCCAAAGTTCTTAATGCGTGCTTCCGGCACGTAGGGTGTGTCTTCCCTCAGCGAGTCGCCTGAAAGTATCTCCTTCACCCCAACGTCGTAGTCCGCATATCCCATCAGCTGCACATCATCCCAGTAAACCTTCTGCCCACGCCACGGGGGGCTGTATTTCCCCCAGCCAACTATAAAGAAGCTATCGACGCCTGCATTAGATGGAACACCTAATATTTCCAAGTCTGATCTGATGCCCCTTGCGAAAAAATGCCACGACGTGTCAGCAGGGAAATTCAATACTTTCACTAGCAAATAGGGGACAGGCATTGTTGGGTTATTTAGATTGGCGGCTTTAATGAAGTAAACAGGAACCCAACGAGTGGTTGCTTCGGGATCTAAATAAAGACCTATATAGGCTACCATAGTCAAGTTAAAATCATCTTTAACCGGCAGAATTGAGTAATGAAGTGTAAGGCTATCGATGTCCGAAACCGTCTTAGGACAACTAAAGCTCTGTATAATCTTTGCCGAATCATAATAATTCGCCCAAATTTCACCAGGAGGTGTACGGTTATCGGATGAACCAGAGAAACTACCACTCCAAGCCTTCTCCATATCGTGGCGATTAGCAACGGCAGAATCAAGATCGGATTGCCCTCCAGCATACGTCTGCCAAACTTCACTATCCTTTTCGAAGCTGTGATCTTTGATCAGGTTTACCGGCTCAAGGGCAAAAAGCACTACTGGCAAGAACGCCAAAAACGCAAATCGCTTCATAACGAACCTCCTTTTTAAGTAAGTTTATAATACTCTCCTCTAAGCCTGTTGTCAAGTGAAGGAGGGGGAGCGTTAGCTCCCCCTCTAAAGTCCTTCTTGTTAGTTTATTTAATCAACACCATCTTCTTTGAGGCCTTGTACTGATCCGTAGCAAAGCGCACGAAGTAAACACCTGCCGGACACTTTCGATTCACGTTGTCCTTACCGCTCCACTTCAGCTCGTGAACGCCTGGTCTAACCTTGCCGTCCACAAGCCTGGTCACCAAACGCCCGCTCACGTCGTAAATCTTCAGGCTTACGTGCGTGGCATAGGGCAACGAGTAGCGGATAGTGGAGAGCGATTCTATCTCGAAGGTGATGGCGTCGGGGTGTGTTACGTGCTCCTCGATTCCCGCGTAGATGAGCGGTTTAGATAGCTCGTCGTCCTCGTCGCACTCATCAGGTTCCATCACGGTGCGGATGGTCAGAGTATAGGAGCCGGAGGATTGCGGAGTGAACTCGGCGAACGAGGCGATGTCCTCGGTGTCTCCGGCAAGCGACCAGGGTAGGGTGTCGACGTAGGCTAAGCCGGAGGTGTCCCAGATCTCGGCGATCACTAGGAAGCTATCCGCCGGTTCTCTGCCAAAGTTCTTGATGCGTGCTTCGGGGGTGTATGGGTGGCCTTCTCTCAAAGAATCACCCGAAAGTATCCCCTTCACCCCAACGTCGTAGTCGGCGTAACCGGTCAACCGCACGCCGTCAAAAAACGCCTTCTGGCTGCGCCAAGTGCCCGAGATAAGCCAGCTATATTCGTCAAGAAGGAAGGTATCCAGCTCAATATCTTCTGATAGCCCCTTCTCTCCAATAAGATCGGCTTTAAGATCACGCTGAAGGCTATACCATACCCCTTCATCCACTATGGTATGTGGGAATAATTTGCGAGTAGGAGAATCAGGGACAGGTGAGAGATCAGGTGCGAACCAGGAATAGTAAACCTCAATAAAGGCGCCATCGGATGGCCTGGTGAAGTAAAGCCACGTCCCATAATGATAGGCAGAATACTTGGAGCCTTCACTGCAAAAGAGAAGCATGTGAAAAAGTTCAAGGCTATCCAAGTCTTTCAATTTCTTAGGATAAGCAAGTGGTTGATAGAACTGGCCCATAATTCCATAGTTAAAAGGAAGATTTTGAGCGGGTCTTTTCCGTCCGTCTATTGAACCGCAGTAGTTCCCGATATAAACACTGTCCGGATCGTGGCGGTTATAAATGGTGGAGTCAAAGCCACCAGACCCGTATATCTTGGAACGTTCAAGCCACACATCGCTGTCCTTTTCGAACCCTGCGTCCTTGATGAGATTTACCGGCTCAAGGGCAAACAAAGCTACCGGCAAAAAAACCAAAAAGGCAAATCGCTTCATAACGAACCTCCTTTTTAAGTAAGTTTATAATACTCTCTTCCAGGCCTGTTGTCAAGTGAAGGAGGGGGAGCGTTAGCTCCCCCTCTAAAGTCCTTCTTGTTAGTTTATTTAATCAACACCATCTTCTTTGAGGCCTTGTACTGATCCGTAGCAAAGCGCACGAAGTAAAC
>Ga0307428_1000258_pt1 | contig 39872 bp, 39 predicted proteins | sample SalMarWE160240MG_FD_202161 | JGI IMG/M metagenome (GOLD analysis project Ga0307428, IMG submission 202161) | Salt marsh sediment microbial communities from the Plum Island Ecosystem LTER, Massachusetts, United States - WE1603-240 | ecosystem: Environmental > Aquatic > Marine > Intertidal zone >...
GCTCAGACGGTGACTCAGGGTGTACGGATTTCTGTCTCATCTCCACTCCTTGATGGTTACGATGAGCCAGAAATCCTCCCTTCCTCAAGCCGCTAAATCTGTCTCACAGGCGCTGATGTCGGACACCCAGGTTCTCGCTCAACCGGCAACAAAACCCTCAAAACACGCCACTCGACCTCTGTCAGATCGCCGCGGCTCAAGGCTGCCTCCTCGAATCTGCAGCCTTGAATCAAAACAAGATTCGCGCGTCAACAATTTTGTCCACGCCACCTAGGAATGATTGTTGCTCCTTGTTCAATTAAAAGTCTTTCAGAAATCACTTTTGGTATTACCGAAAACTTGCTTACTCGCGCCGCTGATGTCGTGCTTAAAGAACGGCGGCGGCTTGTGCTTATGGTGCGCGAGACACCGCTGCATTTAGGCCATTTGCGGGCTATGGCCTGTGCCTCGGAAATGGGAGCAATAATTATGCCCCCTGTCCCAGCATCTTACATCCGCCCTCGAACGATTAACGAAATTGTAGATCACAGCGTGGGACAAGCGATTGACCTGTTTAATATCGATAGTGGTTTGGTGAAACGCTGGAAAGGCGCGCGCAAAGAATCCGACAGTTTGTGACTCATTGTTGTATTCACGGTAGATGTCCGGCATCAGATAAAAGACGAGCAACTTGCGCACCATTGTTTGCGGGTGCACTAATTGGTGGGCACGAGCAAAACAAATTCCTGTCACCATAGGCATTGTCGATGCGGTTCACCGGGGACCAGTACTTATCGCCAGTGGTGCCGGCTGGGAAGCAGGCAGCCGCACGGCTATAGGCTCGTTTCCAGTGCGTATCCACGAGATCGGCTGCCGTATGTGGCGCATTCTTCAGCAGGTTGTTCGTCCGCGAGGCGTAGCCCAATTCGATGTCACGAATTTCCATCCGTATCGCAATCATCGCATCACAAAAGCGATCGAGTTCTCGCATCGACTCCGATTCGGTCGGCTCAATCATCAAGGTGCCGGACACCGGGAAGCTCATTGTCGGTGCGTGGAAGCCGAAGTCGATCAGGCGCTTTGCTACATCATCGACGGAGACGCCCGCACTGTCGCGGAAAGGCCGCAGATCGAGAATGCATTCATGCGCGATTCGGCCGTTGCGGCCCTTATAGAGCAGCGTGTAATGCGGTCGGAGGCGGGCCGCGATGTAGTTTGCGTTTAAGATCGCCACCCGCGTCGCCTGCGTCAGACCTTCTCCCCCCATGAGCAGCATGTAGGCCCAGGCGATGGTCAGGATCGACGCGGAGCCAAAAGGCGCCGCGGCCACCGCGCCGACCGGGCTAGTCCCACTTCCATTCGGGTGAGATGGCAGATAGGGGGCAAGATGCGCCTTCACGCCAATCGGTCCCATTCCGGGCCCGCCGCCGCCGTGCGGAATGCAAAACGTTTTATGCAGGTTGAAATGGCTGACGTCCGCCCCATAGTCACCGGGCCGCGCCAACCCGACCTGCGCATTGAGATTAGCGCCATCCAGATACACCTGCCCGCCGCATTCGTGCACAATGTCGCAAATAGCGCGAATCGAGGTCTCAAATACGCCGTGTGTCGACGGATAGGTGATTACGATCGCGGCGAGCCGCTCGGCATGATTTTTCGCCTTCCGACGAAGATCTTCGAGGTCAACGTTCCCCTTGTCATCGCACGCGACGGGGACGACATCCATACCCGCCATGTGCGCCGAAGCCGGATTGGTGCCGTGCGCCGATGTGGGAATAAGGCAGACCTTACGCGCTACATCCGCCCGGGCACGGTAATAGGCGCAGATTGCTAAGAGCCCCGCGTATTCGCCCTGCGCGCCGGAGTTCGGCTGCAGAGAAATAGCGTCATAGCCAGAAATCGCGATCAGTTTGGCCTCGAGATCGGCGATCATCTCCGCATAACCCTGCGTCTGTCCGGCTGGCGCGAATGGATGCACGTTAGCGAAGCCCGGCCAAGAAAATGGCATCATCTCCGCCGTCCCGTTGAGCTTCATCGTGCAGGAGCCGAGCGGAATCATCGTCCGGTTGAGCGCAAGGTCTCGGCCTGCCAGGCGGTGCAGATAACGAAGCATCTCGGTTTCAGATCGGTACGCATTGAATACCGGATGCATCATGAATTGAGACTTGCGCCGCAGCCGATCAGGTATGACGTCTTCGACGCACAGCGAGACCGCTTCGAACTGGGACTCACTGGTCTGACCCGCCCCGACGGCCATGCCGAAGGCGGCCCAAACGCGTTCGACGACCTCGCGTGTCGTGGTTTCGTCGCAACTTATACCGACGCTGCCGGGCAGTACGCGTAGATTGAGTCCCAATTCCCACGCGCGGGCAAGAATTGCATCCCGCCGGTCGCCTGCCTCGACCACAATCGTATCGAAATAATACCGGGTAGGAATGCGCCAACCGCGATCGACAAGCCCTCGCGCGAGTATCGCGGTCAATTGCGCGACACGGGAGGCAATGCGCCGAAGCCCCTCGGCGCCGTGCCAGATGCCATACATCGACGCGATCACGGCCAGCAGCACCTGCGCGGTGCAGATGTTTGAAGTCGCCCGTTCGCGGCGGATGTGTTGCTCGCGTGTCTGCAATGCGAGGCGATAGGCCGGACGTCCGCGGCTGTCCACGCTCACTCCGACGAGGCGCCCGGGCAGAGCACGTTTGAACGCGACGCGACTGGCAATGAATGCGGCGTGTGGACCGCCGTAACCCATCGGTTGACCGAACCGTTGCGTGGAGCCGACGGCAATGTCAGCGTCAAGCTCGCCCGGTGGTGCGATCAATGCGAGGGCCAGCAGGTCTGCCGCAACCACGGCTATCGCTGCATGCGCGTGGAGCTTCGCGATAATGTCGCGGTAATCCGTAATCGCACCAGTCGACGCGGGATACTGAAGCAGGGCTCCAAATACCATCGCCGGATCGAGATCCGTGGCTGGATCACCGAGCACGACGCTCCAACCCAGAGGCTCGGCCCGCGTATGTACCACCGCGATCGTCTGGGGATGGCAATCCCGATCGACAAAAAACGACTTCACCGGCGAACCGCCTACGCGGCGCGCCATGGCCATTGCTTCCGCCGCCGCGGTCGCCTCGTCGAGCAACGATGCGTTCGCGATTTCCAGGCCGGTGAGATCGCAAATCATTGTCTGGAAATTCAGCAACGCTTCGAGCCGACCCTGGCTGATCTCCGGCTGGTATGGCGTATAGGCGGTGTACCAGGCTGGATTTTCCAGCACGTTGCGCCGGATGACGGGTGGCAGATAAGTTCCATAATAGCCCTGCCCGATCAACGAAGTTATCGTGACATTGCGCGTCGCCACGGCGCGCATCCGATCGAGCAGTTCGGGCTCCGAGAGCGCCGGATCTAAAGCGAGCGGCCGGGTTTGGCGAATGTCCTCCGGAATGGTTTCGTCGATTAACCCATCTAGGTTCAACGCACCGACGGTCTCCAACATGCGCGCGATCTCGTGCGGTCGGGGGCCGATATGCCTCTGGGCAAACGCATCGAATGGCGCCTCCGCGCCGACGGATGCTCCTGGCAAATCTTTTTCGGTTGCGTGCATGATCACGATTACCTTGCTTTGTTAGCAGCCTCTACCTTTGCTTTGTAAGCAGCCTCGTCCATCAACGCGTCGAGTTGCGAGGGTTGCGTAATCTTTATTTTGAAGAACCATCCTCTGCCCATCGGATCGGAATTGACCAAAGCGGGTTCGGCGACTAGCGCCTGGTTGCTCTCGATGACTTCACCCGTGATCGGCGAATACACGTCGGAAGCCGCCTTGACCGATTCGACGACGGCCGCCGCCGCGCCCTTCTCGACAGTTTTCCCGGGTGGCGGCAGCTCGACATAGACGATGTCGCCAAGCTGCTCCTGCGCGTAGGGCGTGATTCCCACGGTGGCCACATCGCCTTCGATGCGCAGCCATTCGTGGTCTTCAGTGAATTTCAGCATATTCGTTCGGCTCCGAAATTATGAACGTTTGTAGCGATGAGGAATGAACGGCAGCACAGCGACAGTGACCGGCATGCGATTGCCGCGCACCTCTGCGAAAAGCTGCGTATGCGGTGAAGCATGCTCGCGGACGACGTAACCCATCCCGATAGGCGCCCCTACAGAGGGCCCGTAGCCACCAGAGGTCACATGGCCGACCGGCTCGGATGCCGAAATGCTCGCAAACAAGTATGTCCCCCCGCGCACGGGCGCGCGCTCCCGCGGCCGAAGACCGACACGAAACCGCCGCGGCTGTCCCTCGAATTCGGCAAGCACAATATCGGCGCCTGGGAACCCGCCGGCACGCGCTCCGCCGCGGCGCCGCACGCGTTGAACCACCCATGCGAGCCCGGCCTCGGCGGGTGTGGTCGTCTCATCGAGGTCCGCACCATACAGGCACAGCCCCGCTTCCAGGCGCAGACTGTCGCGTGCTCCCAATCCGGCCAGGGCCAGGTCCGGATGCTTCAGCAGCAGGCGTGCAAGCGTTTCCGCCTCATCCGCCGGCACACTTATCTCGAAACCATCCTCTCCGGTATAGCCCGAGCGGCTCACGATGCAAGAGATGCCGGCCAGCACTATTGTGCGGATCTCCATGAACTGCATCGCCGCAGCCGCTCCGGAAAGCCTGGTCAGCACCGATTCGGCCGCCGGCCCTTGCACGGCCAGTAGCCCACGATCGCTCAGCAGCTCTATATCGCAGACCGCCGATAAAACGCTCCGTAGAAGTTGTTCGTCAGCTGCTTTGCGGCTCGCATTGACGACCAGCAGGAAATGATCGCCGCAATTAGCAATCATCAGATCGTCGATTAGCCCGCCCTGTGAGTTTACGAAAAATGCGTATCGCTGCCGGCCTGGCGCAAGACCGAGCACATCCACGGGCACAAGACTCTCAAGATCTGTTACGAGGGCCGCCATGCCGCCGGAGCGCAGCCTTAGCGCGATCTGGCCCATATGCGAGACATCAAATAGGCCGGCCAATTCGCGCGTGTGTAAATGCTCTTTCAGCACGCCGATCGGATATTGGATCGGCATCTCGTAGCCGGCAAATGAGGCCATGCGGGCGCCCCGTTCGCGATGGAGCGCATCAAGCGGCGCGCGCTTCAGCCCGTCTGCGTCGGAAGCTGGCGATCTCATTGTTGCCCCGACGTTTTGCGACGCACGAGATCGGGCACAATCGAACCGCAGGAGAGCGCAGCCAGATGCCCGGCGACGGTATAAAGGAATGCGCGGAGACCTGGATTCGGCATGGGGACCTCATCAGCTTGTGCTGATCTTTCGGTGCCCCCTCTGTCGGTTTGCCTGAGAACGTTATCCCGTCGGCGGACGCGTAGCGTCTCTCTCCAGAGTCTCGAAGTGCATCAAGCGGTTCGTGTGCCTGAGAGTTTCCGGGGCGGTTGCTCCTTCGGCGCCGGCTCTGGGCCGGTCTCTCCCGCAGCGATGCAGAATTCGTATGTCATTATTGAGATAAAAGCCTACCGCATCGCGGGCAGCTTGTCACGCCGAATACGCCGTTTGCCCCGGCGAGCAATTGGAGCATGCCTCTCACGCGGCGCTTTGCCCCCAAATGAAACCATTCATTGGCGCGGTTTGCACGCATACTTAGTGCTGACCTGACCGGGCTTTTTTAGACCAAGCGTTGTGAGAAAATACCTTGGAAAGGTGACCTGACGGTTTTTTTGTACCAGCGGATGAGAGATTACTGCATCGGTAGGATCTCATCTAGGTGGTGAGCCAAGGGCGCGAATGTCTACGGCGCCGGCTGTCTGTGCCGAAAACGTCATCCGTATTGATCTAGCGACAGAATCGCATGACCATCGGGGCGATGGTCGCGCTGCTGTCCCTTTTTCTCAACCTGCTGACCGTGCCACTCAGGCCGAAGAGCCGGCTTGAGGCGGAGAACGCTGCGCTTCGACACCAACTGGTCGTACTCCAACGTAAGGTGCGTGGCCGGATCGAGTTCACCAATGGCGATCGCTTGTTCTTCATTCTGCTATATCGGTTATTTCCATCGATCCTCAAAGCGATGGCGATCGTCCGGCCTGAGACAGTCGTGCGCTGGCATCGGGCAGGCTTCCGCCGTTACTGGCGCTGGAACTCGCGGGGACGGGGAGGGCGGCCGCCAATCAGCGCGGAGCTGCGTGCTTTGATCCGGCGTATGAGCGTTGAGAATGTGCTCTGGGGCGCGCCGCGCATTCAAGGCGAACTGCTCAAGCTGGGCTTTGCCGTGGCTCAGTCGACCGTCGCCCGATACATGGCCAAGAACGATGATCCGTCCGGCCAGAGCTGGAGCACGTTCCTGCGCAATCATGCGCCACGCATCACCGCGATGGATCTGTTTGTGGTGCCGACCATCGGCTTCAGTCGGCTCCATGTTCTGGTGATTGTCCGGCTGGCTCGGCGCGAGCTTGTCTGGAGCAATGTCACGAGACACCCTATGGCGGAGTGGATCGCGCAACAGATCACCGAAGCGTTTCCGTGGAATGAGGCCCCACGCTACCTGATCCGCGACCAGGACGGGATTTACGGTACGATCGTCAGGCGCCGGCTCCGCGCCATGGGCATTCGGGACAAGCCGGTTGCGCCCGGGTCGCCATGGCAGAATGGGTACGTGGAGAGACTGATTGGCACGATCCGACGGGAATGTGTCGACCACTTGATCGTGTTCGGAGTAGCTCACCTGCGCCGGATTCTTGGTGAGTATGGCGCCTATTACAATGGATCGCGGACCCATCGCGCTCTGAACCTGGATGCTCCGGTCCATCGGGCGGCTCAGATCACTGGCGCCATAAAACCTCGGCCTGTACTCGGGGGCCTTCATCACCAATATTGCCGAACTTAGGTTTTCGGCACACACAGGAGGTGGAACTGTATTCGCATATAGACAGGTTACGGAACGCGGTCAGACGACCGCGTGACGCACGGCCGCTCAGCCAGGCGCCCGGTCCCCAACGCTACATATCGCTGCCAGAGAATATGATCGCCGCCGATTGGCTTGACGTCGCCAACAATCCCGCGAGGCCTGCCGTGCCAGTCGTGGAGGCATGGATCGCCGTACAAGTTTTCGCCAATTCATAAGCGCCAGCCACGGCCACCTCGTCGACGACCAGAGCATCGCCGCCGGTCTCACGCGCGCCCTTGGCCGCTTCCCACCAGTCATAGGTTTCGTCGTCTAGGATGCCGCTGGCCGCGCTCGCCGGCGTGCTGGCCCAGGGCCACATGAAGCGCGAGCGGCAGTTCACCGCATCGCCTAACTCGACGCCGGAAAGTCGTTGCCAAGCGCGCGCAAACGGTGCGCAGCCGACCGTCTGCACAAGCATCAACCGTGGCAGGTACGGCAACGGAAGAAGTTTTCTAGCCATTGCAAGCCCTTGGGCAACGGCGCTGGCAAGCGCACCGCCGCCGACCTGGACGAACAAGGCATCTGGCGCCCCTCCACCGGCGGCAAAGCTTTCCGCCAGTTCGAATCCCAAAGTGCGCGCGCCTTCGATTGCCAAGCCGTTGTCCGGACCCTGCACGCTGAAGGGGATCGCGCCGTCGCGCACCGCCTGCCGGAAACTGCGGACGCAAGGGTCGGTCGTCTCTCCTGGCCGACGATCGCAGACCGTGATGGCCGCGCCCAGATCCTTCAACCGCTTGACCACCGCATTGTTGGCGTCGCGCGGAATGTATACATCGATCGACCATTCGGCAGCGCGTGCGATCACCGCCGCGGCCAGCGCGGCATTGCCGCACGACGCAATTGCTAGCCGGCGCGACCGCAAGCCCGTGGCGGCGGGCTGTTTGCTGGCTTCAAGTATGCGCAGATAGAGCATCACACCCATCAGGTGCCGCCCCTTGTGCGACCCGCCGACATTCCCGGTTTCGTCCTTGACCCACAGTCGGCCACTCATCGCGAGCGCCTCGGCCAGCGCCGGCTGTGGCGTCATCGGCGTCACACGGAACGTGCGCCCCTCGACAGCAAACAATCTGTCTTCAAGTGTTCCAACGATCTCGGCCCAGACGTCGTCCGACAAGCCCAAGGAGCAGCCAAGCCGATAAGGCGACAGCATTGTGCGATAGCGCAAGAAGGGATCAGCTTGTCCTTCGGCAAAGGCGCCACCGCCATCTGCCGCGACAAGCACGTGATCGGTGTCGTCGTTGTCGCCGCCGGCATTCGGGCAAGCGAATGGCAGGTCGCGCGCGCTGTCGACCATAGCGGCGCAGCCATGACAGAGAAATACTGGCCCGCTCATGCGTTCAACGCGGACGCCCCGCCGCTCTGTGCGTTGACGTTGGCGATCATTGCATCCCAGGCCGGAACCAGCTCTAGCAGGCCGTCCCAAAAGGATTGATTGAGACGTGCACTGAATTCGTCAAGCGAAACGCCTTGCTGCTCGACCCAGGTAAAGTAGCCGAGATTGAAAATGCGCCGGCGGTCCAAGTGACTGAGCTCGAGCATGTGGTCAGTAGTGGTGGCGACCATCGAGCGACCCCAGGTCTCGGCCGCCGATATCGCGTCCAGCCGGTTACCGAAATAGCGGGCAGTGGCCTTGCCGATCTCACTGGCATAGAGCTCGGCACCGTCGGTGGCAACCGACATCACGATATCGTCGGGCCCCAGATCATAATATTTCGCGGTCTTGATCGCTGCTAGTATGTTGCACAGACTGGACAGACCGAAATTGCTGAATTTCTCCACCAGATGGGCATCAATGCCGCAGCGTTCGACCAGATATTTACGCCCCTCGGTGGTGTTGAAAAGCACGAACAGCGTGTCGGTGGCGCGGTCGCTTACATCGGCAACAAGGTCGGTGTTCATGACATTGTGAATATAGGGCACGTGTTTATCGCCGATGCCTTGAATATTGTGCTCGCCGAAACCGTTGTAGAGCAGCGTCGGGCATTCCAGCGCCTCGACCGCGACGATCTTGGTCTCGAATTTCTCCTTGAGATGATCGCCGGCGGCCAGTGCTCCGGCCGAGCCCGAGGCCGAGACATAGGCGGCAAGCCTGGCATTGGCGCGGCCTTTGGCAAGATGGCTGAACACTCGCTCCATCGCAGCGCCGGTGCATGTGCGGTGGATCACGTAATTCCCGAATTCGCAGAACTGATTGAAGATAATATTGGTCGGGTCGCGTTCGAGCACGGCACATGCGTCGTAGATTTCCTTGACGTTGCTTTCAGAGCCCGGCGTGCGGACTATGTCGGTCGGATCGGCGACCCATTTACCGAGCCACTCGAATCGTTCGCTGCTCATATTTTCCGGCAGTACTGCGACCCCGCGGCAACTGAGAATGCGGGAAATTGCCACGCCGCCGCGGCAATAATTACCGGTCGAAGGCCAGATCGCGCGGTGGCGGGTCGGATCGAATTCACCGCTGACGATGCGCGGAATGAGACAGCCGTAGGCGGCGAGCACCTTGTGGGCGCGGATCATGGGAAAGCGGTTGCCGAGCAGCAACGCGATGCGCGCCTTCACGCCGGTCAACTGCTCGGGCAGTTCGACAAACTCCGGCACGTCGAGGAGGCTCTTGCGGCTGACGTCGTTGAACCAGTGCACGCGGAAGAGATTGAGCGGGTGGGGTGCGTCCGGATCGACGGCGCGCAATTTCTCCACTACCGCGGCCGGGATCGTGGGCGGGTCCCGCAACTGCGCAATCGTTGGCAGCACAACGCCGGTTTGACGAAAGTGTTTGGCGGTCCGCTTCAGTACGTCGGCATTGACCACGCTGCATTCGAGCCCCAGACGCGCCATTCGTCGTTCCTTCTTCGTTGCCTGCTTCCGCCGGCCGTTCGTCGGTTGCTGGGATTCTAGGCCGTTAAATGGTGCTCGAATTGTGACCCCACCATCTCCTCGCGGGTCGGCGTTCTCTTCAATAAGCCGGTTGCTTGCGAAAAGCGGATAAGGCCAAAGAGCGCTTCATCCGAAATCTCCGGCTTGTAATAGGGCAGGTCGCGTCCAACCACATCTGCGATTCGCTCGGCCTCGAGCGGGGGGAAGAGCTTGCGTCCGACTACGGTCGCAAGGCTGATGTCATTGACCAGTGCCCGCTGCGCGGCAACGACGGCGCGTATTCCCGCTGCAGCCATATCAGGATTGCGGGCGATGATCTCGTCGCTCGTGACCAGTGCAGGAAAGGTGTAATGGAAAGCCGGCTTGGGCCCGAGACCGCGGCGCACGTCGAGCACTACCTTGCCGACGCCACTGCGAATGGCGTTCTGCGCGCCCATGGCATTCGCCCAGAATCCGTCGATCTGCCCGTCCTCTAATGCTTTCGCTGCGGCGACGCCAAAAGAGACGCCGCGCTCGTGGGCGCGTTTAACGTCTACGACATTCACGCGGTCGCGCACCAGGTCGATGCCGCTCTCCGCCAGCAAATGCTTGAGGGTCAATTCCACCAGCGGCGCGGCGCCAATGGTTCTGCCCCTCACCGCCTTAACGTCGCCCGGTTTGACGTCGAGATCGGCGCGCATAACCAACAGCCAATACATGCCTTGCGATAAAGCGGCGAGTAGCTTGGCGCCGTGCCATTCGGGAAAAGCCAGCAGCGCCACGTGCGCTGGCCCGGCGACGAAGTCGACTACGCCGTCCCGCAAAGCCTCGTAGGCCTTGTAGTTCGGAAAGATCAACCGATACTGCGCGTCGAGTCCTTGCTTTGCGAAGAAGTTCAGAGCGATGGCAGCGATCGCCGGAAAGTAAGAATTGGAGACAAGGTCCGGAACCGCAACGCGTGCTATCTGCAATGACGACCTCGCTAAGACGTTGCCGGCACTATTACGTCATTTTGCGACGAAGCCCGGCGCGTAGACGTCGTCGGCCTTCACCTGGGACTTGAGCTTGAATGCGCCGTTAACTACGTCGATCGTCGCCTGGATTCCGGCGGGATCAATTTCGGCGAGCGGCTTGCCTTTGACTTGAGCCAGTTCGCCGACCAACTCAGTCTCGGCCTTGGCGACTTCGACGGTCACTTCCCGATGCAGCTTGTGCATGATTGCGCCAGCCTCGGCTGGATTGGTGATCGCCGATTTCAATCCCTTGATTGTGGCGGCGACGAAGCGGCGGACCAGATCGGGATTGGACTTAATCGTCTCCTCGGTGGCGATGATACCGTTGCCGTAATAGCGCAAGCCTGGGTCGGAGTAGGCGAAGCGCACTAGCTTTTTGGGTGCCGCTTGCGCGCGCAGCAGTGGCTCGCCGACCGTGAACTGGCCGACGCAGGGCACCTTCCCGCTGGCGAGCATGCCGGGCAGCGCGGAACTCGCCGCCACCACCCAATTCACTTTGGCTTTGTCGATGCCGGCCGCCTTGGCGAAGGCCGGGAACATATCAGGGATCGATCCGCCGGCCGGATTGGCGATCGACTTGCCCTCAAGATCCTTCGGCGTCTTCAGCCCTGCTTCCGCGGCGCAGAAGATCGCCTGCGGCGGACGGGCATAGACCACCGCCACCATCTTCACTGGAATGCTGTCATTGGCGCGCGAAAGCACAAGCGATCCGGCGTCGGCGAAGCCGAAATTCGCATTGCCGGCGGCAACCTGGCGGATCGCATTGACCGAACCTTTGCCGCCAACGATCTTCACGTCGATCCCGGCCTCCTTGTAATAGCCCTTGTCGAGCGCCACGAAGAAATAGGCGTGACGGCCGTTATATCCGAAGTCGGTAACCAGTGTGACGCTGTCGGCGGCCCTCGCGCCTTGTGCCAAAGCCGCGCCGAAGAGCGCCGTCACGACTAGCAATGCCGTGCGAAAAGCAGTCCCGAACTTGGTCATCGATAATCCTCCATAATCACCGCGCCGACGCGCAGCCGTCGCGCGGGTGAACCTTGACCCCGAGGCTTGAAATCGTATGATTTAGTATACAAAATTGCAAACCCTACCCCGACGGTTTTGCTGCAATCTTTCGCTTTGGTCTTGGTTGCACACACGGTCGACGGGAAATCAGTAGAAGAGCGAAAGCGTATGTCGGCGATACCGCCTGGAAATGTCGTGACCTGGGATCGTACCGACCCGCGCGCGGCGCGGTGCGTCATCCGCTCGGGCGGATATACCGGATATACCGCGGCGATCGCTGCCGGCTACGTGCAGGCCAATATCTGTATCCTGCCGCGCGACTGGAGTGCAGACTTTCTGCTCTATTGCCAGCGCAATTCGAAACCTTGCCCGCTGATCGCGCGTTCGGATGTGGGCGATCCGCGGCTGCCGACGCTGGCTGAAGACCTCGACATCCGCACCGATATTCCGCGCTACCACATTTTTTGCGACGGCGAATTCACAGAGGAAGTTAGCGACATCAGTAGCCATTGGCGCGACGATCTGGTGACCTTCGCGCTCGGCTGTTCGTTCTCGTTCGAAGAGGCGATGCTGGAAGCTGGCCTTCGTCTGAAATTCCTCGAGCGCAACAGCGTCGCCGGCGTCTACGTGACGAATATCGACACCGTTCCGGCGGGGCCGTTTCGTGGTCCGCTGCTGGTGACGATGCGCGCATTCAAGCCGGCCGATGCGATCCGCGCGATCCAAATCACCTCGCGCTTTCCCAACGTGCACGGTGCGCCGGTGCATATCGGCGATCCGGCGTCGATCGGCGTTGATCTCTCCAGACGCTATCAGAATGTCGGCGACGGCGAGGTGGCGGCCGGTGAAATCCCGGTGTTCTGGGCCTGCGGATTGACACCGCAACTCGCCGTGAAAAGCGCCAAGCCGCCGTTCTGCATCACGCACGCGCCGTCCTCGATGCTGATTACGGATCTGCGCAACGCGAGCCTCGCGGTGCTCTAACAGTCCATGCGCGATTTTGAACTTCCGGGCCGCTCGGAGGCCTTGGGCACCAGCGGCATGGCGGCTACGTCGCATCCGTCGGCGACGCTAGCCGCGCTTGATGTGCTGCGTAACGGCGGCAATGCCATTGACGCTGCAGTCGCGGCCATGGCACTCCTCGGCGTGGTTGAGCCTACACAGACCGGCATTGGCGGCGATTGTATTGCGTTACTAATGCGACGGGGGGAGGGAGAGGTCATTGCTCTCAATGGGTCGGGCTGGGCACCGGAAGCCGCTAACATTGACTTCTATGAAGCGCACGGCATCGCCGCGATCAAAACAGAAAGTGCACATGCGGTATCTATTCCCGGTGCGGTTGGGTCCTGGGCGAGGCTCATCGCCGACCACGGCACGATGGAATTCGCCGCATTGCTTCAACCCGCCATCGAAGCGGCTGATCAGGGCTACCCCGTCACCGAACGTGTCGCTCGCGATTGGGCGAAGCAGGTCGATAAGCTCAGGCGCAATCCAGCCGCCGCCGAGGCGTTCCTGTTCGACGGCGCCGCGCCGCGGCCGGGCACGATCCACCGCCAGCCGGCACTCGCCGCCGTCCTACGCAGCATCGCCGCTGAAGGGCCTGACGCCTTCTATCGCGGATGGATTGCACGCGACATGGTTGATAGTTTGCGGGCGCTCGGCGGCCTGCACACTCTCGAAGACTTCAGCAGCTTCGCACCGGAATATGTGGACCCGGTCAGCGTCAGCTACCGCGGCCACCGGTTGTGGGAATGCCCGCCGAATGGCCAGGGCGTGGCGCCGCTGATAATGGCGCGGGCACTGGAAGGCTTTGATCTTGCCGCGTGGCGATGCGATTCGACCGAGCGCTATCACGTCATGGCGGAGCTGGGCCGGCAAGCTTTCGCCGACCGCGACTGCTTCGTCGGCGATCCGCGCATGGGCGGACCACCGGCCGTGACCCTGATCGGGGAAGAGCGCGCGGCGCAAATGCGCGCTCGGGTCTCGCTTCGAGGCCGGATCAAAGACCTTACGCCGGTGCCGCTGCCTGATCACCGTGACACCGCCTTTCTCGCGGTCGTCGATAAGGACCGCAATACGATTGCGCTGATCAATTCGATTTTTGATGACTTCGGTTGCGGCATAGTCAGCCCGCGTTCCGGCGTCATGTTTCACAATCGCGCCGGCGGGTTTGTGCTCACGCGCGGCCATCCGAACGCGATTGCCCCGCGCAAGCGACCGCTGAACACCATTATCCCGGCACTGCTGACGCGGGATGGCAAGGCGGCGATGGCGTTCGGCGTCACGGGCGGCCATTTCCAGCCGTTTGGCCAGATCCAGATCATGACCAACATCCTCGATTACGGAATGGGAATCCAGGAATCGATTGATCAACCGCGAATTTTCGCGCGCGGCGATCAATTCAACGTCGAGGGCACGGTGTCTTCGGCGGCGGTCGATGGCCTGCGCAAACTTGGCCACAAAGTCACCCGCGCTGAAAATCCGCTTGGCACCGCCCAGGCGGTCGCGATCGATTGGGATTGCGGATTGCTGCGCGGTGGCGCTGATGGCAGGCGCGATGGCATCGCCTTGGGGTGGTAGGTTGGTGCGATGAACGATATCGAGACTGTGAGCGAAGCCGTCTGCGGCGATATCGACGCTGCCCGCAGCGAGCTCGTCGACTTGTGCGGCCGGCTGGTCGCCGCGCCGAGCGTCAATCCACCGGGTCGGACTGCGGAGGTAGCGGCGGTCGTGCGGGACTATCTTTCCGGCCACGGCTTAGAGACCGAAACCGTCAAGGCGGATGATGAAGCGCCCAACTTGGTTGGCCAAGTGGGGGGCGGTTCGTTCGGACGTCACGTGGTCTTCAACGCGCATATGGACACAATGGAGGCAGGCGACGAATCCACCTGGTCGGTCCCGGTCTTTCAGCTGAGCAAGGCCGAGGGCCGACTCTATGGCCTCGGCATGGGCAATATGAAAGGCGCGCTGGCGGCGATGTGTCTAGCCACCGTGGCGTTGCATCGGCGGCGTGACACCTGGCGCGGCCGGTTGTCGATGACGGCGGTGTCGGACGAGGTGATGTTCGGCGAGCGCGGCGCCGTGTACCTGCTGAAAAGCCGGCCCGAACTCGCCGGCCATTTCATGATCAGCGGCGAAGGCCCAGGCTTTATGGATTGCGCGGTTGCAGAAAAAGGTCTGCTCTGGGTCGATATTGAAGTGAAAGGCCCCTCGGGCCATTCGTCGCGGGCGCTCGCCGGCAGCACAGCGGTCATGAAGCTCGCCGCCTTGCTGGCCCGCCTCGACGGAATCAACGTGCTTTATGCCACTCCGCCTGCAGAGCTCACTGGCGTCACCGGCGGCGAGGGTAATCTCGGCCTGCGGGTTTCGCTAAATGCTGGAAACATCGCCGCCGGAACCGTGCGCAGCCAGATAGCGACCCGCGCACGCGCGCAACTCGACATCCGTTTGCCGCCGGGGATTTCCGTCGAGGATATTGAAGAGCGCATTAGGCGCGCCTGCGCCGGCGATGCCGACATCGCCATAACCTTCACCAAGGCATGGGATGCGAATTGGGCGGCGCTGCAAAATCCACTGGTGTTGGAGCTCGCCGCTGCGGCGCAAGTGGTGCGCGGCAAGAAGCCGAATTATGTGGTGCGCCTTCCCGGCAGCGATGCCCGCCGCTGGCGCGACCTCGGCGTGCCCTCTGTCTGCTACGGCCCGCAACCGACGCTCTCAGCCGGCATCGACGATTATGCCATCGAGCAGGACGTCGTAGACTGTGCCAAGATTTATACGCGCACCGCGCTAAAGCTCATGAGCCTGAAGGCCTAGCGGGTCGCCTGCACGAGCAGGGACAGCGCGCGGGCGGCTTCCCGGGTCGTGTTGAACACAGGAACATTGGCGCCTTCTAGCTCGGTAATCCATCGCGATCGGGCGCTCCCGCCGTAGATCGCGACCGTGACCGGCTTGTCGTAGGCCTGGCGCAGTCGCTTCATGAGATCGCCGAAACCCGGAAAATCCGCATTCGCCGGCGCCAGCAATGTGCAAAGTACGAGGTCGACATTCGGATCGGCAAAGATTGAGCCCAAGCCGATCTCGTGCGCCTCTTTGGGGCCTTTCACATCGATACCGATCCAGAAATCGAATGGATTGGCCGGCTCGAGCCAACTGGGCAGGATCGTGCGCATGGCAGATAATGTGCCGGAGTCGAATGTTGCAAGCTCGAGGCCGGCGCGCACCGCTAGGTCGGTTGAGATGACGCCGAGTGCGCCGCTGGTAGTGGCAATGCCGACGCGCTTTCCCTTGGGCTTCGGCAGCATGGCGAGTGCGCGGAGGGCGTTGAGGAAATCGGCCTCGTCCTCGGCGCGGGCGATACCGTGCTGGCGCAGGCCGTCATCGAGGATCTTGTCGTCTGCCGCCAATGATCCAGTATGCGAGGCGGACGCGCGCGCACCTTCCTTGGTCTGACCAGGTTTGAGCAGCACGATCGGCTTGCTTTTTCGCACTTCGCGCGCGGTCTCCAAGAACAGCCGCGGCTCGCGCACGCTTTCGATGTACAGACCGATCACCTTGGTCGTCGCGTCATTTTTGATGAAATTCAGGAAATCAACTTCATCGACGTCAATCTTGTTGCCGACATCGATGCTTTTTGACACTGGCAGGCGTTGGGTTTCTGCGCTCATCACCTGCAGCATGACCGCGCCGGTGAAAATGCCGGTCTGTGTAAAGAACGATACGCCGCCTCTTTCCCAGCGCGGAAAATTCACGAAGCTTCCCATCATGCCGCAATCAGCATTGACCATACCGATTGTGTTGGGGCCGGCCATGAGCAGGCCGGATTCTTTAGCGATCTTGCGCAAGGCGTCCTCGTCAGTGCGGCCCTTTTCGCTTGCCTCGGAAAATCCGGCGGTAATAATGCAGGCCGAACGCGCCTTGGCATCAACACATTGCTTGATCGCTTCGGCAACATGCGCCTGCGGCAGCACGATGTAGATAAGATCGATCGGCTCCGGCACATCGGCCAAGGCCGGATAGGCCTTGTGCCCCATGATATCGGCTGCGCTCTTGTTGATCGGGTAAAGTGGGCCCTTGAAGCCGCCCTTGGCGAGATTTGCGAACAGCACGCCGCCGGACTTGGTCGGATTCGACGAAGCACCGATGACCGCGATCGAGCGTGGCGCCACGAGTGGCGTAATATCTCGCATTACTAGCTCCCGGAACGAAGCAGCACGAGTGCATCAAGCGCGATGACACCGCGCGCGGTCACAATCAAGGGATTGATCTCGATTTCGGCGATACCCGCAGCGATGTCACTGCGCGCGCCGAGCCTGGAAAGCGCTCGGATCGCGGCTTTGAGACTTTCATGATCAGCTGGTGGATCGCCGCGCAGCCCAGCAAGCGCGCGCGCCACCAGCCGATCCGCCAGCAGAGCGTCGATATCCGTTTCGCGGAGCGGGGCCAGCCGGAACGCCACCTGTCCAAGCAGTTCGACGAAAATCCCGCCGAGGCCAAACATGACCAGTGGCCCGAATTGCGCATCGATGCGTAGGCTGAGGATCCATTCGAGCTTTGCGGGCTCAAACGCCTCGATCAGAAATCCATCGAGTATGATGTCCGGCCGCGCGCGGGCCACGCGCTCGGTGATCAGGTCGCAGGCGGTAGCCGCGTCTGCCGGCGTCGTTACCGGGAACACGATGCCACCGGCATCGGTCTTGTGGGTGAGGGCGCGAGACACCGCCTTCACCACGACCGGAACGCCCACGGCAGCGGCGGCTTCAACTGCAGCCGCGGGCGACGAGACAACCCGTCCGGCGGGAACGGGAATTCCGATCTCGCGTAGCATTGCCTTTGATTCCGGCTCGGTCAAAGCCCTGTCGCCGCGTCCTCGTGCAGCCGCAATGAGGCTCGCGATGTCTGCCGCGCATGAGGAAGTTGTCAGCATCCGATTGCAGGACTCGCCGTCAATGCTCGACGCGCAAGATGACTTTGCCGAACTGCTTGGCTGATTCGAGGTAACGATGTGCCTCGGTTGCTTCACTCAGCGGGAACACACGATCGATTACAGTCTTAAGCTTGCCATTGCCGAGCAGCGGCATCATGACCTCGAGATCGTGCTTTGTGGCACTGTTCGAGCCGATAATCTGCAGCTCTTTATGGAAAATATAGTTTACCGCGATGCTGCATTCGTAGGATTTGGTCCCACCAACGGTAATCAGGCGGCCACCGCGGGTCAAGCAGCGAATTGATTTGTCAAGGAAATCGCCGCCGACATGCTCGACGACAAGATCGACGCCACGCTTATTGGTGCGCTTCATTATCTCGTCTGTGAAATCGACGTCGTTGTAGTTGATTGTCTCGTCGGCATTCAGCGCCTTGGCCTTTTCCAGCTTCCAGTCGGCGCTCGAAGTCGTGTAGACGTACGCGCCGGCGAGTTTGCAGATCTGGATCGCCGCCATGCTTACGCCCGAGCTCGCCGAGTTGATTAGCACCGTCTCGCCCGCCTGCAACCGGCCGCGATCGATCAGCATATGCCAGGCGGTGCCAAAGGGGTTAGGAAACGCTGCGGCGGATTCGTAACTTACGTTCGGCACCAGTGCGATCAAATGATCGGCCGGCAGCTTGACGTATTCGGCATAGGCGCCGTGTTCATGGGCGCCGAGGTAGCGGTAGTCACGCGCGCAGCGATTGTAATGACCGGCCATGCATTGCTCGCAGCGCCCGCAAGGCAGGATCCACCAACTGGTTACGCGAGTGCCGAGCGGAAAATCGCAGGCGGTTTCCGGCCCCAGCGCGACCAACTCGCCGCCGAAGTCGCCGCCGAGGATGTGTGGAAACTTGCCCTTATTCGGCTTATAGCGTCCGGCGCGCGCCATCAGGTCGTAGCCGTTGAGCCCGACCGCGTGCACTTTGATCAAAGCCTCGCCGCGGCTCAACTCCGGAACGGGAAAATCGGTGTAGTGGAGGACTTCAGGACCACCATACCTTTCGAAAATCGACGCCTTCATTTTTTTCGGAAGCAATTTGTCCTCCACTTGCGCGCTGTCGAGATTTTGGTCAATCGGCGGCAGTTTTGCTTAATGCGTTGTCGTGGTGGCGTCGGCCATCGGGGGTAGCCGGCTCTGTCGAACCTGCGCACGGCGCCAAAGTAGCGCAGAGGTGCTTGTTGGCGTGCTGATATTTTGTATACTAATTTTGTCGAAATTCAACTAGTTCTGATCGAGCCAGTAGAATTCGCTGGGTTAGGAAAGTCGGTGCACGCTCGCTGGCACGAGGGGGCGCTGACAAGAATAGTCGCGCGAAAATGCAATGGTGAATATCTAGAATGCTGAAAATCAAGATAGAACACCTGTTCAAGATCTATAATTCGCGCAGCGGCCGCGTTTCCGCGCTCGAAGACGTCAATCTCGAAATCCAACAGAACGAATTCATCACTTTGGTCGGTCCGTCCGGTTGCGGTAAGTCGACGTTGCTTAAGATAATCGGTGCGCTAATCCGGCCAACGCGCGGCACCTTCCTCTACGACGGCAAGCCGCTGCTACAACCGACGCGAGACGTCGGAATTGTATTCCAAGAGCCGGTCCTGCTGCCCTGGCGTGCCGCGCTGGACAACGTACTATTGCCGGCAGAGATTCTGGGCCTCGATATCGAAGAGGGCAGGCCACGCGCAATGGATCTGCTGAAGCTCGTTGGTCTTGAGGGATTTGAAGCAAGTTACCCCCGAGAACTCTCGGGTGGAATGCAGCAGCGGGTCGCGCTCAGCCGAGCGCTGATTCATAATCCATCGGTATTGCTCATGGATGAACCGTTCGCCGCGTTGGATGCCATGACGCGCGAAGAACTCGGTTTTGAGCTTCTTCGGATCTGGAATACTCACAAAAAGACGGTCGTCTTTGTGACCCACAACATTGTGGAAGCAATCCTGCTCGCAGACCGGGTGGTCGCTATGTCACCACGGCCCGGGCGCATCGCTAAAATATTGAAAATCGAACTTCCCCGGCCGCGAACGCTCGAGATGGAGTTCACGCCGAAATTCAAGACTTATTCGGATGAAATTCGGTCCGTGATTTACCATAACGGGACAGCCGTTGCATGATGCCCAATCCAGCCGAGAGTATGCCCGAGGAAATAGAAGAGCATGCGCAGCGGATGTCGGTGTTTGTCGCAGTTCTTGGACCGACAGTCACTCTTTTAGCGCTGGTGGGCCTATGGGAAGTGCTTGCGCGGTGGAGCGGCGTTCCAGCCTGGCTGCTGCCGGCGCCAAGTGCAATTGGCGATTCTATGATCGACTGGCGTGCAGAATTAGCATGGCACACTATGATAACTCTTTACGAGGTTCTTATAGGCTTCGCCTTGTCGATTGCCGTGAGTATTCCGCTGGCTGTGGCAGTGGTCTATTCGCCATTTCTGCAGAACACGATTTACCCAATCCTTCTCGCGCTTCAGTCGATGCCAAAGGTTGCCATCGCTCCGTTGCTCGTGTTGTGGATTGGTTTCGGAGCCATGCCGAAAATTCTCGTGGTTTTCCTGGTCTGCTTTTTTCCCATCGTTGTCGCTACTGCATCGGGATTGTCGGCAGTGCCGCCGGCTCTGATCGATCTAATCCGGTCGCTGTCGGCAACGACTTATCAAACGTTCGTCAAAATTAGATTCCCGACCGCTATCCCCCACATCTTTATAGGTTTGAAAATAGCGATCACTTTCGCCGTCATTGGCGCCGTGATTGGCGAGTTTGTTGGATCGGATCAGGGGCTGGGTTACTTGATCTTGACCTCGACGTCCCAATCTCGAACGCCGCTCGCATTTGGCGCTCTCTTGATACTTACCATCATGAGCATCGTGCTCTACTATGCGATCGAATTTATGGAGCACCTCGTCGTGCCGTGGGCACCCAAGAACTAGGCGTGGAAGACATCACTTATGCATGATGCAAAAATTAAAAAACAGAATAGTAGAAAGCATAATTATGGATCGAACATCGATCTATTAAGAACCGAACCACCCGAGCAGGGCACTCACGAATCTTTGGGCGCTTTCGCCTATCGAGCTTTGCGCGATGCGATTCGTGCCGGGCGAATTCCTCCGGGCCCCCATATCCGGGAGTTGGAAGTCGCGAAGTGGCTGAAAATAAGCCGTACCCCGGTGCGTGAGGCCTTTCATCGCATCATCTCAGAAGGGCTTCTTGTCAGCGGACCGTGGAATGGAGTCATGGTCGCCGAACTGGATCGGGAACAACTCGTCGACCTCTACGCGGTGCGCGAAGCACTGGAGGGCGCAGCGGCATCGCTAGCTGCAAAAAATGCCACCGCGGCGGAGGTTCGCGCGCTGTTTGGGATTGTCGCGACCGAGTCCAAGGAGAGGAACGATCCCTCGAAGCTGGTAGTGATCAACGCCAAACTCCACCAGATTATCTATCGCGCAGCGCACAACCAGTTCCTTTTGCAGTCGCTCACGACCATTGTGGATACGCTTGGCTTGCTGCGTCATTCGACCTTTGTATTTCCGGACAGCATTGGACTAGCGCGGCGAGAACACCTTCTAATCATCCGCGCGATTCGCAATGGCGAGGCTAGACGCGCCGAGATGCTGGCACGCAGACATATCCGCTGAGCGCTGGCAATGAGGCTCCAACTGCAAAAACGCAATAGCTGAATACGGTGCCGTCTTCCCACCCCGCCAATTGCTATACGCGAAGGAGAGAGCAATGCCCAAGCCTGAACTGGAATTCTTTCCCGTCGACAATATTCCCTGGGCGCCGGTGCCCGGCGCGCCTCCCGGCCACTACCAGAAGATCCTCACCGAGGATCCGGACAAGATGTTTGTGACTCGGATGCTAAAAGTCGATCCCGGCTGCCGCAGCACGGAGACATTCGTCCATGATTTCTGGGAGGAGGTCTATATCCTAGAAGGCAGTCAATGGGACGGCGAACAGTACTTCAAGAAGGGTATGTATGCTTGCCGCCCGCCGGGCATGAAGCACGGCCCGTACCGGACCGATGAAGGCGTCACCACGCTCGAAGTTCGCTACATTCGATGAGAGCTCGTTGCATTTAAATAAGGTGCTATCCGATGACGCCATCAGGCCCTGAAATCACTGCCAACGTGCCGCGTCTCGAGCGCTACATGGATGCGAACGGTCTCGACGCAATCGCCGTGCGCACGGGGGTGAACTTTACTTATCTTGCCGGCATCGCCTTGCCGGGAACGCTGGCGCGGCATCTCGACATCGCTAACACGGTGCGCGGCTTCATGCTGGTGTGGCCGCGCAAGGGCGAGCCGGTTATTGTACTTGATTCCTTTGCTGAAAAGGTCGTCGCCCGCGACTCATGGATCCGCAAGACCGTGGTTTACAGGGCCTATGTCGAGTCGCTTTACACGCTTGTGGCCAATGTTCTCGCCGATCTCGGGTTTGGCGGCGCCCGCGTTGGTTTCGAAAAAGATGGATTGAGCGCTGCGCATTGGGAGGAAATCCAGCGCGCTTTGCCGAAGCTACAAATGATCAATTGCTCGCGCATGATGGACGAAGTGCGCTGGGTCAAGACCGCGGGCGAGATCGCGCTGCAAAAAAAAGTCGCCGACATGCTGGACGACGTGTTGCTCGGAGTGTTCCCAACCATCCGTCCGGGCGAGAGCGAGCGCGAGGTGCATGCCCGCGTCGTCGAAAGCTGCCTGCGGCATGGATTCGGGTGGGTGCATGGCATTCTTAATTCGAGTTCCAATCCGGTGATGTATGGCGGCGAAAGCGACGTGCAATTCCAAAGAGGAGATTTCGTGCGCAACGACTATGTCGCCTACTTCAATGGCTATGCTGGGCACCAATCGCGCCTGGCGATCCTAGGTAAGCCGACCGCGGAACAGCAGAAGGGCTATGCTTTAACGCTAGATATCCATCGCCGCACGATCGGGCGCTGCACCGCTGGACGCACGGCCGGAGATATTTACCGGTTCGTGGTCGATGAATTCTTAAAGCACGGCATCGAGTACCCGGCGTCGTTGGTTGGGCACAGCATGGGCGCTTGGTTCCATCAGCAGGAGCCCGTGCTTCGCAATGGCAACGAGACCGTGCTGGTAGACGGCATGATCCTCGCAATCGAGCCGCAGCGGCTGCACTGGCATATCCAGGACCTGATAGCAATTGAGCAAAGCAAGCCACGCCTATTGTCCGATAAGTTCCCTATCGATCAGCCGTTTATAATCGATTGAATTACTAGGTAAGCGATTGCGTCTTGAAGCGTTAGCAGTTGCGGTCATAGATCATTAGTGCTTTTGCTCGCTGTCACGTCCCCATGGCATGAGAATGCGTTCGGTGAGGACGACCGAGGCATAAAGGATCATGCCGAGAACGCTCAATAAGACGAGAGCAGCCCAAGCGAGCGACGTGTTCATCTGTGAGTTGGCTACCAAGAGCAGATTGCCGAGGCCTTCATCCGCGCCAATGAATTCTCCGATAACGGCACCAATAACAGCTAACGTGACTGCAATTTTTGCTCCGGAAAATATGAATGGCAGTGCGGATGGAAGCTGAATCTTGAAGAACGTTTGTAGCCTAGAACTTTGCAATGAGCGAGCTAATTCAAGAAGTTCCGGTGAGGTATTGCGCAGGCCCGTAACAGTATCGACCACGATGGGAAAAAATGCAATCACAAACGCCATGGCCAATTTGGATTCGATTCCGGTGCCAAACCAGACCAAGAGTATTGGCGCCAGTGCGACTTTCGGTATTGATTGGCTCGCGACCAGCAGCGGGTAAAACATCGAATTAAGCAATCGCGAATATGTCACTATCACTGCTATGGGGATGCCGATGGCCATCGCAAGAAAAAACCCTAAAATACATTCCATTAATGTGATCCAGGATTCAGACAGCAAGGCGCGTGAATAAGAAGAAATGGCTGAGGCCACGGCCCAAGGACTTGGTAGCACGACGGATGGTATTTTGAGCAAGACAATGTAGTAATGCCAAGCAACCAAAATAATTGCAGCACCCGCGCATGGATAAATAATTCTAAGGACATTGTTGCGCATCACTTTACGACCCCAAGTGCCACTCCTGCCTTCCTTTCAAACTCCGTGAATTTGTCGAGAAAGCGAACCTGTGACGAGCGCGGATAAGGGATATCAATTTCAAGCCGCAACACGATAACCGCGGGGCGTTTGGAGAACACCAGAACCTGATCGGATAAAAAGATGGCCTCGGAAATACTGTGGGTGACAAAAATAACGGTAGCGCCGGTAATGCGGCGGATATTAAGCAACAAGTCGTTCATTTCCAGTCTAGTTAGTTCATCAAGTGCCCCAAACGGTTCATCCATGAGTAGAATTGATGGCTCATGAATGATGCCTCGGCATAGTGCGACGCGCTGTTGCATCCCGCCTGACAGCTGCCTAGGGTAAGCATTTTCGAAACCACCTAGCCCAACAAGTTCTAGAATCTCATGGGCGCGACTCTTTGCTTTTATGTCATTCTTGCCAAGTATTTCCATTGGATAAAGAATATTTCCAATGACAGTGCGCCACGGCATAAGGGTGGGAGATTGAAACACCACGCCGACGCCAGGGTAAGGTTTTGTGATTTCTTTCCCGTTTAGTTCAAGGCGCCCGCTGGTGGCTGGCACCAGTCCGCCCATCATCTTGAGAACGGTTGTCTTGCCACAGCCGCTAGGGCCAAGCAGCGACACGAGCTCGCCTTTGCGAATCTCGAATGAAACATCCTTGACCGCTAATAAGGGTTGAGACGTCCCAGTTTTGAAAAGCTTGGCAGCGTTAAGTACGCGCCCGAGGGGAGGCTGAGAAAGCTCAGAGCAACCCCTCGGGTCTGATGTGCGGTCTACATCCACGACTACTTCACTTCAATCGGCTTAGGCAGACTTACTCGGGCATTACAGGTTTTGTAGGCATGAAGCCGGTAGCATAGACGTCTTCCGGTTTTGGCGCTTTGTCCTTAGGAAACCCGCCGTTTTCAACCATCCACTCAACAGACTTTCTCATCTTTTCGGCGGTGAATGAACCGATGCCGTTCTTTTTAACATCAGGGGTGACCGCCAGGTCTTCGACGATTTTGATCTCATCGACAGTGATTTCGTCATTCAGCGCCTTGGCAGTTTTCCGTTCGAATACTGCCGCTTCCTTCGGATGTTTGAACGCGAATTGGTAGCCGCGCAGGGTGGCCCTGACGAATTTCTTTACGATATCAGGGTGTTCCTTTAGATACGACTCCTTCGCGCCGATCCCGTTAGAATACAGGTCAAGGCCAAAGTCCGCCAATAGAAGCGTGCGAACTTTTGCGTCCTTTACGGCCCGCTCAATGCCTGGCTTCGACATAATATAGAAATCGACCGAAGGTATCTTGTGCGAAGCAAGCATTGCGACACGTGCAGACGGTGCGACATTGATGGCTTCAAGTTTGTTCGGGTCGAGACCATTCTTTCGCATCATCGCCTTGGTAATTTTCGAAACAAAGCTTCCAGAGCCTGTTCCAACCTTCAGCCCCTCAAGATCCTTCAATTTCGTCACATTTGCCCCAGGATCGAGGGAGAAGATCGTAAACGGCGCTTTTTGGTAGATTACCGATACCACCTTTACGGTCGCGCCGTTGGCGCGAGCAATCACTAGGCTGGGCACGTCAATAAATCCGAGCTGCGCAACGCCGCTCTGAACCATTTGAATGGCTGCGGAGGTTCCATTGGTGGGGACTATTTTGACGTTCAATCCCTCTTCCTTGTAGTACCCCTTCTCTATTGCGGCAAACAATGGCGCGTGCCGACCCAGAATAATGAAATCGTTTGCGAACGTGATGTCCGTCATCTTTTGGGCTTGCGCCTGCGCAGGCCCCGTACCACTGACAACTCCACCGAGCAGTAACCAAGCGGAGCAAATGATAGTTGCTACTAGTTTCAACATCTTAATCTCCTTTCTGCATTTTCACTTATTGTCCCGGTTTGTACTAGCAAGATCAAGAGAACGCCAAGCCTTCGCCCTTAGGCGAAATTCGATGTTCAATGACAGCGCCTGTCAGATTTGCCGATGCGGTTGAAATCAAATAGAGCAGCGTTGGAACGACCCCTTCAGGTTCGCCAATCCCGATTGTGCGGCGATAAAATTCCTGTTCCTCTTCGGTGCTCACATCCATGAATATTGGGGTCGCGCGCAAGCCGGGCGACAGCACGTTCGCGCGAACGTTGTAGTCTTTCAACTCATGAGCGGCTGATTTGATCATCCCAATCAGCGCCGCCTTGCTCGCGGCATATGCACTGGCGCCGGGCCAGCCATTCATCGCAAGACCGGAAGTGAACGCAACGATCGCCCCTGATCTCTGCGCTTTCAGCAATGGAATAATGCCCTGCATAAAATAGAAAACGCCGTTGAGATTGACGTCAATCACCTCGCGCCATTGCGCGGGGTTCATCTTGTCAATGGCGGTGCGAATTTGGATTGCCGCTCCGAGTACGGCTGCGTCAAGTCGTGGATATCTCCCCTTGATGTCGTCGATTAGGTCGACGACTGCGGCCTCTTCTGAGACGTTGACCTGGCAGATCCGGATCCGGCCACGCGTCTCAACATCGAGATCCCGGAGAAGTTGATCATGGCGCAGATCAACGGCAATTACGGTCGCACCTTCGCGTGCACAATGGCGTGCGAGGGCCGCACCGATCCCGCTGCCGGCCCCAGTGATCAGCATCACCGAATCGTCGAAGTGGTATGAAACAGAAATTGTCATGCCAAAATGGCCTCTCGACGTGGAATGGAGAGCGCCGCATGATAGGCGGCCTCGGCGGCGCCGGCCATGATAGGGTTGATGGCTGCGATATGGTCGTCGGGCCGCACCAGAACCATCGAATTCGGCGCGCAACCATAGCGTTCCGTGACCAGGTTCCCGGGGTCTAGCAGTGAGCGACCGCGAATCTCGGAGTTGCGCGGTGCGTCCCATCGAGAAACTGCATAATGCCTAAGCCAGGGCAGATCGTTTTCCGGGATCTCTGGGCGTCGCCGAACGTCGGTGAAATATAGTGCGACAAACGAACGGCCGAACAAATCGTGGAGCCTGATCTGGCAGCCTTCGCTGTCGTGCAGCAGGCCGTCCGGCGCACGATCACCCAGCATAATCGCGGGCGGCTCGGCATAGGGCTTGGCCATCGACCAATCGCCGCTGCCGTCGAGCGCAAGGCGCACGCCGAGCAGGGTTCGCGTATAGGCATTGCCCCAGGCGTGGTCCGACATTGCCGTCACACCAGCGGCACGCCTAGCCATGTATGCCCTGGCCGCTTCTGCCATCTCGCCGGAGCCGCGCTCGGCGACTGGCTTCTGCTCCCGTTCGTACGCGTCTAACAGCGTATCGTCGGCCCAGCCGCGTAACACCCAGGCCATGCGCCAAGCCACGCTGTTTGCATCTAGGATCCCCGTGTTGAGGCCGAGCGCCCACATCGGCGTGATCAAATGTGCCGCATCCCCGAGCAACAGAACCCTGCCATGACGCCATTTGCTGGCGACGCGATGATGGATCTTGAACAGATTAGTGCCAAGCACCTCAACGTTCTTGACGTCGCCGATGAAGTGCATGGCTTTTTCGCGCAGTTTGGCAACGGTGTATTCCCTCTGCTCCTCAAATACCGGATAAAGGAACCGCCAACATTCCGGCTGGCGCACGAGGATCATCCATTCCTTAGCGTCGCTGAAATAGGCGAGATAGGGGTAGTCGCGAGGATTCTCGACGTCGAGATCGACTTTGAGGTCGACTAGGGAAAAACGCTCTGGCAGTGAGCGGCCCTCGACCGATACGCCGAGCCGGTCACGTATCGTGCTGCGGCCGCCATCGCAGGCAAGCGCGTAACTGGCTGCGAAAGTCTTTTTGCCGTCGGGCGTCTCGACTTCGAGTTCAACCCGATCTGTAAGCTCTTTGAGCGAGGTCACATGATGCTGGTACTGGATGTCGCCGTATTGACTTCCGGTGAGGCAGTCGCTGAGTGCCGGCTCCATGTCGTACTGCGGCAGATTGATGACAAAGGGGAATCGCGTCTCGTCTTTCAGAAGATGAAGCTTTATTGAGTTGCGGACCTTGTTGCTGGCGCGTTCGATGTCGCCGATTTCGTCGACGCGCATTGCGCGCTTGAGGATAGTACTCGCCGCGCCGAAGCGATTCCAGATTTCCAGCGTGCGTGTAAGCGTGGTGCCGGCCTTGGTTTCGGTCGAAAGCCCTACATTGGTTTCGAAAATGATAAATGGAATCTTGTAGTAGGAAAGGGCGAGCGCGGTTGTCAGGCCAACCGGTCCGGCGCCAACGATCGCGACTGGAAGATCGGTGATCATTGGAATTGCGCCGCCCGTCATCGTTACGCCCCGATGAACCAATGATCTTTCGTACGCAAAGATTGTTTCGCTCGCGCAGCGGAATGGCCGCCGGTAGGGCGCGCGAAATCTTGCCCCGCACGACGATGCTAGCTCAGCCCTATTCACCGGCAAAAAATCATCGCACCTCGAGTTTCTCTATGTCAACATATTTTCGAAAATTCGGTAGATTTTCAAATATCGCTGAGTTACAGAATTCTGCCGTTGCTCTTCCGGCGATGCGGGTTCGTGCATGACGGGTTGTGCCATTTTGCTGCGCGCGCAGGACGGGCATGAAGTCGGTGCCTATGAAGCGGTGCCGGCAAGCAAGCCGCGTGGCGGAATTGTGCTGTTGCAGGAAATCTTCGGCGTAACCGCGCACATACGGCGGGTTTGCGAGGGCTTTGCCGGAAAGGGTTATCATACAGTTGCCCCGGCGCTTTTCGATCGGATCGATAAGGGGCGGGAGCTCGGCTATTCAAAGGAGGATGCGGCAACAGGCCGCGACCTGCGGAGCAGAATTCCATGGGATCAAACACATGCGGATGTCGTCGCGGCAGTTCGACATTTGAGCGGACCGGGAAAGATCGCGTCGATCGGATACTGCTGGGGCGGGACGATTGCGTGGCGCTCGGCCGCAGAAGTCGAATCAATTGCTGCGGCGGTTTGCTATTATCCGACGCAAATACTTCCTTTCATTTCGGAAACGCCCGGCTGTCCGGTCCTGATGCATTTTGGCGAGACCGATCAGATCGCGCCACTCGATCATGCTGGACAGCTACGCGCCGCTCACGGGGCGAATGTCGAAATCCAAGTCTATCCGGCAAGCCACGGCTTCAACTGCGACGAAATCCCCAACTTCCATCCTGCGAGCGCGGATCTGGCGTTTCGGCGCACGTTGGACTTCCTCGGGGCCCATGTTGGTTGAACCTACATGCAGTCGCTTCCGACAGCGGCCGACAATGCCGCCCAAGTTTCGAATATCCGATTGATTATGTTCAGTCGGTACGATAGCCGGTGAATTCAAATTTGGGTCGCGTGTAAATGCAACGGACGGGTAACAAAGGCGCCATCATGACTTTGGTTCATCAGCAAGAGGCCGCCGTCGAGGCAACGATCAATGCGACCGTCTACCGTCACATCCGCGCCGACATTGTCGCCTGCCGGCTCATGCCGAACGAGCGCCTTCGGGTCGAAGCATTGCGTGGCCGTTATGGCGTCGGTGGTAGTCCGATCCGCGAAGCATTAATGCGGCTAGAAGCCGAAGGTCTGGTTGAGCTTGAGCAAAACAAGGGATTTCGGGTTTTGCCGGTATCACGTGAGCAACTGCTCGATTTGACCCGCACACGCATTGAAATCGAAGCCATAGCAATTCGTTGGTCGATCGAGCAGGGTGGGGTCGAATGGGAGGCGGACCTGCTCGGCGCTTTTCACCGGCTTTCACACCAGAAGAAAACCGAATCCAGCAACGGTAATTCTGTCAACACGGCATGGTTTCGGGAGCATCGGAATTTTCACGCTGCGCTCGTAGCTGCATGCGGCTCGCCCACGCTCAACGCTATTCGAGAAAGCTTGTTTGCCCAGGCCGAACGCTACGTTGCACTATCGATCATATCGAAGTTTCCGACCCGGAATGACATCGATGAGCACGAGCAGATCATGCGAGCGGCCTTGGCACGTAATGTCGGGCGTGCAGTCCAGCTTCATAACACGCATATCGAGCGCACCACCGAACGAGTTGCCAAATCGTTTGGCAACGCGGCCCGTACACTCACCTTGCGAACTGCAAACGGCAAGGCTGTGAAATGACGTGCCTGGTGGCTAATCGGATATTCTCGGTTGCGCGCTCCGGTGCGGCACTTTTTTTGCAATCTGAGATTTCATGACGACGGACAAGGGCATCACGCTGCCGGCCGGCGCACTGACCTCATTTGTGGCCCGTCTGTTCGTGGCCGCCGGAATTCCAGCGCACTCCGCTGAAAAAGTGGCTGCGGGCCTTGTCGACGCTGAACTCGAGGGGCAGTCTTCGCACGGCATCATGCTGGTAGATATGTATCTCAACCGCATTCGCAGCGGCTCCGTTTCGGTCGAGGAAGCTGGTGCTGTTGTGTCTGACAAAGACGGGGCGGTTGTACTCGATGCCCGAAATGCGCTCGGCCACTTAGTTGGAGATCAGGCGATCGCAATCGCTGTGGAGCGTGCGAGGCGGCATGGGTCGGGGGTCGTTGCGGTCCGCCACGGATTTCATTTCGGCACCGCCCGCCGCTTCGCGATCCAAGCCGCCAATGAGGACTGTATCGGCATCGTCATGTGTAACACGCGCCCGCTGATGCCGGCGCCGGGGGGCGCGGAGCGCGTCGTCGGCAATAATCCGATCGCGATTGCAGTACCCACCGGCGGACCGATCCCTATCGTTCTTGACATGGCGACCAGCGAGGCGGCCATGGGCAGGATCCGCATGGCCGCAAAGGGCGGGCAGGAGATACCCAGCACCTGGGCAGTCAAGGGAGACGGAACGCCGACGGTAAATCCAGCCGAGGCGATTATCGGCATGTTACTACCCTCAGGCGGCGCGAAAGGTTTTGGTCTTGCGTTTCTGATTGACCTTATGTGCGGTCTATTGTCCGGGGGCGCCGGCGGTGACGCTGTTCAGCCGCTGTATGGCGACTCTGCCATTCCCTACGATTCGTCCCAGCTTTTCATTGCGATTGATGTTGCGCATTTCGGCGACCCGGCAATGTTTCGGGCCAGAGCGGCCGCCCAAGGTGAGCGAATCCGTACGGGAAAGCGTGCGCCGAACGTTGCGCAGCTGTTTGCGCCGGGAGAACCGGAGTGGCGCAGGCGGGAAGTTGCCGCTGGCCAAGTGAGTTTGACGCCAGTGGTTATCGACATGCTTTTACAAATAGCGAGTGAACTGCGGGTATCGACAACGCCGCTCCCGGGCGACAATGAGCGATCAGGAGAGGAAATAGGACATGCCGAAGCGTGAAGTTACCTCAGATTCAATCAGAAAGCCGAGCGGCGTATTCTCACAAGCAACGATGATAGAAGCGCAAGGCCGGCTGGTTTTCATTTCGGGTATGACCGCCCGTCGACCCGACGGCTCGATCGCTGGAATTGGCGATATCTCGGCGCAAACCAAGCAAGTTTGTGAAAACATAAGATCGGCGGTTGAAGCTGCTGGTGGTACGCTCGACGACGTCTGTCGCGTCGACGTTTACGTGCGAAACATGGAGCATTTCGACAAGATCCACGAAGTGCGCGGTCAGTACTTCAAGCCACCGCTTCCTGCCTCGACCATGGTCGAAATTACCAAGATGACGTCGCCAGACTATTTAATTGAGATCAACGCGATCGCCGTACTTCCGAACAAATGACGCCATAGCGATGCATGCTGGTGATGAGATGACTGACAAAACCGGAATTAGGACTGCCGCCGAAAAAGGCGTTAAACTTGGAGAGATCGGGCAGCGAATCGTGCTGGAAAACGAGTACGTCCGAATCTGGGAGATCAATCTCGATCCCGGCGAGACCGTTGACTTCCACATCCACTACCACCCCTACGTCATCATCTCGCTCGGCGGTGGAAAAAACGAGATCGAGACGATTTTCGGCGACAAGCGGATGACCAATGAACCGCTCGGTTCGACTGTTTTCATGAATGAGATGCGGCCGGTGCATAAGCTGACCAATCGTGCCGATGTTCGCTACCTTTCTCGGCTGATCGAGCTCAAGGCCGTGCGCTGGTCGGCGGAGTAGATGGGTCTATGCCGCAACGCATAGGCGGGTTGGAAGTCTGTACGCATATCGTGCCGCCAGCTGTCGTCGCTGCCGGCGAACGCGGCGCATTCGGCATGCGCGGGCCCCGCCATGCTTACTATTCGCGCACATGGTGTGCCACTTCGCGCGGGCATTTGGATGAAGCACTTCGGTGCCGTATTCGTAAAGCCAACTTCGAAAAGGCCTTCGGCCGCCGACTTACATCAGCATAGGACGCACGATGATAAAACCTCCCGAAGACATGCCGAAACTCGGTGAGATCCTAATCGATACCGGCGCCGTTCCGTGGCGCGAAAAGTCGCTCAAAGGCATTCACGAGAAGATGCTGTGGCGAAACGAGAAAACCGGGGCGTCGATTGCGCTGATCAAGTTCGATAAAGGTGCCGGCATTCCGCAGCCGCACTATCATGCGGCAAACCAATTCATGTTCTGTCTTCAGGGCCGTTATGAATACACGTCGACCGGGGTCGTGCTCACGGGCGGTTCGTTTTACTGCAATCCGAAGGGCAATGTGCACGGTCCTGCGATTGCCCATGAGGAGACTGTCGTCGTCGAGATTTACGACGGGCCGCATTACCCGGAAAAACCGCCATGGTATACGGATGAGCGTGACGCACGCTAAGCAATCGGCGCTATGAGCAGCGCGCAGCTCACAGCCGTTTCGCCCGGCATTCATGCCTGGATTGGAGCGGACGGCGATTCCAATGCCGGCGCAGTGGAAACGCCGCACGGGCTAATTGTCATCGACTCTCAGCAAAGCCGGACGTTGGGCGAGACGTTTCGCGACACACTAAGAGGTTCAGTCGGTACGCCGGTCAGAGCGCTGATGAACACGCACTATCATCTTGATCATGTTGCCGGTAACGTCGCCTTCACGGATGTGCCGATCATGGGGCACGAAAAGACCTTGCAGGCGCTCGAACGCGAGCTCGGCCCGCTGACCGCCGTAGGCGCGATGGTGTCCGACGCAATGTCAAAGACGCGGATGTTCTTCGGCAGCAATTTCGAAGATCTCGTGCCGGAGGGCGAGCGCACGTGGTTCCTCGAACGCGTGGGCGGCTCAATACCACTCCTTATCCGGCCGCCAGATGAGACATTCGCCGACCGGCTCGAATTCAGGTTGCTCCACGACGTGTTACGGATGGAATATTGGGGTCCCGCGCACAGCGATTGCGATGTGGTGGTCTGCATCGACAAGAGTGGCGTCGTATTCCTAGGTGATCTGTTTTTTCACGGGCGGTTTCCCTGGTTCGGCGATTGTGATCTTAATGGCTGGATTGCGTCCCTTGATCGTGTCCTGATGATGGATCTGAAAACCATCATACCTGGTCACGGGCCTCCGGCATCGCTGAAGGAAGTTGCCCAGTTCCGCGATCTTCTTGCCGCGGTACGGCGTGGGGTCGAAGCCGCACTCAAGGCCGGCCTGACGGAAGACGCAGCTGCGCACGAGGTTGTCCTCGCCGATTATGCCGGCCTGCAGCGCTACAAGGAATGGATGCCGTACAATGTTCGCTCAGCATACCGGTATTTACGCGGGCGCTAGCGATGTTGTCCGCCAAAATATGCTGGCAATTAGCGGCCAGCGGTTAGCTGCCGTGCCGCCATGATGTCACGCATCTGCACGGCGGAACCATTCAAGATCTTGTGCGGGATGCGGTCTTCGTGGCAGATAACGCCCATTGCGCTGGCCGACGATTTTGCCGTTGCGTGCGATAATCGTGCCGCCTTTGATAGTAGCGATCGGCCAGCCACGCAGGCGCTTGCCTTCGAACGGCGAAAAATCCGACATGCCGAGCAATTCCTCCGCTCGGACAACCTTCTCCATTTCCAGGTCGACCACAACAAGGTCGGCGTCGGAGCCGACCGCGATGGTACCTTTCTGCGGATAGATTCCATAAACACGAGCGGGGGAGCGGGTGGCGCAGTCAATCAGCCGTTCCAGCGACACGCCATGCAATCGTCCGTAATGCAGCAGGGCAGGGAGGTGAGTACCAAGCACCGGAAACCCTGGCCTTGAGCCATGCAGCCCGCCTTGCGGATTTTTCGTCTTGCGCGATCGCGAAGTGTTGTCGGTACCGACGGTGTTTATTGAGCCTTCGGCAAAACCTTCCCAGAGCGCGGTCTGGTGTTCGGGCAAACGCACCGGCGGCACCATCTTGGCCAAAAGCCCGTTCTCATCGGAACTATTGATGCCCAGATACGGAGTGGTTGTTTCCACCGTGAAATGTGCGCCGGCTCGTCGGGCGGCGCGTACCACCTCCAGCCCATGGCGGCTCGAAAGATGAACGACGTAGAGATGAGCGCTTGCGACCTTCGCTAAATACAGCGCGGTCTGAACCGCAAGCGCCTCGGCGTCCGCCGGGTGAGCGTCTTCCCAGTCGACGAGTGTGCCTTCCGGCTTGCGTTCTTTCAGCTGTTTGCGGGCCTGATCGATCAGGGCGCCCGTTTCACAATGGACGCAGGCGACCGCGTCCTGCCCGAGCGCGGCAACCGTGCGGAATCCTTCGAGCAATACGTCATCGGTTATGGATTTCACGATGCCGGGCATTCCCGACATGTAGAACTTGAACGACCGGATGCCGAACTGCTCCGCATAACTCGGAATCTCGGCGATCTGCTGTTCGGTAAAAATTTGCGGATGGAATATGGAATCGACATAGCTGCGTTCGTCCATGGCGCGTCGGAATGCTGGAAGATATTTGAAATAGGAGTCATCCGAGCTACGGAGGAATATTCCGATGGTCGTGACACCGCCAACAATCGCGGCCCGCGTTTCCGTTTCGGCTTCGCTGTCAAAGGACTGCTCATTGCCGATGTGCGTATGAGGGTCGAAGATGCCGGGCAGCACCGTTTTTCCGGCGGCGTCGTAAACCTCCGCGCCTGCGGCGGAAAGGTCATCGCCCAGCGCAGCAATCTTTCCGCCGGCAATTGCCACATCGGCCTTTACTTGGCCAACGCCCGGTATCACCAGGGTGCCACCTCGAACAACCAGATCAAACCCCCTGGATTGACCGACTTCCTTTGCCATGGCGGTACCTCACAGTGATGATTGTGGATCCCTCGCTACTAGCTCCTGCGTAAGCGTCGCGCGGGCGACCTCGTGACCGTCCTTGAAAACATGACGGCGCGGCGGCTGTAAGCGCAGCGCCTCGTGCACCGATGGCGCGCTGACGACTACTAGATCAGCCCGCTTGCCCGGCGCAATGCCATATTCGGTGACGCGTGCGGCCTTCGCGCTGTTCACCGTAAGCATGTCTGCTATTTGTTCCAGCTCGTGCGGCAGTGTGAGCTGGGCGACGTGTGCAATCATCGCGCCGCACTCAAGCGGGTCCGGCTTGCCGAACGGATAGTAAGGGTCGTTGACGTCGTCTTGCGACGTGATGACGTTAGCGCCGCGGGCCAACAGTTCCTTCACGCGCGCGATTCCCCGGCGCTTCGGCTCGCGGTCGATCCGTGCCGAGCAAACCAAATTGATATGGGCGTTCACCGATATTGTGACCCCGGCGGTCGTAACCATGTCGACGATCTTAGCGGCATAGACATCGTTGTAGGCCGCCATTGCTCCGCAATGACTGGCGGCAACCCGGCCCTGGAAGCCTTCCCGCATGGTCTTCAGAGCCAAATATTCAAGGCTGCGCGAGTTAGCGTCGTCCGTATCGTCAACCAGCATGTGAACGTCGAGATCGTGCTTCTTTGCGAGATCAAAGCAGATGTCGATGTGCTGATGGGCTTCCTCGTCGGTGTACTCGTACCAGGGCAGGCCGCCGACGATGTCGCAACCTTCCTTTATCGCCTCGTCCATCAGTTCGGCGGCGCCGGGATCGCGGACGATGCCCTCTTGCGGGAAAGCGACAACCTGGGTGCGGCAGTACTTTCGCATTCTCTCGCGCGCGAGAAACAGGCCGCGCGCAGCTTGCAGCCCGCCAATGGTGCCCACGTCGGCGAACAAGCGGAAAAATGTAGTACCGTTCATGACGCCCGCTTCCATGGAGCGAACGGCGCGGGTCGCGACCTCGGTGGGGTCGTAATTGCGCTTGAAATCGTTGGTAATCTCAATCGCCTCGGGCAGAGTGCCAGACACATTCGGACGCATGATCTCGCCGAGCAGGCATTTGTCGGCGTGAAAATGCAGATTGAAGAAGCCGGGCAAGACGAGGTTTCCGGCAGCGTCGATCGTTCTGGCGCCGCTGTCCGCCAAGTTTGGACCAACGGCCGAAATCCGTTCGCCATCAATCGCAATATCGACGGATTGCGCCTGGCCACGAAGGCGTGCGTTACGGATGACCAGACTCATATTGACTGAGTCCTCCTCATTGACGCGGATCGCTATGTTCGACCGCGGGTGCTACGTCCGCTCAAGTATGTGCAGGCCTCGCGTCCGGTCTATCAGGTAGATGAGACCGCGATCATCGTAACAGACGTCATTGCTCTGGACCCGCTTTGCGCCGGCAGGCACATCCGGCATGAACGATGCGACCTGGCGCGGCGCATGCGGGTTGGCGATGTCGACAATACGCAGACCGTGCGCAAACCAGGCGATGGGGATTTCCGTGCTACGGATTTCCTCGCAAAACTGATGCAGGCCGGTGTAGTCCTGCTTCGGCGTGCCGTCCTCTTCCGCCACCTGGAAGCTGGCGAAGGGTATCGGACGGGTCTCATCGGTGATGTCGACCAGCCAAAGGAAGGACGGCTCAGCCATTTCTAGGCGAACCACATCCTCGTCGGCGACCAGCATGACCCGCCGGCCGCGCAGCGGAAAAGGCACCGGCAGGGCGGTGTGCGTCGGCCAGGGAAACGGCGGACTCCAATCGAGACCAGAAACGAATTTCGGCTTAGTGATATCGTCAATATTCAGAATAACGAAGCCGCCATGCCAATAGCTGACATAGAGTCGATTGCCGACTCGCATCGGGTGATGGCAGCGGTGAGCCGTCCCTTTCCAGGACGGTTTCTCACCGCCTACGGTCCATTGGCCGGGCATCCACCAGCGACCTACTTCCTCCGGATGTTCCGAATCCTTGAAATCGATGATTGAGACAACGTTGCCGAGATATCCATCCAATTCGGGCGAGCCGTAGACATACCGTCCGTCGAAAGTGAATCTGTGCATGCCGCGCGCAGACCAAGTAGTGATGCGTTTTGGATTCGACGGCGTACGGACGTCGAAGACTTCGAGGCCGCCGCGAAAATCGGGGTCGATGCGGCCGATCGGAAACACTTCCCGGTTGACCAGCATGACATCATTCTCGACGCGAACCTTGTGAGAGAGCGTGCCTTCAGGGACTTTGATTATTGCCAGTTGCCGTGGCTTGGCCGGATCACTGACATCGATGATCGTCGTGCCTTCTGGCGGTTTGACGTGGCCGACATAGGCAATGCGATTGCGGACGACAACCTGGCCGCCGCCTGGGCAGTCGGCATATCCAACGACTTTCACTCCCTCGGAGATCGGCATCCGGCACACTCCAGATCGTTATGAAGGGGCACGGCCGCTTCATTGTCAAAACGCTACATCTCAATTTATATACCGGTCAATTGGGAAGCGTGCCGGACAGGGTCACCTGCCTTTTTATGTGCATGTAAAATGCACCGGAACGATTTGCGTTGGGTGGTGAGCGGCCGGCAGAGATTTGTCGTGCTGCCGGGGGTGGCCCTTGAGCAAGCCGAGAGCGATCTCGAGGGCGACCTCGTTGCCGGGCGCATCGATCCCCTGCTGACACCGGCGGTTGCGGACTTGGTAATCCCTCGAAACAAGTCACCGCGTTCGCCACATCAGCTGGACAAATTCCACTGAATTTTGCGATGGTTCTTAATCAGATTCTTCTCCAGCATCTGAGAGGCTAGCAAATGCCGGATGTAACACCGATTGCGCCAGTGCGTATCGGCCAGACTGACATCCTATACGCGCAAGGTGTGCGCGCCGGCGCTTGGTTGTTTTTCACCGGACATGAGGCGACCGATTTTGAACAGGGGATTGCAGCGTCGGTCGCCGACAACCCCAGACTGCCGCTCGCGGGCGCCCCACGCTATCGCCGCGAAGGCGATTTCCTTTTTACTCGCTTTGCGAAGTTGATCGCCGCGGAGGGAGGCGATTTGCGTCATATTGTGCGCGTGGACCAGTACTACCCGCGTGCAGAATGCGTAAATCCATATCAGCGCGCCCGTAAGGCACTCCTCAAGAACTACGTGCCGCCTAGTACTTCCGTCTTGGTCGAGGATTTACTTGTGGTCGGCGCGGGCATGGACGTTTCCTTGCTCGCCGTCTTACCAGGCGAGGGGCTCACTCCACGGCCGGCGCAGCCAGAAGGCGTGCCAGTGCCGCAGCATTCGGGATTTATCGCATCGCTGGTGAGTGGCGACTATGTCTTCATTGCTGGACAAATGCCCAACAATGACGCAATGACGGGCCTCGATCCGAAGGCGTATCGTCCGCCCAACGCCATCTGGAACGGGACAGACATCAGGCTACAAACAGAGTTTTTAATTACGTCCCGCCTGAAACCGGCGCTCGAAGCGGGCGGCAGCTCCCTAAGAAATGCGATCAAAGCGCAGGTCTATTTGACTGACATCGATGATTTGCCAGAGTTCTTGGACGTTTGGAATGGCTACTTTGCGAACGATCCATGCGCTCTCACGGTCGTCGCGACCAAGGGCTTGGCGCTTCTCGATGCGAAGATCGAAATCAACATTCTTGGTATGCGAAACGATGGAAAGATCAAAAAGCAAATTATCGATCATGCGTCCTCCTTATCGATGCGGTTGGGGCCAGCAGCGGTGCGTGCTGGCAATCTTCTTTGTTTGTCGGCGCTTTATGCCGCCGATGATGAAGGGGCAATCCCGGCTTCACGCAATGCAACCGCGCTGCGTCATCTCGGCGTGCCGGCGCAACACCAGATGCGGACTATCCTCAATGCTGCCGGCGATATCTGCGCGGCAGCGGATACGTCTCTCGACAACGTAACACGAGCGCAGCATTTCGTCGGCAGCATGGACGTCATCTATCCGGCGCTGCGCGTCTGGCAGGACAGGCTTACAGGCGCGCCCATTCCCTTTGGTGCAGTCCGCACGCCTATGGCTATCCCGGGATGCGATGTCGTTTTGGACATGTGGGCGTACTGCCCGAATGATTGACCTTGGCTGTCCCTATCGTGAACCCAATCGGGCTGGCAACTGAGGCAGAATCACGCAATCTTTCTGTTCTATGAGGGGAGGTTGCAGCCTAGTCCGGTCGGCGGTGGTCGGGTTATTCCGGTCGAAGGCTTCATTGCTAGCTGAGATCATAGTCCTCCGCCATCAGCTTAACATCCAGCGACGGCATTTGCCGGAGAGGCAGACCTTTAGTGCTACGGACCGCGTGATCTTTGCTGCGCTATATCAATTGGTGCCATCCGTCATAAGCGCTCTGGCGATTGTAAAGCCGGACACCGTCATAAAATGGCACCGAGCCGGGTTCAAATCGTACTGGCGCTGGAAATCGCGACGCCGTGGCGGCAGGCCTTCTGTGCCGTTGGAGATCCGCCGGCTGATCCGCGATATGAGCATTGCCAATCCTCTGTGGGGCGCACCACGGATCCATGGAGAGCTGCTCAAACTCGGCATCAATATCGCACAGACGAGCGTGGCCAAGTATCTGGCCAGGCGAAGAGGCCCGCCATCTCAGGGGTGGAAGACGTTCCTTCATAATCATGCCGACGGCATTGCGGCGATGGATTTGTTCGTCGTACCGACAATTTCATTTCGTCTGCTCTATGGCCTGTTGATCCTAGGGCATGGTCCACGACGGATTTTGTAGCTTGGCGTCACTGCGCACCCAACCGCGGAATGGATCGCCAATAAGATGACGGAAGCATGCGGCTGGGAACAACCTCTGTGCCTGTCGCAAATTCCGTCCGGTTGGCGTGAGACGCAGAATCGGATGATCCTGTGCGGGATGTTGGATCTCTGCAGACTGATTGTTGCGCTTGTGATCGACCTGTTCCGGCCGCGCGCGGCGGTGGAAGCCGAGATCCTCGTGC
>Ga0307428_1000260_pt1 | contig 39734 bp, 67 predicted proteins | sample SalMarWE160240MG_FD_202161 | JGI IMG/M metagenome (GOLD analysis project Ga0307428, IMG submission 202161) | Salt marsh sediment microbial communities from the Plum Island Ecosystem LTER, Massachusetts, United States - WE1603-240 | ecosystem: Environmental > Aquatic > Marine > Intertidal zone >...
AGCCTCACATATTCATAAACTTAAATATTATCGTCATGAATGCAGAAACCCATATTACGGTACTTACTAAGGGTATCCAAGCCCATCTATCAGTAAATATTTCTTGCTTCTGCCCGTCGACCATCTCATGTTTCCGGCGCAAAAAGGCTATCGAAAACGCTACCCGGGATCAGTCATTGTTTACCCTTTTTCTTTTTGAACGTTTCAAGAATTTCTGCTTTCTCTATCTCATCAATCGCATCTTTTATGATAAACATTACATCCTCACGGAATTTAACAGGATCATCTTCACGCCATAAAAAATTATCAATCGATAATATTGCAGTGATTAAATCAGTTTTTAACGACATTGGATCCTCCGAAAATCGGCAAATCTTTCAAATCTTTATTCCACATATTGCATACGTAACTTAATCTGATATCTGTTGCCGCAGAGCTCGACTCTCCAATCAATTTACATTTATGATAATATTTCCCGTGATAATGATATGTTTTGAGATGCTTGCATGTTTCGCACCGCATGTCTTTACTCGGTGATTTATGATAATTTTGATATAGTTTGAATAACTGATATTTTGACGACATTTTATATCCCCTTATTCAGTAGATTTGCAAATTTCAAAATGACAATAATTATAACTCAACATAATTTTAACTGTCGCACCCATTTTTTTCTCCTTTCCAATATCGTTCCACGAAATATTCACAATTATCATCTTTATCCCGTGGCGACTCAGTAAACATTGATTGACGTATAGTATAATCAATAGCCCAATTACCGATATATCTATGACAATCAAATCGTCTTGGACATTCTTTATCAGCACACATTATGATGTCTCTATTACCCGTTTCGTAATTCATAAATCCTCACTATTCGGCTATCATGCACTTTATATTTTTTCCCGGTTTCCATGAAACCATTAACAAGGTGTCTGCATCGACCCGATTTTCCATTACATGGACTATAATCATCGCAGTTATAGTACCCGCAGGTCTCTCGTGTATCTACGCAAAACTCTCCTTCTATTTTACAAAACATTGGCCCACCATAATCTCTGGTCATTTCTATCAAAGTCATTCCCTCATATTCGCCGGATGTATAATGACTAAGTTTATAAATCTCACCTGTCTCGTCCAACATGTAATATTTCATGATTTATTCCTTGATATCATTAACATATGTTTCTATGTCTCTATATCCACGTGCAACTATATAATGGCCTCCCTGGTTCGCGATATTCCGGAAAAAGTCTTGCTGGCTTGGCGACAATCTCCCTTTTTCCGATTTCACTTCGATGAATAATACCACTTTATCTTTCACTGCAATAATATCTGGTATACCATGATATGCACCCAGGCCTTGCAATATCGGGAAATGGAACCATCCCATAAATGATAACCAATCTTTGATTTCACGCTTAACAAGATTTTCTGGTGTTATTTTCATTCCGTTCCCTTTTATCATCTTTTTCATCCCCTCCCAGTGCTTTCATTACATCTACGGCTGTATCCATACCGCATGCAATGGCAGCTCTATCAGTTTCAATTTGCCAGAAATGATATCCAATTACCCTTGCGATTGTTTCCAACATGTCTGTATCAATCATTTTGTCCGCTCTGTATCCGCCCCGCTTACTTCCTCTACAATAAAATGGGAGCCACGGATATATGTTTTATAATTTTTATTTGCCGTATCTATTTCAGGAAGAATCTTTTCAATATATCTCCAATATTTATAAGTCTCTAATGCTGTAATCTTCCCGTGCCCCTTCCTATTCAATCTAGCAATCTTTTTGTTTTGATGAGCCGTTACATAATATTTCATTTTATCTCTCCTGTTATTTTTGTTTCCGCCATATAGCTATTATCAGGAACATTGCGGCTAAATTAATCGTATAGAGCGCCGTCAAATGATTCCCATTAAAATATTTCCATACAGAAATAAAAATACTGATTGCACTACATAGTCCAAGCATTACATCAAAAATCGCCCCAAAAATACTATCTCTCACCTTATCCCCCTTATATCAGCATCGCAGCTATAACAATGCGTAACGCCGATATTGATTTCATTCTTCAACGACTTCCCGCAGTTTGGACATACCGGCACTTTCTTTTTATCCATCTCCCAGGCCGATGTTGGTTTCCCGGTAACTTCATTTATCACCCAGTTTCGTATTGCTAAATAGTCGCTCTTATATTTTTTGCCCTTAGCCCCCTTGTAGTCATTTAGTTTTGTAATGCATGCCTTTGTATTGTTCTCGCCAATCATGGCTATTAGTTTTTTATATTCAATTTCAGTCATAGTTACATTGTCTTTATACTTTACTTTCTTTTCTTTTATTTCCTTTTCTTTTATTTCCTTTCCTTTCCTTTCCTTTCCTGCTAAGCTTTTGCTTAGCAATTGCTTAGCTTTTGCTTGTCCGCCCCTTCGCCCCATTTCCTTACGTACTTTAGAGATACGCTCTCTCTCTTTCATCCGGTGCAACAGTGAGGCCGACCAAATAAATTCATTATCTTTAACAAAAAGGCCATATTTTTCGATACATTCATTAATAAACGTCTCGATTTCATCCCCGAATTCTTTAATTAGAGTGCATGTGCGACTCAAGGGAAACTTATATTTTTTCTGATCTCTCAATATTTCTATCAATCCCCAATACCAGCCGTATCCCATCCAGCCGTAATCTAGCATCATATATTGAATATTAGGATCACGCCGTGCATTACTATCATGGCTGAAATAATATGCGTCCTTCATTTATCTTAATAGTTCCAGTTTATATTGTGCCGTCTCTTGTTTAATACGCTGTACTGCTATATCGCAATATTGTTTTGATATTTCAATGCCTATCCATTTGCGGTTAAACCGTTCACAGGCAATGGCCGTTGTGCCCGACCCCAAATATGGATCACAAATTAAATCGTTACCTTTTGTAAAATCTTCTAAAATATGACAAAATAATCTAATCGGTTTTTGTGTAGGGTGGGTGCGTTTGTATTCTTTTTCTACCCTTAACATTCCATTCCATAATATTGAATACCGCTTTATGGCTCTTTTAAAAGATGTCCAGGCCAATTCGCAATCAGCAAAATTGCCCGTTATGTGTTTATCCCATACAATCCAGCATGGTGAATTATCTAAATATTCGGCAAAATAATTGCCACCGAAAATTATCTGATTTTTACCGATACGCTTCATTTCATCAAAATATATTTTATTGGGAATCTTTTTATCCCATTCTTGATATCCATATTCTGTACTTGGCACCACATGTCCTCCACCCACTTTGCCGGTTTTTCCTGTCATTGCTGTCTTTATTCCATAGGGTGGATCAGTTAAAACCAAATCAATGCCATTATCATCCATTTCTTGCATAACCTCTAAACAATCGCCGTTATACAATTTGCCTAATTCTGTCTCAAAATATGATTTTATCATAGTCCCAACATAGTCCCAACATAGCCCCGAATAATCTAGCCCCGCAAGAGGGGGTGCCTGTAAGGCTATCAATAATACATTCATTCCTCAATTATTATTCCGTCATCTCTGCTATATTTCTCTATTTGCTCATCACGCCAAACTTCGACTTCATCTTCTGCCAGCGTGTCACATATCCTTTTGGATAGGCTGTTATTCAGCTCCAATATTTCGAGCCATCGCTGAAATATTCGATGCTCAAGAGACCACGGAAGATTTCTGTAATCCATCGCTCTCCCCCTTGAAATAATCCTCGATTGTTTCCTGGGTAAACCCATATGCCGATAGGAAAACTTTAAAATATTCCATATAATCGTCAATCGTTGTCCCCGGCATCCCGTCCCATCGTATTTCAAATGACTGGCGATATTGCTTGTCAAACCCATTCAAATCATCCGTATTAAATCCCATAATTAACATTTATTCCGCATCCACCTTTTGATATGTCATTTTCGAGTACAGCTATCATACTGACATCTCTGCGCACGTACAGGACGTACGTTTAAATCAATTTAAAATGAAAAAAATAAAATATTCGTATATGTATACATTCTGATAAAAAAATGCCTTAGAATCAAGATTTACCATTCAATTTTATTTTCCCACTATCGCCTATTTTGTTTTTTGTATTTTTATTCACATATTGATATGTTGCATGCCGTACCATATTATCTATTGTCAATCCTTGCTTTTTTGCACATTGTTCTATTTTTTCAAAAACAGACTCTTCAACGAAAAATTGTATCCGTTTCATTTAAGCATCTCCATTCCTATTGCTGTAAGTTTTTTCATTGCATCCAGTATTGCTTGTTGCAAGGAACGAGGCATAATGTCAAGGTACTTGGTATAAACCCCTTCAAGTAACTGCCATGCAGAAGACTTTGCGTCGAAAACATCCCTCTCCATCTTATTTGTTAATTTTCTCTCCATTGGTTTCCTTCTCTTTATTTGATTTCCTTTGCTCAAACGTTATCGCCCAAACATCCTTCTATGGGATATCCTAAAATAGATATCCTGGATCAGATGCAGAAAACCACGAAGCAATCGCCGCATTATTCTATCTCCTCAAATCGTATTAATATGGGCGTATTCCCCAAACATTCTTCGAGCTGCTTCATTATAAGCCATAGCTGCCTTCTTTTCGTTCTTGAAACGACCTAAAAAATACCTTACCCCATCTTTACAAATACGTGTTCTCCATTTATGCATTGTTCTATCATAAGAAACGCCCTTATATTGAGATGTTTTGTTTTTATTGTGTGACATTTGATTAAATTGATTCTGTTGGTAATTTACTAATCTTAAATTGCTTTTTCGATTATCCAATGTATCGTGATTGATATGATCAACCTGCCTATCTGGTGAAGCATTCATAATTATCCGTGCCATAAGTGTTGTCTTCCATTCTTTGCCATTATATATACTTCGCATTGCGTAAAAACTTTTCGTATCTTTATTCCACAATACATGCCATTTATATCGATTCAACTTCTCAAAATCTTCATCATCGACAATTGCTTTTTGACCCTGTGTGAGATCAATATATTTCATTCCTGTTCCACCTCTTTGATGGTCAGTTGCTTCGGCCTATTTTTCTCCCATCCCGCAATAATTTTGAGCATTTCATGTAATATTCGTCCGTAATGATATTTATGTAGCAACTCGCCTATGTATTGCACTTGTTTATATTCATTCGTTTTTTCGTAGATGTGCACGTTCCTTGTTAATGGCACAATAGCTTCGACCATTAATTTTAATATGCCGTATCGTCCATACACATGATGCCAATCCCCCCGATAATACGTTGTCCATTCTGTACCCGCTATCTTTTTACATGTCTCCCAGTTCCGGGCAATCCGGTATGTGCCCAAATATTTGTTTGATGGATCATAGATTTTGATTGTTTTAAAAGAAGGACGCATTCGTTTAATCCTTAGAAATATATTTACCCGACTAAATGTGATTTTAATGAACCTGTAGGGTAATCTTATGTTATTCTTTTTAATGCCCCCAATCCTTCCTTAACGCCTGCTCTAAAGTAATCTTCCCCAATGTCACCCGAATACAACCACTCAGTTTTTCTTGCTAAATATGCCGCAATACCCACAATCCATTTTATTCTTTTAAGCAAGGATATGGTTTCATCAGAGTAGGGATATGCCCGCCTGTCATTTTCTTTTATTTCATCTTTCAAGTCTTCTACAAAATTCCGCATTGTTGAATAAGCATAATTAAAGTGTCCGCCCGACATAGCACTTCCCCCTTATTGCAATATTTTATAGAATCCCAAAGCCATCCTCTTTCAGCGTTATGTTATTCTCATCTGCAAATTGATGTATCTCATCGATGAGATATCCCGCCTGGGTGGTGTCGATCCTACGCTCAGACCACGGCTCTGCCTCACCATCGGGCGCAGTATCAAAGGGATATTTTCTTTTGATTGCAAGTCTCTTGAAGTATGATTTCAGCGTATCAAAATCCATGCCTGTAATATTGGCTATCTGTGCAATATGACCATTGATATGGTGGTTTTGACTGTGTTTGCCGGTGGTACGTTGTTTGAAAGGCTTGGAGATTTTTAGTTTATCGAAGTGAATATTTTTTTCTTCTTGCTGTTCGACAAATAACAAATAATAATCCAACACAAATTCTGGAATTTGATAACACATAATGTTATTTGTTTCTGCTTTTAATCGTTTGGCGGCTGGTATTATTATTTCAGTCATTCATTATTCCTTCCATTTTTCCAATGATAACGCACACATAAAAATGTTTCGATAATCTCTATCATTATATTGCTCAAGTTTATATTTCCCGTTTTTGCCAAGATATAACCCATAAAGTAGGCGGTTCCCGTCAATCAAAACTTTATAACCCGACAATTGTACTCCGTGCCATTTTTGCTTTACACCCGTTTTAATATCGATGATAACTTCGGAACCATTTAAATTACCCGTCCTATCAGGTGTTCCAGCAAATCCCATCTCTTTATTGATATGATGCTTTTCGATATCTTGTATCTTAAAATCCACTTCTTTCTTGAATTTTAAGTAGGCATCAACATAACCCTCAATATCTACCGGAATATCAATCACCATTAAGGGTGTGTTGCCGTCGATAAGGGCAAGTACTTCGTGAATATATGTTCCCCGTTGCGCCGATTCGTTTGAAAACCATGTTGTATCTATCAGTCCACATCTTTTAAGAATCTGCGTAACAGAAGGATAACTCTTGCCATCCTCAACATATTCATGATTTTCATTTAACTTTATCAAACCTTTATCCTCTCTATTTTTTCGGCATAAACTTCAATTCCAGGGATATTGATTTTTCCTTTCGTTGCTGTTGCAATTTGATTGATCTTTACCTGATTAATAATTTTGTATTCATCCGGCACTTTTGAAAAATCAACAACGCGAGCTTTCCATTTTTTAGAGTAAGACACCCCTTCGTGTTTTGTTGTATCCTCCATTTTTACTACGGGTACAACAATCGGCTCATCCAAAACTGACTCGTCACCAGTCTCGACAGCTTCCTTTAACCGATATTCTTCTTCCTGTTTTCTGAGTTCTTCTTGCCGTTTGCGTTCTTCTTCCCAGCGGATTCGTTCTTGTTCTTCATGATATAGCGTAGTTTTGGACTTGATGATTTTCTCAGCCCTTTTTAATGGTTCACTCTGTTTTTTCTTCATTGCAAGATTAGATTTCCAGGTTTCATGAGCTTTTTTGATTGATGGATCAAAATATTTATTGACCCTTTTTTCAACTAGTTTAATTTTCTTGTTTAAATCATAGGCAAAATGTAACTGCTCATCATTTTCAACCTTTAATGCAATAGCTTTCTGAACAATTAATCCCGATTCTTTTGTTATTTCGCCTTGCTCTTCCGTTTCTTCATCCATAATAGGAATCAATGAATCACTCATCTTTTGCCTCCTTATTTTGTTCTGATGTGGCCAATAACATTCGGCCTACAGTGTCTGCTGAATGTTGCAACTGTTCCATCGTGAATACTTTCTCTTTCAACTTTGCGGGTATTTCTTGCTTATAATATTCGAGATCAGCCTCTTTTCCGTCCATCATAACCGTTCCAGTAAATAGCGAGTTATTGACATTTTTTAGAATCTGAGCCTCAAGTTTTTTGTACTCTGCTGTTTTCTCTCTCTTTTCTTCTGGCTTTTCGGATTCAACTTCATAATGTTCAACATCGTATGCGGGTGGTTCTGCAGAAATTTCAGCAGAATCGTACATGCCTTGGAATTCATCTGTGAATGCTTCTCGGAGAGCTTGTACAAGCGCCACCTTCCGTATCATTGTTGCTGGCATCCTAGACCATTGACGATTAGTTTCTCCATCAGATTTTTTCTGTTCATACTCGCGATATGAAACAGACATCTCAGCCGAGTGTGACCAATCTTTCCGGTACACCTCAGCCCATCCACCGACAGGCTCTTCACCTTTGAGCAGTAAAGTGCCTATACGCTTATCAAGCTTCTTTTCTTTTTGTACATAAATCCCTGCCCGACAGCCGTCATATTTTGGATGCCTTTCAGCACGTTTAAGAAACGTATCTTTTCCGACAACCATTGTTGCCGGATATTTGTTACTGTACTTGATGAGATATGCTTCTTTTAGGAAGGGATTTAGCTGCTGGTATCGACAAAGATTGATAAACATTACAACTTCTACATCGGTTACAGTCCCATCACCATTTGTTAGATACTTTCTAATAATGCCCGGTGATAGCTTAACCGTTCCATGTTCTGTCTCATATTCAACTAACATTTTTTCTTCTTTATCCATTTCACGCCCCCTCGATAAAATTAGCCCATCTATTCACAATACTTGAATAATCCATAATGCCCTCGCGAATAAACATTTCTCCAGATTTCATAAAAATCGTTGTATTGTTGCTATCTTTATTTCTACTTATCCCCTCAACTTGTGATATGTCGACTACAGTATCTTCATCAATTTTAAGAATCTTATCCATTTGTGTCTCCTCAGAAATTTGTATAGGCATACTCTCCGAAAAGCCTTCGAGCTGCTTTATCATATGCTAAGGCTGCGTCTCTCTCGTTCTTAAAAAGACCTAAATAATGATTCACTCCATCTTTATAAATTTGCGATAGCCATTTATGCGTTTGTTTATGGAAATAAACCCCCTTATATACTGATAATCCAGTTTGAGATTTTGTATTAAATTGATTCTGATGGCGGGTTGCTAACCGTAAATTACTTTTCCTGTTATCAAGCGTGTTATGATTTATATGGTCGACCTGTTTAGCTGGTGGAGCATTCATAATTACTCGTGACATAATTACTGTTTTACGTTCCTTGCCATTTCGCATATTTCTTAAAACATAAAAACTTTTTGTACATCTGCTCCATCGTGCATACCATTTATACCTGTTCAAATCTTCAAAATCGTTATCATCCACAATGGTTTTTTGCCCCTGCGTGAGATTAATAGTTTTCATTTTTCAATAACTCCCTCCCAAATCTCTTGTCATAATTTTAATATTTTCCATTCCCATTTGTGCCTCCTGAATGATGTCTTCAAGCGTGTTAGTAACTTCCTGCAGTTTACCCCACAATGCTTTATTCTCTTCCCGCAACGATCTCACTTCATCCCAGATTTCTTCACGTGTATTCTCTCTCACCTCAAATCTCCATTTTGCTTATTCAATTTACGAATAAAGAATTTTATAGCTTCTTGACGCGTATATTGTTTTAATATTTTAAATCGTTTAACACGGAATTTACCATCTGTGAAATATGGAATAGCTATTATATCTTCAACCTTGAATTCTACTTGTATAAATTCATCAGCATTTGTATTATCCTTGAGACACCATGATAGTGTTGCTACATTACCACCCTTTCCGCATAATTTTGTTTCATTTTGATTATAGTCATTAAAAGTGTATTCTTTGCCAGCCTCATATTTATAATTTTGATATGGAGATTTTCCCTTAACGAGATATTTCCAGTATATTAATTTAGTTTTTGGGGGGAGTAATTTTAGGGAATAAAGTGAATCAATAGCGACTAAAAGGTCTGCGCCCCCAAGGTCTGCGCCCCCAAGGTCTGCGCCCCCAAGGTCTGCGCCCCCAAGGTTTGCGCCCCCAAGGTCTGCGTTCCTAAGGTTTGCGTCCCCAAGGTCTGCGTTCCTAAGGTTTGCGTCCCCAAGGTTTGCGTCCCCAAGGTCTGCGCCCCTAAGGTTTGCGCCCCCAAGGTTTGCGCCCCCAAGGTCTGCGTTCCTAAGGTCTGCGCCCCCAAGGTCTGCGCCCCCAAGGTTTGCGCCCCCAAGGTCTGCGCCCCCAAGGTTTGCGCCCCCAAGGTCTGCGCCCCCAAGGTTTGCGTCCCCAAGGTTTGCGTCCCCAAGGTTTGCGTCCCTAAGGTCTGCGTTCCTAAGGTATGCGTCCCCAAGGTTTGCGCCCCCAAGGTCTGCGCCCCTAAGGTTTGCGTCCCCAAGGTATGCGTCCCCAAGGTCTGCGCCCCCAAGGTCTGCGTTCCTAAGGTTTGCGTCCCTAAGGTCTGCGTCCCCAAGGTTTGCGCCCCCAAGGTCTGCGTTCCTAAGGTTTGCGTCCCCAAGGTATGCGTCCCCAAGGTCTGCGCCCCCAAGGTCTGCGTTCCTAAGGTTTGCGTCCCCAAGGTTTGCGTCCCTAAGGTCTGCGTTCCTAAGGTATGCGTCCCCAAGGTTTGCGCCCCTAAGGTCTGCGCCCCTAAGGTTTGCGTCCCCAAGGTTTGCGTCCCCAAGGTATGCGTCCCCAAGGTCTGCGTTCCTAAGGTTTGCGTCCCTAAGGTTTGCGTCCCCAAGGTCTGCGCCCCTAAGGTCTGCGCCCCCAAGGTCTGCGCCCCCAAGGTCTGCGCCCCCAAGGTCTGCGCCCCCAAGGTCTGCGTTCCTAAGGTCTGCGTTCCTATTTTTTTCTAAGCAATCTTTAATATTTTCATATTTGCCTGAAAAAATAATCCCATCATTGTATCTGTTTTTGATTTCTATATTTTTCATCACGCTATCCTTCGCCCACTCAATTTAATCCCATCCCCATCCTCAGCCTCATACTCACCGATTCCAGAGAAATTAATATTGCCATTAAAGGAATTGCCGCCATGACTGCCGATGAATGAAAGGTTTTCATCATAACGCATGTCATCAATAACCATCAACATTTCCCCTGTTTCATAATGCCTAGGTAATACTGCCGTTCGTGTCATTTGAGTTTTCATCCCATACCCCCCTGGACTAACCCTATATTTGACTTTCTTTTTATTGCACCCGGTATACCCTCAAGGCCATTCAACCAATCCTCGAATTCACTTTCGATGATGATTATCCGTCTATCCCCAAGTTTTTTAGCGGGCAAGCCATGTTTAGTAATAAGATTGTACACATTCGGTATGCTGGTTCTGAGCAAACCCGCCACCTCTTTGACTGTCAGGATATTTACCATTTTATCCCCGCCGATATAACAGTTTTGTTCCCGCGTTCTTCAAAGTGCTCCACAAACTGTTCTTCGTAGCTATATACTGGATGGACACATACATGCTGGTACTTAATAACGAATATCTCGAAGGGATTTATTTCGGTGAAGAATCTATATTGCTCATTGTATGGCGCGAATCGGATATTGTTATTACCAGCAAATTCCATTTGAGTGAGGTATGAACCGCCGATTGCCACGGGAAAGCTCAACAAGTTAAAGTCATATTCAAGTCCGAGCTCTACCTGATACGAACGGTTTGTCTCTGTTATGTAGCCGAATAGGCATTGTCCGTGAATCTCGCCAGCATGCGCGTTGTTGAATAAAGTCCAAAACATGAAAATGACTATCAAAACTACGATAATTAGCAGAATTGCATTCAAACGGTTCATCGCGCCCCCCTATTCAGTTTCAACCTTCTCTTTGGATTTCTGCTGACGCCTTTCCTTATTCGGCAATGAGTAATTCTATTTCATGTAATGCTTTTTCTGCTTTTTCCATCCACTGGTCTATGTCTCTGATAAGGATAGATTTTTCACAGCAAGTTAAGGAAATCAAAAAATCATAAAGATCGCATTTAAGGTGTAGTTTTTGTGATTCTTTCATAGCATTACTCCTTTATAATTTGTTCTGCCTCGTTCTTTTCTTCCGCTATTTCTCTCTGCCTCTTAATGAAATCGTGCAGATCGCCACGTTGGTGAAGTATCCAGAGATAATTTGTAGTGAAACTATATCGGTCTGACATTTGTCTCAATGTCATTCCATACTCCCTGATGAACTTTGAAGTTTTTTTAATTTTTGTCTTCATATTCGCTCCTCAATTACCAATTGCTATACATAATAGCATATGACAAATAAAAAGTCAAGAACTATTTACTAATATTCCGAAAAAAGATATTGCACTTTTTTATTCTATATGCTATACTTTAAATTAATAAAGGGGCGGGAACGGAAATGGTGAGTAATAAATATGAAAATAGGGGATTTTTTAAGAGAGCAGCGAAAGAAAAGGGGATTATTACAATCTGATATATCAAAAATGTCGGGAATAGATCAAACATCAATTTCTTACATTGAAAAATATAATCGAATGCCAAAATTTAATATTGCTTGTAAAATATGCAAAACCCTTGATATCACCCCTACCGAGCTATGGAATAATATCAAGAATGAATACGAGATAAAGGAAATCAAACGACCTCCTCAAGAGGGGGAGGAGGGCGGGAGACTAGAAAAAGGCATCCTATAAACAAATGGACTTGCTATTGTAAAGGTGATCGCTGGATATACTATTTGAATGACAGGGGGAGAAAATGAAAAAGATTATATTGATTCTCTCTATATTAATAATTGCGTTATGTTTTGTCGGATGTCCGAGCGCGCCAATAGAAGAAGAAACTACCAATACATCAGATACAAACGGCTCAGATAATCCGCCGGAAGAAGAGCCCATAATCGAATATGCGATTCTAAATTTCGTTAATCATTATAGCAAAGATGCAGTCGGAATAACTGAGAAAATATATTTCGATGACGAATACATAGTTACATTATGGAATGAAGAATCTTACGAAATGGCGGTTGTTGTTGGAGAGCATATTATTACCGGTGAAGTTGGCTGGGGTATCGGTAGCGGTGCGGTCGTACAATATTATGACATCTATGATGAAATATATGTACCAAAAACAGGGTTGACTTGGAAGTGGTATAAATAAATGCCGAAACGCCCTGCAGGTATCGAGAAAAAGAACGGTCGGTATTATGTACGTATAACGTATATGTACCAACAATATACCCCAGGGCATGGATTCGATACCATGAAAGAGGCTGTCGAATGGCGAGATAACAAGTATGATGAATTCCGGCACGGAAGTACAATTAAACCACACAACATTCTTGTAAAAGAATACATAGAATATTACATCAAAAACCATCTGTACCCACGCACACAATACAGGGATAATGCACTTGCCATTAATTCGTATAACAACATCAAGCACAGACTACTTTCGGTTGCCCGTATTATCGGCCACATTGGATTACAAAAGTTATCCCATGCCGATATGAATAGACTCCGAAACCATCTATTAATCAATTATTCATCCTCTTATGCCCGCAATACTTTTTCGCAGGTAAAGAAGGCACTAAGATACGCTAAACTTGATAAGCTAATATATGTCAATCCCGCCGACGAGATTGAATCAATCGAAGCCAAGATTAAAAAACCTGTTACTCTTAATAATGACCAGATACGTCTATTGCTGGATAAAGCCCCGCCCCGTGAGGCCGCCCTTATCGCCCTGGGTCGGCTCGGTGGGTGCAGAATCGGTGAGGCTGTGGCTCTGCGCAGAAGAGATGTCGATTTCAAGAAAAAGACTTTCGTAATTAAAATGCAGTACACAGAATATCTTTACAAGACACCAAAAACCGAATCGAGTATCCGGATTGTTCCGATGCCCGATGAGCTTGTTACTATACTGAAAACATGGTATCTGCAATGTGGGAGCAAATGGCTGTTCCCTGGAACAATGGGGCGCCCTCTCGGTGGGCAGGGATGGCAGGCGCACACATTGAAGGCATTGCTTCAGGACCTAGGTCTTCCGGTTGTTAGATATCATTCATTCCGACACTCATATATACAGATGCTTTTCGACAATGGCATACACTTGCGGGATGTCATGCAACTTGCAGGGCAGATTACCCCGCAAGTAACAATCAAATATGATGATAGATCGCAGGATCACCTGAATGCTCTAATTTCATCTATCAATGTTTTTGGAGACTTGAATCGCGAATATATCGCGAATACAAGAGGTGGGAAATAATCCAATTCTTTATATTATTTGAATTACTGTTTGCGTTGAATGAATACCCGATATTAATATTCCATATAATCATTTAATTCATTTAACGTAATTAAAGGAATATAAAGAGATAGTTTTTAAATAAATAAAATAAATTAATTGTTTCTATGCTGAAGTGCGAAAATATTGCGAATATCTAAAAAAATTAGAGCATTATACCAAGGGCGGCCGCAAATTGCGACCACCTTACTTTACATCAAATTTACTCTTCTGAGACCCCTCTCAATACGATGATAAATGTCAATTAACATGCCATCGTTTTGCTGTAGTTTTCCAATCCTATCATCAATCCTGTATACGGCATTTTCAATGTCCTGCAGCCGATGTTCATGGTCGTTGGTAAGTACTTTCAGTACGTCAACAATCAATTCCCTGTCAGTTTTGTCTTTAACTTTGTCTAGATCATATTGTTCGATTACACTATTGCTCATTTAAAAACCTCACTATATTGTTTAATCGTTTTGGACTAAATCCTTCTATTCGCTCTATCTCTTTCTTATCATCACACAGAATTGTTGTTGGATATCCCGTTATGCTATTATCCGGATTAACGCTTTTCGTATACGTTATCTCCATTCTTTCTAATGCTTTTTCTAACTTAATGCATGCACCACAATTAGTAGTACCGTATACTTCTATAGTTCTCATTATTCGCTTTTACTCCTTCCAATTGTCCATACCTGCGATCTAACATACAAAACTTCATCGCCCTGGCGTATCAAAATCCCACCAAATTGTGGAGTAGATAATCTCGCTCCCGGTAATTTCCATGCATATGGTGTCTTCGCCTGCCATCCTGGAGTAACAACTGCGATCCCCTCCCCTCTGGATGTAGGAATCTCAACGCGTGCAAATCTATGACGATGTGACCGTACAACTATATCAGGCGGATCAAGCCTCCACCGTCCAGCCTCTGCATACTCTTCAATCAATTCTTTACCGACAGCCGTAGTTTCGTATGCCTGGCTTCCCGTTGTACCGATGTGATGAAGTATGTGTGCAAGCCCGCCACCGATTTTCTTCCAGAGCTCATATCTCGCATATTGACCGTCTTCGTTCGGTATCGCTCCCAACCTGCGGGCGAGTCTTTCTTCGTTTTCTCCGCTCTGCCCAACATGAGCCTCGGTTCCCCGAATCATATACAAACCCTTAGATTTCTCGACAATAGGGGCAAGAATCTCATATGCTATTTGTGCCTGATCTGCGATATTATGTGTAATCTGATGTGTTGATGAATGATGGCTACCGTCCACAACATCGCCGTTTACAATTACCCCGTATGGTTTTCTTTTTGTAACTTTTGGTACCCAGCTTTTCCAGAAATTAATCCAGTATCCCCAGACGAGCCGCTGTATTCTGTTGGGTTTATACATCCCACCCTCATCAAGTCTTATACCATTCGCGGGGCATAATCCCAATTGACACCCGCAGTGTAAATCACTTACGACCACCCAATTTAGAACGTCTTTTATCTTCACCTTTTTCGACCTTTTTTTGTAACTTTTTTAGAGCCTCTTGATTGATGCCAGATAAATGTTCCAGTTCTGATAACCACATTTCCATTGTTATTTTTGAGACAGGCATTTACTATCCAGATTTTTCATTTTCTCATAATCAATTTGATCTACCCTGAATCCTGACTTGATATTTAAAGAAGTGCATTTCTTCATAACAGATGGCGCGGTACGGTTTAAAACCTCCGCGAGCTCGTCTACAGTGATTTCTTTTCCCACATGCGGGTAGTATTTCTCAAGCACTGTAATCTCTTCCTGAGTCCAAAATCTATGTTGCAATTATTTTTCCTTTCTATTCTTTCTTTTATGCGGGAAACTTTACCATAAAAAGCCGTTTATTTATGTTATAGACTACCAATTATATATCTTTTTTCTGGTTCCGATATTTCAAACTTGAGCCGAACACTACTGCAGCAATCGTAGGCACGTACCAACTGGCGAATAACACACAAAAATTCCCCCATGCCCTCAATAATCTAATAGCCTGCGCATAGTTCATGTTTTCCGTAAAAATGGAGATTAGCAGTACTGATATTGCTATTAAAACAAGGATTACCAATAGGCATAAAGTGATTATAATTGTTAATGTGGATTTTCTAATGTGCGCCGGACGTTCTCCGACAGTTACTTCACTTATTTTTTCTTCTGGATCACGGATCAGATCCGCCCCTTCTTTAATAACTTGTTTTCCCATCTCTGTTAAGGCTTGCTTCATGCTCAATCCCCCTTTTCAGCGGCCTTGTCCCACCGCCTCTTCTTCCTGAGAAATCGGTTAATAAGTTCCCGAAATTCTTTCAACTCATTCGTATAATCATTTCCCAGCATTTTGTAATTGTCATATCGCTCCACTATCTGGCTAAGCACCAAATAATGCCTTTCTATTTCTCTTTCAAAGCCTGGCTCGGTCACTTATTCCACCCCCGATTGTTCTAAAAGCACATCCATAAAATCCTTAAAATCGTAGTTATACCTCTGTATCCGGTGGCCGTCATCGCCAATTATGTAGTCACCGTTATGATCTTTGAGATAGTAACCAATCCACGTACTTATATGATCCTGTTTACGGATATCACCATGTACGCCCGGATGCGCCCATTCAGGATATATGCCGATTCCGGTGAACCCCGCCTTCATCATAAGCATAACAGTTTGATATAGATTTAATCCCCGATGATGACCGTCTCCAGCCTCACCGCTTTTATGCTTACTGTCTTTACTATGATTACCCCATGCAATACAATGGACTATGAATTGCCCATATTTTTCTGTACCATACAGCTTTTTTGATAATATTTTTGCAAGCGAGACTTCATAATCCCATTTTTGCATTAACTCGGCATGTATGATTTCCAAACTGGTAATTTTTCATTTCAGGATCGTTTTCGCTCATTACTATCCCCATTTATTTATCCTTTTTTAACATTTTCTCTGCACTTCTCATCAAGAATAAAAAGCCCCATAAACCAGCCATTAGCTGTGTATCGAATGGAGTAAGGGGCAATCCTGTCAATCGGGAATATATATAAAAGCATGTGAACATCAATGCTATTATCCATCGTGACGAGCCCTTTAAAATCACTGACAATTTGGTATCATATTGTGTAAGAGTGGCAGCCGATTTAACCACATCCATAAATCCCATTTCATACTCATGTTCACTTTTATTATATTCCCGTTCAATCTCCATCATAATTTTGTTGACTTCGGCTTTATTCGGAAGATTTTTCGTCAGGATGGAACCTACAAGTGTATCTTCCGGTTTCTTGCCACCGATACCAAGTATCTTGCCTATTACATTAGTGAGTAATCCCATATTATTACCTCAACATTCTATTTCAATCCCTAATTGCTCAATGAAATAATTAAAATCATAAAAATATTCACCTTGTTTCTGTACCCACATACTTACATGGTCTTGTTCTCTAATATCCGCATGAATGCCCTTGTGTCGCCATTCCGGGTATAGACCGATAGCCGTAAACCTAACCTTGAATAGGATCATTGCTGTTTGAAATAAGTTTAACTCTCTAAAATGTCCGTCGATCGCTTCACCTGTATAGTGTTTACTGCCTTCGGTGTGTTTGCCAGCAGTTATACAGTGTACAATAAATTGTCCGGCTACCTCGCCATATTCAATCTTAGCCAACATAATAGCATCGTCAATCTTTTTCATTAGCTCCGGTTTGACGATATCTATTTGAGAAATGAGAAGCCTGCCCTGTATATCTTTCTCATCAATATTGAAATTGCGAAGCCGTCTAAATTGCTCGATTGTCATATTTGCCCTTCTGAGATAATTCCGGTTTTAAAATTTACATTATGAGGTATATTATGGTTAAACCCGTACCTTTCCCCCATTTTCTCCCACCACGTATCAATAATGCGATTCATGTTTACGTATTCATCCAGAATATCATGAAGAAGTTCCTTATTCCTCACTGCTATCGGTTTCATTAATGCTTTATCAAGGAGTTCCTCGATTGCCAATTTACGGTTGAAAGCTTTTTGAATCACAGCGACTTCCTTTTCATTCGCCTTGATCATTTCAGATCACCTAACTCATTTTTATTATTGGTATCAAACTATAATATGCTGGTTTATTCGCTCCTGCCCCAGACATACCTTCAGTTGACGTTGTAAAATTATGAGTATGACCCTGACTAACTCCTGATGTTGCCGTTGACGGCCATGTACCAATAGAATACCCATTAACTCCAGTTTCAGCATTCAGGCTTTGTTGTAATGTTGCCCTTGCATAATTATGTGAATGATTAACACTTTGATTTCCAGTTGTACCGGTATGATTATGACTTACAACAATAGCATCGTCACTACCACCAGTATTGCCCGCCACTGATTCCATTCTCAAAAATCGATCAAGCATATTCGATGTTCCTGCAAGCCCATTCGCTACTTTCCACCCGGGTTTGCTTACCGTGTCGCCCGTCCTATCCCCGATATCTTCGGTTCTTGTAGCAGGATCGGCTATGCCTGAACCGGAATAAAAGCTCACTTCCTCGACGATCGGGTCTGTCACCCCCAATGTTATTCGGGCCGTGGCAGCATTCGCATCGTCAATAAGCGTTTTAATGAAAGATGAAAACCCGAGCGCCGTTAAAAAATCCGATGCCGAAGCATCATCCAATAAAGTTTTAACGAAATCACTGATCCCCAAGTTGCTCTGTGCTGCTCCCTGGTTAAGGCTTTCAAGGAAAATCTCCATAAATGCTTTAATCGCATAACTGCCCGACCCGAATTGCCTTGCGTTCTTGAGCTTCCCGCCATCCCATATCAGCGAATATCCGTCCTGCGGATCGTCAAGCTCGATATCTGAATGTTCCGATGATTGCTTTAACTGTGGTATCCTTGACAATGTTTCGCTATGTTGCTGTATCATTTTCACTACATCGTCGAAGTCTACCTCCACTTTTTCTGAGGGTAAACTATCATTTCTGATGTAATCGGTATTCTGTGTCTCTGATAGTATCCGCTTGATAATGAATTCATATCCTTCAGGCCACACATCCACGGTAACAATCGTTGCGCCGTTTACCGAAAAGTCGGTCGGATTCGTCAACTCACTTTCGGCGTCTGTCGTCTTGTTGCGTGCCCAGACGTGTATATTATCCTCTTTCTCGAACTCAAACGTGATGTCGAATTCAGTTTGAGCGCCGTTTGTGTTGTAACGATCCGGTGTGTATGTTCCTGTTATCATGGTTTCGGCTCTGTTATTGTATAAGTTATTCTTATGCCTGTAATTTCTGAATATGATGTGTAATCACCGCCTAAAACATGTACATAATACTGATAGTTTTCATTATCGATTACAGGGTAAAAAATTGAATCATCGTTAATTGCACCCACTCCCGTATGTTCATTATATGCCATATTGTCATTTGTATTCGTCGTAATTGATGACCTATGCAGTTTAACTTTTACGTAAGTATGTCCCAGTATTGATACTATACTGTACATTGCCGTCACAGTCGCCCCATGCGGAAGATTTACCTTTATTGTCCCATATATTGCAGTTTCACGTAGTTCGATACTATGTCCCAAAAATTGCGCGTTTGTGACATTATATGACCAACCAACAAGCGATAAATTTAGATATCTTGTTTGTGCATTTTCAAATTGTGCAGCATCATCAATTCTTGTTGGATGATTGCTTGCATTGGCATCGGCAAGACGTTTGTATGTTGTTCCTTCCGTCACATCGTCAAGCGTATCGTTATTAACATCCAATGCTCCGATTGTGTCGCAAACCGCTTCCGCATCCGCATCATCAAGAAATGTTTCACCGAAAGCAGTAACAGTTATCCCCCCCAGCAATGATTGTCCGGCCGCTGTCGGCTTACCATCAGCGTCAAAATACACATATCTGTCTGCTCTTTTTGTTTTTGTCGGCAATGTCATTTCAATTGTATCGGGATCGTCCGCCGGCGCCTTGATTGAGCGGTCAACAAGATTCTGCAATTCCTGTATTATCATAATCGCTCTGTTAAGTACCTTTTCATGCGTTTCGGCGGGGAAACTATCACCAGTGATATAATCCGCCGGTTGTTTACGTGCGACAGCCCTCTCAAGAGAAAGTGTGTATCCGGATGCATAAGTTTCGATTGTAGTAACCGCGCCACCGTCTTTCCAGTCATTACCGGCTTTTGCAACCGTATAACCGGTCGTCAACGCAAGTAAGGTTTCGTTACCATCACCGTCATATACCTTGACAACAAGGTCTTCTTCACCGAATACTGGCCAGTCAAAATCAAACTCGTTTATGGTACCATTACAATTAAAATTCTTAATTTCGTATGAACCCTCTGTAACTGGCATAACATTACTCCTTGAAATATTTTAACAAATCTCCATTTTCTTTAAATACCTGATACAGATTCTCGCTTAAAGCTTTAACAAAATCCTCATTCCTTCTCAGTTCGTTGCCCATCAGCCATAAAACACCGTGTATGCACTCGTGTAACAAGTTGATTTTTATGTCATCGTCTGACAGATTGTTTCTAACCTTTATAATTTGATTGTCGTATATTATTTCACCATACACATCTTCACTGTCATCAATGACGTCCTGTCTTTCGATTTTATAATTTCTCCATCCTATTTTAATGTTTTTCGGTACCGACATCTTTCCTTACCTCCGTGGTTTCCCGCCGATTAATTCTTCAGGCTTGCCTTTTGTCATTGCTTTTATAACTCTTTTCGGGCCTGTGTATGGTAATCCCATTGCAATGGCACCACCCTCAAGCATTGCGTTTACTTTAGCCTTTTTAGACGCATCACTCATCAATTTACCAATGCCCTCAATCGGTTTAAATACCGGAGGGGCTGTACTCATCCAGCCGGATTTTGCCGCCGCAATCTGTCGCCCTATAAGCGGTATCGAATTAATAAATTGCTCTTCGGCCATATCCGTTATATCTTTCGGTTTTTCCGGCAACCGTCTATGTGATATAATCCATATCATAGCTGCGGTTATACTAAGCCCCGTTGTCGCCAATAATGCCTTGTAATATTCATGCTCTTTAAAATATTTCGGGATGTCGTATGTTGTAATATTGTATATTTGATTCAATTGATTACTGAATTGCGTAAAGAGATTGACATACTCGCTTGTTGCGTACAGTTCAGCAACATCTTTAACATGAGCTGCCGGTTGTGTTTCGAGTGTGGCTTTCTGTGCCGCTCGAACAGCCACCGATTCACTTTTACCCATCTGTATATTTTTACTATATGTCGCATACCAGCCGATTGTCGTTGCGATTTTGTCCATTGCATAAATACCGACCATACCGGTTTTTCCAACCTTCTTGAGAGCCCTTTCATATCCAGGCTTGTTCATCTGTTTGAATTCTTCGAGCTCCCGTTCAATTGATCTGTGTTTCATCTGCGGGTCTTTTTCGTTCACTTCCCGGATCGTTTTAAAGGGATTCGTAGAAAATTTTAGGGCTGCACCAATTAAATGCGTAGGTCCCGAATGTGGTAAGTAAAGCATAACAGAAGGCAACTGTTTTGCCATAGTAACAAGATTATATGCAAGATATGCCATTGCTGTATGCTGTCGTAGCATCCTTGATACATTTTCGAGCCCGTGAAATGATCTGTAAACAAGGGGGTCTGCTATCCGGTCGACATAGTTGTTTATTCTCTCAAGATATTCGTTACCGTATTCTTGCTTAACCGCTTCCTGAAATGTGCTATTGTGAGATATCGCCTGTAATTCTTTAACCAATTGCGCATGGCTGATGTAATGCTCCTGTTTTGGAGCCTGATCTAACCATGTTGCATATAATCCCAAACGTATCGGTTTTTGAAATTGCTTCGGAATTTCCACCCTTGCCTTTGTAAATCCCCTCGCAGCGTACGCTTTCCTGAGATGCGTTTTATGTAATAATTCATCAGCCAGCTCTGCATCCAGCGTTTTATATTCTATTTCCTGCCGGCGGATCGGTGTATAACTCTCTTCATGGCCCAAGTCTTCATTGCGGAATTCGATATGTGCATTCCGAAGTTCAGGATATCGGTTTTCGTATTCTTTGATAATAAAATCGGCGAAGGCTTTTTCTTTATCAGAAAGCGCGTTTATTATTTTATCTGCTGTTTTTTCGTTGATCTTATTGCCATAGATAATAGCAATCTGTTTTAACGGATTTTTAAAACCCGCATAAATATCAATCATTTCATCAATTGTATATTTTGTGCCGTCTATCTTTCTTGTTTTCGCAAGGTCTCGGGAAGTTATATCCAATTTGGCCATCTCTTTTTTAACCGCTTCTGTTCTCTTGTCAGTCTCCCTTAACTCCTGATCAACCGCCCTATTTTCTTCATCAACAAATCGTTTGTATCCGGTAGTTTTATCGCCACCGAATATCTTATGAAATATACGTGTCGGTCTCAATGTGAAAGCTCTTACGAATCTCGGCGCTTTTTTAAGCCTGCCTTCCTTTGTCGTAGATGCAACAATCGGCTTTGCCTCTTTACTTATTTCCTCGCCGCTTAATACCTCGCTTGTCATCTCTCTGACGTCTGTACCGATCCGTTTCTTGTGCTGATTGTCTTTTATTTGCTGTTTTAGTTTGCCCTGCTTCCTTAGATGTTCAACCTCCTCAGCGATCCCCTCCAATTCTGAAATACTCATCTCATCCATGGATTTCTTTTCAATTGTCTGAAGAGTCTTCTTCGGCATATCTTCGATTCTTTCTGGATGTTCTTTCAAAAACTGCCTTATACGTTCTCGCTTCTGTAATGTTTTTTCTGTACGGAAAAGGGGATCAATGCCAGACTGTATCGTCTCTATCGCTTTTCTGTAATAAAAATCAATGCCTTTACCCGGTTCTTTAGAGATATGCCCTGCGAGTTTTGTTATATATGTTCTAACGGCTTTCTTTTCTTTTGCCCGGATTTCAAGTTCCGCTTTTCTTGCCTTCTCTTTTACCGTACCTATCTTTTTACCAGTAACAACGCCTTTCCGTGCGGCTTCTTCAATCTTTTTGCCAGACACCTTTGCTGCTTTTTCTTTCCCGATAAAATCTCCTATTTTGGCTTTGCCTATCTGTATCTCATTACGAAGTTTGACATCCTCAATCTTTTTAGCAAGTTCTTGGCGCTCAATGAAATATGGCTGCTCTTTTATGGTTTTCGATTCTATTTTTTCGGGGGTTTTCTTGATTGACTTCTCTTCCCCCTTTTCGATTTTTGGTTGGGTTTTATCCCTTAATTCTATCTTGTTTATGTTATTCAAATCATAAACGACAGCACCATCAGGAGTTTTTATAATTGAAATATTCTCATAATCACCAATACCTAGTGCTGCCCATTCGCTCCATTCAGATTCAAACGCTTCAGCGCTATCGATAATGCTTTCTGGTGCAAATGCTTCTCTGATATATGGTTCTGCAACTTCCCATGTCACATCATTGAAATCTACTCCTGTGGCACTTGAAATGTCTCCGGCTATTATATCTGGAACATCCCCCATTTCTTTCATAGTTTTAATAAGCGTATCCATATCGGCAGTATGTCTATTGCTATAATCAACTACCCGCGTACCCTTTTTGGGAGATATCAACCATATTTCGCCTTCATCTCCAGCATAGCTTTCTGCTGTTTCTATGTCCTTCGTTAATAAAACCGAACCCATTTCTCCAAATTTAAACCGTTTATCTCTGCCATGTATATAAGTACCTTCTGGCAGTTCCCTAGTTTCAAGTACTTTTTCCGCAATATCTTCTTCAGTTTCAGCAACCGTTGAAACAGGTTTTTCCTTAAATTCTTCCGTTTTTTCAATATAACTTTTTGCCGCTTCTTCCTGTGCTTTTGTAACCGGTTTAACACCAGCTACACCGACTTGCTTTTTTTCGTAAGCGCTGAATTTATTGTATACTGTACCCGATATATGTCCGCCCCCCCTTGTAATCGCTGCCACACCGGCGGCCGCCAGAAAGGATTTACCACCTCCGGCAGTTATCGGGATTTTCTCTGCATTGTATTCTGGGTTCCGCTTTCTCATTTCATCGATTGCTTTATTTGTAAAATAGTTTTGTAAAGCTTGTTGTGTGAATTCCTCTACACCTTCGAATACATCACCTCCGGCCTCTTCCAGTATTCGTCGCAATATTTTCTTCTTTGCCTGTGCACCCATTTTATTGAATGGAGCAAGCATAAACATGTTCTGAGAATATTCAATAACCCCAGCCCCCAACCCATAAAATCTTCCGTATTTCTCTGATAAATCGGCGTCTATTCCGTATTCCCTAGCAGCATCCATGTAATTTGCTGTTTCGAGTGATATGAGAGGAGTCGCAGTTCCGGCAATTTGTATAAACTTTTCCGTTGCTTTTGATAAGGCTGGTACAGTAACGGTATCTGTCGGATCAGGGCCTAGCGTAGCTGCACCAATAGCGGTTCCTACCAGCCGACCAATAAGTTTACTTCCCAGCCTACCGCCGAGAGTAATAAGCATTATGGGAATCTGATCTCCTACTTGTGCCGCCCAGTTTGTTGTAACCTGCGGGATCATCTTTGCATCGACGTTATACCACTTCTCACCTGTCCGCACCGGCCACAATTTACCAGCAAGTAACTGTTCGGTCTCTTTCTTCACTTTCGGATTGCGTAAACCTTCCAGATAATCCGATACTGCAAGAGCCAGTTTATCAGTTCCAAATCCTTTAAGTGGAGTCCAAGCTGTAGCGCCTCTTGCTACCGTTGCATATTTACCGGCCATACTCTGCGTAAATGATTTTACAAAAGCTTCAACTGGGCCGATGTCCGGTGTCTGCTCATCCAGTTCTTTCATTTTGTCTATGATTACATCGTGATTCTGATATATATAAGACGGGTCTTTCTGCATAACTTGCGCGAGGATTAAAGAGTTCTCGATTTTCTTTTTCTCTTTTTCCGATTTTAGCATCAGTTCAGCATGTTGATATATTTTATCCGCTTCTGGAGAAGACAATAAAGGTTCAGTGATAGGCCTCTCCCCTTCTTCATCAAAGGAAATCCCGGGTGGCATTTCAATATCAGATGATTCATCATTAAATAACACGCCGGGTGGCATTTCTATTGTTTGACTTTTCGCCATTTCCCACCCTTGTATTTCTTTAATTCTCCATCTACAAATTTGTAGACCATATCCTTATACAAATAATTCAAATCCCCAGCCTCATCTCTAGCAACTTTTTCTGGTTGTTCACCCATGAATTCAACAAATTGTTTATTTTCATTATCATTCAATCCTATAGTTTTTACCCTTTCCATTACTTTTGCTGTTTTCTTTTCTTTTCCCATCCAACTATCATGAGCATCAGTAAGCAGTTTTGTTATATTAGCGACCTGCTCTTCATCAATTATTTTCTTTGCTTTCTGTATAATCTCATCAGGCTCCATATCATCTGTAATCATTTCCCGGTATTTTGTTACCATTCGTTTTTGTGCTGTCTCAATATCAAACTTATCTTTGGGATTCTCAGCAACCTTTATCATGTTTTTAAATGTATTGTCTATAAGCTCGATACCCTCCTTCGTCGCATTCTTTAAAGCCGCCTCCCTTTCTTTATTAAGATCATCTTGATATTTACCCGCTTCTTTCAAACTGATTCCGGGATTACCTTCTTTATCAGCACCTAGATTATTATTTAAGAAATCTTGAGCATCATCCTTCCTGCCTTGTAATATCATGCGGTCTAATTTTGCTTTCTTATCAAGATCATTTACATAGTTAGGATTGTCAGCCGTTATTTTTGCCTTAATAGAGCTTTCAAGTTTTTTAATATCATCGATCGACAAATGTTCATAATCTTTACTATTTGTAATTTGTGATATCCTTGTTATTTCTCCGCTTTTGATTTTTTCTCCAGCTATTACATATTCATCCAATCTTATGTCTTTTTCAATTCCCTTGCCCCAATTCTTAATCCGTGCATTGAAAATATCCTGATCACATTCCCTCAACTTTGATGTATTTATTTTATCAATTGTTTTATCAATTTTGTCTGTTTCGCCAGACTCAATAACCTCATCAATCACATTTTTAATCCGATCATATTCGGCGTTATATGCTATTTGTTTTTTATTTGCTTCTATCGCATTAACATCAGTTTTTGATTTTGCGGCAATTTTATCTATCCACCATTGTTTACCACCTTGTCCGATTGGATCAAGTTTAGAGGCAAGTACTTCTTTTTTAAGTTCTTTCAAATCATAATCAGTCGCAAATTTCTTTACAAAATCATTATTAGTTTTAGATATATATTCTTTCTTGGCCTTTTCTTCTTTAGCAAGTTTGTTATTTAAGTCATCTTCCAATTCTTTTATGATTTCATTTCTTTTTTCTTCCGTTAAATCAGCCCCAGACACTCCATTTTTCTCCAATAACTTATTAATCGCATCGGGACTATTAAGAAATTCCATGCTCTGTTCAAACGGCAGGGAAGACGCTACAGATTTTGTTATCCCATACGCAATCGCTGAACGCGCATTATCGGCGATAGTATCAATCTCTTCGGGGTTATATAAACCTGTTACACGTCCGGCAGAAAGAAGCTCATTAACTTTGTTCATCTTACCCTTGGAAATCCAATATTGAATGTTGTTATTCAAATCAACTTTCTGCTGCACCCGCATAATCTTGCGTGCATCGTTCTGTAATTCATGTCCAAAATCCTGAGCAACCTTTTCATATCTCGTTTCAAATACCTTTTTTGCTCTCGGATTCGTTAAATCTTTCAACACCTCATCTTTAATCCTTGTCTTTGCTTCACCCCATACTTTTTCATGCCGCAGGATTAATTTTTGAGGCCCTTGGGCGCCAGGCGCTATCCCCCCTGCACCGATAACCTCTTGCTGTTCGTATGGGTTGTCTGCCAAATCTTTCTTTACATCATAGAATTTTTGGTCTATAGCCACCTCAGCATTAGACAATTGTCTGGCTGCTTCATTTTCTATGAGCTTGTCGGCAAACTGAACAGCCGTTTGTGTCAAGTTTCCGACAAAGTTAATCGTCCTCGCTATCCGATCACTTTCATAACCAGCCATCTGCCGCTCATAACCCTTTTCTGCAGCCTGCAATGCATACTTTTCAGATTCAATCGTAGATCGAGGGCGTTTAAAGGTGGTTTCTGAGCTAGGCTGTACTGTTCTTGGATCGGTTGGTATTTTCACTGATTCCCCCCGCTTCTCTTTACCCAATGGCCACCGCTACAATACCACTCTTGTATATTACCCCCCGCGCCTGTTGTCATTGTCTGCCCCGCTTCACATGCACCACCAACCTCGGGTTTGCTTGTTTCTTCCTCTTCCTCTACCACCTCTTCTTCAGTGGGCCATAATTCTTCAACTAACGATTCTGTTTTCCCTTTTTGTTCTTCTAAATAACTTTTTTGTTCTTCTAATCCTGTAATTGTCTTTTCAAACTTTTCGGATAGCTGGCCTGCCATTAATTCTTGATGCTGAGCCTGTTTTTCCATTTCTTCAAGGGGTGTGCCCACACCCACAACAGCACCAGAAGCACCATAAGTTTCCCGTTGCGCTCGATTATATTCTTCCGTTTGGCGACCCCACTCACCAAGCGCATATTCCTTTTGCCCCTTCATGTATTCAATATCTTCTCCCGTTGCTCCAATATTGTATTCATAAGTGGCAATATCAGATTCATATTTTGCTTGTTTTTCTTTCTGTGTCATCTCCCATTGTTCTTGCGATAATTCCTGCTGTTCGCTCTGGGCGGATGAAGATTGCGCCATTCCCATAAGACCCATAAACAAACTTGCCAATAAACCCCACATTTTCTGCCCTCCATCTTTACGATATTACATTAACCTCGATATCAACTATCAACGCTGCTATATTCAGCGGCAATGGTTGATCCTGCACTATCAGGACATCGCCGTCAGTATCCCATGAATATGTAAGTATCTTTATCTTGTCTCCCGTAAACAACGGCGGAGCGCTGTCCATAGGATCATCACCCGATCTAAACGTAATCACTTTTAGTGTATCTTCAGACCGTCCTATTTTACAACCCAGAGAGTCATATACTCGTACAATTGCTTTAAATGCGGCCTTCTTGACACCGGCCGGCGTCAACCTCATTGGTTTAAGTTTTGACTTATAGCCAAGTCCCCCGTGAATTTTATTGGCAAATCTGTCGAGTTTAACAACACCGGTTGCGTCTACAGTTTTATCTGGATGTGCAGCACCATCAGCAAGTATTTGGAAAGTTTCTCCTTTTGCATAAGCCAGTTCTCCCCCTAAGCCTAGCGTTATATACACTTCTTGATAAAACCCACCGCTTACATACTGATTAACCAAGAATCCATTAATGGTATTACCGTCTTCATCATGTAAATCAAACGTAGCCCCTGCCGGGTTTGCAACCACATATACTTGATTGTTTAATGATTGTCTGCCCAGCGGGCCTTCTAACAGGGTGTGGGTGAAGGTGGCTTCGTCTACCCAATCATCATACCAGTTCTGTACTGCAAACAAATAACTGTAATCGATTTTGTCATGTAAATCGATTTCAAAGGTTTCAAGAAGGGTGGTATAGCCGGCATCAGAATAGATTGACAAACTAAGTACACCGCAATTATGTTCACCATCAACAGTCTCGTCCCTTGTTACTTTAAGGTAATAATCCGTATTCAGAGCATAATCCTGGGTGCTATTAGGTTGTTGATATTCACCGTTATACAGCTCCCACAATTGGAATTTATAAAGACCGCCGTCTTCCGGGGCACGCCGCCTAAATATAACGCCAATTTCATATTCATTATCAGCCAGAACTTCGCTCAAATGTTTAGCTTCTGTCGCCGCCCCCCAAATACATATTAATGATCCCCCCGCAGTCCATGTCCCTGTAGCTTTAAAATGGAACTTGTATTCAAACGTTCCGTCTAAATATTCAAGACCTACGTTTTTATATACCAATCCCTTTTTGTTCCGCGGTAAACCAGTAACCGTAATGGTATCCGCCACAATGGCTATATCGCCTTCTTCATCAATCTCTATGAAGGTCGTATAATCGACATATCCATCATCCACATCCTCAATATCCGTAAATCTAACATGCTCACCACCACCGAAACCATGCGCGGCGGCAGCAGTTATTTCAACGGGATCAGCCTGTGTATAACCCGTTATTGACTTGGCAGCTCCACCATCTACCGAAAATCCACAATCAGCAAAATAACAATCGGTCTGATCGCTTCCGAAACTACGCGGCTTGAAATATTCGACAAACCGTTTTGTAACACTGTTGATAGTCCTTTTTACTGATACCCAGATTTCATCTTCAGTATCACCTGTTATAACTGCAACGCTTTCTACTTTGTCATTGCCGTCAAGGGTTTGACCTATCGGATGAGAATGCCATGACATTGTTGAGCCCGATTCATAGGTAAACCCTACAAGCTGCCCATCAGACGTTACGCACCACAAAATAGTATCAGGATCAGTTTGCAGGTCGGCTTCGACAACGCCATCACCGAGTATGTGAGAAGACATAAAGGTAAGGTCAATCGGTTTCCACGACTGTACGTCATTGCTGTATTGAAATGCCAGGACTTTCTTTAATCCCTTGTGGAATGAAACGAAAACGTCACCGACAACAATGCCCTGTATATTGGCATTACCTATTGGGAAAACGGCAAGATCAGGCATATTGTCTTTTGATATTGGGGCACCGCCACCGTCAAGAACACCCTCACCTTTTGTAGCACCGAAAACTACTTGTTGTTTTGAAGCAAGCCAGTGTATCTTGATTCTTTTGTTATAAGCCATCATAAGGGTTAGTCCATCTGTTGAATTAAAATCTTCAAAGGAACCTGCTATGGAAGTCCATACGTATTGGGGTTTGTTATTTGTACCGGCCAGATACATTTTCTGTTGGAAAAACCCTATTGCCCCAGGTCTGTTGTCGGCAGTCGTAAACTCTGGACATCCCGCTCCCGCCCATGCAACATTCGCTATATTCCAGACAGTATCACTTGTCCATGTGAGTTTTTGTGCTTGGTATCCAATATGCACAAAATACATTGCATCTATTGTCTGTACATACTTGATTGCAAACAAGTCTTCTTTAGCCCAGGGAGTGACTATCTCAACAGGGTTGCCAGCATCCTCTAATTGAGCATGATCCTTGTAAAATCGCATGTACTCATCACCAAGCTCAAGTACATAGTTACCGGAAGCAAGCTCAAACGGTATGAGACGCACCGTATCGGCATCCGTCTTGCCGTTGGCTACAAAAACAGTCCCTGGCCGTCTCTCTGCTCCACCCTGACCGGCTATGATAAAGTTCTCAAGTATCCTACAACTCTTGTAGTATCCAGGCGCATCAATCCGGCCTTCAAGTTTTGACGACCATTCACCCCCGCTAAAATCCGTAAATACTTTTTTTTGTTTCGGCATTTATCTACCCGAATCAATAAATAATGCAGTATCCTGATCCTGCCCCCTCCGCTTAGCATCAATGATTAAGGCTTTCTTCCGTTGCGCCTCATAAAGCACCAGCATATCTTGTCTATTGGCTCTAGATTCAGAGAGATCGACAGCGAGATCAGCGGCCAGTCTATATGATATTGCTTTAACAAGGAGAGCATCAAACCGCGAAGGATCAGTTAGTCTCTGTACAAAACGTAGATTAACTTCGCTTTGATTGGTATATAAAACTCTACCCTCAACCTTCCATTCGGCTTTTTCCGCACCAATCATATCAAGAGGCAAAAGGCAATAAGGTGTGCTCGGCAATTGAAAGGAATAAGCAAAGTCCTCACCGATAATATCATCAGAAAGGGACGCCAGTGCCCTTCTTGTAGTTGCACACGACCAGGGAGCCGATGATAGTACTTCATCGACCGTTGGCTGATATAAAATTTCACATGCAACGCCCTCTTCAGATGTCTCATCTCCCAGAGACAGTATCCTGCCACCGCCAACGTGTAACAAAGCTATGTTACATATAGCAGTATCCGATATGGCCATTATTCTTTATCCTCTGTCGGCTCTTTGATAACTTCCTCTACTGGAGATTCCTTCTGAGGCTCTTCCTTTTTCAGGTCTGCCATCTCTGCTTTCGGAGATTTTAGTTTCTTGAAATGGGGGTTGATAGCAACCCTTGAACCCACTTCATAAATTTTCCCCTCGAAACAATAACCAAGTCCCATGTCTGAAGCAATACAGGTTTCTTTACATAATACTTTCATTGGTTTACCCCTTAAATTTATTTACCGATTCTTATTGTGCGTTATACGCGACAACAGCGCCAGACGCTAGAGTAAACGCTGTGAAATTCCCGTAGATTATTACACCTGCAGTTATGGATGCATCAGCCAATGCACTTCCAGCCCCCAGGTCGTAATCACCGGTCAATACGGAAAATACAGTAGCCTCAACTGCCTGGATTGCGTTCCAATTGCCCGTCTGTGCAGTAAGATCGGTTACAAGCAAACAACCATTTCTTCCAAGTTTTGGCGTTAAATTCATTATTTCAACTCCGTTACCCCTTTAAAATCAGGGAGCCCGAAGACTCCCTGTAATTTTTGAATCAGTTAATTCGACTTCACCGGATGATTCGTGACGAACAATGTAGCTGTACCAGCATTTGCACCAGCACCAGCGGTTATCAGAGAAGCTCCGATATATCGACCGACATCGGGCGGAAGTGCAAAACAACCAAGCACTTTACCCTTTGTCGCAGCAGCCGTAAGAATCACTTCGCCGGTAAATATCTTGGTAGTCGCGCCATCGGTATCATCAGCATACACAGCCATGGCTACGCTTGTGCTGAGGGTTGCACTCTTGGTTACAATCCCGACAACAAAGAGCTTGCCACTACCCGCAACACCAGCAGCCTGCATATCAAGGATATTCGTAGCGGCAGTTTCAGTAGCATTCGGCATTCCCATGTCTTCTTCAAGAATCATTAACGCATCGGTAATCATTTTGTCACCTCCTTATGTCACCGCAGTTTCGGTGTTTAGGATAGAATCAAACTTCTTGATCGGAACATCCCAGAAATAAGTCACCGGACGCCCGAACGGATCATTCTCTACGTGTACAAGAGTCGGCTTGTCTTTTGCGATTACGTCAAGCTGCGTTTTGACCGTGCCGTTGCAATAAATAACCGCTTTGCTCGGATCGGGCAGACGGTTATAAGCACCAATCATGATATCTTCATCAAGCAGGTTTGCTGCGCCGGCGGATTCAATGTTACAAACCCTCTGGACACACTTGTCATTCTTTATAGCAAGACCCCAGCGGAGCCTAAACTGCGTTACCCACTTGTAAAGATAAAAACCGGCTGAGCTTTCACATCGCTCAAGACCCTTGTCAATCTCTTCAACACCCGCAGTTTCGTGACCACGCGGATAGAACAGAAAAACACCGTCAAAACCATACTGCACAAACCAGAGTGAAGTGACATCAGCGCCACCACCACCGCATCCGACAACATTATCAAGAGCCAGGTCGTTATAAAGCGTCATAAGACCGTTAAGCTCTTTAATATCGGTGGAATGGTCACCATAGAAATACTGACGACCGAATTCCTGTTTCATCGATTCCACGAACAGGCTGTCTTCCTGGTCCCTTTGCCCCGCTTTGTCCTTGACACCATCAAGGGCAAGCTCATCAATCTCACTCAGAGCCTCAACAATCGTCATTTCCCATGTTATCGGTTCGCTCTGTGCGGCTGATGGTGCTACTCCCTTATTCAGCCCACGTTTTGAAACGGTCGGCAGAACGGCAACTTTCCCTTCTCGGTGGCTAAAAATATCATTCGCCTCCTTGAAAGGAGCGTCAACCAGGGCGGGAATTACTTTGGTGAGTTCGTTGGCGAGATCGATTATCACGCCGTTGTGAGTTCGGTTTGCAAGTTCTGCAAGCCCGAATCTGTTTACCTCAATTTCAGCCATTGTCTTCTCCCTAAGAAATAGTTACTTCCCTATCTCCTTGAGAGATTGACGTTTACCCCTTCGGACTTATTCAGTACCCCCGCATGTCTCTATTATTCCCCCATAGTCTCCATTGGTAGGCATCTGGCTTCATAATATCAACATACAGGCTCCCAAAACTTATCACGAAAGACTGGACTTCAATCTTTCAGGTTTCGGGTATAGGCTCAACGAGCCTGTACTTCTGAAAATGCTATTTATTTCTTTTTCTTTTTTGGCGGCACACACGGAACACCAGTACTTTGCCATGTGGTGTAATAACCGCTATTGTCCTTTTTGGGTTTCTTAACACATACCTTTTTAACTCCAAGCTGGCATCTTTCAGCGCCTACCGTGCAGGCCATCGCTACCCTCCTTAATCCTCAAACATTGTTGGATATTTCGCTTTCAATCGTGCCTGATCTTTTTCTTCTTCTGTCACCGGTCCCGTGCTGGTCGTACCCGCTATAAGCACATCCTCACCGATAGCGTCACCGATCCTCGACAGTAACACCAGAAGCTGTGGATCGTTCTTGAAATCGGACTTTTTAAGCTCTTCTTTCAGATCATCAGGAGCATATTTTAGGATGACTTTCTTGGCGTTATCCATCTTTTTGGAGTAATCCGCCCCCCATAAATCCCGCAGTTTCTTGTGCGCGTCAGCACTTTCTTTCTTGAAAGTCTCGGCCTGCAGGTCATAGTTCTTCTTCACACCCTCAATAAACCAGTTATAAAGCTGCTCAGTCTGCCCTTTCGACAGGTTCAACTTAAACGCCTGCGCCTTGAAACCGTCCACAAACTCCTGTGATCCTTCAATCTCATCTCCGGCCTCAATCGGTTTAACGTCATAGTCCTCGGCCCTGTCAGGTTTGCCTAGCTTTTTGAAGAATCCCTGTAACTCTTCTGCTGAAGACTCTTTTGTCGGCAGTTTAACCATGCCCTCAGATGAACCTTTAAGGTCTTTGTAACTCTGAAAAAGATGAGGTACATCCTTCAACTCTTTCAGTAACTCCTGAGACTTCGCATCGTCTCTTACTTCTGCTGGGAGCTGTTCCGAAAATATCGGAAGGTCTCCGCTCCCGTCTGTATTCGCTATGTCACCCATATCATCCTCTCAAATATTGGATTTTAGTTCTTTACTTTTCTGAGAAACTCGTTGTGTATACCAGCCATGTCTAAGTCTTCGCGTTTCGTTGTGGTCGCTCCCCCAAGTTTCGTTAAATAGGCCGTAATCCTTGCCCGCTGATGAGCTCGCAACCTGGTATCTGCCGCCAAGTCTGTAAGCCAGATAATCCATGCCGCTGCTCTTGCGTCCGCTGCTAACATTTTTATTTCTCCTTCTTCTTCTTAGTTTTTACTTCTCCCGCATAACTCTTACCATTTATGTAACAAATATGTTGATACTTATTCTTACCGTGCTTAATAGTGCGAATATGACCTCCCCTTTTTTTACATTCAAGAAATGCCTTTGGCATGTTTCTTCTTTCCCTTTTCCGGATACGGCAATTCTTTCATTAATGCCTGAACAAATCGCGGTTTCACAAAATCACCGACATATCTTTCGTCAGTAAACCCTAGCCATTCCATCAGCCGTGACGCATAGTTACGCAATGCCGCCCTCTCCACATCTATTTTCTCGTTGACATCAAAATACCCCATTGTAGTTAGCAAAAACTGTAATGCTATTTGCCCCTCGGCAGTCTCAAACCCACGTCTTATTGTCCGTGCCAGTTTCGGATCAATCATTTATTCCCCGCTATCAATGCCTCAACTGGTGATCCTGGTTCGACCTTTTTACCAAGTTTCTCGACCATATCAGCAGCCTCTTTCGCCTGTACCATTTTCATTTGCTCTTCCTGTGCTTTCGCTTTTGCCTCCCGGATAGCTCTTACCTCTTCCTCGTCGCGGATAATCTTCTGTGGCGCATTGTAAGCATTGAGCAATACCCTGCCAGCCTCATCGGAATTGATTAAATCACCAACTCCAGGGAAAACCTCCATAAGATTGCCAAGTGCGGCTAGGCTGTGAGTAATCGGATTACTCTTGAATAATTGCTTCTGTATCCGTGCAAGTGGGCCAGTGTAATCGATTTTGATACCTTCACCCCCATACTGTCTAACAATACCTGGCATGGGTGGTAGCCTGCCGTTTTCGTACTCTATGCGGAATGTACGATTAATCAACGGATCGAGACACTCAGATTCAAACCGTCCGACCGCCGTACCCATGACAGCAGCCTTTTCACCCTTTAACTCACTAACCTCATAGGCTGTCTTTGTCCGGTCAGCCGATGCAAGCATCAGAAAAAAATCTACCATTAACAGGTTCTTAACATTCTCTCGCTTGTCCTGTATGTAATCTTTAACTGACGAATAATTACCAGTATCATTGATTACCTTTATCTGCTCATTCGCAAGGTTTTCATAATAATTGATACCTCCGGGGCCGGTTCGCAGTCTTCCCAGATGTTCGGCAGGGGCAAGAATAGCCGGATTTGCCTGCTTCTGTATCATCGTTGCTGCAGCCTTCGCAAAATCATTAAGCAATACAATATCGGGTAATGCATCATGTGCAGGCCCACGACCGTAGAAATACGGACTTACTTTGTCATATCTCCATGTAGCATACGGATTCTCATAGTATCCCTTCTCCCGCGCTACTCTCTCCTCATCCTTCGGGTGTTCGGCCTCGATGTATACAGACACCCATGGCATGGCCGCTGGTACGGTTGTCGGTTTGTAAAAATCATCATTGCGTTTAAAAACAAAATGCAGAAACTTATGCTTGTTATCCATAGTCTCTACTTTCCATGTATCGTTTGTAACTTGTTCGCTCAAATTCTGCTCGCCGAAAAACTGCACTGCCTCATACGCGGGTAATTCAAATTCCCGAATCGTTGTGTCTACAACGCCCCGCCTGTCCTCAGATATAATGATTGATATGGGGTGATAGTTTTCGTAATTAATCGTCCGCTCTTCCGGATAATTTTCACAATACATTGTTGCGGTTGCGAAACTCAATCCGTTACGGATGTAATCATGTATCGCATCATAAAAATTGCTATCACGAAACCGCTCATACAATCTTTCGACAACGATATCTAACCATTCGCGCGCCTCTTTATTGCGATTGAGTTCATCAATAACAAACGCCATATCAAACCAATCAATTGACGCCGATACTATGTACCCTTGAAATCCATAGGACTCTTTGTTGAAATAATCAACTACAGCAGTATCATATATGTGTGTCCCTACACGTGTACCTTCTGTCGGTTTTAGATTAAGAAACTCCCGCCGCGGATACAAATTTTGTGCAATCTCTTTCCAGTCCGTCTCATATGGCGTTCTTGCCGCCTTTAAAATATCGCGCCGTCTGATCATCCTGTTATATACACTTAACTCAATCATTACCTATTCCCTAGCGGATCAAACTTGTTTGCTTCTTCGTCTTTAATCCACGGCTTTCCGTGTCCTGGAATTCTCTTCCTATCGAAATATTGCGAGTACCAGGCCATCAATGCAACGCTGATTACAAGATCATCATGTATGTTGTCTTCATCAGGCTCGAATGTCTCATATCCCCGCCGATTTTGCTTGACACTGAAATGCTGTAGCTCTTTGTTGAACTCTTCAACCGCTTTTAATGATTTCATGATCGATATAAGATTGCCGTAATACATACTTACCAATGACGATACAAGATCACGTTTCGGTACATTGAAACCGCCATGCCCGTCTTCATTAACATCGTATCCACCGGTAATCGTTATCCCAATAGGTCGCATCCCGAACTTGCGGAGTATATCCATAACCGGTTTCCCGACACCGGTCTGATCAACTATCAGTTTGCCTCGTATCTTGAGTCGCGGGTCTTCAAAATAGCCTGTGATCTGTTCTGCAATATTATAATACGATGTGCCTATATCGAACCGCTCCATATGACTGATGCTGAGCTTGCTCCATATTTTGCCCTGCTGCCGTGTTATCTGTTTCTCGGCAATGGTAAGCGCCGAATAATCGTTTGCTTGTCCCAAATCTAATCCAGCCAAGTATATAGTGTCGCTAATTGACCGGACTTCTGTGCCCTCATTATCTGAAAAAGGGTCTGATCTCATCGTTTGCAACATCCTTTCGAAACGGCTCAACTCCGTCCACCAATGCCGCCTTAATCAAATCGTATGGTATCAACTGATACTCCGGCTCCGTAAACTCGCAATAATACTCCTGTAAAAACCATTGCAGGGGCATCTTGTGAATAACCTCGATTAAATGCTTCTCAGGGATGCGCATGCACTCATCACTTACGGCATCCAGGGGTGGGGGACTCAACCCTTGCAATAACTCACGCGAGAGCACATCTCTGCGTGCTGTAATCTGATATCGTTGCCATTCTGCATCGCCATTTGTCCACTCACGGTGAAAAAATCCACGCTTACCATATGGACTGCTCATCAAATACAATGCACCACCGCTAACCGCCAGCATCGGTAACACCGCATAAAATAACTCTTCCGATACCTTCGATGCCTCATCAATGATTATCAAGTCAACGCCGGAGTACGTCCTGATTGTACCCTCTTTATCCGGTAAACTGATAATCCTGCTACCGTTCGCCATTGTTACATATTGCTTACTATCCTCAATCTTCTTGAGTGCTGTCTTGTCTTCGGCGCTCATATGCAGGATTTTGCGAAATATCTCCGTTGATTGCCGTAGAGACGGACACAATATCAATGCCAGAAACCCAGAGTTGTACTTAGCCAACCGATACGCCTTACCCGCTACCGTTAGGCTCTTGCCCCATTGACGGGTACAATTAAGTATCAGCCGACTGCCTTTATACTCCAGTATCTGCCGCTGGTATTTATCAGGACTTACTCCCGCAGTCTGCTCAAAGAATACCGCTGAGTCTGCATCTTTAAGCGCCTCAACATCAACGTCCCTCATAATATTTGTCTCGCAGGTGATTAACCAGCTCACCCCAGACTCTTGGGTGATTTTGCTGCATGAATATTGATATCTCCGATCCCTGCATTAATACATTGACATTGACTTGCGTCTCAGCAAATTGCCCCAGCAGTTTACCCATCGTCTCAACCAACTTGACTAACCTGTCAACAGCGCTTAACGCTATTGCGCTTTTACCTTCTTGCCTAGCCATATCAAAGATCGATTGTACCTCGGCCTTGTATCTCGACAACTCCTTCACCAGGCTATCAGCATTAATAACCTCTTGCGCTTGCTCAGACTTCTGCAGCTTTTTACTCATATGTCCATTGGCAAAATGCCGATGTAACGCCTGTTTCGACAGTCCCGTTTGTTTCGATATTTCCCATAACGACATACCTTCAAGATGCAACTTTTCTGCAGTTTCTCTCTCTAAAGAAACACATACAGTACATTTTCTAGGCATATCAACCTTTCGCTATGAGCCATATGAACCAATTATGAGCCGATTATATTAACAACTATACTGAGCTCATCCGGAGCGGGTTTACCTGGTCTTATGCAAGCTGGCTGCAACTCCTGCTCTCCTTAACAACTGTGTGGTACAACTCTCAATGTCCCCATACCGCTGCTACTTTTACCAGTTATTAAATCTGTCACCTGCAAAATAAACTGATATTCTCCCATTACTACCGCCGGCAATACGATAAAATCCATATAAAAATACAATTCATTCGATTTAGACTCTTTCATTAAATCTTGCCGGCCATACATCTCAACGGTAGGTTCCTGAATAATTTCTCCACCCGGTCCGATAATCGATAACATTATCTCTATGTATACATATCTGATTTTATCGTTTTCGGTCATCACACTAACATTATTCAGCGGGGCATATATATAGAATCTCTCGCCAGATAGCAGCTCAGTCTTTTCGGTGTAATCCCCATATCCGCGAATCTCGCTACAGATAACCACTTCAGGGATATTAATATCTTTGTAGACGCGGGGTCGGGGTAATGTAGCACAACTTGATATCACAATTTGCGACATCAAAACTATTATCAATATGACTATCAATCGTTTCATTGCTCCGCCCCTAGGCATTTATTGTCCAATCTCTACCCTGTACATACGTGCGCTCTTGTTCGGGTAAAATATCATATCTACCCTGCGCTATAAATGGATCATAAAATAATTGCTCGTCAAACCACTCAAACGGAAAATCTATTTCTCTCACATCATACCTTTCCCCTTTATAATCATGAAGTTGTATCCGCTCTGATGGTTCTATTTCGATATGATATTTTTCTAAGTTTTCTAATTGTGATATTGTGGGATTTTCTGGCAATTGATCTACATATAACCAATTTTGAAAGGCTGGTCTTTTTAAGGCATCTTCTCTTGCCTTCTTATTCATACACACTCCCCTACTTATCCATGTGACAAATTCAACCCTATTGCAACCCAAACTTCAATTTTTTATTAACTTTCTGCAATCTTTTGCAAACCGCTTGGTGACTAATCTTGTATTTTTCGGCAATCTGTGTCTGAGTCATCTTGTACTTATAACGCATTACAAATATTTTAAATTCCGTCGGTGTCAGTATTTGCTCAATGCTCACCCATAAATCAATTAAATCATAGCCACTGACATAATGCATAAATCGCCCCATTCCGTATAATTTCTTATTTCCATATTCGCAATATAAGCATTATTGGTATTCTAGATTATAAGAAGTGCGCATGGTAGGTTAAGACAATATCTTAAACGCGGGGGACATGGGCTATATTTTTTAAATCGTTATGTTTATAATACCAATCCAAATTATCAAAACTAATATTGGGTTTATACCGTTTTGTGCCAAATGTGCCTTCTCCCATCGGTTCGTAAAACTCGCACTTGTCCATGGTCATTTCCCGAACATTGGACAACAATCGCATTGATTTATTTACGCCCCTGCTATTGACGGCTGCGCCTTTTTCACAGACG